>OLQR01001559.1_pt1 | contig 12955 bp, 14 predicted proteins | sample 1671881 | NCBI WGS metagenome assembly OLQR01 (sample SAMEA3136623, study PRJEB25190) | human gut metagenome | biome: human gut; feature: human-associated habitat; material: faeces | place: Austria | collected 2013 | reverse complement strand
AGCTTGCGGTGGCGGTCAAGGCGGGGGAGGCCGACGTGGCGCTCATCGAGGCGCAGCGCGGGCTCATCGAGGGCATGGGCAACACGAGCTCGCTCGTGATTGCCGCCGACGCGGAGAAGCCGGCCGAGTCGAGCGTGTCGCTGGCTCCGGGCCTCGAGGTGTACATCGTGCTGTCGGGTCTCGTGGATTTCGACGCCGAGCGCGACCGTTTGCAGAAAGAGCAGGTCAAATTGGCCGCCGATGCGGCTAAGCTGGACAAGAAGCTGTCGAACCCGGGCTTCTTGGCGAAGGCTGCTCCCGAGATCGTCGAGAAGGACCGCGCCAAGCACGCCGAAATCGCCGACAAGCTGGCCCGCGTGGAAGCGCAGCTGGCGGAACTGGGGTAGCCGTGTTCCCGTACGCGAACATCCATCCGGACGTGGCGAACGCTGCGTTCGACATGCTGCAATTCGACTTCTACCGGCTGGTCGATGCGCGGGATCATCGGGTGTTCGCGTACCATCGCGACGTCGAGGCGCTGCAGGTGACGAACGAGCCCTGCTACCACATCTGGAAGCAGGGCGCACCGTGCCTCAACTGCACCTCGCGCTCGTGTCTGGCGCAGCAGGCGCCCATGTTCAAGATCGAGTACCTCGACGGGCGCGTGCTGCTCATCGCAAGCCTGCCGACGGAGGTGGAGGGGCAGCCGCTCGCGCTCGAGCTCATCAAGGACGTGACCGAGAGCCTGCTCGTGGCCGACGTCGAGGTGCGCGACAACATCGAGATCACCCACATGATCACGAAGTTCAACGACCTCGCCGTGCGCGACGGTTTCACGAAGCTGTTCAACAAGACCTACATCAACAACGAGCTCGAGAGCCTCATCCAGGTCGCGAAGGAGCATCCCGAGGGTTCCGATGCCGCCGTGGTGGTGCTCGATATCGACGACTTCAAGCTGATCAACGACACGTACGGGCACGTGGCCGGCGACGATACCCTCGTGTACTTCGCCAACCGGCTGCGCAATCTCGCGCGCGAGAGGGGTGCTTGGGTGGGCCGCTTCGGCGGCGACGAGTTCGTGCTGTGCGTGCCCGACGGCCTGTCCGACGGCGATATGGAAGGGCTGTTCGGCGAGATCGACGCCATCGAAGAGCACGTCTTCGACACCGAAGCCGGCTCCTTCTCGCTCACGGCGAGCTGCGGCGCCTGCTTCGTACGTTCTGACGACACCGTCCGGACGCTCCTCGACCGCGCCGACGAGGCCATGTACCAAGCCAAGTCCCTCGGCCGCAGGTTGGCGGTACGGTAGAGGACCCATCTGCTTGTAATCGCGTGAATACAACTCAGAGAGTTAATTCGCGCGCTTCCCATCAGGGGAAACGGCTCAAACTTTTTATTTTCTCAGGAAAAAACTCATAATTCACGACTGAACATAGTTCAACCGCTTTGCTACGATGGGGCGCGACGGGGGACGGGTCGTCGGGGAGCACGCCGCGAAGCCGTTTGCCGTGGCCCGCCCCTCACGACGTTGGTGTCCCTCATCCCGTTCGTTTCGAATTTCGTGGCATTCGTTACAGCATTGTTGCTTTTATACAACATATAGGTATAATCAAGTGCGCGGCAGGCAAACCGTAGGACAGAAGGGTCAGGCGCTCGGGTCGATGCGGGGGATTCCCTCGAAGAACTCGGACAGCGTCATGTCGAACCCGTTCGCGATTTTCGCGAGGTTCTGCAAGGTGACGTTGCGTTGCCCGACCTCGATGGAGGCAAGGTAGGTGCGGTCCATGCCGATTTTGTTGGCAAACCGCTCCTGACTGACGTCGTGGACGGCACGCAGGTCCTTGATACGCAGACCGACTTTTGTTTGTAGAGTGTTTCGCATCGTCGCAGAGTACCGTGGGTGTTGTGTATATAACAACGGACTATATACAACATTGCAGAAACGTTGAGGGAAGGACAGGCGCTCGTCGCCTTTTTCTTTCGGCGTGAATGTTGTATGTATGCAACATTCCATCGAGCCGTACGGCTCGCTACATATCTTGAGAAGACGAAATCGTCGCGAAGCGCGTTCCGTCGATCGACAAGAGGATGAATAGATGCGTTCGGCTCGTATGAGCGGCCGTTGCCTATCGGCGACGGCGGGGCGCAGCTATTCGTCCTCTTTTCTTTTGACGGAGCGAATAAGCGCATGCGAGGGGAAAGGAGCAGACAATGTGGTACGTCGCACAAGTGCAAGCGGGTCGTGAGTCCTCGACGCTCGAAATGTGCCGCCGCTTGGTACCTTCTTCCGTCATGGAAGATTGCTTCATGCCCGAATACGAGGTGATGTGGAAGATTCGCGGCGAATGGCGCCTCGTGAAGCGGCTGCTGTTCCCCGGCTACCTGTTCTTCGTCGCCGACGACCCCGAAGCGCTCCATCGCGAGCTGTCGAAGGTGCCCATGCCCATCCGCTTGCTCGGCAACGAGGAAAACTCGTTTTTCCCGCTCACGGGCAAGGAGCGCGATTGGTTCCTGTCGTTCATGGACGGCAGCCACACCGTGCGCATGAGCGAGGGCTACATCGCCGGCGACACGATCAAGGTCACGCGGGGCCCGCTCATGGGCTTCGAAGGCGACATCCGCAAGATCGACCGCCACAAGCGGCGCGCCTACATCGACGTGAGCCTGTTCGGGCGCACTGTCCCCGCCAGCGTCGGCCTCGAGATCGTCAGGAAGTCCGCATGAGGCCGTTTCGCCCGACGGGGGGGGTGCTGACCGCGAAGGTCGCTATCGTATGGAGGAATCCCAACTCACAAAAGACGCGCTTGAAGACGGTGTGCTAGCAACAGCTGGCGAAGGGGCGTACGCGGCCCTCGAAGCTTCCGGAGAGCGCGCCGACGGGCGCCTGGGCTACCGCTTCGCGAAGCGCGCCTTCGACATCGCCTTCTCGCTGTGCGTGGTTGTCGCCGGCTGGGTTCCGATCGCGCTGCTCTGCCTGATCATCCGATTGGAGTCCCCGGGCTCGCCGATCTATCGCCAGCAGCGCGTTGGCTATCGTGGCCGGCCGCTGCACATCTTCAAGCTGCGCACGATGGTCGCTGATTCCGACGACGTCGAGAAGCACCTGAACCCTCGGCAGCTCGAGCAGTGGATCCGTGAGCGCAAGGTTGACGACGACCCTCGCATCACGCGCGTTGGCGGCCTTCTGCGTCGGACGTCGCTTGACGAGTTGCCGCAGTTCCTCAATGTGCTCGTAGGTCAGATGAGCATCGTGGGGCCACGTCCCATAGTGTCCGACGAGCTGGTTGCGTACGGTTCGGACGCGGAAGCTTTCCTGAGCGTGAAGCCTGGCATCACCGGTTGGTGGCAGGTGCAAGCCCGCAACGACGCGACTTACGAGGACGGCAGTCGTCAGGGGCTGGAGCTGTACTACGTGAGGAATGCGAGCCTCAGATTGGATGCAGCAGTGTTCTTCGAAACCTTCAAAACCGTGTTCAGGAAGACGGGGAGATAGATGATGCGCAAAGAAACAGGATGCTATCGGAGTCTGGCTCGATGACCGCTTATCTATTGCTCGGCGGAACCGGATTCATCGGTACCAATCTTGCATTGAAGCTTATTGCGGAGTCTGGAAATGCGGTTGCGGTGGCCTGTCGACATCCGGAACGCGCTATTCATCTATCGGATGTTCCGGGGATTGCTTTGCATCGTGCTGAGTTCGATGAAACATGCGATTTTCAATCTCTGGTGGCTGGAATCGACGTGGTTGTCCATATGGTGAGCACGACTTTGCCCGCGACATCAAATAAATGCGTTTCTAAAGAGCTGAGCGATATCGGGACAACCGCTCTGCTGCTTGACTCGTGCGTAGCCTCAGGTGTGAAAAAGGTCGTTTTCCTGTCGTCCGGTGGAACGGTGTATGGAAAAGGTGTCCCGCCCTTCACGGAAAATGACCAGGTTTTTCCTATAAGTTCCTACGGGTTACAGAAAGTTGCGATAGAAAAACTGCTCCATTTGTATTGGCATTTGTACGGACTCGACTATCGGATCGTGCGCCCTTCCAATCCGTTCGGACGTTTTCAGAACCCCGATAGGGGACAAGGCGTGATTGCGGCATTCGTGAGCGCTGCTTTGCGTGGGGACGATCTGACTATTTTCGGTGATGGGTCGGTCGTGCGCGATTTCATATACATCGATGATCTGGTTGAAGGCTTGTGCCGGATCATCGATTACGGGGGATCGTGCCGTGTGTTCAATCTGGGCTCGGGACGCGGAATGAGCGTACTCGATGTTGCGCGATCAGTGATGTCGTGTATTCCTGGTAAATCGGCTGTTCGATTTGAAAAAGGACGGGGCGTCGACGTCCCCGAATGCATCTTAAGTATGGAGCGCTTCAACGAGGAGCTTGGCGAATTGAAGCTAACCGATTTCCAGGAAGGCGTAACGCGTACTGCTCGGTACCAAGAGAGTATTCTCGCGAAAGAAGAATGGAAACTGTCTTGAAGACGAACACGCACAAGACCGTGAGAATCGCATACGTTGTAAATCGATTCGATACGGGTGGCGTGAAATCACTGCTGATGAATTATTTCCGATATATCGATCATGAGAAATTCGAGATCGACTTTTTGATATGCGGCGGAGCTTTAGGACGATCAGATCTTCTTGAAATTGAGGAACGTGGGGGAAGGGTCGTTGTCCTGAGATCCCCTTCGAACCCGGTAGGGTACGTTTACGATTGCATGCAGGCGCTTCAAGACGGTCGCTACGATATCGTGCAGGCCTGCATGAACTCTATGAACGTGCTTCCCTTGCTTGCGGCTAAGATGAGCGGGGTTCCTGTCAGAATATCCTACAACCTCAGCACGTCTCATCCCGGAGAGAGGAATACCGTCATAAAGGCGATATTCCGAAAATTTGGAAATGCATTTACTACTGGGAGGACTGCCAATTCTCAGCTCGCTTGGGATTGGTTGTTCAAAGAAGACGGAAGAGTCGACAGGGTGATCATTCCCAATCCGATTAATCTGGACGTTTTTCATTTCGATGCTGAGCTTCGCGCAAGCGTTCGTGTCGAAATGGGATGGAATGGCTGCTTCGTCATCGGTCATATTGGGAGGTTTGAATACCAGAAGAACCATCGCTTTCTGCTGAAAGTATTTGAAGAAACGCTTCGGCGAGAGCCGAATGCTCGACTTGCGCTCGTGGGATACGGATCTTCGAAGGAAGGTTTTTTCGCAGATGTCAATAGAAGCGGACTGAGCGATTTCGTATGTGACTTGGGGGCAACTGAAGATATCTCTGGGCTTTACAACGCTTTCGACTGCTTCGTGCTTCCCTCGTTCTACGAAGGGTTTCCCGTCGTTGCCCTTGAAGCTCAGGCGACTGGTTGTCCCTGCGTCTTCTCAACGGAAGTGACTAAAGAGGCGGGAGTCATTGAGCAAGTCAAATTCCTTTCACTCTCCGAATCGCCATCTCGATGGGCAGATACCGTGCTCGGATTCAAGAGCTCACAGCGCCAGGATGGAAGCGCGATGGTGATGCAGCAGGGGTACGAGGTCGAAGAGGCTGCTCGAGAATTGGAGCAATACTATCTTCGATCATTACGAATTCTTTGAAAGGGGATCGGTGGGTAAACGCATAGCGATAGCATCATGCTACGATAAGTATAACTATGGAAGCCTCCTGCAATCATTTGCGTTGCAGCAGGTCATTGAAGGTTTCCAGTGTGATGTAGTCACTTTGGATAAATCCGGACTTTCTTCCGAGATCAGGGCGGGACGCAGGAGCTATTACCGTCAAAACTTGTTCAATATGTCGCTTTACCGGGCGAAGATGGGTTTTGCCGCTCACCGGATTCGTCAAAAGGTCGACAAGGGTTTTGGGGCGTGTATGCGTCAGAGGTATGGAGAGTTCCGCAATTTTTCGGATTGCCACATAAAGCTTTCCCCTCAGACCCGTTCGTTTCGAGAGCTTGCCAGCTTCTGCTCGGATTTCGATGCTGTGGTTGTGGGCAGCGATCAATTATGGCTTCCTGTCAATATCGCAGGAGGCTATTATACGTTGTCTTTCGTCGACGCTCCCGTGCGCAAGGTTTCCTATGCGACGAGTTTCGGTGTGTCGGATTTGCCTGCTCGGTACTTACGGTTGGCAGGTGAGTTCTTGGAATCGTTCGATGCCGTATCGGTTCGAGAGGAGACAGGTTCGTGCATAGTCAAAAATGCAACAGGACGTGCAGCCGAGGTTGTTTGCGACCCCACCATGCTGTTGACGAAGGAAGAATGGTGCTCGGTGAAAGCTTTGGACTATCGAGTGCCTTCTGAGCCCTATATCCTCTGCTATTTCATGGGTACGAATATCTGGAATCGCTATTGCGCTGAAGTTTTGGCCAGGAATCGGGGCTGCAAGATTCTCGCAATCGTCCATCCCGACGAATACGTTGCTTTTGACGAAAAATATGCAAATTATAAGCCATACGATGTGGGACCTGCCCAGTTTCTTCAACTGGTCTCGCATGCGAAGTACATCTGCACGGATTCTTTTCACGGAACGGTTTTTGCAACGCTGTTCAACAAGCAGTTTTTCTCGTTCCGTCGACATGAGAATCTAGGCTCTCAATCCACTAATTCGCGTTTGGACACGTTGCTTTCCCGGCTGGGGTTGGAGAGCAGGTTGTGCGAGAGCGTCGGGGAATTCGATTCTGCCTGTTGCGAAGATGTCGATTTTGATCGCGTGAACGCGAAGGTTGAGTCATTTCGACTGGAATCGCTTGCGTGGTTGCGTACGTCTTTAGGTATCGAGGAGCCGTTCGATGATATGCATTGAAGATAAGGCGCTTTGCTGTGGCTGCGCCGCTTGCGCCAATGCGTGCCCGAGAGACTGCATTGACATGGTGCCAGATTCGGAGGGCTGCGAATACCCCGTAGTGGATGAATCCGTATGTGTATCGTGCGATGCATGCATCGACGCTTGTCCTATCTTAAACCCCGTGGCCGAGGTATCGAGAGGGCAGAGGGCGTTCTTGTTCCAGCATTATGATCCAGCCGTGTTGCTCGAAAGCACATCGGGAGGTGCGTTCACGGCTATTGCGGAAGAGGTTCTTGAGCGGAACGGAGTGGTGTACGGTGCGGTCGCCTTCGAGCAGGGCGATGCCGGGCTGAATGTGGCGCATTGCGCCGTGGAGCGTAAAGACGATTTGGCTCGATTCCGAAACAGCAAGTACGTGCAGAGCGAAATCGGTCTTTCATTCCGGCAGGCAAAAGGCTCACTCGAGGCCGGAAGAACGGTGCTGTTTAGCGGCACGCCCTGCCAAGTAGAAGGACTGCTCCGTTACTTGGGACACCCATATCCCAACCTCGTCGCGGTAGATGTTGTGTGCCGTGCCGTTCCCTGCCGAGCTGTTTTTCGGGCATATCAAGAATGGTTGAACGATCGATTCGAAGCGAAGACGTCGAGTATCCGCTTTCGCGATAAATCGCGCTATGGATACCGGTACTCGAATATATGCGCGTTCGAAAACGATAACTGGGCACCCTTTTATGCGGCGGGGGTTGAAAGCGATCCCTTCTTGCGCGCCTTCTTCTCGGACGTTTGCGATCGTCCTGCATGTTATAGCTGTGCGTTCAAAAAGAGGTATCGCATGAGCGATATTACCTTATGGGACTGCTTTGACGTAGGGGGTTTCTCAAAAGATTTCAATGACAATCGGGGTGTGACGCGGGTTCTCGTTCATAGCGAAAAAGGCCTCGCGATGATTCAAGGTGCTTCGCGCTATGCTCGCGTGTTTGAAATCAATGCGGAACAGGCGGTCGAAGGGGCGAATGAGATCGTCAACCCTGTTGCCCTCAACCGGAAACGAGACGAGTTCATGGCTGATGTGGCTATGATACCCGGTTTCGAGCTCATGGAAAAATGGTTTCCCGATTCTATCAAGGTCAAATTTGAGAGATTCTCACGAAAGGCTTGCGAGCGCCTTGGCGTATACGATTTTGCGAAGCGGTGTGTGAAGAAGGTGTTGAAGCGATGAACCATGTGCCTTTCGTCAGCATTATCGTGCCCGTCTACAACGTCGAGGCGTACGTGGGCGAGTGCATAGAAAGCATTCTCTCGCAGACGTACGACCGCATCCAGATCATCTTGGTCGACGATGGGTCGACTGACGGATCCTGCGAGATATGTGACTCGTATGGGAGGCGTGATTCGCGGATACGTGTTGTCCATAAGCAAAACGGGGGTTTGAGCGACGCGCGTAACGTCGGATTGGCAGTGGCTGAAGGCGATTTTGTGTCGTTTATTGATTCCGACGATCGCGTTTCCCCTGTTTTCATCGAAACGCTCTGCGTTGCTGCGGGTCAATCGAATTGCGGTCTTGTCGCCGTTCCCGGCGGGCGTCCTTTTCGGGACGGTGACATGGTGGAGTTGGAAGACGACGTTGTGCTCGATGGAAGGCTTCGCGTGTTGTCGGATGTGGAGTATTTACGTCTCATGTTTTACCAAAAAATAGTGACAGGTGCACAGTGGCGCCTCTACGCGCGGGCGGTACTGGGCGATAGCCCGTTTCCCAAAGGACTCTATTATGAAGACTTGGCGAGTACGTACCGGTTCGTTCGTTCTGCCGGAAAAGTGGCTCTTGTTGATTGCTTTGGACTGTATGCGTACCGTCTTCGGCCCGATGGCATTATCCGCCAGAAATACACCCCATTGAAGGCATCGTCGGCAATTACCGTATCGAGGCAGCTATACGGTGACATCTGCTCGTGGTATCCCGATCTTGAGGAAGCTGCCGCATCCCGCTGCTTTTCAGCCAACCGGATGGTGTTCGCGCAAATACCATCTTCAGAGATCAGGGACCGCAGGAGGATATGGGAGGAACTCGTTCGGTACCGGAAGGTCGTTGCTTGCGACCCCTCTGCGAGAAAGAGGGATAGGCTCGCGAGCGTAATTTCCTTTTTCGGATTGAACGGGTTCAGTTTGTTCTGCGCGGTGTGCAGGAAGATGGGGCTGCTTCGATGAACTGGAAGGCGAAGCGCGACAACCGCCCCTTTCTTTTGGGTGTTCTTCTCGTTCTCTTGTGTTTGCAGAATATAATCGTTGCCGGCATCGGCGGGCTGGATATCAAATTATTCCAAGTGTTCGGCTTGGTTATCCTGTTAGTATCCTTGGGAGTGAGGGGATCGCTGTGGCGGGTGCCAAGTATGGGCTTATGTCTGCTCGGCCTGTTTGTCATCGGCATTTCGTTCTTGGATTCTTTTCGTTTCGGCCTTAATGCAGTTTTGCTCAACTATGCTTTCTTTTTTGTGCTTGTATTCGCCGTGTACAACCTATCCTTCGGGTTCGCGCTTGCTCAGTGGGAGCGCTTGATTCAGGTCGCAGCTTTGCTCATTTTGGGCTTGGTCTACGTGAAGATGTTCCTTAACTCGAGTGCGATTAAGAATTTTTTGATGAATCCCTGGGCCGGCCATCCGGATATCGAAACCTTTTTTGGCGGAGGGGTCAACCTCGAAGCGACTTGGCTTGCCATGTTCGGTGTATTTTTCAGAAAAGATGCTCGCGGCTTCGCCTACCTTTCCGGAAGTATGCTCATTTCGGTTGTCTATGCGTCGCGCGCAGGCGTTCTTCTCTCGGTGCTGTCGATCGTCTACGTGTTCGCTATCCGTCCACGCAATCGCGGGCTCGCGATCAAATTGCTCGGAGTTGGGGCGATCATCCTGATTGCGTTGCTGCTCTTGAGCGCAACTGACAACCCGATCGTTGAGAGATTCCTTTCAATTGGGGAGGATCGAGGCTCTCAGGGCCGGCTGAACATGTGGCAATTCGTTTTGAGCGCTTTCGAAGAATCGCCTCTCTTGGGGTGTGGCGCAGGAAACGCCATCGTGCATGTTGAGGAAATATCCGGCATGGCGTTCTCGGAGGGGAATCTTCACAACTACTACTTTCAAACCCTCTTGGATTTTGGTCTTGTCGGTTTCTCGCTTTTCATGATCACCGTGCTCGTGTTCTTGCGAGGGGCTTGGATAGACAGGCTTTCCAACCCTTTCGAAGCGTTCATCCTCTGCTATCTCGTTGTCGCACTCATTCAGTTTCGCGGTGCGGAGCCGCTCCTTGCATTTATGGTGGCCGGATATCTCGGTACCTCTCATAACGGTGCTTCGGGAGAAGAACATGTCTTAGATCCTTCGCGAGCCGACTCAGGACGCGAGGCATCTTTTCGAAAAGGATTGCATGCCGATACGGAGAAGGGGGTTGAGGTTTCGTGCCTTGCCTAAGGGAGCGATTGCGTTATCTCGTGAAGAACAACAGGATACTGAGCCGCTTGAACGGCTTGAGAAGGAAATCGAGGAAGGCCAAAGCATGCGCCGTCCTTCAATCCGAGGGTGTCTCGGTGGCGCGAAACGTTGTTGATGTGCTCGCCGAAGCCGATATCTCTTGCTTTCTGACGTTCGGGTCGCTGTTGGGCGTGGTCCGCGAAAGCCGCTTTTTGCTCCATGACGACGATATTGATTTTGGCATAATCGTCGATGCAGGATTCGACTGGGGAAAAGTTGAATCCGCTTTGGGAAGGGCTGGATATTCGAAAGTGAGGGAGTTTTCCTTTGACGGTGTTGTTACGGAGCAGGCTTATTCAGCGGGTGACATGTCGCTTGATATTTTCGGTTTCTTCCCTGCGTCGAATGGGGAGTCGCTTGTGGCCTATGCCTACGTGCGGCATGATGACATGATGTACGAAAACGCTTCCCAACTGTCGGTGAAGTATTACGAGGTCCCCGTTTTCGAATCAATCGTTTTAGCGCCTCTCGCTGAAGCGAGCGTTCCTATTCCCGACAATCCTGAGGCTGAACTGGAGGTGTTTTACGGTTTGACGTGGCGCATCCCCGATCTTTCCTGGGCGAACGATCCCACCGCGAAAGACCTGGGAAATGCGTTCGGGGTCGTGAGGAAATAGTTGTGGAGCGCAAATCCTCTTTGGCGTACAACACGGCGATGCTCTACGTCCTTACCGCCTCGAATTACATTTTTGGGTTTTTGACCATTCCTTATCTGACGAGGGTTCTTGGCGTTGAGATTTACGGCCAGATCGGCTTTGCGACTGCGTTTTCGACCTACGTCCAAGTAGTTCTCGATTTCGGATTCATCCTGTCGGCAACGGCGGCTGTCGCTCGATGCGAAGGCGACATCAAGCGTATTTCATCGGTGCTCACAGCCGTCACATGCTGCAAGTTCTGCTTCGTGGCGCTATCTTTTGCGGTTGTCTTATTCCTTATCTTGGACGTCGGTCAGTTTTCCTGCGATCCGGGCCTGTTCATCGCCTACTTCGCCTACGTTTCGATAAACTCCCTTATACCTGATTACGTGTACCGGGGCCTTGAGCGCATGACGATCATCACGGTTAGAACGGTGACGGTGAAAGGTCTGTCTTTACTGGGTATCTTCCTTTTCGTGAAAGGGCCGGAGCAGTATCATCTCATCCCGATCTTCTATCTCATCGGCGCTCTGCTCGCGGTTGTATTCGTCTACTCTCATTTGAAAAAGCAGCTCGGGATTTGGTTTGTCGTTGTGCGTTTCGGCTATATTGTGCAAACGGCGAAGGAATCGTTCCAGTATTTCGTGTCACGTGTTGCTGCAACGTTCTACGGTTCCATGAATATGATGATCTTGGGATTGGTTTTCCCCGGTTCGGCTGTCGTCGGACAGTTCTCGGCGTGCAACAACATCGTTGCGGCAGGAAGGGCGCTTGCCTCACCTGTTGCCGATAGCTTGTTTCCTTATATGGTGCGCACGTCAAGGTTCGGCTCGTTGGTTCGCGTCGCTCTCATCGGAGAGGCAGTGCTGGTTCCGTGCTGCGTGGTTGCGGGTATCTTTTCCTATGATCTCTGCGGGTGGTTTTTCGGTGCGGAGTACTATGAAGCAGGGGGTATACTCCGTGTTTTGATCGCGCTCGTTCCCATCGCACTCGCATCGTATCTGTTCGGCTTTCCTGCGTTGACGCCGCTCGGGAAAGCCCGGGTCGCGAATACCTCGGTCATGATCGGGGCCGCCGTTCAGACGGTCCTGGTAGCGGGTATGTTCGCCCTGGGCCATTTCGACGTGCTAGGACTTTGCTATGCAACTGTTGCGACCGAGCTGGTAGAGTTGCTCGTGAGGGTCGTTGCTTTCATTATGGGAGTGGGGCAGTTGAAGAAGAGCAGGCAGAGCTAGGTGTTGGCAGGCAAGCTCTGCATGCTAATATCTTCGGGTTTGCAGCTCCGATGTTTGCGATCGTGAGAAGGAAGGCTCGGGGTCGATCCTTTGAGCATCTCGCAGCACCGCTCCATCAACCTGTAACTCAACAGCTTGCGGAAATTACCTGAACGGGCGCGCGTCAAGGGGCATCTTTGCTATAATGACTGATCGTGTGCACGTATCGCGCGTTTTCGGTGCCTGCACACAGCGGGTTCGATAACAAGAAAACGAGGTTGAAATGAGCGAACTGCTGTCCCAGCTGTGGACTCCCGAACTGCAAGCAGCGTTCACCGTCGTGGTGGTGCTGCTGGTTATCCTGTACGTGCTGTCTATCATCTGGGTGGTCCGCGATGCATATCTGCGCGGCTCGTATTGGTACGTGTGGGCCATCGTTGCGCTTATTCCGTTGCTCGGCATCATCGCGTACTGCTTGCTGCGTCCGCCGCTGCTGCAGATCGATCGCGACGAGCAGGAGCTGGAAATCGCGCTCAAGCAACGCGAACTCATGAAGTACGGCGAGTGCGCGAACTGCGGCTATCCGGTGGAGGCCGACTTCGTGCTGTGCCCGAACTGCCATCAGCGCCTCAAGAACCTCTGCGGAACCTGCAACCACGCCCTCGACCCCACCTGGACGGTGTGCCCGTACTGCGCCACGCCGGTGTCGGGCGGTCCTCGCACCCGTCGTGCCCCGCAGCAACAGCAGCGCGGTGCGCGAACGCAGCAGCCGCAGCAGGCGGCACCCCAGCAGCAGTCGAGGCAGGCGCGCCCCGCTCAATCC
>OLQR01001554.1_pt1 | contig 12981 bp, 8 predicted proteins | sample 1671881 | NCBI WGS metagenome assembly OLQR01 (sample SAMEA3136623, study PRJEB25190) | human gut metagenome | biome: human gut; feature: human-associated habitat; material: faeces | place: Austria | collected 2013 | reverse complement strand
GCCGTGCCGCAGCCGCCGAAGCGGTGCTTAAGCCGCTAGGCGGGAATTGTGCGGTATTGCCTTTGTTTTTATTATACAATCCCGGCAAAGCAAAAGGCAAGGGTCTGCGCAGCGTTTTGCGACAGTTTATGCGGTTTTGCTGCGCTAAGCATGCTTAACGGTACTCGGCGGCCTTTTTGGCGTGCAGACTTTCAGACATAATGACCATGACCACCAGCCCAACGGCTAGGTACCAGGGGTACAGCCTGGGGGTAACGTTCTGTGCCAGCAGGCCGAACAGCGGCGGGGCCAGGCAGGAGCCCACATAGGCAAAGGCCATCTGTAACCCCGTCATCGACATGCTCAGCTCCCGGCCAAAATTGACCGGCGTTTCGTGGATGATGCAGGGGTAAACAGGGGCGCAGCCCAAGCCGATCAAAATCAGGCCCACAAACAGCACGTTGTTCCCGGCAGGCAGTAGAACCAGCAGAATGCCCAGGGCAATTAACACCTGCCCCAGCCGGATCATGTTGCGGTCGCTCATCTTCATCGTCAAAAAGCCGGAAACAAACCGCCCGGCGGTAATGCCCAAATAGAACAGGCTGGCCCAGCTGGCAGCGGTCTGGGCATCCAAACCGCGCACCAGGGTGCAGTAGCTGGAGGCCCACATCCCGGCGGTGGATTCCAGTGCGCAGTAACACAAAAAGCAGACTAGAACTTCCGGCACACCGGTGATTTTCAGCAGCTCCGGAAAGCTGCGGTGCTGCGGGGTGAACGGCTCGCCACCCATAGCGTCCTGCGGCAGCTTCCACAGCGGCAGGCTGAACAGCAGCACCACTGTCAGCACCACCTGCAAAATGCCAATGATGCGGTAGCCGCCCTGCCAGCCGGAACCGGCCAGTGCCTGCCCCATAATAACGGGGCCAAGGCTGGCACCCACACCCCACATGCAGTGCAGCCAGCTCATATGGCGGCTTTTGTAGTGCAGGGCAACATAGTTGTTTAAGGCTGCATCCACGCTGCCCGCGCCCAGCCCATAGGGGATAGCCCACAGGCAGAGCTGCCAGAACGCATGGCAGAAGGAAAACCCGAACAGCGCCGCTGCCGTGGTGGCAACGCTGATGGCGGTGACCCGCCCGGTGCCAAGGCGCTCGTTCAGGCGGTCGCTCGCCAGGGCGGAAAGGATGGTGCAGGCGGAAATGATCATCGAAACGCCGCCCGCCCAGGAAACCTGCGCCCCCAGCTGCGGGTACATGGTGGGCCATGCCGCGCCCAGCAGGGCGTCCGGCAGACCAAGGCTGATAAACGCCAGATAAATGATTGGCAAAAGCAAAGATGCCATGGATTGATACTCCTTTTGAAAATAATCATAGGCAACACCGCACAATTCCCGCCTTGCGGCTTAAGCACCGCTCCGACAGCTGCGGCACGGCATCTGCGTTGCCAAAATGCTCGATAATACACAAAGTATTATCTGCGCTTTTGGCTTGGCATCTGCCGCACCTCGCTCGCCGTATCGGCACTTAGAATTATGCGGTATTGCCCAGAGATGGTTTTGACAGCATTATACCATGAAAAAAGTCAAGAAATGCCGTTTACAAAAAGAATTTGTTCAAAAAACGTTCAAAACTTTATGATATCTTTATTTTATATACTGCATTCTTGCATCCAGAATACAGGGCAAAGGGAGCATTTCATCTTGCATCATTTGCCGAAAAGCGGTACAATAATATGAATTTCGCCTTGTTCCAAAAAGGCGCAGCCCCGCGTGCAGAATGCCGCTTTCAGAGTTCAAAAACGGAGAACGTTTTCATACCCCTAGGAGGTCAACCCCATGAGAGTTGGTTTGGACATCGGTTCAACTACCATTAAATGTGTCGTGCTGAACGATGCAGAGCAGATCGTATATTCCACCTATGAGCGCCACTACAGCCATATCCTGGAAAAAGGCAAGGAGCTGCTGCACCGCGCCGCGCAGAACTATCTGCCGGATGGCAGAGCAAAGCTGGCAATCTCCGGTTCCGCCGGTATGGGCCTTGCCGACAGCTGCAAGGTGCCCTTTGTGCAGGAAGTGTTTGCCACCCGCGTGGCCGCCAACAAGCTGGCGCCGGGTACCGACTGCATCATTGAGCTGGGCGGCGAGGATGCCAAGATCTTGTTCCTGACCAACGGTACCGAAGTGCGCATGAACGGCAGCTGCGCAGGCGGCACCGGTGCATTTATTGACCAGATGGCCACCCTGCTGAAGATGAGCGCAGATGAGATGGATAAGGCGGCGCAGAAATCCACCCGTACTTACACCATTGCATCCCGCTGCGGTGTGTTTGCCAAAAGCGACATCCAGCCCCTGATCAACCAGGGCGCACAGGCGGGGGATATTGCGGCTTCCATTTATCAGGCTGTGGTCAACCAGACCATTGCCGGCCTGGCACAGGGCCGCCCCATCAAGGGCAATATTTTGTACCTGGGCGGGCCGCTGACTTTCTCCACCGTGCTGCGCAAAAGCTTTGACGAAACCCTGCATGTGACCGGTACCTGCCCGGAAAACAGCCTGTTGTACGTGGCGCTGGGAGCTGCGTTCTATGCAGACCAGGAGTTTGATCTGAATGAGGTTGCCAGCCGCCTGGATGAATACAGCGCCACCGCAACTTACATCAGCCTGCCGCCCCTGTTCAAGGATAAGCAGGAATATGAGGACTTCCATGCCCGCCACCTGAAAGCCTCGGTGCCTTGCGTGCCTTTTGGCGCGGACTGCGGCCCGGTACATATCGGTATTGACTCCGGTTCCACCACCATCAAGCTGGTGGTGATCGACCAGAATGATAATATCCTGTTCACCAGCTACCAGCCCAACCTGGGCAACCCGCTGCCCCTGGTGCGGGAAACGCTGCTGAAACTGTACCAGCGGCACCCCGGTTTGCAGATCGCCAGCGTGACCACCACCGGTTACGGCGAAGAGCTGGTCAAGAATGCGTTCCATTGTGACCGCGGCCTGGTAGAAACTGTGGCCCACTTTACTGCCGCCAAGCACTTTATGCCCAACGTTGATTTCATCATTGATATCGGTGGCCAGGATATGAAGTGCTTTAAGATCGAGGACGGGGCCATCAGCAATATCTTCCTGAACGAAGCCTGTTCCTCTGGCTGCGGCAGCTTTTTGCAGACCTTTGCCCAGGCACTGGGCTATGATGTCAAGGAGTTTGCCGCCCTTGGCCTGTTTGCCGATAAGCCCGTTGACCTTGGCAGCCGCTGCACGGTGTTCATGAACTCCAGTGTCAAGCAGGCCCAGAAGGACGGCGCTTCCATTGAAAACATCAGCGCTGGCCTGTCCATCTCGGTGGTCAAGAACGCACTGTATAAGGTGATCCGTGCTTCCAGCCCGGAAGAACTGGGCCGCAACATTGTGGTGCAGGGCGGTACATTCTATAATGAAGCGGTTCTGCGCGCCTTTGAAAAAGAGATGGGCGTCAATGTTATCCGCCCGGACATTGCGGGCCTGATGGGCGCTTACGGCGCTGCGCTGTACGGCAAAGCCCGCACCGCAGCGGGCCAGATGAGCACCGTGCTGACCCAGGACGAGCTGGAACACTTTGAACAGAAGGTCAGCACCGTCCAGTGCGGCGGCTGCGGCAACCACTGCCAGCTGACCATCAATGTGTTTGCCGATGGCAAGCGCTATATTTCCGGCAACCGCTGCGATAAGCCGGTGACCGGCAAGGCAACCAACGATGATCTGAACCTGTACGCCTACAAGCTCAAGCTGCTGCTGGATTATAAGCCGGAAAACGAGGGCAATTCCCGCGGGGTCATCGGCATTCCGCTCTGCCTGAACATGTATGAGCTGCTGCCGTTCTGGCATACCTTCTTTACCAAGCTGGGCTTTACCGTCAAGGTCAGCCCGGTTTCCAGCCGCAAGCTGTACCAGGAAGGCCAGGCCACCATCCCCAGCGATACCGCCTGCTTCCCTGCAAAGCTCAGCCACGGCCATATTGCCGAACTGTGCAAGATGGGCGTGGACGCTGTGTTCTACCCCTGCATGAGCTACAATGTGGACGAACACCTGGGCGATAACCATTATAACTGCCCCGTGGTTGCTTATTATCCCGAAGTTCTGGTCGGCAACTGCCCGGAACTGGAAAATACCAAGTTCATTTATGATTACATCAACCTGGCCCGCCGCAAGGACTTTACCAAGCGTTTCCCGGCCATTCTGGACCAGTATTTCCCCGGTATCCCTGTTAAGGAAGTACATGCCGCCATTGATGCCGCGTATGATGAGTACGAGCACCACATGACCCAGGTGCGCGCCAAGGGAGCGGAGATCATTGCCCGCGCCCGCGCGGAGCACCGCCACATTATTGTGCTGGCCGGCCGCCCCTACCATGTGGATCCGGAGGTCAACCATGGCATTGATAAGCTGATCATCCGCCAGGGCGCTGCCGTGGTAACGGAAGATTCCGTCAGCTGCTATGAAGAAAAGTTTGATACCGCCGTGCTAAACCAGTGGACCTACCACAGCCGCCTGTATGCGGCCGCCAAGTACTGCACCACCCAGCCGGATATGGACCTGGTGCAGCTGGTATCCTTCGGCTGCGGCCTGGATGCCATTACCACCGACGAGACCCGCGAAATTTTGCAGGAAGGCGGCAAGCTGTACACCCAGCTGAAAATTGACGAGATCACCAACCTTGGCGCCGTCAACATCCGCCTGCGTAGCCTGTTTGCCGCACTGGAAGAACGGAAAGAAGACCAATGATGAGTTAGGAGGTAGGAGTGAGGAGTTAAAGCACGTCGCAAAGCCTGCGGCAAAATTTGATAGAGTAAGCAGGGAAAAGCGCTTGAAAAGAGCGGCTGCCAAAAGCACTTAAGCGCAGCTTTCCCATACCGTCAACTCCTAACTCCTACTTCCTAACCCCTACCTAAACAAGCGAGGCACTTTATGGAATACATGACCCCCAATTTTACCAAGGATATGGTCAAGACCCACAAGATTTTGATCCCCAATATGGCCGTTACCCAGTTCCGGCTGCTGCAGGCTGCGCTGGAGTGCGAGGGCTATAATGTGGAAGTTTTGGGCAACTGCGGCAGCGAGGTCGCCCAGCTTGGCCTGAAATATGTTCACAACGATACCTGCTACCCGGCGCTGCTGGTCATCGGTCAGTTTATTGACGCGCTGAACTCCGGCAAGTATGATCTGGACCATACCGCGCTGCTCATTACCCAGACGGGCGGCGGCTGCCGTGCATCCAACTACATCAAGCTGCTGCGCAAAGCGCTGGTCAAGGCCGGGTACGGTAATATCCCGGTGGCATCGCTGAACTTTTCCGGCCTGGAAAAAGGCAGCGGCCTGCCGCTGACCCTGCCGCTGATCCGCAAGGTCATTGCCTGCATCTATTACGGCGACCTGTTGGTGGCCCTGCGCAGCCAGACCAAGCCCTATGAGAACAAGCCCGGCTCCGCTGATGCCCTGACCGAAAAGTGGATCGCCACCATCCAGAGCTGGATGCACAAGAGCATCAACTACAATGTGCATGATATGAAACGCCAGTTCGCCGTCATCTGCGCTTCTTACGCTTCGGTGCCTGTTACCCGCGTGCCGAAAGTCAAGGTTGGCGTTGTGGGCGAAATTTACGTCAAGTATTCGCCCCTGGGTAACAACGATCTGGAAAAATTCCTGGAAAGCCAGGACTGCGAAGTGAACCTGCCCGGCCTGATGGGCTTTGTGGAATACTGTGTTGCCAACATGACGCTGGACGTGGAGCTGTACGGCGGCAGCAAGGTCAAGGCAATGGCGACGGATAAGCTGCTGGACTGGATGGATTCCATCGGCTGCGCTATGAACGATGCCATGCGCAAAAGCGGCTTCTATGCGCCCGGCTCTTTCCGTGAACTGATGAAAAAACCCAAGGGCATTATCTCCCTGGGGGCCAAGATGGGCGAAGGCTGGCTGCTGACCGCCGAAATGATCGAGCTGGTGGAGGGCGGATACGAAAACATCGTTTGTGCTCAGCCCTTTGGCTGCCTGCCGAACCACATTGTAGGCAAGGGCATGATCAACCAGATCCGCGCCCGCTACCCGCAGGCCAACATCACCCCCGTGGACTATGACCCCAGCGCCACCCGCGTCAACCAGGAAAACCGCATCAAGTTGATGCTGGCCGTGGCCAAGGAGCGCCTGACCACCAAGGCTGACCCTGCCCCCGTTACGGCAGAAGAACTGGCGGGCGGCGCCCCGCAGGTGGAAACCCAGGTTCCCGCCATGCTGTAAGGCAAAATTATAAGGCAACACCGCACAATTCCCGCCTTACGGCTTAAGCACCGCTCCGGCGGCTGCGGCACGGCATCTGCGTTGCCAAAATGCTCGATAAGACATCCAGTATTATCTGCGCTTTTGGCTTAGCATCTGCCGCACCTCGCTCGCCGTATCGGCACTTAGAATTATGCGGTATTGCCATAAAGATAGTGAACCGCCCTGCCGAGGTACAGCGCTGCACCCGGCGGGGCGGTTTTGCGTGGATTTGTCAGATAAAAGCGTAAAATCATACCTTGTGCGGGGCGGCATTTTGGGGTATGCTGGTAGCAGAGAAAGAGATGAAAACAGCAAAGGAGTATGTTGCAATGAAATATGATTTTACTTCCATCATGAACCGCCATGGCAAGGACGCCATTGCGGTAGATTCCGTCGGCCAGATGAACGGCTTTGCGCCCGAAGCGCCCAAACCTGGTTTTGATGTGATCCCCATGTGGGTGGCGGATATGAATTTTCCCACGGTACCCACCATCCAGCAGGCCATTATCGAGCGCGCCCAGCACCCGGCCTTTGGCTATTTTAGCGCGACCGATGAATATTATGATTCCATCATCCGCTGGCACCAGACCCGCAACGGTGTAACCGGCCTGACCAAAGAGTGCATCGGGTACGAAAACGGTGTGCTGGGCGGCGTGATCTCTGCTTTGACCAGCTTTGCTGCCCCCGGCGATGCCGTGCTGCTGCACAGCCCTACCTACATCGGCTTTACCGCCAGTGTGGAAAACAACGGCTATAAAATTGTGCACAGCCCACTGGTCAAGGATGAAAACGGTGTGTGGCGGATGGACTTTGAGGATATGGATGCCAAGATCAAGGCGAACCACATCCATGTGGCGATCTTCTGCAGCCCGCACAACCCCTGCGGCCGCGTGTGGGAGCGCTGGGAGTTGGAAAAGGCGATGGAGGTCTACCGCGCCAATGACTGTCTTGTCATTTCGGACGAAATCTGGTCGGATATTATTCTGAACGGCCACAAGCACATCCCCACCCAGTCCGTCAGCGAGGATGCCCGCAGCCGCACCGTTGCCCTGTATGCCCCCAGCAAAACCTTTAACCTGGCGGGCCTGGTGGGTAGTTACCATATTATTTATAACCCCTACCTGCGGGACCGCGTGCGTGCCAAAAGCAGCAAGCCGCACTATAATGATATGAATGTGCTTTCTATGCACGCCCTGATCGGCGCTTATAAGCCGGAAGGGTACGAATGGGTGGAGGAACTGCGGGAGACCATCAGCGGCAATGTCAACTTTGCCTGTGATTATATCACCCAGCATTTTGAAGGCGTTTCGGTCAGCAAGCCGGAGGGCACCTACATGCTCTTCCTGGATTGCACGGATTGGTGCAAAGCTCACGGGAAAACCATTGCCGAGGTGGAAAAAGCCGGCTGGAATGTGGGCGTTGCCTGGCAGGATGGCCGTATGTTCCACGGCCCCTGCGCCATCCGCATGAACCTTGCACTGCCCCTGACCCGCGTGCAGGAAGCCTTTGAACGGCTGGACAAATACGTGTTCAATGGGGAATGGGTGTGATAGGCGTAGATAAAAAATAAGGCAATACCGCATAATTCTAAGTGCCGATACGGCGAGCGAGGTGCGGCAGCTGCTAAGCCAAAAGCGCAGATAATACTGGATGCTGCAAAGGTGAGCGCCGCCAGTGGCGGAAACAGCGAACCGAAGCAGGGGCAGCGGTCGCAGAGTGCGAGGGGCTTTTGCCCCCGAAGCACGATGCGGGTACCGCAACCCGACATTATCGAGCATTTTGGCAACGCAGATGCCGTGCCGCAGCCGTCGGAGCGGTGCTTAAGCCGTAAGGCGGGAATTGTGCGGTGTTGCCATAACACGAGTGTTCCCCAAAATGTGATGGCGTAATATTTTATTTGTAGGGGGCAGCGTCCCCCAACGCCCCGGACGGGCCTTGTGGTAAATTCGATTATGGGATATAAGCAGGAGGCTCCGGAACGGTCAAGACCGTTCCCTACAGAGTATTTGTGATGTGTTACGGACATAAAAAACAACCTGTAGGGCGGGGTGCCCTCACCCCGCCGCAGAGAAACTTTGCCGCACTGCGCATCACAAATCCGCAGCAAACGAAACCTGATTTGTAGGGGACGATGCTTGCATCGTCCCGCATAACACGCATTACTTTTTGTTTTACCGCAAAAACCAAAACAGCGGATGCTCCCACGTCATCGGGAACATCCGCTGTGTTTTTTATGACAAAGCAAAGGCAACACCGCACAATTCCCGCCTTGCGGCTTAAGCACCGCTCCGACGGCTGCGGCACGGCATCTGCGTTGCCAAAATGCTCGATAAGACATCCAGTATTATCTGCGCTTTTGGCCTAGCAGCTGCCGCACCTCGCTCGCCGTATCGGCACTTAGAATTATGCGGTATTGCCCAAAAATTATTTGTCCAACTGCATCAAACCGACCTTGCGGTATACCTTGCTGACGGTACGGTTGGCAAGGCGGGCGGCACGCTCGGCACCGGATTTCAGCACGCTGTTCACATAGGCTTTGTCAGCCAGAATGCGGCCATACTCGGCCTGCACGGGGGCCAGGGCGTCGGCGGTCACTTCGGCAACGGCCAGCTTGAAATCACCGTAACCCTTGCCGGCAAACTCAGCCTCAATAGCGGCCAGGTCCTTGCCGGTAAAGGTGGAATAAATGGTCATCAGATTGGAAACACCGGGCTTGTTCTCAGCGTCAAACCGCACAACGCCGTCAGAATCGGTTACGGCACGCTTGAATTTGCGCACAATGGTGTCCTTATCGTCGGTCATCAGCACAAAGGCGTTTGCGTTGGTGTCGGACTTGCTCATCTTTTTGGTGGGTTCGGCCAGGCTCATGATCTTGGCGCCTGCCTTGGGAACGTAACCGGCGGGCAGGGTAAAGGTATCACCGTAAATGCCGTTGAAACGGTTGGCAATCGTGCGGGCAATTTCCAGGTGCTGGGTCTGGTCCTGGCCAACGGGCACCAGATCCGCGTTATAAACCAGGATGTCGGCCGCCATCAGAACAGGGTAGGTGAACAGACCGCCGTTGACGTTATCCGGGTGCTTGGCGCTTTTATCCTTGAACTGGGTCATGCGGGAAAGTTCGCCAAACTGGGTGTTGCAGGCCAAAACCCAGGAAAGCTCGCAGTGGGCGGGAACATGGCTCTGCACAAACAGCACATGCTGTTCCGGGTCAATGCCCACAGCCAGCAGCAGGGCGGCCATCTCGCGGGTTTGACGGCGCAGGTTGGCGGGGGTCTGGCGCACGGTCAAAGCGTGCAGGTCAGCAACCATATACAGGCAGTCATAATCCGACTGCAGCAGGGCCCAGTTGCGCACCGCACCGATATAATTGCCCAACGTGGGGGTGCCGGTGGGCTGGATACCCGAAAGAATGCGCTTGCGCTTTTCAATTTGTTCTGCCATGGTGAATACTTCCTTTCCATCTTTCAATAAAGAAAACTGCCCCCGCACAGAGAAGCGGGTGCGCCTCTGTGCAAGGGCAGGAAAGTTTTTCCTGTGGTGCCACCTTGCTTGCCGCAAACTGCGGCCGCTTACCGGGATGCAAATAACATCCCCGCCGGATAACGGTGGCTGCCGTCAACGGATACTGAGCGTTCGCGCCGTTCCCCGTGCCCTCTGCGAACCATTGTGCCGCCCCGCGTTCCGGCCTGTTCTCAGCTGTCCAGGCTCTCTGTACGTGCGCCGGCGGTTTTACTTTCGCATCACTGGTTTATAGCATGTATTGTATCACGCGGGCAAACAATTTGCAAGATGGAACTGTGCAAAAGAAGCTGACCAATGAATTTGCAAAAACGGCGTTGACAAGAAAGAGCAACATGGGTAAACTTATCTTATATATGTTTGCATATGCTGTTACATCATCACGAAAGTAGGGGTAATTTTACCATGGCTAATCCTGTACGCACCCGGTTTGCACCGTCCCCCACGGGCTATATGCATGTGGGCAACCTGCGCACCGCACTGTATACTTATCTTCAGGCCCGCCACAACGGCGGCACCTTTATCCTGCGCATTGAGGATACCGATCAGGGCCGCCTGGTGGAGGGCGCAACCGATATTATTTACAACACGCTGCGCGCCACCGGCTTAACTTGGGACGAAGGCCCGGATATCGGCGGCCCCGTCGGCCCCTATGTCCAGAGCCAGCGCATGGGCATGTTCAAACAGTATGCCGAGCAGCTGGTCAAAGCGGGCAAAGCCTACTACTGCTTCTGCACCGAGGAACGCCTGAACGACCTGCATGAGCAGCAAAAAGCCAACGGCGAAATGAGCCATTACGATGGGCACTGCCGTGACCTGCCGCAGGAGGAGATCAGCGCCAAGCTGGCTGCCGGTGTGCCCTATGTCATCCGCCAGAAGATCCCTGCCGAGGGTGTGACCGGCTTTGACGATGTGGTGTACGGTCACATTGAGGTCAATAATTCCGAACTGGATGACCAGATTCTGATCAAGACTGACGGCATGCCGACCTATAACTTTGCCAACGTGGTGGATGACCACCTGATGGGCATTACCCATGTCATCCGCGGCAGCGAGTATCTTTCCAGCACGCCGAAGTACAACCTGCTGTACCAGGCATTCGGCTGGGAGGTCCCCACCTACATCCACTGCCCGCCGGTCATGAAAGACGCACAGCACAAGCTTTCCAAGCGCAACGGCGATGCCAGCTATCAGGACCTGGTGGCAAAGGGGTATCTGCCCGCCGCTGTGCTGAACTATCTGCTGCTGCTGGGCTGGGCACCGGAAGGCGAACAGGAAATCTTCAGCCTTGACGAGATGATCAAGATCTGGGACTCTGCCCGCATCTCCAAGTCTCCTGCTATCTTTGACCCGCTCAAGCTGCGTGCCATCAACGCCGCTTACATCCGCGCCCTGCCGGCAGAAGAGTTCCGCAAGCTGGCGGACCCGTTCATTGACCAGGCGGTGCATGTACAGATCGACCGCGACCTGCTGTGCGCGAACCTGCAGCCCCGCTGCGAGGTGCTGGAGGATATCCCGCCGCAGCTGGACTTCTTTGATGCAGTTCTGCCCATTGATGCTGAAATGTACCGCAACAAAAAGCAGAAAACCACGCCGGAATCCGCCAAGGAAGCGCTCAGCGCCCTGCTGCCCGTGCTGGAAGCCCAGACCGACTGGAGCCGCGACGCCATTTTTGAAGCCTGCAAGCAGAAAGCCGAGGCAATGGAAAAGAAGAACGGCTGGCTGCTGTTCCCGCTGGGCATTGCCCTGTCCGGCAAGGCCCGCACCCCCGGCGGTGGCACCGACCTGGCCGCCATGATGGGCAAGGAGGAGACCCTGCGCCGCCTGAACGCAGCGATCGAAGCCCTGTAACAAGCCCAGATACCAGCGCCGTTTTCCCGCCCGGAAAGCGGCGCTTTTTGGTACGGTGGAACTGCACAAATACACTTGCATATTTTGGTGCAGCGTGCTATGATTGGGGCAGTTAGTTGAATTTACCTGAAAGGTGAGGATTATAATATGAACGAACAGCGTGTAGCGCGCGTGCGCGCCGAAATGCAGGCACACGGCCTGACCCAAATGATCATCAGCGACTCCAAAAGCATCTGGTACCTGACTGGTGCCAGTGTGGAGCCGTATGAGCGCCTGATGGCGCTGTACCTGCCGGTGCAGGGCGAGCCGGTCATCTTTTTGAACAAGCTGTTCTTTGTGCCGCAGGCCCCCTGCCGCGAAGTGTGGCACACTGACTCGGACAAGCCGGTGGAGCAGATCGCCGAAGTGGTGGACAAGACCAAGACTCTGGGCATCGACAAGGAATGGCCTGCCAAGTTCCTGATCCCTTTGATGGAGCTGTGCCCCGGTATGCCGGTAGTGCTGGCTTCCGACTGCGTGGATGCCTGCCGCGCCGTGAAGGATGCCGAAGAACAGATGCTGATGAAGGAAGCATCCCGCATCAACGATGAAACCATCCTGAAAGCGCGCGACTACGTCAAGCCCGGCATGACCGAAAAGCAGGTTGCCGAGTACATTGACAACGAGTACAAGAAAGCCGGCTGCGAGAGTGTGGCATTTACCACCATCGTATCCTTTGGTGCAAACGCCGCTGACCCCCACCACGAGCCGGACGATACTGTGCTGGAAAAAGGCGAGTGTGTGCTGATCGATATGGGCTGCTGCAAGAACCGTTACTGCTCCGATATGACCCGCACGTTCTTCTGCGGGGAGCCGAAGCCGGAGTATGCCGCCATCCATGACCTGGTGCGCCAGGCCAACGAAGCCGCCGAGGCGATGATCCACCCCGGCGTGCGCCTGTGCGATATTGATGCCGCCGCCCGTGACCTGATCACCAAAGCGGGCTATGGCGAGTACTTCAACCACCGTCTGGGCCACTTTATCGGTCAGACCGATCACGAAAAGGGCGATGTGAGCGCCGCCAACACCGATACCGTAAAGCCGGGCATGATCTTCTCCATTGAGCCGGGCGTATACCTGCCGGGCAAGTTTGGCGTGCGCGTGGAGGACCTTGTCATCGTGACCGAAACCGGCTGCGAAGTGCTGAACCATGTGGATAAGCATTGGAGCGTGGTGGGGGTGTGATTGGCCCCAGACCGGAAGTGCTTGAAGAGATCTGTTGTTCGCTTCCTTGCCGCACAATCCGTACAATAAGGGCAATACCGCATAATTCTAAGTGCCGATACGGCGAGCGAGGTGCGGCA
>OLQR01001552.1_pt1 | contig 12994 bp, 13 predicted proteins | sample 1671881 | NCBI WGS metagenome assembly OLQR01 (sample SAMEA3136623, study PRJEB25190) | human gut metagenome | biome: human gut; feature: human-associated habitat; material: faeces | place: Austria | collected 2013 | reverse complement strand
CCCCCGGTACGACGGGGGGCTCTACCGCCGGGGGCTGGCCCGGATGGTGGTCAGCCGGGGGCTGGGCAACAGCCTCTTCCCCCTGCGGGTAGGCAACCGGCCGGAGGTGGTGGTGGCCACCCTCCACCCCGCCCCCTCAGTGGAAGGCCAGTAGCAGCACCATGCTCAGCACCAGCACCAGCAGGGACAGCGGCACAGCATACTTACAGTACCGCCGCCAGGAGATGGGGTGCCCCTCTCGGGCGGCCAGCATGACGCCGGTGACGTTGGCCGAGGCCCCGATGGGGGTGGCAATCCCCCCGATGTCCGTCCCTTTGGACACGCTCCAGGTGAGGGTTTCCAGGTCCATCCCCAGGCCGTCTGACAGGGCCGTCAGAACGGGGACCATCACCGTGGCCATGGGGATGTTGTCCACAAAGGCGGACAGCAGGGCGGTGAACCAGATCAGGACCACCATCATCCGGCCCGTGTCCTCCCCGCCCAGGTTCCCTAGGAAGCGGGCCAGGCCGTCCAGGATGCCGGTCTGCTCCAGCCCGCTGACCACCAGGAAGAGGCCGATGATGAACCCGATGGTCCGCCAGTCCACCTGCCGCAGCAGGCTCCACCCCCGGCGGTTCCCCGCCAGGGTGACAGCTGCCGCCACCACCCCGATGGTGGGCATGGTGAGCCCCGTCCAGGCGTGGGTGGCCAGGAGGAGAATCATCCCCCCGAAGATGGCTACATTGACGCCAAAGGCCCGGCGGTTGGGGATGGCGTCGCCGGGCTCCATGGCCCAGAGGGCCGGGTCCACGCTCCACGCCCCTGCCCGGAGCTTGTTGCGAAAGCACAGGTAGAAGTAGCCCAGCGCCACCCCAAACCCCACCAGGCAGATGGGGCCGTTGTTCTGAAGAAAGTCCCAAAACCCCAACCCCAGGGAGGTGCCCAGGATGATGTTGGGCGGGTCCCCGGTCATGGTGGCCGCGCCCCCCAGGTTGGCGGCAAAAATCTCCCCGATGATCATGGGCACGGGATCAATGCGCAGCAGGCGCGCCAGCCGGACGGTGGCCACCACCAGAAACAGGACCACGGTGATGCTGTCCACAAACATGGACAGCAGGGCCGCCACCGCCATAAAACTCAGCAGCAGGGGCATGGGGCGGAACTCCAGGCTTTTGGCCAGGCGCAGGCAGAGCCAGTCGAAGAACCCTGCCTCGCTCATCCCCTCCACCATCACCATCATGCCCACCAGGAAGAGGACGGTACTCCAGTTGATCCCCACGTTGCGCTCGGTCACCCCGCCGTGGGCAAACCAGAACTGGGGTTTGCCGAAACTGTCCACACTGAGGGCCTCCATGACGGCATCCAGGCTTCCCATCACCCCCAGCAGCACAACCACCACCATAAGCCCCCCCGCCGCCAAGGTGAGCACATGGCGGGGCCACTTGCCCCGGAGCAGTTGGAGGAAGGTAAACACAGCAATGGCCAGGGCCAAACCTTGGTGAAGCATTCTTGTCCTCCTGTCGTGGATTCTTTCGTGTGGCGCCTCAGTAGCGCAGCAGGAGCATCCCCATGCTGATGGCCAGGACCAGCACGGAGGCCGGGGCGGAGTACTTGCAGTACCGGCCCCAGGAGATGGGGTGGCCCTCCCGGGCGGCGATGGAGGTCCCCGCCACGTTGGCCGAGGCCCCGATGGGGGTGGCGCTGCCGCCGATGTCCGTCCCCATGGAGAGGGTCCAGGCCAGGGTGTTCAGGTCGGCCCCCATGGTGGCCGACAGGGAGGTGATCACCGGCACCATGGTGGCGGCAAAGGGGATGTTGTCCACAAAGGCCGAGGCCACCCCGGAGAGCCACAGGATGATCCCAATCATCAGGGTGTGGTTCCCCCCGGTGAGGTGGGCGATGCCGTCGGCCATGGCCTCCAGCACCCCGGTCTGCTCCAGCCCGCTGACGGCCAGGAAGAGGCCGATGAAAAACAGGACGGTCTTCCAGTCCACCCGCCGCAGCAGGTGGAGGGGCCAGCGGTTGACCAACAGGGTGAGGATGGCCGCAATGATCCCCACAGTGGCCACGGTGAGGCCGGTCTGGGCGTGGGTGATGAGCAGAACCACCACCACCAGGAAGAGGACCACATGGATGGCAAACTGCCCCCGGTTGTGGATGGAGTCCCTGGGGTCCAGCTCCATCACCTTCTGCCGGGCCTGAGGGTCCCAGCTCTGCACCTGCTTGCGGAAGCAGAAGTAGAAGTAGGGCACCATCACCACCATGCCCACCAGGACGATGACCCCGGTGTTCCGGAGGAAGTCCCCGAAGGACAGCCCCAGGGCGGTGCCGATGATGATGTTGGGCGGGTCCCCGCTCATGGTGGCCGCCCCCCCTAGGTTGGCGGTGAAGATCTCCGCGATGATCAGGGGGATGGGATCAAACTTCAGCAAATGGGCCAGCCGGACGCTGGCCACCGCCAGGAAGAGGATGACGGTGATGCTGTCGATGAACATGGACAGCCCCGCCGACAGAATCATGAAGCACACCAGCAGGGGCACCGGCTTGTAGCCCACCAGCTTGGCCAGGCGCAGGCAGAGCCAGTCGAAGAAGCCCGCCCCGCTCATCCCCTCCACCAGGATCATCATGCCGGTGATAAAGAGGATGGTGCTCCAGTTGATGCCGGTGTTCATGCCGGTGGACCCATGGGCCCCGGTGTACCAGAAGGTGGTCTCCGCCATGCTTTGGAAGCTAAGAGCCTGCCACACATCCGGCCAGCTGTGCATGGTCAGCAGGAACACCACCACCAGGGTCAGGCCCCCCGCCACCAAGGTGACCACATGGCGGGGAATCTTCTCCCGCACGATCTCGATAAACATGACCACGAAAATGGCCACCGCCAGGATTTGACTGAGCATAGGCCGCTCCTTTCTGTGGGGGAGGGGTGGGCCCCTCCCTTGCCTTGCAGCAGGCCCCAAGGGGGCCGCTGCCTTTTCCTATTCTCCCGCCGGCCAGGTTATGCCCCAAAACAGAACAGCCCGGGAGAGGGCCCATCGGGGTCTTCTCCCGGGCTGGGCCGGGGTTGGGGAATTACGCCTCGTGGCGGAAGGCGTCAAAGTTGCACAGCTGCTCGCACACCCCGCAGCCCACGCACTGGGTGGGGTCGATGACGGCCTTCTTCTCCTTCCAGGAGATGGCAGGGCAGCCGATGCGCATGCACAGCTTGCATCCCTTGCACTGGTCGGGGTCCACCCGATAGGGGGGAAGCTTTTTCACGGTTTTCAGCAGCACGCAGGGCCGGCGGGTGATGATCACCGACGGCTCCTCCGCCGCCAGCTCCTCGGTGACCACCTGTTCGGTGGCCTTCAGATCGTAGGGGTCCACCACCCGCACCCGGCGGATGCCCATGGCCCGGCAGAGGGTTTCCAGGTCGATCTTCCCCGCAGGGTCCCCCCGGAGGTTCTTGCCGGTGGTGGGGTTTTCCTGGTGGCCGGTCATGCCGGTGGTGGAGTTGTCCAGGATGATGACGGTGGAGTTGCTCTGGTTGTAGGCGATGTTGGCCAGGCCGGTCATGCCGGAGTGCATGAAGGTGGAGTCCCCCAGCACCGCCACGGTCTTGCCCTCGCTGGCCTGGCCCAGGGCCTTGTTGAAGCCGTGGATGGAGCTCACCGAGGCCCCCATGCACTCGCAGGTCTCAATGGCGTAGAGGGGCTCGTAGGCCGCCAGGGTGTAGCAGCCGATGTCCCCCAATACCGTGACCTTGTGCTTGGCCAGGGTGTAGAACAGCCCCCGGTGGGGACATCCGGCGCACAGCACCGGGGGCCGGGGGGGCACCGCCTCGTCCAGGGCCACCCAGGGTTTGGGGGTCTTGCCCAGCTTTTCGGCCACCAGGCCCTGGGAGAACTCCCCGATGAGGGGCAGGGCGTCCTTCCCCTGGACGGTGAGGCCCAAGTTCCGGCAGTGCTCCTCGATCACCGGGTCCAGCTCCTCCAGCACCAGCAGGCGGTCCACCTTGGCGGCAAAGTCCAGGATCTTCTGCCGGGGCAGGGGGTTGACCAGGCCCAGCTTCAGGATGGAGGCCTTCTCCCCAAAGACCTCCCGGGCGTACTGGTAGCAGGTGGAGGAGGTGATGATGCCCAGGGAGGTGTCCGCCCCCAGCTCCTCCCGGTTTAAATCGGTGGTCTCGGCGTATGCCGTGAGCCGGCGGGTGCGCTCCTCCACGATGGGGTGGCGGGGCCGGGCATTGCCGGGGACCATGACGTACTTGGCGATGTCCTTGACGTAGGGCCGGGGGGGCAGGTCCTCCCGCTGGCCCTCCTCCACCAGGCTCTGGGAGTGGGAGATGCGGGTGCACAGCTTCAGAAAGACGGGGGTGTCATACTCCTCCGAGAGCTGGAAGGCCCGCTTGGCGAAGCGGCGGGCCTCCTCCGAATCCGCCGGTTCCAGCATGGGGATTTTGGCGGAGACGGCGTAGTGCCGGGAGTCCTGCTCGTTCTGGGAGGAGTGCATGCCGGGATCGTCGGCCACGCAGATGACCATGCCGGCGTTGATCCCCGTGTAGGCGATGGTAAACAGGGGGTCGGCGGCCACGTTCACCCCCACGTGCTTCATGACGCAGGCGCTGCGCTTGCCCGCCAGGGCGGCGCCGAAGGCCACCTCCATGGCCACCTTCTCGTTGGGGGCCCACTCGCAGTAGATCTCGTCATACCGGGCGGCCTGCTCGGTGATCTCCGTACTGGGGGTGCCAGGATAACTGGAAATCAGGCTGCATCCGGCTTCGTACAGCCCCCGGGCCACCGCCTCATTTCCCAGCATCAGCTTCTTCATACTTCCAACCTCTTTCCTGAAACATCCCCCGCCGGCCGGGCCGGTTTGGGATGGTATTGCAGCATTGGATTTTATGATATCATGTTTCTTCCGGTCCGTAAACCGCTTTTTTCGGGAAAAACAGCGGGTTTCCATAATTTTTCCTGGATGTTCAGGATCCGCCTTCCCCGCGGGGATTTCCTGTGGGATTGTGTCGAATTTTGTCGAAACTTGCGGCGACATATTTTCCAGTTTTTGCTAATTTCATCTTGTGTTTTCTGTCCCTTTGTGGTAAATTATGGATAAGCAGTTTCGTTGCTTACCATCACGAGAAAATTTGAGGGAACAGCGCCTACACCGCTTTCCCAATGGGGGGAGACAGATCCGCATGGAAACGAAGAAAACCATTCTCATTGCCGACACCAGCGAGGAGTTCCGCACCGTCCTGGCAGAGGCCATCCAGGCCGAGGAGGGCCTGGAAGTGGTGGGCCAAACCGGGGACGGCCAGGAGGCCATCCAGCTGGTGCAGGACCGCGACCCGGACGTTCTGGTCATGGACCTGGTCCTGGAGCGGATGGACGGCTTTGACGTGCTGGAGGCGGTGAACGCCAGGCCCATGAGCACGTTGATCCTGTCCAGCTTTGCCCGGGGCTGCATGGCCGACCAGGTGGCCGCCCGGGGCGGGGACTGCTACATGATGAAACCCTGCCGCATCGCCTCTGTGGTGGAGCGGGTCCGGCTGCTGGCCGCCCAGCATTGGTCGGAGGGGGAGGAGGGTGCCGCCAGCCCCGCTTCCGCCCGGCAGACCCTGGAGGCCGACGTCACCGCCATCATCCACGAGATCGGCGTGCCCGCCCACATCAAGGGGTACCAGTACCTCCGGGAGGCCATCATCATGACCGTGGAGGACATGGACGTGATCAACGCCGTCACCAAGGTCCTCTACCCCGAAGTGGCCCGGAAGTTCGGCACCACCGCATCCCGGGTGGAGCGGGCCATCCGCCACGCCATCGAAGTCGCCTGGGACCGGGGTGACCTGGACACCCTGCAAAAATACTTCGGCTTCACCGTCAGCAATTCCAAGGGCAAACCCACCAACTCCGAGTTCATCGCCATGATCGCCGACCGGCTGCAGCTGCAGCGGCGGCAGGGGTGAGAAAAATCTGAAACGATATAAACAGAAGAAACGAGAAAGAGCAGGAGGGCAATCTCCTGCTCTTTCTCTTGGTTGCACGATTCATACATCCGATTATTGGTTCACCGTAAGCAGTTTTTCGGCGACCCTTGCTTGCACTTCCAAATAATATGCCGTCTCCGCCGCATTCAAATCCTCATTTTCCCACTGTTCAAAATCCGCACAGAAGGTAGCATACTTATTTACATAGTCGGCATAGTCGGTAAAGATCCCAGGATCAGACCCATCTGACTCCGCATATTTTTTCATAAAAGCGACATACTCATCCATAAAAGCTTCATAGCTGTCCATGGCCGCTTTGAAGTCAGGATCTAAGACATTGGCATTTCCCTCGGCCTCGCTAGAACGGTCCGGTTCCGAAGAATTGGAAGAAGCATTCTCTCCTTCCTGTTGCTTGGGCGCATCGATGCTCACACTCATCGTACGATTTCCCTCATATTGCAACGAGAGATGCCATCCCTCCGCATCGTTGGCGTAGTAATAGGTGTCTCCCTTATTGTAGTCAACAGTAAAGCCCCGGTCTGCACAAGCAGACACATAGGCATCAAAGTCTGCCTGGGAGGTATCCCCAAGGTAAACAAAGAAGCGGTCCTCGTGTTCATAAGAAAACTTACCTATGGTCGATTGTGGCACTGGCAACCGGTTTCCTGCTATGCTGGTCGGCCAAGTAATGGGCACAAATTCCATCGGCGCTTCCAACGTAATAGAAAGGCTTTCGCTTATATAGCGTAAATCCAACCGATACCCCTCTGTATTGAATGCGCCATAGGAAGATGCCGTTTCCTCCTTGTCTGCTGTGAACCCTTTGCCCGCACAAGCCAGTACATAGTCTTGGTACTGGTCATCTGACACCTTGTCCAGGGTTATCGACAGTGTCTCCGCTGAGTTCTCATACAACGTACCTTTGTTGGTGGGTGGCTCTGGAAGCACAGAGCCCAATGCCATCTCCTCCCATACAAGGGTTCCCCGGCTATGAGATGCAATACTCCCTGCTAACACAACAATCACAACTGCGGCAACGACAAAGAACCACCCTCTCTTAAAAAATGGTTTCTTTGGGGATCCCACCTTGCCTGGATCAGACGCAGCCCTTTGATCAGATTGCCACCGGGTGCTTTCGTTCTGGGGTTGGTCTGAAGGTGGTATTTCCGACGTTATTCCCCGTTTCGCCCCACACTCTGGGCAAAACTTACCCTCAAATTCGGTTCCACATCGCTTACATTTCATCCAAGATTTCCTCCACCATCTATGAATTTAGGGGGCCAACTTTTCCACTGCCCATTGCAAAAGCACGGCAGCAAAATCTTTCTACTATTATAGTCTCTTTAACGACTATAGTCAAGAAAAAGACCTCCGCATACCATAAAAGAAAACGGTTCCGGAGGTACCCCATGATCGTCTACACCCCCTTCTGGAAAACGCTCCGCGCATCCCGCGAGTCCACCTACACCCTGATCAAGAACCACCACCTCTCCAGCTCCACCATCGACAAGCTCCGTAAAAACAAGCCCCTGAACACCACCACCATTAACGACCTCTGCCGCATCCTGGACTGCAATGTGGAGCACATTATGACCTACGTCCCCTCTGCCCAGGACCAGCCCTTATGATGCAAAGTTTTTCTTGACATCCCCCACCATCCCTGGTATACTATACGCCGAACAACAAAGTAGGAAGGTTCCGCCTGCCTCACCTCTCCGCCCAAGCGAAAGGGGTTTATACGGTCCAGCCGCGTCTCAGAAGAGGCGTCGGTTGCTCTGTCATGCGGATACCTTTTGAAATGGTATCCATTTTTTTGTTTCTGCTTTAAGAATTGGAGGTGCGTCCATCATAGCTCACACGGCTCATCAGATCAACGAGGAAATTCACGACAAGGAAGTGCGCCTGATCTCCGCCCAGGGGGAGCAGCTTGGGATTATGCCCCTGGCCGAGGCCATGGCCAAGGCCGGCGAAGCCGACCTGGACCTGGTGAAGATTTCCCCCAACGCCGTCCCCCCCGTCTGCAAGCTCATGGATTACGGCAAGTATCGCTTCGAGCAGACCAAACGGGACAAGGAGGCAAAGAAAAACCAGCGGATCGTCGAGATCAAAGAAGTGCGTATGTCCCCGGGAATCGACGTCAATGATTTCAATGTCAAGGTCCGCAACGCCCAGCGCTTTCTGTCCGACGGCAACCGGGTGAAGGTCACCGTCCGCTTCCGCGGCCGGGAAATGGCCCATACCGACATCGGCAAGCGCCTGCTGGAAAAATTCGCAGAAGATTGCACTGAGGTGGCGACCATGGACAAGGAGCCCAAACTGGATGGACGCCACATGACCATGTTCCTGTCCTGCCGCCAGAACAAGGATGCAAAGAAAGAAACCAAAAAATAAATTCTGACAAAGGAGTTTTCCGCCATGCCTAAACTGAAGATTAAAACGCACAGCGGCGCCAAGAAGCGCTTCAACCTCACCAAAAACGGCAAGGTGAAGCGCGCCCATGCCAATAAGAGCCACATCCTGAACAAGAAGACCACCAAACGGAAACGCGGCCTCCGCGCCGGCGCTTATGCGGACAAGACCAACGAGGCCGCCATCAAGCGCATGATCCTGTATAAATAAGATTTTACCACAAGACATAGGAGGCTGACATACCATGGCAAGAGTGAAAGGCGCGATGATGACGCGCAAAAGAAGAAATAAGATCCTGAAGATGGCCAAGGGTTACTGGGGTGCCAAGTCCAAGCACTTCAAGATGGCCAACGAGCAGGTGATGAAGTCCCTGACCTACGCTTATGTGGGCCGCAAGCAGAAGAAGCGCAACTTCCGTCAGCTGTGGATCACCCGCATCAGCGCCGCCTGCAAGATGAACGGCATGAACTACTCCAACTTCATGCACGGCCTGAAGCTGGCCGGCGTGGAGATCAACCGGAAGATGCTGGCTGAGATGGCCGTCAACGACAAGGCCGCTTTCACCGCCCTCACCGAGCTGTCCAAGGCCAAGCTGGCCTAAGACCTGGGGTCTGACATCCATAAAAAATGCCCCCCGCACCCTACGGTGCGGGGGGTTTTTGTCTGCTTACATCACGCTGTAGCGGTTGAAGATGGCCAGCAGCTCCTCGGTGGAGGTGGCGGCCTTTTCCTCCCCGGCCCGGTCCAGGACGATCTTGCCGTGATCCAGCATCAGCAGCCGGTCCCCGTACTCCACGGCGTAGCGGAGGTTGTGGGTGACCATGAGGGCGGTCAGGCCCTTCTCCTGCACCACTTTGCCGGTGAGGACCATGATGGTCTCCGCGGTCTTGGGGTCCAGGGCGGCGGTGTGCTCGTCCAGGATGAGGAACTTCAAGGGGGTCATGGTGGCCATCAGCAGGGCCACCGCCTGGCGCTGGCCCCCGGAGAGGGCGCCCATCTTCACGTCCAGTTTATCCTCCAGCCCCAGGCCCAGGGCGGCCAGCTCGGAGCGGTAGAAGTCGATGCGCTTTTTGTTCACCCCGAAGCCCAGGCCGAAGGGCTTGCCCTTGTTGTCCGCCAGGGAGAGGTTCTCCAGCATGGTGAGGTTGGGGCTGGTGCCCAGGGAGGGGTTTTGATACACCCGGCCCATGATGGCGTAGCGCTGGTAGTCCTTCTGCTTGCGGATGCTCTTCCCGTCCAGAAGCACATCCCCCCCGTCCAGGGGGATGGACCCGCAGAGGATGTTCAGCAGGGAGGTCTTGCCGGAGCCGTTGCTCCCCACGATGGAGACAAACTGCCCGTCGGGCACCGTGAGGTTGAAGTGGTCAAAGAGGGTCATCTCCGTGACGGTGCCGGCGTTGTAGATTTTGGTCAGGTCCTGCAGCTCAAGCATGGATGATCTCCTCCCCTCTCCGTCCGGCGATCACCAGCACCACCAGGAAGAGGGCCGCCGTGATAAACTTCAGCATGTTGGCGGGCAGGCCGGCGCTGATGGCGATCTGCACGCAGAACTTGTAGATGACGCTCCCCAGCAGCACCGCCATGGTGCCCTTGGGGGTGGCCAGCACCCGGAGCACCGGCACCTTCCGCAGCCCCTGGGCCGCCTTGGACCGGGTGAAGAACCGGATCAGGGAGATGCCGATGATCACCGTGGCCAGACCAAAGACCACCTGGCCGATGCCCATGACGGCGGAGTAGCTCCGCTGCTCCTGGCAGACCACCGCCCCGCACAGGGCCACCAGAGCGTTGGCGATGACCACGCCCAGGATCTTCATGTTCCCCTTGTTCTGGGCCAGGGTGGTGACCAGGGTCCCATTGTCCCCGGTGGCCCGGAGGAGGAGGCCGGACTTGGTGCGGAAGTACAGGTCCAGCAGCAGCTTAATCACCACCGCCAGCACCAGGGAGAGGATGAGCTTCCGGGTGGTGAGGGACAGGTCCCCAAACAGGGTCATGGTCAGCGGGGAGGTGAAGATGGTGTCCACCGCCCGCTCCACCGTGACGTTGGACCCCGCCAACACCAGGTTGATGGAGGACAGGGCCGTCATGGTGATGATACCGGCCAACAGGTCCCGCACCTTCAGCTTCACATGGATGAGGCCGGTGCACAGGCCGGCGATGGCCCCGGCGCCGGCGGCGCACAGGAGGGTCACCCAGGGGTTCACCCCCTGGAGGAGCAGAATGGCTGTCACCGCCGCCCCCAGGGGGAAACTGCTGTCCACGGTAAGGTCTGGGAAGTCCAGCACCGAATAGGTAATGTACACGCCGTAGGACAGGAGCGCATAGATCAGCCCCTGGGTCAGCGTGGATACGATCAAGTCTGCCATTGCGGCCAGCCTCCTTTGGGTTTACTTACTGGGTTCAGGCGGTTTCCCCCACCTCTTCGGCGTTCTGGGCCACGTCCTCCGGGAGGGTGAGGCCCATGGCCGCCAGAGCATTGCTGTTGACATAGAGGCCGTAGTTCTCAATGGTCTCATAGGGCAGGTCTTCGCAGGTGGCCTCGCCGGTGAGGATCTGGGCGGCCATCTTGCCGGTCTGGATGCCCAGCTGGACATAGTCCAGGCCGGCGCCGGCCACGCAGCCCAGCTCCATCTGCTCAATCTCGGAGCCGTAGACGGGAATGCCTGCCTCGTTGGTCTTTTCCAGGATGGAACCCAGCACGCCCACCACGTTGTTGTCGGTGAGGTTGGACAGGCAGTCCACCCCCTGGCTGATGAGGGTGTCCACCGCCTGGGTCACCTCGGACTGGGCGGTGACGCCGATGGCCTCGATGGTGAAGCCGTAGTCGGCGGCCAGCTCCTCATAGACCCCGATGGAGTAGACGGAGTTGGCCTCGCTGGTGGTGTAGACGATGCCGATGGTGTCCGCCTCAGGCTGGATGGCCCGGATGAGCTCCAGCTGCCCCTGGACGGGGAGCACGTCAGAGGTGCCGGTGATGTTGCCGGAATCCAGCTTGGCCCCCACGGGGTCGGTGATGGCGGTGAAGACCACGGGGATGTCCTTGTCCTCTGCCGCGGCGTAGCAGGCAGTGGCGGCGGGGGTGGCGATGCCCACCATCAGGGCTGCGTCCTCGGCGGAGAAGGCCTGGGCAATCTGAATGGCCATATTGTCGTCAAAACTGGCGTTCTGGTAGTCGATGGTGTAGTCCGTGCCCTCCACCAGGCCGGCCTCTTCCAGGCCCTGGAGGAAGCCCTCCCGGCAGTTGTCCAGGGAGCCGTGCTGGCCGTACTGGCAGATGCCGATGACGGGCACCTCGCCGCTGGCAGCGTCACCGCCGCAGGCGGCCAGGGCCAGGACCATGGTCAGGGACAGGGCTCCGCAGAGCAGTTTTTTCAGGGTTTTCATGTTACGGTTCTCCTTTTGATTTGATTTCGATGGTGGTGTGGGTCTCTTTGTCAAATCATGGGGCAACAAAAAAAGCCCTGCTCCACATGCCGAAGTGTTTCGGCCACATGGGACAAGACTGAATCCTGCGGTACCACCCAAATTGACGCATTGCGCCCGCTTCTTTCACATACCATCATATGTGCCGCCCGGATAACGGGTGCGGTCCCCGTCGGCCACTACTGCCCGCCGCAGGGATGTGCGCCGGGGTTCGCTCCGCCCTCGTAAGTCCATTCCCGTTTCGCTGTCTCGCCGTGCTTTCACCGGCCACGGCTCGCTGAGGAGGGAAACGAAACGGTACTCCTCTTACTCATTGGTTTGCTTTTGAACTTGCATTTATGGTATCACGTTCCCCTGCCTCCGTCAAGTCCTACTTTCCACAAAATCCGCCTCTGCCATGGGTGGACTTTCTCTTCCCCCAACCCCGTTGCGCTCCCCCCTGGTTTTTGGTATCCTATCCCTGTAGGGATCAAAACACGTCCCGGTTGGTAGTCCGGGAGCGGCTGCGGCCGTCAGTAACCTGCCTCCTTGATTGTCCCTTCCCTGCAGGCATTTTTTTAAGGAGGAACCCAAGATGAAACCAGCGCTTTCCACCCTCACGGTAACCTTTGAGGATCCCTTTTGGATCGGCCTGTATGAGCGGGAGGAGGACGGGCAGTACCAGGTCTGCAAGATCCTTTTCGGGGCAGAGCCCAAGGACGCCCAGGTCTATGCCTTTCTCCAGCGCCACTGGAGGGACCTGACCTTCAGCCCGCCTCTGCCGGCAGAAACCGCCGTCCGGCCCCGTCCCAACCCCAAACGCCTCCAGCGGGCCATCCAAAAACAGCTGGTTTACATTGCGGATCGGAATGAATTGGCCGACGCCGACACGCCGGCCCTGGGCACCAAAGCCCAGCGCGCCCTCCAGGCCCAGCGGGAAACCAACGCCGAAGCACGGAAAGCCCGGGCCCGCCAGCAGCGGGCAGACCACGCGGCCCGGCAGTTTGCCTTGAGCCAACAGAAACGCCGGGAAAAGCACCGGGGCCACTGAGCCCCTCCCCCGGGAGGCCCTGCCCTCCCGGGGGCTTTTTTACCGCTTCTGGAGGAAGGCGGCCCAAGGTCCGGGGTAGGTCTCGGCCCGCTGGCTCCAGGTCTGTAGGGTGGTTTCATAGGCCCGCAGCCGCGCCTCCACCGCCTCCCTGCACCCCTCGAGGCCCCACTGATGGACCAGGGCGGTGAGATCAT
>OLQR01001544.1_pt1 | contig 13028 bp, 13 predicted proteins | sample 1671881 | NCBI WGS metagenome assembly OLQR01 (sample SAMEA3136623, study PRJEB25190) | human gut metagenome | biome: human gut; feature: human-associated habitat; material: faeces | place: Austria | collected 2013 | reverse complement strand
AGACAGACAGACAGACAGACAGACAGACAGACAGACAGACAGACAGACAGACAGATAAGAAAACTATATATTTTTGTGTAACAAGAATGAACAGGGCGTACTTTGCCTCCGGTTTTCAGGAGGAGGACGCCCTGTTTCTGATGCAGTAAAGGGAGTGACACCATGAAAAAAAATAATTTGCCAGGGAAATGTCAAAAGAGATTTACCGCAATTTTTGTGTCGGTAATGATTTTTAGCCTGATTTCCGGTACAGTGTCTGCAGCAGAGACTGAAATGACGAAGCAATCAACAGAGTCGGAAACACAGACTTCGGAAGAGGAACCTTTCCAGTCATCAACAGAGCTGCCGGTTGAGGAAGAAACGGAGGCTCCAGTGGAAACTCCGACAGAAGCTATAACAGAGGCTCCAGTGGAAGCTCCGACAGAAGCTATAACAGAGGCTCCAGTGGAATCTCCGACAGAAGCTATAACAGAGGCTCCAGTGGAAACTCCGACTGAAGGTATAACAGAGAATTTTGTGGCAGTTCCGAATGAGAATGAAACAGAGATGAAGGAATCAAATGGGGATGAAAATGAAACATCTACGGAGCCGGTTACAGAAGATCCAACACAAACTCCGGCAGAAATGACATTTGACCTGGCTACACGAGTTTCTTTGGGAGTGAATCAGCTGAAACTCAAAGATGGGCAGCAACCGTTCGTACGATCATTATTTTCGGAGGATGAGATCAGGCAGGGTGGACATGGAAATGTGCTGATATACGCTGACCTGCTGGATGATCTTTTAAAGGATGAGCAGGAGAAAGCAGAAGAACAAAAACTCTCAGGAGAAGAAAGGAATTCCCTGAAAGAGGAGAAAGCCATTCTGGAACAGTGGGCAGAAAATAATGGATATACAGTGGAGCAGTATTTTTCTCTACGTCTGTTCAGGCAGAAAAATGATGAGGAACCTTTGAGAATTGCAGAAAGCCAGGAAATGCTTTCAATGATTATGGAAACAACCGATGTGCAGGCGCAGACGGAAGACAGGGTGCTTGTCTGTGTCAGGGATGGGCAGGCAGTAATTTGTGGTGATGCAGACAGCCGTGAAAATATCATTGCCTTTGATACCGGAACGTTTGGAACATATGCTCTTGCTTCCCGTTCTCCGATACCGGAACCGGATACAGAAAGTGAGGATTCCATTGTAATGGAATTGCCTGGGATAAATGCTGTTTATCATCCGGGTTCCAGAGGTCAGTGGAATCCAGATACACATTGCTATGAAAATGCAACGTCCGGGCAATGGGATTATGAAGAGGGAGAAGGAAAAGTGAGTTTCACAAATACTGGAAATGAGGATGTGACACTTACTCTGTCTTATAAGCCGTCAGAATCACACAAGGAAATTACCGGGGTATTCAAGGACCAGAAAGGAGAATCTGTTCAGAAACTCTCCATTTCTGCCGGGAATACGGCTACGGTATACCTTACCCTTTACGGGGAACCAGATCCGGGAATAAACGGTGAGGTGATTGGAACGGTATCCTATGAACAGGTCAGGTAGGAGGTGATCAAGTGGGAAAACATTCCGAAAAAAAGATATTTGCAAATAAGACAAAAATAATCATTACTGTACTTCTGGTTGTTACATTTGCTGCATTAACAGTGACAATCTGGGCGTTATTTTTCAGGAATACCGGTCCGGCACTGGCTCCTGACTATGCACCACAGAAAGAAGAAGAATATGCAGAACCTGTAACAGGTGATTCAGAAGAAAAGATGGAGGTATCTAAGGGCGGGGGAGCAGTCAGTATGGTTTATCAGAAGGAAGTACATATTTCACTTTCTGATAATAAGGCAAACCTGATGTTTCAAAATCCATCGAAATCAGTAAATGATATTGTGCTTCAACTTGTCATTATCAGTGAAGATGGAACAGAAACTGTGATTGCCCAGTCCGGAACTCTGTCACCCGGATATAAAATTGAACAGCTGGATCTGATAAAAGATGCAGCAAAACTCTCTGTGGGAGATTATACAGGAAGATACAATGTTCTGTATTATGATCCGGATTCAGGAGAGAAAGCAGTCCTGAATGGAAATATCGAAGGAATTAAAATTACAGTGACTGATTAAGAGAAAACATACTTCAAAAAGAAGATGTAATAAAATGTTTTGCAGAAAGGAAGAAAAGCGATGAAGAAAAAAGCATTAACTCTTTGTGTGGCGACTATACTTGGGTTATCCTCCGGAACAGTAGCAATGGCGGCACCAATAAATTCAGCCGGAGGAACAGACAGCCATGCAGTATACGGAACTTATCAACCTGAAGGCGAAGCAGCAACGGTGTATTCCGTTGATGTATCGTGGGGAAGCATGGAATTCACGTATACGGATGGAGCTGTATCCAAAACATGGAATCCATCAACACACCAGTATACGGAATCTGTCGGAAAAGGAAACTGGTCGAACCAGGATGGAGCGAACAAGGTGACAGTTACCAATCGCTCTAATAAGGCATTGACTGCAACTGTTGAAGCAGCAACGTCGGGTTCGTATGCAGGTATCACTGCGAAAGCTGATAAGGCTTCTTTGAGTCTTGAGGATGCGTCTATTGGTGCGACAACCACAAAACCGGGTCATCCATCTACTGCGTCGACTACGATTTCTTTGTCAGGGGCATTAACAGATAAAAATGCAAATAAAGCAACAATCGGTAGTGTAACAGTAAAAATTGCAGATGCAGATACAGCATCACAGGAATAAGAAGGAGGGCGGAAAAAATGATGAAAAAAATAATTGCAGCAACACTCGCTCTTACTTTGAGCATGTCTATGGGAAATCTTGTATATGCAGCAGAGAATAAATCAGCTGATATAAAAGCAACTTATCAAGCCGGGGAAGAAAACACAAATACTGTATATAGTGTTGATGTGAAATGGGGAAGTCTGGAATATACATATAGTTCTGGCGTTACAAAAAGCTGGGATCCAACAACTTTAAAATATAAGGAAACATCCGGTACAAGTTCATGGACTTGTCAGCAAGGGGCTGATCAGATTACTGTAACGAATAATTCGAATGCGGATATTACAGCTTCTCTGGCTTATGGTAAAACTGACAGTAACATTACCGGAACTTTTACGAATTCTAAAATAGGATTAAAATCAGCAGAAGGAACAAACGTTGGGGAAAGTCCAAGTGAAACAACGACCTTGTCCTTGAAGGGGGCTCTTTCAGATACAACAGCCGTAAAGAAAGAGATTGGCAATGTGACAGTGACTATTTCGGATTATATTGGTACATACTCGAATTATAAGTGGAATGGAAATGGCGGTATAGACTGGAATTATTTATACACTACATTGACAGATGACGTATACACTGTAGAGAAAAAATGTACACAGGATAATTATTGGGCTGGCACCTTTTATATTTATAATACAGAAAATCAACAAGAACGCTATGTCATTAAAGATGGAACCATAAGGGCAGAGGGTACATATTCCCTGCAGAAGGTAAATGGTGGAAACGGAAGTGGTGTTTCTTTACCGAGTTCAATGGCTTTGAATGGCAAAACTATCCGTCTCACGGTTGATTTGAGAGATGAAAGTAATCCAACATTGACAGTAAAAGTTATTTAGACAATATGTTGGAGTGTGTTTGCTGGATAGAAAGCAAATTAAAATTGGCAGAGATCTGTGCAGGCTGAAAAGGCCTGTGCAGATCATCTGTGATATTTACTCCAAACCGCATTGTTTGAGGTAAATATGACAGATGATAATGTAAATGAGGGATTTTAATGAATAAAAATTGGAGCTTGCCTGTTGCCTGTATGGTATGTGTTCTGTCATTGTGTGCTATGGTACTGGCATTAATAAACAATGGGAAACAGGATGATGTTCGCTCGTTCTCACCACCGCCTTTCGAAAAAGCAGCGGTTAGTGGCATGCCGACAGTACCGGAGGATCTTGGCTGGTCGGAAATCTATCAGGATGGAATGGAATTCAGGGCATATATCTGTGGAAATGTGATCGAGAAAGACGATGCAGCAGATGTTTATTTTACGAATTCAGAAGAATTTGATGTATGGCTGAAGCTTCGTGTCCTGACTGCAGATGGAACTCTTTTGGGCGAGACAGGACTTATCAGACCTGGAGAATATGTAAAATCTGTATCACTTACTTCCGAAGTGGAAGATGGTACTGCAATTAAATTAAAGATTATGGCTTATGAGCCAGATACATATTACAGTGCCGGTTCGGTTACCCTAAATACAATACTCAGGAAAGGAGGGGCAGAATGAAACGGTTCGTAACATTTTTTCTGATCTGCATACTTACAGTATATTCAACTACGATATGCTATGCCGGGAACTCTGCCCTGACAGGAGAACAGGGTCAGACAGATTTTGGCATTTATGCAACTTATATTGCAGGAGAAACAGAATATCTAACATCACCTGTCAAAAAAGGGAAAGCTGAGATTCAGTTACCGGATGGCAGAAGGATTGTGGTCAGTGGAGTTACAGACAATAGCCTGACGCTGGTGGTCTATCCGATAACCAGTCAGGATACAGAGGCATGGGAGTGGTTTGCTGCATGTCTGGAAGGAAAGGGGAAAAACATTTCACCATTTGAAATCTATTTTACAGATAAAAAGGGAAACAGAATAGCGGTGGATGGAGTGACAATTTCTTTATCGGATGCGTTGAAGAATTCTTCTGCTTTTTCTTTGAACAGCAAAGGGACTTTGAAGACATTATCTGTGCAAAGCAGAGATGGACAGATAAGTTTTCAGGCGGATGGCAGTTGTTATTATGTTCTGGCAGAAAAACCAGAGCAGGATATTTCAAATGAACCAACAACACAGCCAACACAAACAGGTACAGATAATAGCACAGATGTGAATCATGCTGGAAGTGGAGCGGCTTCTGGGGCAAAAACAGGAGATGACACACCGTTGGAATTGTATATTGTTTTATTGCTTGTGGGCTTGATAACTACATCTATAGCAGGACTTTGTTGGAAAAAGAATTATATAGCCAAGTAAGAATAGCAAGTATCAACTAATTATTATATAACGACTTTTTTGAGTTTGGGCAACAGAAAATGAACTTTAGTTTCTTCGAATTGAGTTTACCCGACGACGATCCAGTCTATACTCTGAAAAAAGTGATGGAGGATTTAGATTTTCAAAAGTGCGGCTGTAAAAATCCAGACAAGGGATTTTTGCAGCCAAAAATAAATTTTATCTTTTATAGAAAAAAGGATCCCTTGCAAGGCAAAAGGCTAACAGGCCGCATCCTTGCTGGGATCCTTTCAATTACTACTGGGGATGTCGAAATGTGCTATTAACCGACATCCCCTTTTTTATGAAAAAAAGTGTAAAATGAAGTCTATCCTCTTAATTAACGCAAATTCCGTAAAGGTCAAACCACTCGCCTTTCACTAAATCCATTTTTAGTCTATAAGTAGCTTCCTGTATAATTTAAAGTGTAGAGAGTAAATGATTTTACAAAAATAGATACCTAAGTTAAACTGTCATTGCTGACCGGCCAGTTAGCAAATGAGCAGAATAAGGAAGGTATCTACAAATGAATTCTACACAAAATAAGAAGATTGAGCAAGTAAAAGAAACAACAATGATTGTTGGCTGTGATGTTGGCTGTGAAAAGCATTATTTCAGAGCTTTTAATTGGAGAGGCATCGAACTTACCAGAAAGCCTGTAGCGTTTTCAAACTCTATGGAGGGATTCAACAGCTTTTACAATACGATTGTGGAACTGATGCAGAAAAGTGGACTTGAAGAGGTACTGGTAGGAATAGAGCCAACCGGTCATTACTGGTTTGATCTTGGGCAGTTCATAGGCGAAAAGAACATAAAGTTTGTGATGGTAAATCCGCACCATGTGCATAAGACCAAAGAGTTAGATGACAACAGTCCATCTAAAAATGACAGAAAAGATCCCCGCGTTATTGCAGGACTTGTAAGGGATGGACGGTATTTTTATTCATATATGCCGACAGGTGTATATGCAGAACTGCGGAATGCGTCAAACCGCCGGTTTGTGCTTGTAGAAGAACAGACAAGGGCTAAGAACCGTCTGCAGAAATGGATTGCAGTGTATTTCCCAGAATATAAGGGAGTTTATACACACATAGATGCCAAAGGAGGACTGCTGGTATTAAAAGAAGCATCAACTCCTGAGGAAATAGTAAAGCTTGGAGAGAAAGGCATCATAAAGATATGGAAAGATGCCAAACTTCGGGGAAACGGGCATAAAAAGGCAATGAATATCCTGAATGCGGCAATGAGAAGCATAGGATTAAAAGCAGGCCTTACAGAAGCACGGATGGAGATACAGGATCTGATAGAGGATTATGAACTCCAGACAAAACGCCTTGAACGGGTCAATGATCTGATCAAAGAACTGTGCCAGCAGATCAGGTATGCGGATAAGCTGCTTGAAATAAAAGGTATAGGAATAACAACAGTAGCTGGTTTCATAGCAGAAGTCGGTGATATCACGCGCTTCGATAGCACGAAAGAACTTCAGAAACTTGCAGGATTGGAACTGGTGGCAGATAGCTCTGGTAAGCACAACGGAAAGACAAAGATAAGCAAAAGAGGGCGCAAGCGTCTCAGATATCTTCTTTTCGAGGCTGCGATATCGGTGGTGGGAAAGAATAAAGAATTCAAAGAAATCCACAGGTATTATACCACCAGGGAAAAGAATCCATTAAAAAAGATGCAGTCGCTGATAGCAGTAGCATGTAAACTGATAAGAGTATTCTATGTGATTCTTATCAAGGGAATCAGTTATGATTCATCAAAGATGTTGAAAGATATCCAGCATCCTGGAGATCAGTTAAAGGCAGCGTAACAGAGTAATAAAGAACAACCATAATGATTACAGGAAGCGTCCACCGAAAGGTGCTGTAATCGAAGTGTTTGGATCAGTAATGAAAGTACAAAGAATGAGCTGGTAGCCGGCAGGGATTTTTACCAGAGGGCATGACCCTGATAAGTAGCTAAGCTGGCACCCTGGTTATGGACAGGCAGAACGAAGGAAGTGAGGACCCACCGTAAGGCGGATGATCCTGTTGGACATGAGAGGTGAGCTGCCATATAGGGATGGGTACACATCGAGGCCGTTTAGAACGAATAGTGATGACGTTTTATTTGGTGCACCCATTATTACTATATATCTGCCCTGTATGAGGTAAAGATCACTCCATAACCTTAGTTCTATTCAATGATAGGTATCAAAAAGTATTGAATTTATTGAAAAAAACACTTGATTATATGGAGAGGTAATCATCCGTACCTGTTATCCTCGATTTTTTTCTGATATACTCTCCTCAAAACCTGAAAGGATTGTATCATCATGAAAAAAGACGAAAAACTTATTCTTTGGACAGAACGCCTACAGGCGTTCCAGGCCAGTGGCCAGACCTGCAGGGAGTGGTGCCGGGAACATCAGATCCCCGTTTCTACCATGACATACTGGAACCGTAGATTACGTACACTCGAAAGCGAATCACAGCCGGAACTGGTTTTTGCAAAGATGCCAACGGAGCAGGAACTTTCCACAAGAGGAGCCATAACAGAAAATATACCTCTGCGTATCTTTATTACAGACAGTATCCGGATTGAAATTATGCCGGACTGCCCGCCAGAGCTTCTGCACGTTTTCGTAAGAAGTCTGAAAGAGCATGCTTGAACTGGCAGGCAGCACAACGGTATACCTTGCGTGCGGAGTAACCGATCTCAGAAAAAGTTATCACGGCCTGGCGGCTATCATCAAATTAAAATTTCAGCTCGACCCATATTCGCGCTGTATGTTTGCGTTCTGCAACCGCAGGCGGACCTCAATCAAGATTCTTCAATGGGATGGATCCGGTTTCTGGATTCTGATGAAAAGGCTGGACAAAAACTGTTTTCGCTGGCCGGACACACCGGATGAACTCCAAAAGGTAACCCTGAAAGAGATGCACTGGCTGTGTGACGGATTATCCCTGACACCCCAGGGGGCGTTCGAAGAGCGGCATCCGAAAATCATCGTGTAGGTTCCTGTTTTGTCAATCCGCAAAAGGACGAAAAAAGCAGAGATATCCGCTTGATTTCCTATAACTGCAGACTGCATTTTTCCTCGAAAAAAGCAGGTTTGTATGGTATACTTCTGGTAGAGAAAAAAGAGCCGGGAGAATACCAGATGGAGCCGATTTTTACAGAAGATCAGTTAAAGAACATGAGCCGGGAGGCACTGATTGAGCTGATGCAGGTCATGCAGGAAAAGCAGCGCAAAACAGAAACCAAAATGAAGCTGATGGAAGAAAAACAGAAAGAGCTTGAGTTTTTAAATGCCATGCTTTCTGACCGCCTGACGCTTGCAAAGAAACAGCGTTTTGGGGCTTCCAGTGAAAAATACGCAGATGGATATGAGCAGATGAATCTGTTCAACGAGGCGGAAACTGCGTCAGATGGTGAACCTGACCCGGAGAAAGAAATCGAAGTCACTTCCCACAAGCGTAAAAAGCATGCCGGAAAGAAAGAGGAAGATCTTTCGCATTTCGAAGTAACAGAGCGGATAGAATACAAACTTACAGGGCAGGAACGTTATTGTCCAGACTGCGGTAAAAAATATAAGGTCGTCACGAAGGAAACGGTAAAGCGGTTAAAGTTCGTTCCGGCACGTTTTGAGGTAGTCGAAGAAATCTCTTATGTATACAGCTGCCCGGAATGCGGAGCTATGAAGCGTCTGGAAAAAGTTCCGGCCCTGATCAAGGGAAGCATTGCAACGCCGTCCCTGGTTGCAGGCATCATGAATGCAAAGTATGTCAACGGCATGCCGCTGGCCAGGCAGGAACGGGAATTCGCAAGATATAACCTGAAGCTTTCCACCAAAACCATGGCAAACTGGATGATCAGCTGTGCAGACCGATATCTGAGACTGCTCTACGACCGGATGAAAGAAGAATTCTTAAAAAGCCGGTACATTCACTGCGATGAGACACGGGTTCAGGTGATTGACGAGCCGAAACAGCAGGGGTCTACCCAAAACTGGATGTGGGTCTATCTGACCGACCGCTACAGTGAAGCGCCGCAGATGGTTCTCTTCGATTATGAGCGGACCAGAGCCGGGTATCATCCCAAAAACTTTCTGGGAGATCAATTCGAAGGATACCTCACGTGTGATGGATATCAGGCATACCACGGGTTAAAAGATTCGATTGTTGTATCCGGATGCTTTACCCATGCCAGAAGGAGGTTTGACGCAGCGCTTACGGCACTGAAAAAGGATTTTACCAAAGAACAACTGCGTGGAACTGTTGCGTATCAGGCGATGTCCCGGATCGGAATCCTCTATAAAATAGAAGAACTGATTCAGGATAAGACGCCGGAAGAACGGTATCTGGAGCGTCAGAAACAGTCCCGTCCAGTCGTGGATGCATTTTTTGAATGGTTACATTCGATGGAAGATTCGGTAGACCGGTCTTCCCTTATTGGTGATGCCATTTTATATGCGCTGAATCAGGAGACGTATCTGCGCCGTTATCTGGAGGATGGGCATCTGAGCATTGACAATAACAGCGCGGAACGTGCAATTAAAAACTTCGCAGTTGGCCGCCGGAACTGGCTGTTTTCGAAAAGTATCCGTGGGGCAGATGCCAGCGCCACCATATACAGCATCACAGAAACCGCACTTTTAAACGGGCTGAAACCCTATCTGTATCTTACCTACGTCCTTGATCAGCTGCGGCGGATGGGATCGTTTCCTGAAGAAGAAAAACTGGATCAGTTGCTGCCCTGGTCAAAAGAACTTCCGGAAGAACTTCGGACAACAGAATAAATTTGAGCCGCCTTTTTCTGGGCGGCTCATTTTGAAAAACAAGGTACGGATGATTACCTACTTACGAGATGATCGTCCATTTCCGCTTCCATCATTTCCTTAATGGTACCGCCTAAAAGATCCTTGAGCGCATCCTGGATGTCTTCAGCAGACTGGATATCATACTCTTCCAGGAGCTGATGGATGATGTTTCGTTTTCCTTCGGTCATTTGTACTCGATGTACCGGTTTCTTTTGTCTTGCCATAATAAAAGGTCCTCCTAATGATATTTATTGTACCATAGAAGAACCTTCTAAACATTATTTTACAGAAAAAGTTTCATACTCTCGCATCTGCACACATTGGGGTCTGACCCTTGCAAATTCTGCTCGAACGGTACGCCTATTCTGAAATCGTCGGTACATTCATTCTGATTTAGCGGTACGCGTTTTCTGCTCAAAGCGGTAAGCTGGCCACATTGGGGTCTGCCCCCCTTACGATTTTCTTAAAGAAAAAGGATCAGAAATAAAAGAATCCTGAAGTGCCAGCTTCAGGATTCTCAAGTCCGTTAAGGTGGACTATTCCGTTTGGGCTAGTGCTGTCTGTCATTTCTGTCTAACCACTTGCAAATATAGTAGCCAACTACAGATGCCAATACAGAAATAAGAAAAGCAATTATGTATTCCAAATATATAAATACACATTGGGGTCAGACCCCATTAAAGATGTAAACGGTAGATAGTCCGTACCTCGACTGTAAAGGAAAAGTGTGTGACAATAGACTATATTTCTAATACGAGTATCAAGGGTTGAGTCTCAACTTTTGATACCACTACATGGAGGTAAGTCTATGAGTTCAGAAACATCTATGTTGTACCCGGGGTCTGACCCCATAAAGAAAAAATAAACATTTCTAAAGAATGTATAAACAAAACAAGGTGAATAATCTGGAGTGTGACACAAAATGAATTTATCTAAAATACACCACATCGCAATCATCGTATCTGACTACGAAGCAGCTAAGGATTTTTATTGGGTCATTGGGTCATGGGGTCATTGGGGTCAGCCCCACTTACGATTTTCTTAAATTCCCCGACAAAGTTTGAAAAACATTATCATTTATGATATGATTCATGAAAAATAAACACGGGGAAAAGTATATGAAGTATAATCTCGAAATGAATAAAATGGATTATCAAAAAGAAAAAGAAAACCGGAAGAAGCGATTGGAAGCGTATGCGGAAGAAATCCAAAAAAGCACGCTGAAAAAATCAGCAGAAGTGATAGAACAACTAGTGAAAGAAAGACACCGTCAGGGAATGACGCAGCAGGATTTGTCGGATCTTACAGGTATTTTGCCGCCCAATCTGGCACGTCTGGAAAGTGGAACAAGAGTACCGACGCTGGTTGTGTTAGAAAAATACGCATCAGCCCTTGGGATGCATATAGAAATTAAGATCTGTGAAGGAACGGAAGAGTAAAAGAGAGGCGAAAGTTTCTCTTTTACAATAAATATTATAGATGATAATGTGATAAAAAATAGAAAGAGGGGTTCGACTTATTTTACTTGACTTTGCAGACTATCTGATTTATTATACTCGTAAAGAAGTAACTTACGAGTTACTAACTCACGAGTATAATTATTAGAGGTGAGCAGATGAGTCAATTCTATTGCCGTGAGGATGAGCTGCGGAAACTGAATAAACGGTATGCAGGTGATAAGTTTGAGTGCATTGTCATCTACGGCAGACGGCGTGTTGGTAAAACGGCACTGATCAACGAGTTCTGCAAAGATAAGCCTACCATTTTCTTTTCTGCATTGAACACGACAGGAAAGGAAAATCTGGAAGCTCTCTCAAAGTCGATTATGAGTTTTGAGCGGCCGGATATGGAGTCTGCACCGGAGTTCAGGTCCTATGATGCAGCTTTGGATGAGCTGACAGCACTTTCAAAGGAAAAGAGGATTGTCTTTGTCATTGATGAGTATCCTTATCTTGCAAAAGCAAAACCAGCTATTTCAGCGATGCTGCAGCACATCATCGACCACAAATGGACAGAGTCCAAGATGTACCTGATTCTTTGCGGCTCCTCTATGAGCTTCATGGAGAGTCAGGTGCTTGGAAAGGAAAGTCCGTTGTATGGCAGACGCACTGGCCAGTTTAAGATTGAGCCGCTAGACTATAAAGAAACCGCTGTGTTCCACCCAAATCTGTCTGCAGAAGACAATTCCCTGATTTATGGGATCACGGGAGGAGTTCCCCACTATATCAATAAGTTGGATGTGCGAGATAGTGTGGATGAAGCTCTGTTGGATAATTTCTTTGACCGCTCCAGCTATCTGTATGAGGAACCTGGGAACTTACTGAAGCAGGAACTCCGGGAGCCGGCCATTTATAATGCAATCATTAAAGCGATTGCAGAAGGTGCTTCCCGAATGAACGATATCAAGATGAAGGTCGGCGAGGAAAACTCGGTCGTATCGAAGTACCTGAAAACGCTGATCGACCTTGGCATTGCGAAGAAAGAAACACCGATTACAGAAAAACCGGGTAAGAAAACCATCTATCTGCTGGCTGATAACTTCTTCCGTTTCTGGTATCGGTTTGTGCCAATCAATATGAGTGCCATTGACTCTGGCAGAATTGCAAAGACCTATCCACACGCTGTAAAGCAGTATCTTCCTGATTACATGGGTCTAATTTATGAGAAGATGTGTCAGGATTACCTGCTCTATTATTCGGATAGCCTTCCTATTGAGCTGAGTGAAATCGGCCAGTGGTGGGGGACAGACCCGAAGAAGAAAAAGCAGATACAGATTGATATCGTCGGAACTCCTGTTGAGGGCAAAGACTATATCATCGGTTCATGCAAATACCGGAATGAGAAAATCGGTGTGGATGAACTCGATTTGATTCGGGATTATGCCTCAGTTTTTGGAAAGGGCAACAACTATCACTACTATATCTTCTCGAAAGGCGGATTCACAGATGGACTTCTTCAGGCACAAGAGCGAGGTGAAGTTCGGCTGATAACGCTGGAAGACCTTTACAAGTAAAAATTCTAATCAACCCTGCTGGTGAAAGCTGGCAGGGTATTTTTATACCCATTTTTAGCCTGTCTACTCGTAAGTAGGTAATCATCCGTATCTGTTTTTTCATTTTTTATTCTGCTACAATCTCCTTAAAACTCAGGAGGTATTCTATATCACTATG
>OLQR01001539.1_pt1 | contig 13080 bp, 9 predicted proteins | sample 1671881 | NCBI WGS metagenome assembly OLQR01 (sample SAMEA3136623, study PRJEB25190) | human gut metagenome | biome: human gut; feature: human-associated habitat; material: faeces | place: Austria | collected 2013 | reverse complement strand
GCCCTGGCCAGGCCCTCACCGGGGCCACCTGGCGCCCCGGCCTGCCCCGGGAGGTCCTGCTGCGGAAGGAGATCTGCCAGGAGACCCAGCTGCGCCGGATGAAGGCCGCCACCGGCATCGACACCGACCTGTGCGGCCTGTGCTTTGCCGTCTGCCCCCACACCCAGCGGTACCTGCGGGGGCGGGAGGAAACCGATCGATTAAACCGATAAACCGAAGAACGCCCCCCGGGCGCCGTTGGGAAACGGCCCCCAGGGGGCGTTGCTGTGTCGGGGATCAGGGGCGGCTGGGGTCCCGTGGGCCGGCGGCCTGCACCCCGTGTGCTCGCCGATATTCGGTGGGCAGAACCTGGAAGGTGTCCCGGAAGGCCTGGGAGAACTTGCTCTGGTTCTCGTACCCCACCTGCTGGGCGATGTCCCCGATGCTGCCGTCGGTCTCCCGGAGCAGGCGGGCGGCCTCCTCCATTCGGTGGTGCTTCATGTGGGCGGCGATGGGCTGGCCATACACCGCCTTGAACACCGACTTCAAGGTGGAGGTGTTCATGTGGTGCTCCCTGGCCAGGGCCTCAATGGTGACCCGCCGGTCCGGATGGGCCATGAGCTGGTCGTGGATGGCTCGGATCACCTCCACCTGCTGGGAGAGGTAGGCCTGGGGCGCCCCCTCCTTGGGGGGCTGGGTCTGGGCCAGGTAGAGGAGGAGCTCCTCCGCCTTTAAGGTGTAGTAAGCGGGGCGGAGGTCTGCCGGCAGGTCATAGAGGGGGCGGAAGATGTGGTCCAGGTCCGCCCGGGCGGGGAGGGCGGCAGGCTTCCCCTGGGGGCAGAACTTCTCCAGCAGCCGGCCAGGGTCTACCCTTCCCAGGGCCAGGGCAGGGGGCAGGTGGACCTTTAAGGTCTCCACGTCCAGGGAGAGGGAGAACCCCTCGTACCCCTCCAGGGGGAACCGCAGCAGGGAATGGGCGCAGCAGGCCATGGGGTGGAGAGCCAGGTCCCCCGGCCCTAAGTAGAGGGTGAGGCCTTCCTGCATCTCCCACCCCACCCGGCCCAGGCGGCAGTGGGTGATCTCCAGGCCGGAGCCCAGGGCGGCGTGACGGTGGGGGAGGGACTCCCCCAGTACCCACAGGTGGGTAAACACCGCCCCGGAGAAGAGGGGGTAGTGCTCCAGCCGGCCCCGCCCGGTCCAATGGGGGGCTGGTGGATGCGGGTGTTCCTCCCCGTTGGGGGAGACCTCCACCAGAGTCCCCGGGGGAACCTCTGCCAGATGGGTCTCGATGGTCTGGATCCAGTTTGCCTCCATGGCTGTGGCCTCCTTCCGAACTTGTCTTGCGGCTATTCTATCACACCCACCAGGGGGGAACAAGGGCCGTTTGGACGGGGCTTTGCTCCATTTGGAAATTCCTTTCCTCCAATCGGAAGGACCAAAGGGAAAGCCGTTGACTTCTCCGGGAAAGGTGCTATCCTGTGTACAGAAACAGTTGAACAAGTGCTCAAACGAAAAACGGAGCCTGTGCATTTGAAAGGAGACCTTTCCATGAAAAAGACCTACAAAATCGACGTGGACTGTGCCAACTGTGCCAACAAGATGGAAGACGCCGCCAACAAGACCCCTGGCGTGAAGAACGCCGTGGTGAACCTCATGACCCTGAAGATGCAGGTGGAGTTTGAGGCGGACCAGGACCCCAAGGCCGTGATGGAACAGGTGCGCACAAACTGCAAACGGGTGGAGGACGACTGCGAGATCTTCCTGTGAGCCCTTCCGCCATCCCTCTGTTTTCCCCAATACTGCCCTCCTGCCGGTGCTGCGGCAGGGGGGCAGCCTACCCTGGAGCAAGCCCATGAAAAGGAGTGCCTGACTATGAACAAGAAACAGAAAACCATGCTGGCCCGGATCCTGGCGGCGGCCGCCCTGCTGGTGGCCCTCCACTTCCTCCCACTCACTGGGGCGGTGCGGTTTGTGGCCTATCTGATCCCTTACCTCGTTGTGGGCTATGACATCCTCCTCAAGGCGGGCAAAGGCATCCGCAACCGCCAGGTGTTTGACGAGTGCTTCCTGATGGCGGTGGCCACCGTGGGGGCCATCGCCCTGGCCCTCTACGAGGGCAGCGGGGACTATACCGAGGCCATCGCCGTGATGCTCTTCTACCAGGTGGGGGAGTGGTTCCAGAGCTACGCCGTGGGCAAGAGCCGCCGGAACATCAGCGACCTCATGGACATCCGCCCCGACTACGCCAACGTGGAGCGGGAGGGCCAGCTGGTCCAGGTGGACCCCGACGAGGTGACCATCGGCACCGTCCTGGTGGTCCAGCCTGGGGAGAAGGTTCCCATCGACGGGGTGGTGGTGGAGGGAACCTCCACCCTGGACACCGCCGCCCTCACCGGGGAGAGCCTCCCCCGGGACGTCCAGCCTGGGGAGGAGATCATCAGCGGCTGCATCAACCTCACTGGCCTGCTGAAGGTCCGCACCACCAAGGAATTTGGGGAGTCCACCGTGTCCAAGATCCTGGACCTGGTGGAGAACGCCTCCTCCCGGAAGTCCCGGTCGGAGGCCTTCATCACCCGCTTTGCCCGGGTGTATACCCCTGCAGTGTGTATCGCCGCCCTGGCTCTGGCCCTTCTGCCGCCCCTGGTGCGGATGGGGGCCCTGGGCCTGGCGCCTCTGTGGGGGGATTGGATCTACCGGGCCCTCACCTTCCTGGTGATCAGCTGTCCCTGCGCCCTGGTGATCTCCATTCCCCTGTCCTTCTTCGCCGGCATCGGCGGGGCCAGCAAGGCGGGGGTGCTGGTGAAGGGGTCCAACTACCTGGAGATCCTCTCCCAGACCGACTATGTGGTCTTTGACAAGACCGGCACCCTCACCCAGGGGGTCTTCGAGGTGGCCGGCATCCACCACGCCGCCATGGACCAGGACCGGCTGCTGGAGTACGCCGCTCTGGCGGAGAGTGCCTCCTCCCACCCCATCAGCAAGAGCCTGCAAAAGGCCTACGGAAAGGAACTGGACCGCAGCCGGGTGGGGGAGATCCAGGAGATCCCCGGCCACGGCGTCCTGGCCCGGGTGAACGGCCACGCTGTGGCCGCCGGCAACGACAAGCTCATGGCCCGGCAGGGGGTGGAGAGCATCCCCTGCCACAGCGTGGGCACCGTCATCCATCTGGCGGTGGACGGGGTGTACGCCGGCCACATCCTCATCGCCGACGTGGTGAAACCCACGGCGAAAGCCGCCATCCAGGCCCTGAAGGCTGCCGGGGTGGAAAAGACCGTCATGCTCACCGGCGACCGGGACCAGGTGGCCCGGCAGGTGGCCGGGGAGTTGGGGGTGGACCAGGTGTACAGCCAGCTCCTCCCCGCCGACAAGGTGGAGAAGGTGGAGGAACTGCTGGCAGAGAAGCCACCGAAAAAGAAGCTGGCCTTCGTGGGGGACGGCATCAACGACGCCCCCGTCCTCTCCCGGGCGGACATCGGCATCGCCATGGGGGCCATGGGCTCCGACGCCGCCATCGAGGCCGCCGACGTGGTCCTCATGGACGACGACCCCATGCAGATCCCCAAGGCCATCCGAATCTCGAAAAAATGCCTGGGCATCGTCTACCAGAACATCGTCTTTGCCATCGGGGTCAAAGGGGTCTGCCTGGTGCTGGGAGCCCTGGGCATCGCCAACATGTGGCTGGCCATCTTCGCCGACGTGGGGGTGATGATCCTGGCCGTCCTCAACGCCATCCGGGCGCTGTTCGTGAAAAACCTGTGACCGATGGGGGAACCGGCAAACAGGCCGCCGTGGAACGTAAGGTTCCATGGCGGCCTGTTTTTGGGTTAGGGTTGTTTCTTGGGGGCCTCCGGCGTCTGCTGCTGGGCCTTTTTCCGGGCGATCTGGGCCCGGGCGCCCTCTTCCGCCCAGAGGAGAAACTCCAGGCTGTCCATGTCGTGGAGGGGGTTGATCCGGGGTTCTTCCTCCGGGGTTTCCTCCTGGGGTTCCTCCTCCTGGGGCAGCAGGCCCAGGGAGAGCAGGTCAAAGTCGTCCAGGGAAGACAGGCCGCCGGGGCCTTCGGGGTTTTGGGGCATGGGAAACACCTCCTGGCTTTGGTTCGTGCCTCTATTGTACCACAATGGGGCACCTGTTGCATAGGGAAAGTTCCCGGGAGGGGCCGGGTCAGGAAGGGGACACTTCCCCCTCCGCCACCACCCGGCAGGGCAGACCGGTGAGCCCGGTCCAGGGCATGGGGTAGGTGTGGACGGTGAACCCCTTTAGCGGGAGCAGGGTGTGAAGATGGCACAGGTTTTCCACCACGAAGACGCCGTGGTCTGCGCAGAACTGGTCTGTGGCCGGGTGTTCCGCCCCCCGACGCACACCGGGCCCGTCGATGCCGAGGATGGAGATCCGCTTCTCCACCAGCAGGCGGATCAGCCGGTGGGAGAGCTGGGGGTGTTGGGTGAAATATTCCCGGCCCCCGTACCCCACCCTGTCTGCAAAGCCGGTGCAGAAGGCGACAAACATCCCCGCTTCTATGGCGTCGGGGGTAATGTCTGACAGGTCGATCTCCCGGTGGGCGGCGGCGCGGACGTCGAAGACCAGACCCTTCCGCTCCAGATAGTGGAGGGGGAAGGTCTGGTCCATGACGTCAAAATGGGTGCCCAGGTGCCCGGAAAAGGCCTTGGGTTCCTTCCCCTGGGCATCGGCCGCTAGGTCGGGGGAAAGGGGCAGCGTGAGGTCAAAGAACATGGGCATTCCCTCCTGGCTTTGGTTCGTGCCTCTATTGTACCACAACGGCGGGGGTTTGCCTAGGGGCTACTGGAGGAACCGCTCATAGGTGAAGTTCCCCATGGCCCGGCGCATCAGCAGGGCCGCCACCCCGGCGCATCCCACCCCCAGCACCAGGAGGAGGGTGGGGCTCACCAAGAGCACCCCGGAAAACTGCCCCACCAGCAGCAGGATCACCGGCAGCAGCAGGAAGGTGGCCCCCTGCTGGGCGTCCTCCGCGCTCTTGGCCTTCACCGACAGGCGGACCATCAGGGGGATGGCGATGAGGGCCACCGCCGGGGCCACCAGGAGGAGGACCAGCAGCCACGCCGGCGCCGGGGCCAGCAGCTGGCCGGTGAGCCAGAGCACCTCCCCCTCAAACACTGCCAGCATGATCCCGAAGGAGAGCAGGCTCACCCCCATGCTCAGGGTGAAGGCGGCCAGCACCTTGGCCCGGAACACCTGCCGGAGGGACAGGGGGCCGTAGAGCAGGGTCTCCAGGGTGTGCTTCTCCCGCTCCCCCACAAAGGAGGCCGAGGCCATGACGGAGGCCGTCATCACCGGGATGATGAGGAAGAAGAGGGGCAGGACATAGTTGAGCAGCAGGTTCAGGATCTGCCGCTCCATCCCCTCCTCCTCAGAGGCCACCGGGAGGAGGGCCAGGAGCTTTTGAAAGTCCGCTGCCTCCTCCGGGGCGGTGTGGAGGGTGACCACCGCCACCGTGGGCAAGAACACCGTGAGCACCAGGGGGACCACCAGCAGGGTCACCAGCATCCGGTGGTTGGCGGTGACCGACCGGAGGTCCTTTCGGATCAGGGCAAGCATACCGCGGTTCATGGCAAAGCCTCCTCTCTCTGACCGATGAGGTGGAAGTAGAGGTCCTCCAACGTGGGGGCCTGGGGGAGGACCCGGGTGATCTCTCCCCCGGCGGCCACTGCCTGGCGGACCAGGGCGGGGATGTCCTCCTCACCGGCAATGGGAATCTCGTAGCGCCCCGGTCCGGTCTGGGGGAAGGGGAGGGGCGGCCCCCCGGCCTGGAGGAGAAGGGTCCCGCCCCCGCCCACCTGGGCCCGGAGCTGGTCCAGGGTGCCCTGGGCAAAGAGCCGCCCCTGGTCCATCAGGCCGTAGCAGGTGCAGATTTCCTGGGCATAGCGCAGCTGGTGGGTGCACAGGAAGCAGGTGGTACCCTCCTCCCGGGCCAGGCGGCGGAGGAGGGTGTGGACGGCTTGGGCACTCTGGGGGTCCAGGCCGGAGGTGGGCTCGTCCAGGAAGAGGACCTGGGGCCGGTGCATCAGCGCCCGGGCCAGGGAGAGCCGCTGCCGCATGCCGGTGGAGTAGGCCCCCAGTTTCTGCCCGGCGGCGTGGGTCAGGTCCAGCGCCTCCAGCAGGGCCTGGGCCCGGGATTTGCTCGCCTTGGCGTCCAGGCCGAAGAGGGCCCCGAAGAAGGTCAAGTTCTCCAAGCCGGTGAGAGTATCGTACATCTGGGCGTGTTCCGTCACCACCCCGGCCAGGGCGTGGACTGCCTCCGGTTGCCGGGCAGGGTCCCGCCCCAGCACGGTGCAGCCCCCGCCGGTGGGGGTAAGCATCCCGGTGAGGAGCTTCACCGTGGTGGTTTTGCCCGCCCCGTTGGGTCCTAGAAAGCCGAAGATCTCCCCCGGGTCCAGGGCGATGGACACCTCCCGCAGGGCGGCCTTCCCGCCGGGGTAGGTTTTGGACAGATGGTCTAGGACAATGGCATTCATGGCGCCACCTCCTCGTTGGCCCGCAGCCGCCCCACCAGGGCCTGGAACCGGAAGTGGTCTGCCAGAGGGGCGAAGGCGGGATGGGCGGTGAGGGCCTGGGTCATGCTCTTGCGCACCAGGGCCTCGTCCCTGGGCAGGTCCCGGCCCAGGGTGAGGGTGTCCTCCATCCAGCGGTCCAGCTGGTCGAAGAAGGCGTCTCCGTGGAGGCGCAGGGGATAGATATCCCCGGTGGCCAGGTCGGTGTAGGCCTCCAGCAGGTCCAGGGCGGTGTCCTCCTCCCCCAGGGCTAGAAAGCCCCGTGCAGCCCCCAGGTACACCGACAGCAGCAGGGTGGGGTGGAGGGTTTTGACCTGGAAGGCATCCACCAGGGCCTGGATCCTCCGCCAGGTCTCCTGAAAGGCCGCGGGGTCCTGGATGCACAGGGAGAGATAGGTGGGCAGGGTGTTGAACAGTTCGCACAGGGTGCGGTAGACCCCCGCTTGTAGGATCTGCCGGGCCTTCTCCGGCTGCTGGAGGGCCTGGTAGGCCTTGGCCAGCATGGGTTCTGGGTAGGACAGCGGGAGGTCCAGGGGTTCCAGCAGGGCCTTGGCCTCCTTGGGCCGGCCCAGGGTAAGGGCACACAGGGCCTCCATGTGCAGGGCCTGCCGGGCCAGGGAGAGGTCCCCGCTCTCCGCCTTTACCCGCCGGAAGAGGGCCTGGGCTTCCTCCAAACTCTCCCGGGTGGCCTGGGGGGTGGGGGCCAGGTTGCTGTGGTTGACGTACAGGGTGCCCAGCTCCAGGAGCAGGGGCATGCAGGCGAAGTACTTCTTGGCCAGCGCCCGGCACCGGGCCATGACTTGCTCCCAGGGCTGGGCGGAAAAGTCCGCCGACAGCTGCCGGTGGAGCCGGCGGATTTCCTCCTGGGTCAGCTGGGGCTCATAGCCCATGAGCTCGTCGATGGTGAGGTGAAAGAAGGCCGCCAGCTGGGGCAGCAGGGTGATGTCGGGGTAGGTGGTCCCGGTCTCCCACTTGGACACCGAGGCCTTGGACACCCCCAGCCAGGCCGCCAGGGCGTCCTGGGTGATTCCCCGCTGCCGCCGGTGGGCCAGCAGAATCTTGCCGATGGTCAGTTCCTTCATGTTGGGTTTCCTCCTTCCCTTTTAGGATAGGGCAGGGACATAGCCGGGGTCAAGGGAGGGAAAAGAAACCTTTGGGGAAAAAGTTGCCCATCAGGCAACTTCCCTGCCCCTTGCAACCATGCGCGTACGCGCATATAATAAAAAGGCAAAAAATCAAGGACCAGGAGGGCCAGACATGGACTACCTTACCGTGCGGGAAACCGCCGAAACATGGAACCTCTCGCTTCGGACGGTGCAGCAGCTCTGCGCCCAAGGCCGCATCCCCGGGGCCAAAAAGTTTGGGAAATTCTGGGCCATCCCAGCCGGGGCGGCCAAGCCCCAGGTCTCCCAGCAGGACCAGCTGCTGGCGGAGGGGCCGTCTGTCCCTGGCGGACAGCTGGACGCCGCCAACCTGATGCCCCTGATGAACACCCCCTTTCTCCCGGGGCAGTGCCGGGCGGCGGTGGAGGCCATGCCCCCCGGCCCCCGGCGGGACATCGCCCTGGCTGAGTACCACTACTTCACCGGCCACCCCGAGGAGGCCGCCCAGGAGGCCCAGCCCTACCTGGACAGCGACGACGTGGGGGCCCGGCTGTCCGCCTGCCTGGTCTATGCCTATGCCAACCTCTCCATCGGGGAGATCTGCCGGGCCAAGTTTGCCCTGGGGGAGCTGAGCACCTCCCTGGCCGCCGCAGGGGAGAGATCCCCCCAGTTCCAGGCGGCCTCGGCCTTCGTGGCAGCGGCGGGGGCGGTGCTCCTCCACCTCCCCCTGCCGGAGGGGCTGCCGGATACCCAGGACTTCCTCCCCCTTCTGCCCCAGGGGCTGCGGGCCTTCGCCCTGTATATCCAGGCCCATTACCTCTACCTGAAAGGGGAGTACGGCCCCAGCGCCGGCTTGGTGGAGGGGGCGCTGTCCATGGGGGCGGCGGCCTACCCCATCCCCGCCCTCTACCTCCACCTGGTGGCGGTGATGGATTACATGAGCCTGAAGCAGACCGAAAAGGCCAGAGCCCACCTCCTGGCCGCCTGGGCCCTGGCCCAGCCCGACGACCTCATCGAGGGCTTCGGGGAGCACCACGGCCTGCTGGGGGGCATGCTGGAGGCCGAGATCAAACCCGCCTGGCCGGAGGATTTCAAGCGGGTCATCGCCATCACCTACCGCTTTTCCGCCGGGTGGCGAAAAGTCCACAACCCAGAGACAGGCCACGACGTGGCCGATGACCTCACCACCACGGAGTTCGCCGTCTCCATGCTGGCCGCCCGGGGGTGGACCAACCAGGAGATCGCCGCCCACCTCCGCATCTCTCCCAACACGGTGAAGCGGTACCTCTCCGCCGCTATGGAGAAGCTCCACATCTCCCACCGGCAGGATCTGAAGCAGTTCATGCTGCGGTAACTTCTCCGGTTTCTCGCCATGCCCGCAGGTTTGCCCCTGCGGGCATGGCCCATTTTTCCCCCGGAAACGGGTGATGGCAAAATCCTCGTTTTGTGGTAGGGTAAAAGTGCGGGACGCTGCCCCCTGGACAGGGGGCATGGAAGGACGCCCGCCCTGCGCCGGCCGGTCCAAAGGACGCGGCAAGGAGAACCACCACAAAAGGAGGAATGAGACCATGAGAAAGAGGATCCTTTCCACGCTGCTGGCCTTGTGCCTGGCCCTGTCCCTGCTCCCGGCGAGCGCGCTGGCGGCGGGGGGAGAGCAGAAGAGCTATGTGGCTCTGGGGGACAGCATCACCACCGGATATGGGCTGGCGGAAAACGAAGCCGGCTTTGCAAGACAGGTGGCGGATAGAAATGGATACACGCTGACCAACCTGGCACAGGACGGCGCAACTTCAAGTATGCTGTTAACTAGTCTGTCTAACAGCGAGGTTTCCAGTGCAATAGCTAGCGCCGACCTGATCACCATCACCATCGGCGGCAACGACCTGATGAATGCGCTGTATGCATATCTGGCGGAGGAGTATAATAAACAAAATTCCGATACGTCTATCACGGCAGAAGATGTAAAGGCATCACTGGCGGGCACTCTTTCGGAGATACCACAGGTTGAAATGTTGAGATTTGCTGCAAGTAAAATACCAGATTTTCCGAACTCAACTGCGGCGAATACTGCACTTTATACATTTGCGACAAATTTTTCGAGTATTATTTCTGCCATCAAAGCGGCTAATTCCACTGCCCAACTCATCGTGGTCAACCAGTACAACCCGTACGGCCATTTAACAACAGGAACAGGGGTCCTTAGCCTTGACTTGTCTGCCATTGACACCGCCGTACGGGCGCTGAATACGGTCATTTCTTCGAGCGCAGAGAGCGCCGACTACACCGTGGCTGATGTGTACACGAAGTTTGAGCAAGCGGAGAACAACCCCTGCAACGCATCGGTTTCTCTGCCCTCCATCAACCTCGACTTCCACCCCAACGCCACCGGTCACGGCCTGATTGCGGATACTATCAGCGCCCTGCTGACGGACGAGGGCGGTTCCGAGGATCCTGAGGTCAGCGGCTCCATCTTCGTGGGCGGCGTGGAACTCACGGGCAGCAAGGAAAGCCCCGCCTATGCCACCACGAACGACAACGGCGCCGTCACAAAAATCACGGATGGGGATTTTGTCCCCGCCGAGAATAACTGGAACATCCAGTGGGACGGCGCCACCCTGACCCTCAAGGGCGCGAAGATTACAACCATTGCCAAAACTTCTGATTATGACCTATCCAAAAGTGCCGCCATCTACTACGACGAAGCAACTGACCTGGAAATCGTCCTGGTGGACGCCAACACCGTCACCGGGCCGGGCACTTCGGCTGATTTTGTAAATAGCTACGGCATCTATGTTGATAGTGAGGTTACCCTCACCATCTCCGGCAGCGGCAGCCTGGCCGCCACCGGCGGCGATGCCGCCACATACAGCGGTGGGGTAAGCTACGGCATTTACGCCCAGGGCAATGTCATCATCACTGGCGGCGACGTCACCGCCACCGGCAGGGCGGCAGAGTTTCAGAGCCATGGCATTTACGCCAGACTCAACGCCACCATCTCCGGCGGCGCCGTCAAAGCCACCGGCGGCGCGGTCACGTCCAGCGAAAAGGATGGCGATGATGCCAGCAGCGGCATCTGCGCCGATATTGTCACCATCTCCGGCGGTGAGGTCACCGCCACCGGCGGCACGGTCACGTCCAGCGGCGACAACGCCAGGAGCTGCGGCATCTATGGCGGGGATTGGTTGAATGACAACGTTATCATCTCCGGCGGCACCGTCCATGCCACCGGCGGTACATTCAACAGCACCAGCACCGACACAGAGGCCAATGCAGGGAGTTATGGGATCTATGGCGCCGGCTTTGATGGCACTGTAATCTCCGGCGGCACGGTCACCGCCTCCGGCGGCAGCGGGGCCCTGGGTGGGGACATCTATCTGGATCCGGAGGGTAATGCGTCTATCCAGTCCATCCAAGTGAAAGCGGGCCAGGATGCGGACAGCGCGACGGAAATCATCGGCTCGCCGTTTGTATTGTCGAGAGGCATCACCGACCTGGTCTCCGGCGCCAAATACTTCCACAGCGAGAGCCAGGCGTTGGAGGGCGACATCTTCGTGGGCGGCGTGGGGCTCACGAGCAGCGAGGGCAACCCCGCCTATGCCAAGACGGGAACGAATGGAGCCGTTACAACAGAAGGGGCGAACGCGAACGATTACAACATCAAATGGGACGGCAGCACCCTGACCCTCAACAACGCGACCATCACCCAGGGCGCGTTGGGGGGCGCCGCCATCTGGTACTACCGGGACAGCGACCTCAACATAGCGCTGGTGGGCACCAACACCGTCACCGGCCCCAGTGGCAGTGGGAGCGGAGCAAGCTATGGCATTTTTGCCTGGGACCCCAACGAGCTTATCGACCTCACCATCTCCGGCGACGGCAGCCTGACCGTCACCGGCGGCGATATGGTATCGGAGAGCTGCGGCATCTACACGGACAACCTCATTGTCCAGAGCGGCACCGGCACCGTGAACGCCACCGGCGGAGATGGCGCAGAAGACAGCTATGGCATCTATGCCTATGATGTCACCATCTCCGGGGGCGACGTCACCGCCACCGGCGGCACCGTGAACGCCACCAGCGAAGATGGCGAAGAAGACAGCTATGGCATCTATGCAGCCAACGATTTCACCATCTCCGGCGGCGCTGTGACCGCCACCGGCGGAGATAGCGCAGAAGACAGCTATGGCATTTATGCCGATTACGTCACCATCACTGGCGGCACTGTTACCGCGGAGGGCGGCACAGCCGAAGAGAAAAGCGCCGGGATCAACATTGTTGCTCTCACTATCTCCGGCGGTACCGTCACCGCCACCGGCAACACCAGCGGCGTCTATGCGGTCTATGAGGATGGAGAGATAGAGATTACCGTCTCCCCCCAGGGGGACCAGCAGATCGCGGTATTGCTGGGGGAGAGCGAAACAGCGGCGGCAGCCATTGCGGGATCCCCGTTTGCTTCGGAAACGGAGATCACCAGCCATGTCAACAACTCCGGGAAATACTTCCACAGCGAAGTGGTGGGCATCACGCCCCCGGAACCGGAGGAATTTACCATCACCTTTGACGCCGCCGGCGGCACCACCCCTGCCTCCCAGACCACGGTGGACGGCAAGCTGACCAGCCTGCCCACCTCCACCCGGGACGGGTATGACTTCCTGGGCTGGTACACGGCAGGCGGCGACCGGGTGACCACCGACACCGTCTTTGCCGCGGACACCACCCTGTACGCCCGCTGGGCGGAACAGGCCGGCACCGGGGACGATGACAAACCGCCTTACATCCCGCCCCAGCCCACCGGCCCCAACACCGGCAACAGCGAGGGCTGGGATGACATTCAGGAGGAGATCAGCCAGGCCCAGCCTGGGGACACCATCACCATCGACATGAGCGGAGAGACGGAAGTCCCCGCCGAGATTTTTGAGGAAGTGGCGGGCAAGGACGTCACCGTGGAGCTGGACCTGGGCGGCGGCATCACCTGGACGGTGAACGGCCAGGACGTACCCACGGATACCAGCCTGTCCGACTTGGACCTGGGCGTGGACCTGGGGACCAACGGGATTTCTGCGGATGTCATCAACACCGTCACCGGGGCGTACGGCACGGTGCAGATGACCCTGGCCCATGACGGCGCCTTTGGCTTTACCCTTACCCTCACCGCCCCCCTGGGCCGGGAGAACGCCGGGTACTGGGCCAACCTCTACCACTACGACGAGGAGGCGGAAGCGCTGACCTTTGAGACCAGCGCCCAGATCGCCGACGACGGCTCCGTCGCCCTGCGGATGAGCCATGCCAGCCAATACGCCATCGTCATCGACGACAAGAACCATGGGGAAAACGCCGGCCAACCCACCCTCAACACCCAGGACCACGACGCCTACCTGCTGGGCTACGAGGACGGCACTGTGCGCCCCGAGGGCAGCATCACCCGGGCCGAGGTGGCCACCATCTTCTTCCGCCTCCTCACCGACGAGAGC
>OLQR01001538.1_pt1 | contig 13082 bp, 14 predicted proteins | sample 1671881 | NCBI WGS metagenome assembly OLQR01 (sample SAMEA3136623, study PRJEB25190) | human gut metagenome | biome: human gut; feature: human-associated habitat; material: faeces | place: Austria | collected 2013 | reverse complement strand
CGCTCCCGCGCCAGAGCCCGAGCCGGAACCGGAGCCCGGCGTCTGCGGCCCGGACGACGCCGAATCCGACGCACCGGTGCCCGAGCCCACGCCATCGGTGTTCATACCCGACTGGCGCAACGCCTCAAGCAGCGAATCCAAACCAGATTGTGCCACGTAACTCATCCTCTCTTTGTCGGCCGCAGCGCACCGCGCGCGACCTCGTCCTGGGGCCCCTTTGGCCCCGTAGAAGGTTTCGTGACACTATACAGGAAGGCCCTGTGCCAACACCCAACCCGTCAAATACCCGAAAGAAAACCACGGGCCTGAAGATTTTCTTCACTGCGACCTTAAAAGTCCACCTCTGCCCACGACTCCAGAAGCAGTCCCTCGACGCGTCGGAACTCCCTCGTGTTGTTCGAAACGAGCGTCGCGCCATGGGCAAGGGCCGTCGCGGCAATCAGCAGGTCATTCGGCCCGATCATGCATCCCCGCCGCTTCAAGTCGGCCCGAATCTGAGCATAGCGGGCGGCGCATCGTGAATCGAAGGGAATGATATGCAGCGGCGACAAGAGGCTCTCCACAAAATAGCGGCCCTCTTCGGGATTGTTGCTGTTCTCGGCCCCGTACATGAGCTCAGCCTCGACAACAGCTGGCACGCCGAACAAATCTGGCGAGCTTTTTCGCATGATATCCTGAGCCCGAGGCAGATGGCCCCGCATGATCTCGATGCACACATCGGAATCGAAGAAGTACATGGCAGCCCCCTATGCGAACAGAGCAATCTCGTCGAGGTCTCCCTCTTCCTCGGGAACGACGAATGAGGGATCCTTCAAGCAGCCGTAGACGTTATCCCAGTAGCCCGCTGGCCACCCCCGTCCTTCTCCACTCTCGCGAATAAGCCCCGTCACGTACCTCGACATCGACTGATGCGCCCGCGACGACTTCTCGCGCAGCATTTCCATGGTCGGCTCGTCCAGATATAAAGACAGCTGCGGCATAACGCACCTCCTATATACTTGTCACACAAGTATACTTGCCTTTATACTTGTCGTCAACTTAGACCAGCTTACGTGCATCCTGCGGGATTACCTATGGCTGCCGAGACGAGCATAAAAGCTCACGGTACGCCAACCCCGCCAGCGGCTCTACATTTTGTGGCGCGATCGCCCGAAATACCGCTTCTACAGAATCGCCCGGCCCAGCTCGCCGACGACTTCTTCCAGGCGCACCTTGGCCTCGGCATGAGTGGCCATGTCGCGCAGGGTCACAACGCCTTCGGCCAGCTCGTCGGGACCGAGGACGGCCACGCGGGCCGCACCCAGCTTGTCGGCCAGCTTGAACTGGCTCTTCAGCGAGCGCTTCTGGTGATCCATCTCCGTCGTGAAGCCGGCATCGCGGCACTCCTGCACGAGCACGAAGGCCCGGGCGCGCACGGAGTCGTCGACGCAGGCCACGAACAGATCACACTTCTGGGCTCGCGGGAGCTCCACGCCGGCCGCCTCCAGGGCCAGCACGCAGCGCTCGAAGCCGAGCGCGAACCCGAGGCCCGGCGTGGGACGGCCGCCCACCTCCTCGGCCAGCTTGTCGTAGCGCCCACCGCCGCCGATGGCGTTCTGGGCGCCCATGCCGTTATCGACCTGCACCTCGAACACCGTGCGAGTGTAGTAGTCCAGCCCGCGCACGAGCCTGTAGTCCTCCTCGTAGGCCACCCCGGCACCATCGAGCAGCGCCTTCACCGCGCCGTAGTGCTCAAGGCACTCGTCGCAGAGGTGGTCGGTGATCTTCGGCGCGGTGGCCATGACGGCCGCGCACTGGGGGTTCTTGCAGTCGAAGGCACGCAGCGGGTTCACCTCGGCGCGTTCATTGCAGGTGTCGCACAGCTCGTCGGCGTGCTCGGCCATGTAGGCGCGCACGAGCTCACGGTAGGCCGGGCGGCACTTCTCGCACCCCATGGAGTTCAGCAAAAGACGCATGGAACCGCGCGGGATGCCCACCTTCTCGTAGAAGCGCATGAGCATGATGATGGCCTCGGCGTCGATGGTCGGCTCCTCGGCCCCCAAACATTCCACGCCCACCTGGTTGAACTGGCGCTGGCGACCCTTCTGCGGGCGCTCGGCGCGGAACATCGGACCGGCGTACATGAGCTTCGCCGGCGCCGCCCCCTGGGGCACCAAGTCGTGCTGCACCACGGCGCGCACCACGCCGGCCGTGCCCTCGGGGCGCAACGACAGGCGGCTCTTCGCCTTCGGGGCCTTCCCCTCTTCCACCCAGCGGCGCAAATTCTCGCCGGAAATGGCCGTGAACATCTCCTTGGACACCACATCGGTGGCCTCGCCGATACCGCGGACGAAGAGCTCGGTCTGCTCCATGATGGGCGTCTCGATGGGCAAATACCCGTAGGCGCCGAACACCTCGGCCGCCGTCTGCTTGAACTGGTTCCAGAACAGCGCCTCGTCGGGCAGAAGATCGCGGGTTCCCTCGGGAGCGTTAATGGCCATGGTGATATCCTTTTTCGTCAATAGCGCAACGCACGTTCTCTTAGTCACAGGCGAACGTGCCCTGCTTTCGAATCGGCATAAACTCCGGGTATTGTAACGCAATTTCGCTTTCCCAGCGCTTCCCAAGCAATTTGTCAGGCGAACACGCCCTTAAGTGCAGGATTTTGCGTTTGAGAGAGCCTGAATTCATTTTGCAGCTTCATTTCGTGCGGGATGTTACGATTGGGAGAGCTTCTCGCCACCGAGGACTCTCCCTAACGCAAAATCTTGCACGAAAACACTGCTTTCAGCGTCAAAGGGGGCTGCAGCAGAAACGATGCTGCAGCCCCCTTCGCCTTACCCAAAAAATCTCGCGCCACACCGAGCAAGCGCAACGCTACAGATGCTCCACCACCAAATCGCCCATCTTCGCGGTGCCCACAACCTTGTCGGCCGGGGTCTCGGCGTCCTTGATGTCGCCGGTGCGCCAGCCAGCGTCCAGCACCTCGGTGACGGCGCGGCGGATGTCGTCGGCGGCCGCGCCCATGTCGAAGCTGTAGCGCAGCATCATCTCCACAGAGAGGATCTGCGCGAGCGGGTTGGCGATGCCCCGGCCGGCGATGTCCGGCGCACTGCCGTGGCTCGGCTCGTACAGGGCCACGCCGTCGCCCGAAGAAGCGCTGGCCAGCATACCGAGCGAGCCGGTGATCTGGGCGGCCTCGTCGGAGAGGATGTCGCCGAACATGTTCTCGGTCACCACCACGTCGAAGTCGGCAGGGCGGTTGATGAGCTGCATGGCGGTGTTGTCCACCAGCAAATCTTCCAGTTCCACATCGGCGTAGTCGGCGTCGTGGACGCGGTGCACGATCTCGCGCCACAGGCGGCTCGTCTCCAGCACGTTGGCCTTGTCAACGCTGGTCACCTTGCCGCGGCGCTTGCGGGCGATTTCGAAGGCCTGGCGGGCGATGCGCTCGATCTCGTACTCGGAGTACTCCAGCGTGTCGTAGGCGCGCTGGCCCGGCGCCCCGTTCACGCCCGCGGCCGGCTCGTCATAGAAGCGCTCACGACGACCGAAGTACAAACCACCGGTAAGCTCGCGGACGATCATCATGTCCACGCCGTCGACGATTTCCGGACGCAGGGTGGAAGCATCGGCCAAGGCGTTGAATATCTGCACGGGGCGCAGGTTGGTGTACAGGCCCAGCTCCTTGCGAATACCCAAAAGCCCCTGCTCCGGACGCGGGGCGTTCGGATCGGTGGTGTCCCACTTAGGACCGCCCACGGCCGCCAGCAGCACCGCATCCGACGCGCGGGCCGCATCCAGCGTGGCTTGCGGAAGCGGGTTGCCTGTCTCGTCGATGGCTGCGCCGCCGATGAGCGCATCGGTGTATTCGAAGGTAGCGTCGTACTTCGCGCCCACGGCGTTCAGCACCTTCACACCCTCAGCGATGATCTCCGGCCCGATGCCGTCGCCAGCCAGCAGGCAAATCTTGTAGGTAGTCGTCATGCTACGCGTCCTTTCCGAGCTTCTTCTGCCAACGGGGCACCAGACCGCCCGCGTTGATGATCTCCATGAGGAACGGCGGGAAGGGCTGGGCTGTGAAGGTCTCGCCCGTGGTCTCGTCGGTGATGGTGCCCGCATCGGCATCGACGGACACAATGTCGCCGTTGTTGATGGCGTCCACGGCCTCGGGACATTCCATGATGGCCAGCCCCGTGTTGATGGCGTTGCGGTAGAAGATGCGCGCGAAGCTCTTGGCGATGACCACGTCCACGCCGGCCGCCTTGATGGCGATGGGGGCGTGCTCGCGCGACGAGCCGCAGCCGAAGTTCTCGTCGGCCACAATGATGTCGCCGGGCTGCACGTTGTTGACGAATTCCACGTCCAGATCTTCCAGGCAGTGCTTCGCCAGCTCCGCCGGGTCGGAGGTGTTCAGATAACGGGCGGGAATGATGACGTCAGTGTCGATGTCGCGCCCGTAGCGGTGCACGGTTCCCTTGAATTGCATGGGGCTTCCCTCCTACTCCGCCGCGTCCGCGGCATCTTCCAAATCTTCGGGAAGGCCGATGTGGCCGAGCACGGCCGAGGCGGCGGCCACGGCCGGCGAGGAGAGGTACACCTCGCTGGTGGGGTCGCCCATGCGGCCGACGAAGTTGCGATTGGTGGTGGCGATGGCGCGTTCCCCGGCGGCGAGGATACCCATGTAGCCGCCCAGGCACGGCCCGCAGGTGGGGGTGGACACGGCGCAGTGGGCGTCGATGAAAATGTCCATGAGCCCCTCGGCGATGCACTGCTGGTACACCTTCTGGGTGGCGGGGATGACGATGCAGCGCACGTCCGGGTGCACTGTGCGGCCCTTGAGCACCGCCGCGGCCTGGCGCATGTCGGCCAGACGTCCGTTGGTGCAGCTGCCGATGACAGCCTGGTCGATCTTCACGTCGCGAGCCTCGGCCACCGGGCGCGTGTTGGAGGGCAAATGGGGGAAGGCCACCGTCGGCACGATGTCGGCGGCGTCGATTTCGATGACCTGGGCGAACTGCGCGTCCGCATCGGAGTAGTAGGCGGTGTAGGGCCGCTCGGCGCGCTCGTCCAGGTAGGCGCGGGTCACGTCGTCCACGGGAATGAGGCCCGCCTTGCCACCGGCCTCGATGGCCATGTTCGAGATGGAAAGGCGCTCGTCCATGGGCATATTCTCGATGGCGCTGCCTGTGAACTCCATGGCTTTGTACAGGGCGCCGTCCACGCCGATCATGCCGATGATGTGCAGGATGACGTCCTTGCCCGTGACACCGGGGGCCAGCTCGCCGTTGATGACGAACTTGATGGTCTCGGGCACCTTGAACCAGGCCTTGCCCGTGGCCATACCCACGCCGGCGTCGGTGGAGCCCACGCCCGTGGAGAACGCGCCCAGCGCGCCATAGGTGCAGGTGTGGCTGTCGGCGCCGATGATGAGGTCGCCCGCGCCCACGACGCCCTGCTCGGGCAAAAGCGCGTGTTCGACTCCCATGCAGCCCACCTCGTAGTAGTGGGTGATGCCCTGCTCGCGCACGAAATCGCGCACGATCTTGGCCTGCTCGGCGGACTTGATGTCCTTGTTGGGGGTATAGTGATCGGGCACGAGCGCGATCTTGGTCGGATCGAACACCTTGTCGGTGATCTCGCGAACGGTCTTGATGGCGATGGGGGCCGTGATGTCGTTGGCGAGCACCAGGTCCAGATCGCATTCGATCAACTGGCCTGGCTCCACCTCATCCAGCCCCGCATGGGCGGCGAGAATCTTCTCCGCCATGGTCATGGGACGAGTCAAGGGATGCTCCTTTGCGCACGGTAAACATTACTCTCAAACTCGGCTATTGTAGCACCGTGTGTTTTTCCACTTGGTTTCCCCGGGCGCGAACGCTGCGGAATTCAAAGGATCGGTAAATTCCAAAGGTCGCAAAGGGCGCAAAACCGCCGCGCCAGACGAAAGCGCCTCCTGCATTTTCGGAACCCGCCGCAAATGCCAGTTCGACCCCGAAATGGCCGGCTTCCATCTCTCCCTTCTGCCATTTCTGCCCTCAACTGGCATTTTTCTGCCGCTTCAGGCCCGTAATGGCAGAGCCGCTCTACGCGCATCGATCATTTCTGGGTTGAAGTGGCATTTAGGCCGAAAGATTTCGAAAACGCCTCATCGCCAATGACGCTGGCAAGTGCAATTGATAGGCTTCCGTAGGAAGCCACCCCGTCGCCTACTCCTGCAAGGCGGAGCAGAGGGCGTCGAGCAGCGTGATGGCGTAGTGCTGGGCAGAGCGCTCCGGACCGGCTTCCAGCCACATCGTGCCGGGAAGCAGCACGGACACGCGGGGCCAGCTCGCATCGCGGGCCACATCGATGGCCGAAGCCAAACGAAGCGCCAGCGTCTCTTCCTCCTCGTAGGACACGAGCGGCACCCCAACCTCTGCGTCGGTCGCGTCCAAAAGCACGTGCACAAGCGCCATTGACGCATCCGGCGGCACCGAGAGCGCATCGGCGCTGATGATCTTGGAGGCCGGGTTTGTCGCCTGGGCCACGTTCGACATGCGCGAGGCCACGGCGCGGGAGAACTCGTCGGTGCCGAACAGGCACACGGCGTTGCGTTCCAGCACGTCGGCCGCGCGGGCGAAGCCCAGATGGCGCACCGGGCCGTGGGTGGCCTCCTTGCCGACCCAAGAATGGGCCAGGTTGCGCAGCGCCGCATAGGTGTAGGCGCCGGCAATGCCATCGGAGGGCAGTCCCAGATTCAGCTGGAAGCGACGCAGCGCCTCCTCGGTATGGGCGCCAAAGATGGCGTCACGCGTACCGTAGAAGAACCCGAGCGCGCCGAGCGCCTGCTGCAATTCCAGCACGTCATGACCGTGGAAGTAGGGCATGCGCAAGTACAACGTGCGGTCGCCCAAGTTGTAGGTGGCATCCACCAAAGCGGCCCACACCTTCTCGGTCACATCCTCACTCGGCGGCAGTGCCGACGCGGCAAGGAAATCAGCCAATGCGGCGGCGGTAGCGTCGTCGAAGGTGCCAGTGATGGCATCCTCGGGAAGGTGCCCGATGCGGGCCAGGCGCGTCTGCACGTCCTCGACGGCAGCGCCGGTGTCATTTCTTTTGATAGGCTCCATGTTACTTCAACCTGTTCACAAACCAGTCGGCCATGGATACGAGCAAATCGCGATACGGCGAGGGAGGCAGCGCCCCGGCCAGCCGTGCCTTGGCGTTCAGCGTAAGATCCTCAGCGAAGGTGCGGGCGTAGTCGATAGACCCCGTCTCCTCCATAATGGCCACGGCCTCGGCGAGCACCTCCGGATCGCGCTCCTTCGAGGACAGAATCTCGACGAGACGCTCTCGGGCCGCAGGCTCGGTGTTCTGCAGAGCGTGCACGACAACGAGCGTGCGCTTTCCCTCAGTGATGTCGCTGCGGAAGTCCTTCTTCTTGGCCTCGTCAGTGCCCACGAGGTTCAGTAGATCGTCCTGAATCTGGAAGGCGAGGCCCGTGTCAAGCCCGTAGCTGCGCAGGGCCTCCACCACCTCGTCGTCGGCACCGCCCACGATAGCGCCCACAGCCAGCGGTACCGCGCCGGAGTAATGGGCCGTCTTGTGGATGGCCATGGTGAGGTAGTCCTCGGGCGTGATATCGTAGCGCCCGTCGCGGGCCCAGCCCAGATCGAGCGCCTGGCCCTCCACCGTGCGGCAGGTCATGGCGATGAGTTCCTTGATGACGCGCACCTTCACGGCGTCTTCCAAAAGCGGGTCGTTCACCACCGGGCCGTTCACCATGGAAAGGGCCAGATCCCCCATGTTGATGGCCAGCCCCAGCCCCTCCGTGAGGTGCAGACAGGGCTCGCCGCGGCGCAGCTCGGCCTCGTCGGCGATGTCGTCGTGAATGAGAGCCGCGGAATGGAAGTGCTCGATGGCTGCGGCGGCAGTGGCAGCGCGGTTGGGATCGCCCCCCACGGCCAGGCAGGCCGCGAAGCAGATGAGCGGACGATGGCGCTTGCCGGCGTTCTCGCTGTAATGGTAGAGCGGATCGTACAGATAGCGATCCATATCCCCGTGAGTCCCATGGGGAATGTAGCTGTTGATCAGCTCCCCGACCGGATCGGCGTAGGCTTTCAAATAGTCTTCGAACGTGGCGGGCGTCTCTTCGACGCTGGCGAGGATTTCTGAGATGTTCTTCATAGCGCTTTCTTGCCAGAGGGCGGTCGTTTCAGCATCGAACCATAATACCACGGGCACCAAGGCCCGCGCCGCGCGATCAGCCCACCGACAAGAATGTAAGATTTGGCGGCGAGGAGCGACGCCGGCACCATGGCCCTAAGCGGCGTAAGGGCACGACTGCCCTACAGATCGAACTCCCGAAAGAGCTCGTCTCGCCGGACGGGATCGGATGCCGCTTGCGCGAGATCGTCGACGCGGCCGGCCTCGATGAGCCGGGACGCCAGGGCGGCGAACCGCGCGGAGCCCTCCTCGAGGCCTTCTTGGCGGCCTTCCTCGCGCGCCTCCTCGCAGGCGATGCGGCCGTTTATGCGCTCGCGCCGCGCGGCGTTCTCCACGATCGTGCTCACCGACCACACCTTGTCCACCCACTCTCGATCCTCGTTGGCCCGCCCGACCGCCTCCTCTATCTTGCGCGAGAGCGAACCCAGGGCCTTGCCCGTCTGGGCATATCTTAGCAGATCGAGCAGGTCCCCGCCCGGCGCGTCCTCCCACGCCCGGGCGTTCAGCGCGAGCCAGTGCGAGGCATTCCCGAGCCGCAATTCGGGGACCTCGTCGCATCGGCGCTCGAGGTGGTAGACGGGCAGGTCGTACCCGAAGGGATCCTGGCTGCACAGGAAGACGACGAAGCTCTCGGGCAGCCGGTCGTAGTCGTCCCCGGCGGGAAGCTCCCTCACGTCCAGGACGGCCTGGTAGTACTGGAAGCGCTTCCCGAGCAGAGGCTCCCGCTGCGCCTGCATCTCCAGGTCGTAGACCCGCTCGCCCGACCCGCGCTCCCTGGCGTACACGTCCATGCGGACGCCGTGGCTCTCCGGGGCGGGGTCGAGCACCTGCTCGGCGTTCAGGTAGTCGATGCGCACGGCCTCGATGCCCAGCACGGCCCTGATGACATCGCGACATATCGACTCGTCGGTCATGACCCTCCCGAACATCCAGCTGTTGGTGAAATCGACCCTTCTTTGGCGCTCCCGCATAACTCCTCCTCCATCGGACTTGCAGCATGAGCCTAACAGAGCCGAGCCGCAGAAATGACGCGGGAATGTCCCGTTTCGTTCCTCGCGCCGACCGCAGTCGCGTCGCAAAATGAAGCGGGCCCCGGCGAAAAAAGCCAGGGCCCGCTCTTGGGAGACTATTCGATTCGTATCAGCTAGACGGCGCAGTCCCCGGTCTCGAGATCGAAGCCCGATGCAGCATCCGGGGCACCGACCGCTGCAACAGCGCGGCGGTCGACAAACGCCCGGCGCACGCGCAGCACGGCGTAGGCGCCGAAGACCACCGTGCACACGGCCACACTCGCCACCGCGGCCTCGCCACCGCGGCTCGCGGCCGGCGCGAGCATGAGCATCAGGTGCACGTACACCAGCCCGAAGAACACGTAGGCCCACCGCTGCAGACGCTTCCAGCTCTCCGTGCGCATACGGCGCTCCACGAAGCCGAAAGAGGTCACGCCGAGCACGAGCAGGAGCACGAGCAGCGCGAGTGCCACCACCAGAGCGCCGAGCACATTTCCCCCCAACGCCCCGCCGAGCCGCGGCGCGTAGGAGGCCAGATACACCGCCATGTGCCCGCAGGCCAGAATGCACGCAATGATGAACAGCTCGGCGTTTTGAAACGCTGGATTCCCGAAGCGCCGAGGGCAACACCACTGGCGAGATGATAATTGCCTGAACCAGAGACTACTGCTATAGACTCGGAACCGAACTCATCGCAGTAGCTCTTCCACCTCCTTGCAATTTCATCAATAGCTTCATCCCAAGTGATACGCTCAAATTCTCCAGCTCCCCGTTCCGCACCTTCAACTCGCTTCATGGGAATCTGGGTCTCCGGCACCTCCTGGATTACTTCGCCGCCGGTTTCGGACAGATTCTCGGTCTGCGGCGAGCAGCCGGCGAGGGTGCCGGCGGCGGTGAGCACGGCGGCGCGCTATCCGGGCAGGAAAAGTCTCCTTGTTGGACTTTTCGATGCTCCCATTCTGAGGAAGCCCCCGATTAATTGTGATACGCCACGTCTAAGCTTTGCGTTAAATTCCTACATTATGCAAGGATTTTGGCTGGATTTGAATTGAGTTTTTCCTCCCGCGCCGCGGCCTAAGTTTTGCCTAAGGTTTCGGTTAACAGGATATTAAGGGATAGAGGGTGGAAATCCTGACGGGAAGTCGATAAAGTAGAGATGACAGGTTCAGCGCGTCCTTGCAAGCTGTGCGCCGACCCGCATCGAGAAAGCTCTTCGGCAAGAAAGGCACCCCATCGTGAGCATTCGCCCCCTCTTCGCATCGCGAAAGACGACCCGGGCCTCGGCCCTGGTTCTCGCCGTGTGCCTGGGGCTGTCCGTCCTGCCGGGAGCCGCCGCGCCCCAAGAGGACGCAAGCGAGGTGCCGCCCTTCCGCTTCACGGGGCGCTTCGGCCAAGGCGTGTGCGACACCTTGTGGGTATGGGCCCACCACCTGGACGAGGCGAATCAGGACGTGCTGACCGAGCAGGCCCTTCAAGCGGCGCGCCAGGCCGAGCCCGCGCCCGCAGGCGACGACGACGGAACGCCCGATTCCGCAAGCAGCCTCATCTGCTTCCTCGGCGAGGAAGTGCCCTATCGCCAGGGCGAGCCGGCCGACATCACCGCGCCCGACGGCTACGCCAGCACCTGGGTGGGCACCGGATGCGTCTCCGACAACGCGAACACCTACTTCATCGGACACAACCCCGGCGTCTTCGAGCGCGTCATGGATTTGGAAATCGGCGACAAGGTCACCGTGTTCGACGACGACGGCGCCTCGCGCACCTACTACGTCTTCGACGCGCTCTTTCTACCCAACGGATCAAACTACTTCGTCTACGAGGGCCGCATCGCGCCGACCGGCGAGACCATCACCCTGCAGACCTGTACCGGAGACAACCAGCAGGTGCGCTGCGTCATGGCCCGCTAGGGACAACGGGCGCGAACGTCGCGCGAAGCGCTCTCTTGTCGTGGTATCATGCGTACATTCGCCGTCATCAGACGGCACACGATGCGCGGGGGCGTGGCGGAATTGGCATACGCAGCGGACTTAAAATCCGCCTCTTCGGATTGTGGGTTCGAGTCCCACCGCCCCTACCAGTTTACCTTTGCGCTTCGTAGAAGTCCCAGCTCGCGCATCCCACCAATTCGCAAGGTGGGACTCGAACCGTGAGGTGAAAACGCGGACGAGCGTTTTCGCCCGAGGAGCGCAGCGACGCAGGGCTATGAGCGTTCGCCGAAGGCGGGCGCGGGAGTCCCACCGCCCCTACCATCAGTCCTCCCGAGCGGCTTCGAAGATCATGCCGTGGAGGATGTCCGATTCGCTGGCCGTGTAGGCGTCCGCGCCGGCCAGGGCCAGCACCTCTTCCAAAATGACGAGCCCGGCCACAATGACGCCGGCGCGCTTCGGGTCAAGGCCCACGGTGACCTTGCGCTCCTCCAGCGTTTCAGCGGCCAGACGCTCCTCGATGGCCGCAAGCTCTCCAGCAGTGACGACGGCCTTGTGCACGCGGGAGGAGTCGTAGGTTTCCATAGCCTCGCGAATGCTCACGACGCTCGTGGCCGTACCGGCCACGGCCACCACGCGATCGATGGCAAAGCCGATGTCGGCCAAGCCTTCGAAATACGGCGCCATGGCCTCGCGAATCCACTGACGGGCCGCGTCCATCTGGCCCGGCGTCGGCGGATCGTCGTGGAAGAACCGCTCCGTCACGCGACGGCAGCCGATATCGAAGGAGCGGGAGGCCACCGGATCGGTGCCGAAGCTCCCAGCCACCACCTCCGTCGAACCGCCACCGATATCGACGACGAGCAGCTTCTCGTCGGGGAAATCGCTGGAGGCGCCCAAGAACGTGAGCTGCGCCTCACGGGAGCCGGGGATCACCGCCAGCGTGACGCCGCGCTCTGCCAAGCGGGCCGCGAACTCCGGCCCGTTTTCAGCATCGCGGGAGGCGGAGGTGGCCATGGCGATGAGCCGTCGCACGGGATGCTCGGGAGCATCGTAGCGTGCGAGCACCTCCAAGTAGCGATCCACGCAGGCGAGCACCCGCTCGATAGCCGCCTCGGACAGGCGCCCCGTAGCGTCCACGCCCACGCCCAGATCGGTGATGGCGTACTCCTTATCCACATCGATGATGCGTCCGTCTTCCACGTCTGCCACAAGAAGACGGCAGGTCACCGTCCCGATATCCAGGGCCCCATAGCGCCCGTCAGCATAGGTCATGGCATGCTCCTCTTAACGGTTCGGATCTACTCCACGCCGAAGATCGGATCGAGGAGGTCGGAGTACCAGGTATCCGGGGCAGTGATGTCCTCGGATACGATATTGCCACGGAACTCGGAGGCCTCGTCCTTTTCGGCCAGTCCGCTCACGGACACGGCATGCTCGCCCTCGTGCACCCAGCCGAGCTGCGTGCGGGCCGCGTCCTCGATGCCGGCCTCGGTGGAAAGGGCATCCACCGACGCCTCGATGGCGGCGTTGCGCTCCGTGACGGCCTCGTACTCGGCAGCGAGGCGGTCGCGCTCGCGGATATCGGTGTAGAGCTGCTGGGCCGGCCCGTAGAGGAAGGCCGCCCCCAGCCCCAGGCACAGCACCGTGGCGCAGGTGACGATGAAAGGTGCCCGGGTGAAGAAGGGGGGCTTGGCCTCGGGCATTTTGACGCGCCTGGATGCGCCCGCCTCCTTCTGCTGCATGCGGGACGAGCGGCGGTGGGACGCGCCCATCTCCCCTTTGTACACAGCGGCGCGCGGGCCGGCCTGGGAAGCGTCTGAGGGCTTGCCCGCCTCGTACTGGCGGTAATAGGCGCGCCCCGCCCGCTCCTTGGCGCGCTGACGGCGCTTCTTGCCGAAACGGGAGGTCAGACGCCCCAAGGGGCCCAAAGGCGCCTCCAGCTCCTCGTCGTCGACGT
>OLQR01001533.1_pt1 | contig 13114 bp, 6 predicted proteins | sample 1671881 | NCBI WGS metagenome assembly OLQR01 (sample SAMEA3136623, study PRJEB25190) | human gut metagenome | biome: human gut; feature: human-associated habitat; material: faeces | place: Austria | collected 2013 | reverse complement strand
GTCAGTAAATGAACATTCTACTCCTCCTGCTGAGGAGACTAAGATTCAGAAACACGAAGTACCTGGATTGATGACATTGTCCGATTCCATCCTGTCCGGTGCTGTTGTTGAATATCGTAAAGCCGGTTATAGTTTTGCCCGGCACTTACATACAAATATTGAGATTTATCGGATTCTTTCCGGTGAATGTTATATGGATATTCAGTCGGAAACGATCCACTGTACAGCGGGCGAATTTATCATGTTACTCCCCGATGTAGTTCATTCTTTTTATCTGAATGACACATCTGACTGTGAATTTCAGCATATTCACTTTAACCCTGAGATGTTTTCCACGATTGTTCTTGAAGATGAGGGAGTTTTTCCTATCACCCTGATGCATGCGATCCTCTTTTCTGCCCAGTTCTATTACCGGATGGAATCTGATCCAGTCATCGACGAACATCTTCAGAAGCTCATTACTCTCTATGCTTCATCCAACAGTCTCTTCTCTGCTGCAAATATTAACGTTGCACTGATGAACCTGATGTTGTATATCCTTGACCATACAGAGGCAGAGCATGGATTTTCCGAACCACAGCTTCAGAACAGCTATGTTGCTTATACACTGAATTACATTCGGGAACATTTTACCCAGAAGATCCGTCAGGAGGATATCGCCTTGCAGCTGCATATCTCTGTCCGCTATCTGAGTAAGATCTTCAAAAATTATATGGGGGTAACCCTTTCTAATTACATTAACATTTACCGGATCAACCGTTCCATCGAGTTAATGCAGAATACAAGTCTAACGCTGACAGAAATCGCTCTGCAGGTCGGATTCAAAGATTCCCAGCATTATTCTAAGGTCTTTATGAATGTAATCAATGCAACACCATCCCATTACAGAAAAGCGATTTTGAAATAAAAACCACAAAAAAATTCCTTCCAGGAAACCCCCGGAAGGAATTTTTTATTCTTTTATTGCATTGAAAATTCGGAACTCACTTCAGATTAGTTTGTTCTTCTTCTCTTTGCCATTACTACAACAAGTCCTGCTGCCAGGCAAAGCATTGCCATTCCTGCTACATTTGATGTATCACCAGTCTTGGCTGCTTTCGCTACATTTGATGTACCATTTGCAGTACCGTTATTGGATGATCCATTGTTGAAAGAACCATTATTATTTGATCCGTTATTCGCATTGCCGTTGTTATTTCCGCCATTATTATCGGATCCGTTATTATCGTCTTTCTTGTCATCATCCTTATTGCTGTCGTCCTTCTTATCATCATCTTTTGCTTTCAGGGCTGCTCTTGCTTCTTTTACAGCCTGTACTGCTGCATCAATCTCATCCTGAGTTGCATCTGAATTCTGAAGAACTTCATTTGCCGCATCGATTGCTGACTGAAGAGCTGCAAGTGATGCTTCTGTATACTTGTCTGTTGCTCCGACAACTTCTGTTGCATCTGCAACCGCCTTTTCAAGCTCCTCTTTTACAACCGGTGCTTTCTTCTCTTCGAGTGCTGCCTTTGCTGCATTTACAGCTTCAACCTGTGCATCTACCTCTGCCTGGGTTGCGTTGTCATCAGCCAGAACTCTATTGGCTGCATCAATTGCTGTCTGAAGAGCTGCGATGGATTCTTCTGTATACTTATCTGTCAGGGCTGCTTCACCCTCTGCTGCTTTCACTGCAAGTCTCAGTGCAGATTTGTCTGCCTTCTCTTTCAGTGCTGCAATCTTAGCTTCTACATTTGCTTTTGCATTGTCAACTTCTGTCTGAGTTGCATCTGCTTTGTTGTAAACTGTCTGAGCTTCATCTACAGCATTCTGAAGTGCTTCCAGAGAAGCCGGTGTATAAGCGTCTGTCTGTGCGAGCTTCTCATTTGCTGTATTGATTGCTGCAAGCAGATTTTCCTTTGCAACTGTCATTGCATCTTTTGCAAATGTTACTGCAATCGTATGGTTTGCTGTTACGTCTGAGAATGTATATTCTGTTACAACGTCAACTGCAGTTCCATCTACTGTAAGGCTGTCTACATGATATCCGTCATTCGGTGTGATCGTGAATGCTTTGGATGTTCCTTTGTAAACATTTGTTGCTCCTGTCGGTGCGATCTTTCCACCATTACCTGCTGTTGCTGTAATTGTGAACTGAGTCTGGATGTCAGCAATCTTTGCTGTGATCTCAGCTTTCTTCGCATCTACATCTGCCTGGGAGCTTTCTGTTGTCAACTGCTTTCCTGCATTTACAAGTTCCTGAAGCTCTACAAGTGCTGCTGCAGAATATTTATCTTTATCTGCTGCATTGAGAATTGCCTCTGCATTTGCGATCGCTGTCTGAAGTTCTGTAAGGTCAGCTTCATTTGCCAGTTTTACTAACTCGATATCGAATTTATCTGTCTGTGGTGAATCTCCGTCTGGTGCTGTAAATACAAGAGTTCCTGCTCCTGCAGTTGTAACAACCATGTTAAATTCAACAGTCTTTGCCTGAAGCACATTATTCACCTTGGAGTTCGGTGTTGCCACCTGACCGGCAGTGATCTTTCCATCCTGCTCACTCCATGCAAGTTTGTTCGTATCAGAACCACTTCTATAAGTTACTGTTACTTTATAAGTTCCTGCTACCGGTGCATTATAAGCATAAGCAACTGAATCTGCTCCTGTAGATGTCTTATTCAATGAATTAATATACTTACCGTTGCTTGCCCAATTTTCTGAGTTAACTTCACATCTCCACTGTGTGTCTCCGCAGGCTTCTGTAATGGTTGTCGCAAACTCTGCTTCCAGGGTTGCACTTGTTCCTGTCTTCCACGGGAACTGGAATCTGTCATCTGTTGTATATTGCGTACGTACTACAAGAGCTTCTTTAGCTGCATATAATGTAGAATATGCATTTTTGATCTGTGTATCTGTAGCATTTTCATTTGCTGCAACAGTCTTTGCTGAGGAAAGTGCCGCTGTAAATGATGTCCATCCTTCTGAATAAAGATGTTCTTTTAATCCTTCAGATTCTGTGATCAATGTATTAAGTGAATCTTTTGTAATTGCATCAGCATCAAGAATTGTTACTTTGGCTGAGCTTGCAAGTCCGATTACCGGGCTGCTGCTTGAAAGCTCCAGTGTAAAATATACATCCCCGTCCGTTGTCGGCACACGGTTTGCATGTGCTGCAGGACTGATTACTTTTTCTGGCTCGCCATCTGCAAACTGAACGGTAGAAATCAACTCTGTTTTGAAATGCTTCTGAATCGCACTTCCTGGGTTTGGCTCAAGTTTCGCTGTGATTTCACCTGTTGTTCCACCAACACGCTTGATCTTGACAGCAAGATCACTGTCTTCGTTCATCGTATAGGTTTCATTTTCAATTTCGAGCATACCTTTTCCGCCATTGTTAATGACATAGGCTGCCTCGACACCGATTGCTGCTGTCGTCTTTGCTACCAGCTTCAGTGTATGATGTCCGTTTTTCAAATCCGCCGACTCAAAAATCTTTGCTCCTGTTGATCTTACGGTATCATGAGTATCAATCGTTGCAACCGGAGTATCCATATTATCAATATAGACATCTGCCTGACCATGATTTGGATCTTTTGTTCCCATCAGATATACTTTTGTTCCGTCAAACTCATAGGTAAAGCTTGCATCCGCTTTATTTGACCAGGTATTCTGTCCATTAATATAAGTAGGTCCCGTCTGTGGATTCCATCCTGAAGAACTAAATTTAAACTTCGTTTTTTCATTTACACTTGTCGAATCCATTCCATCCGGAGCAGCCCCACTCAGCTGGAAGCCTTTGCTGGCTTTATAAACTCCAACTTCGCTAAGTTGCGGAACTTTTCCTGTTGATGTTCCGACAGTAATTCTTACCTGAGTTGCAGATATTGGTGATGTTCTGATCAGTCGTTTTGATCCAACCGTCACACCTCTTTCCATGGTCTGCCAGCTTGCATTGTCATTTTCTTTGTATTCAACTTTATAGCTATTGATATGCTGTCCATTCTGGATTGCCTCTTCGATTGATACAACATCAAATCTCTTTGCAGAATCCCACTTGATCGTCAGGCTTCCACTTGTTGTATCATCATCTGTTGTCCAGTATGTAGCATCATCGTCATCCACTGCATTTCCCGGCTTGAAGTCAATATCATTGCCGCGAACATTACTTGCTGTAATTGTTGTTCCATCTGCTTTTGCAAGATTGGTTTTGAATGTATCCTGAACATTCTGGCCAAATTCCACAACACGATCCTGAATCGCCTGGTCTACTTTTCCCTCATTATTCGGAGGTACATTCAAAAGTAATGTTGCATTATGACCAACTGATCTAAAATACATCTCTGCAAGGTTTGTCAGAGTTCTTGGAGTATTTTTCTGTGTTCCCCAGAACCATCCGGATGTAATTCTTGCATCTGCCTCCGGTACTGTCCAGTGATTACCATCTTCATATCCATTGGAATATCCGTCTGTCGGATCTCCTTTGTAATCTCCGTTACGCTGACTGTCATCATTATGGATCTGACCATTAAGGATTTTTGATTTTGCCCATGTCGTATCATCTGCAAAACCATTTTCATTTCCGATCCAGCGGACTGTTGTATGAGTTCCTGCTCCGAACAGCATACAATCTGCATCATAGTCTGCTTCTTTTCCTTCATATTTCTGAATTGTTGCATACCATTTTTCAAAATTGTATGTCTGCGGTACATTATTGTAACCGTTCGCTCCATCCATCCATACTTCCACGAAATGCCCGTTATTTCCATATTTCGGATTGCTCAGGATTTCTTTAAGCTGATTATTATAATATTCATTGTAGGCATTATTGATCGACCCACCATCTGAACCAAAGGTTGACTCTGCTACATCCCATGGTGAAAGATATAATCCCATGTCCATATTGGCTGCCGTACACGCTGCTGAAATTTCTGCGAGGATATCTCCCTCTCCATTTTTATAACTTGTACTTGCAATATCATAATCTGTATAAGAACTGTTCCAGATACAGAATCCATCATGATGCTTTGCTGTTACAATCAGCTTTTTAAATCCTGCATTTTTCAGTGTATTTACTAATGTTTCTGCGTCGAAATCACTTTCCAGCGTAAAAATCTCATCTGGAGTCCTTCCTTCATAAAGCTTTTTCTGTGTTGACTGGTCAAATCCCCACTCCAGTTCATTGAATGTATTCGGACCAAAATGACAAAATGCTGCAAGTTCATCCTTCTGATACTTATACTGATTTGCATCAGGTACTGTATCGTCCGGTGTTGGTGCTGCAGTATCTTTATCTGTGCAGTCCGCATCTGTTACGCCATTTTCAGCGGCATATACCGTAACTCCTGTTGTTCCAACAGAACTGAAAATCGTCGTAACTCCAAGAACTAAGCCCATAAGCATTGATAAGGCTTTTTTTCTCATGTCTTTCCTCCCATTATGTTATCAAAGCGAAGGAGATCAGCATTTTTCATAACCTCCCCCGCTTGTTTCTAAATTTCACATTTACAAAACTGCAAAGTTTTTAGTTCTCTTTTTTACGCTTTACTACAACGCCTGCTGCCGCTGCGGATGCTGCCAGTGCAAATGCCCAAACTGCTACGTTTGTCGTATCGCCTGTCTTAGCTGCTTTCTTAGTATTGTCTACCTTTGTTGTAGTCTTATTGTCAGACTTGGATGTGTTAGAAGGATTGTTCTTGTTGTTATCAACCTTTGTATCATCCTTCTTATTGTCACCCTTATTGCTGTCGTCTTTCTTGTCATCATCTTTCTTGCCGTCATCTGTCTTCTTTTCTACAAGAGCATTGAGGGCTTTTGCGATGGCTTTATTTGCTTCGTCAACCTGAACCTGAGTTGCAGTTTCGTCATTCAGAACGGATGCGTACTGATCGTAAACTGCCTGCAGGGCTTTCAGTGATTCTGCTGTGTACTTGTCTGTTGCTGCAAGTGCTGTATCGGCCTTTGCTGTAGTTGCCTTGAGTTCTGTCTTGTCAACTACTGTCGGCTCAGGAGTTACAGCATCTTTCTTTGTTGTAAATGTAACTGCTGCCTTTGCGGATACATTGTTATTTGTATCAACAGCTTCTACCTCTACTGTGTATTCTGTTCCTTCTGTAAGACCTGTCAGTACATATTCTGTAGTTGCTACCAGTGTACCATTTACCTGAGTTCCGTTTACATATACATTATATCCGGCAACTTCTTCATTATCTGTAGAAGCTGTCCATGTAACAGTTGCACCTGTCTTTTTGACATCTGATGCTTTTACATCTGTCGGAACACTCGGAGCCTCTGTATCGGCTGCCTTTGCTGTTGTAAATGTAGCTGCTTCTGATTTCTCAGATTCATTTTCAGCTGCATCAACTGCTGTAACTTTTACACTGTACTCTGTAGATGCTGTAAGACCTGTCAGGTCATACTCTGTAGCTGTTACAAGTTCTGCATTTACCTTTGTATCATTTACATATACATTGTATCCAACTACGCCAACATTATCGCTTGCTTCTGCCCATGCAACTTTTGCTGTTGTCTCTGTAACATCTGCTGTTCTTACTGCTGTCGGAGCATCCGGTGCTTCTGTATCAGCTACTGCTGTATCAAGGTATGTGATAATCGGAGTAACATGAACAGACGGCTTGCTTGGATTGCTGTTGCTCTTTGTTACTACACGGATCACATCTCCCGCATTTACTTCGATTGCATCAAAGTTTGCCCAGTCTGTTGCTTTCTCACGGCTGGTCTGAAGTGTTACACTCTGCTTTACTGTATCATTAACAAGAAGGCTTAATGTAACTGTTCCGCCTGAATTTCCATTCTGACGAAGGTATGGCTCATCATCTTTTACATTGAAAGATACTGTACCGCTCTTCGGTGCTCTGAATGCCATTGCTGTTGAGATATCGCTGTTCGGCGGTGCGGAAAGCAGTCCGTGAACGCTTGTATCTGTTGTTGAAGTTGTACCCTGTGAAGCATCAATACCAGGACCATAATATGTATTCACACACCAGTTCGGCCATCCGTCTCTGTCAGATTCTGTCATATTTGTCCAGTCACCGGTTCCGTTCTTCTGCTGTCCAAACCATACATTTCCCTGCTGTCCTTTAACAAAGTCAAGAGTCCAGTTGTATGTGTTCTTCTGAGCGATTGTATAATCATTTGTTGTTCCGTCTTCAGCGGTGATACGAAGTGTCATGCCTTCTGCTACTGCATCTGTATTTGCCAGCTCAGTTCCGCCATTTAATACAGAAACTGTTGCTGTATCAGCTACAGTGATATTCTTTCTCATCTCGCTCACTGTTGTCGGATTTTTAGCTGTATAAGGAACGCTCATGGTTGTTCCTTTTACTTCATAATAAGCATCTTTCAGTTCTTTATCAGAACTTGCAACTACTGTATAAGTTACATCCTCCATTCCTTCATAAGAAAGAACGACGGTTGCTCCACCTTTCACGATATCTGCATCGCCAAGAACTTTATCACCATTTTTTACAGTAACTGTAACGCCTGTATCAACGATGATGTTGTTGCGGAACTGCTCTACTGTTGTATTCTTCGGAAGATCACTTACATTTGTTCCTGAAATTGTGTATGTATTGGAACGAAGTACAAGTGCTGTAACTGCATCACTTTCTGCTGCTCCGATTTCCGGTACTGCTGTGATTGCATGTCCGAAGAAGTCATGATCGATAGAATAACCATTTCTGTCAACAATTACTTTACCAGCATTGATAGCCGGTGAGTTTGCTGCCAGTTTGTATCCATCAAATTTTGTAGTAGCTGTCGGATCTTCATGCAGTCTTGCCTGCTTGTCCTCTGCTGCTGCAACCGGACCTGAACCTGCATCAACAAGTACTGCTGTTCCTGCGGATACCTTTACTGCATTTGCATCAGTTGGGTAATTGGATACATTGTAGTACAGGTTGTTGTCGAATACTTTATTGTTGCTCGGATTCCAGTTTGAAACTGTTGCCGGTGTACTTCCTGCAAAATAGAAAATATTATTTTCTGCTGTAACCGGTCCACCATTTCCATGACTTCTATGCCAGATTGTATTCAGTCCCGCTTTAATATAGAAGGTATTATTGTAAACCTGACAATTTCCTGTATTTCCAGCAGGATCCAGCGGTCCCATATCTTCATTCTGGCTGATATTGTAACGGAATGTATTATTAATGGATTCCGGTCCACAGAACATGATCGTACTTGCCGTATTACCGTGACTGTAGTTGTACTGATAGTTTGTTCCATCACCGTAGTCAGCATCCCATGGCTGTCCGTCACCATTACCGCTGGATGCATTCAGCGTTGCGAAGCATTCATTATACTGGAAAATGGCATTCTTGCACTTCCATGGCCAGATACCTGCTGCAACTCGTCCTGCATTGACACCCTGCTTACCGGTCTCATTACCATTTGCATCAAGCCTTGGCTGTTGCTGTGAATAATCTGTTTCATTAATCTGCTTTGCTGCATTCTCTGATACATTATACTGGATCAAAGGATTGTCACAGTACATTGTTGTAATCGCATCTCCACCGACATTGTTCAGGTAGTTATTCTCGATCACAACCTTGGATGCTCCATATGTAGACATCACCTCATCTGACAGAGAAGCATTTGTGAATCTTCCCCACTGATAGGTATATCCAACTGCGATTCCCCACCGGTTTACTGTATCAAGATAGCAATTCTTAATCTGAACATCATTGTATCTTGCAACACCTGTTGTTGCCTCATTTGTCGGTTTCTCCATGATAAAGTAGATACCACCATTGGTCATGTGCTTATTATAGACGTTACCTGTTACATCATGAATGTAAAGATCATTCAGTACGATATGATCTACTGTTCCATTATCTTTTGCAACTCCGGCAACACCGGTTCTGTCCATTGCATAAGCATCGTTGTATGCACGTACATTTCCATTTGAATCTGTTTCCGGTACTTTATCTGTCTTTCTGTTGTTCGTCAGTTCCAGACCATTGATCTCAATATATTCTGTATCCTCGATCAAGATACAGGAAGATACTTCACCTTTCCATTTATGGTTCTGGTTATCCAGTGGATTTCCATAGTTCAGATTCCAGCGACCCTGACCATTTGTATTGATCTGTGGTCTGGCTGCGTTCTCATCTCCATAAGTCGAGATAATAACCTTGGCAGTTGCACTACCGCTGTCCTCCTTCGTAAAATGAAGTGCCTGTCCATTGAAGACAGATCCTTTCTTAAAAAGTACCTGATCTCCCGGTTCAAGATTCACTGCATTTACCTGTGCCAGAGTTTTAAATGCATCATCTTTGGAAGTACCTGTTGCATTTTTATCGGCATTTCCATTTTCGGAATCAACATAATATGTTGTTCCTGTTGCAGTGTTCTGTCCTTCAGCATTAACAGCAACTGCCGGCGTCATTGATGCAACCGTAGTTCCTGCAAGCAGAAGAGCCAGAGCACCGCTCATCCATTTCTTCTTCATAATATTGCTCCTTCCATCATTTTATATTCTTCAAGGTAAACCGGTTTACATCTGCCATGTTTCCGTCCACCTGAGAATCAGTTTCACGCTGCGTGATGATGTCATCATATTTCTTTTCACGCAACTCACGTTCCACCGCAATTCTTGCTGTCTCCAGATCAGCATTCTCTTCGCTGTCCCCGAAGATCCACTCACGGCTGTTGTAGTGTTCCAGTATCTCGTCCTCTGTCAGTTCCATGCCCTCACGGGTATCATCATTGCAGTATTTTTCTTTGAGTGTACTCATTTCATACTGGAGATAAATCTGAAAAGTATACTCTTTCAGTCCATAGACCACTTCCCCATTTTCAACCTTTTCACTCCGCTTTGCATTTTCGTCTTTCCAACGCTTTTCCAAAGCCTCATAACTGCTGTCTGATACATCACCACATTCTTCTGCAAGGTCATAGACCGCATGGATGTATTTCAACTGTTCCACTGTATTTTCCGTCAGAATTTCGTAGCCGTATTTTCCATCATACTTTTTCTCCCAGAAGCCATCTTCATAAACGGCATCATAGTCCTGCTGAATCTGCACCTCTGTATCATACTCTACAGATTTCATGCAGTTCACATATTCATCTTTACTGATTGTATGCCCCCCAACAGTTAAATCGAATCGATTATCAATTCTGTATCGGACGACCCCGGCAACAATTCCCGCAACCGCGATCACCAATACTGCAATTCCGATCTTCAGGAACTGCTTTTTTCGATTCTTCATACTCCGCATCCCCTCCTGTTCTGAAATCTTGTTCTTTCTACGCACGAACTTACCCACTCTGACTTAATACTATTATAACAACAGCAGAATTTTTCAACTCGTTCTTTTCGGTTGATTCCCACGCTTATTTTGTCTAATTCGGAACATTCTTTTCATTTCTCCCTTGACTGCTTTTATTCTCTCTGCTATATTACATATAGAACAGTATGAATCGTACTGTTTCTTTGCATACAATAGTGTAAAAAGTAATGCAGATCAGATGATACAAATGTAACGGAAAGATATGAGGGTGAGTCTATGAAAAGAGATTACTATGAACTGCTCGGACTGGCGAAAGGTGCTGATCCGTCAGCAATAAAAAAAGCCTACAGAAAGCTTGCTAAAAAGTATCACCCGGATACGAATCCCGGTGATAAAGAAGCTGAAAAGAAATTTAAAGAGATCACCGAAGCTTATAATATCCTGAGTGATCCTGAAAAGAAGAAACTTTATGACCAATTTGGTCACGCTGCATTTGACCAGAGCGGTGCTGCCGGTGGAGCCGGCACCAGTGGTTTCCATGGTGGATTCTATGGAAGTGGCTTTGGTGGAGCCGGATTTGGCAGCAATGGTTTTGGCAGTGGTGGTTTCAGTGGTGGCGGTTTTACCGGAAACGGTGGGTATCAGGAATACCACTTTGAGGGTGGTAATATGGATGATATGTTCGGAGATATTTTCGGAAATATGTTCCACGGAGGAACATCCCGCAAGACTTCTTCCGGTTTTGGGAACGGCTTCCATGGTGGGTTCCAGTCCGGTGGTTTTCAGTCAAAGGGATCCGATCTGAATGCAGAAGTAACCGTTGGCTTTGATGAAGCTGCTTTTGGCTGTGACAAGGTCATTACATTACAGGATCCAAATGCTCCGGGAAATTCTTCCCAGTCACTGAAGGTTCATATTCCTGCAGGAATCGACACCGGTAAGACGATCCGTCTCCGTGGCAAGGGAATGCCCGGTACAAATGGCGGAGATGCCGGGGATCTGATGTTGAAGGTCAAGGTCGCTGACAAACCGGGATACGAGCGAAAGGGAATGGATGTCTATACGACAGTTACTGTACCTTTCACGACGGCTGTCTTTGGTGGTGAAGCACTGGTTCAGACTTTATATGGCAATGTGCTTTGTAAGATCCGCGAGGGTACACAGTCCGGTTCTAAAATCCGTTTGAAAGGAAAGGGAATTGTTTCCATGAAGAACCCTTCGGTTCACGGTGACCAGTATGTAACGGTTCAGATTGAAGTTCCAAAACACTTAACTCCACAGGCGAAAGAGAAGCTGCGTGAATATGAGGCCTTGGTCAGTGGGAACGCAAAGAGTGCTTAAGATTTGAATAGGGCATTGGCAACCGTCAAAAATGCACACACATAAAGGGCAGAAATGAGACATTCTTTACCGCTTAGCATTGGCAAAAATACGATTTGTTATTCTTGCCAGGCGACAACGGTATAAATGATGTTGGTCATTTCCGCCCCTTCTTTTATGAAATTTTTTCTATTTCAGACTATTTCTTCCGCTTTAGAATATTCTCTCTATTTCAAACTATTTCTTCCATTTCAGACCGAATTGTATCTTCGGATGCTGCCATTGCCTGCAGGGTCATGGTAAGAAGCTTTTCAAGTTCCCAGCCCAGTTGATTTGCACCTCTTTCAATGACTTCTCTTGAACATCCTGCAGCAAATCCTTTACTTTTATATTTTTTCTTCAGAGATTTTAATTCCATGTCCTTTGTACTTTTTGACGGACGCATCAGTGCAGCCGCCCAGATCAGACCTGTCAGTTCGTCTGCCGCAAAGAGTACTTTTTCCATCTCGTGAACCAGTTCTACATCAATCGTCTTTCCACAACCTACTGTGATTCCGTATCCATGAGAACATACTGCATGGATCAGATCTTCTGAAACTCCAGCTTCTCTTAAAAGCTCCGGTGCTTTCAGGCAATGCTCTTCCGGGTACAATTCAAAATCAATATCATGAAGCAGTCCTGCAATCCCCCAGTATTCTGCATCTTCTGCGTATCCCAGTTCATTTGCATACCACTTCATAACAGCCTCTACAGTCAGAGCATGTTGAATGTGAAATGGATCTTTATTATATTTTTTAAGTAACTCAAAAACATCTTTTCTGGCAATATGTTCCATGTTGTTCCCTCCTTTTTATCTGCAGTTTTCCTACTATTCCGATAGGTTATATTTTACTTTGATCTTTACTGCTTGTCAAGGTGGTAAGCATTTTTACATTTTTTGCTGTGTAAACATTTTTACTTTTTTGCCGCAAGTATTCTCATGATCCTCTGCCGGTTATACCGCTGCATAATTACAAAAATCAAATCCATTCCTGCAGATACAATGGAAGTAATAGTGAAAACCGGATATGCTCCAAATTTTATCCCGGCGAAAAGCTCAATACTTCTTGCGTTCCCTGTAGCACTATCCTATCACATTTCTTCGCTGCCTCATCCATGTACAAAAGCGGTGGCATATCTAAATTATATCTTTTTTATTCAGTATATATTTTTTATCCGAACAGTCAGTTTCTATTCCCTTTTAACTGAATAGTCAATGATAACTTTCCTGCAGGCAGGGCAATGATATGCAATACAGGTTGGTTTCGACCAATTATGAGAACTTAATACTATTTCATCTTTTTTTGCCAGTGCCGGTATAAGCCAATTTCTGTCAGCTCTCGTTGTGAAGAAAATTTCGCGTTGACTCTGAACCGCACCACATATCATTTCCTCGTTACAATATGGACATCTCATTATTCTTCCTCCCTTTGTAAATCTGCTTTTGGTGTATTATTCCTTTCAAAATTCCTGATCCTACAGTACGTCCACCTTCACGGTATCAGACTAGTGTATTTCTGTGT
>OLQR01001532.1_pt1 | contig 13117 bp, 10 predicted proteins | sample 1671881 | NCBI WGS metagenome assembly OLQR01 (sample SAMEA3136623, study PRJEB25190) | human gut metagenome | biome: human gut; feature: human-associated habitat; material: faeces | place: Austria | collected 2013 | reverse complement strand
CCGATCTGCGGCCCGCGTTCCAGCGTGCCCGCCCGCGACTTTGCCGACCGCCCGCGTGACCCGGATGCCAAGCCGATGGCCCCCAAAACCACCGAGCGCATCCACGACGGTGACGATTTCGCGTTTGGTAAGATCGAGTTTTAAACGAAATTGTTGAAAAAGCAGCCTGACTGTAAAGCCGGGCTGCTTTTTTGGTGGGTGGCAAGGCGGAGGCGTTCAAAGGTTCGTTCGATCTGGGTAAAGCTGGGCTGCTTTTTTTGGTGGGTGGCAAGGCGGAAGGGCTTTGCCCGCGCCTGATTGTGGACAACTTCCCTACTTTCCACACCGTTTTCCACAACCGTGTTGAAAACTCTTATTTTTCCACCACCCACAACCGGGTATACATTAGGGTCAAAATCCCCAATTATTAACAATATATAGACATGCCCGGGCGCTTATCCCCTATTGGTATGAATTTTCCACCGCAAATTGGGTTTTCCACATGGTTTTTGCACTTTCATCGTGGAAAACTCGGGAAAACTGTTGAAAACTATAAAACAACGATGCATCGCATAGAACAAAGTCAAAACTCGGTGGAAAACCCATATGCACCCTACTTTTCCTGTGGAAAATGTTGAAAACTTCTTTTAGTTGTGGGAATCTGCGGTGGAAAAGTCCAATTTGTTGTTAAAAACCCGTTGTATACAAAAATCCCGCACAGAAACTGTGCGGGATGCTTTTTTTATTCGTGGCGTATCGCTTCCAGGGCGCTGATCTTGACCGCCTTGTTTGCGGGCAGGATGCCGGCCACCAGGCCCACCAGCGTGGCGAAAACCAGCGCTGCCAGCATCAGCCAGGGCGGGATAATGGAAATCGTTCCACCGCCGCCGCCCATGTAGTAGCCGCCGCCCATCAGGCCGGACAGGTCCAGCCCCTGCCCCAGCGTGGACAGGTTGTTCAAAACAAAGCTGGCGATCAGACTGATGCCCAGCCCGATCAGGCCGCCGATGAAGCCGATGGTTGAGCTTTCCAGCAAGAACATCGTGCGGATGTTGCCCAGCTCGCAGCCCAGAACCTTCATGACGCCGATCTCACGAGTGCGCTCGTAAATCGCCATCGTCATGGTGTTGATGATGTTGATAGCCGCCACCAGCAGCGAGACCGCCGCAATGCCGCCGAAAATCATCTGGCTGTTCATGACCTGCTTCTGCATTTCCTCGCGCTGCTGGTTCATCGAGTAGGTGTTCGTGAACCCCAAGTCATGGATGGCTGTTTCAACGTCGGTGACATTGCTCAGATCATCGACCTTGACATAGACCTGCTCGTAGCTCTTGCTCTCCTCCTTGGTCTTGGTCATGTCATTGTAGATCTTTTGCAGCATCTTCATGTCCTGGATGCGCAGCACGATACCGCTCTGGGTCCAGTAGCCCTTGGCACCGTCCGGCTCCAGAACGCCCACGATCTCCAATTCCCAGCTGCGGCTCTTTTCGGTGGAGCCTTCGCCAGTCTTGATGGTCAGGGTCATCTTGTCCTTGTCGATGTCCACAAAGGGCGGCAGCTCTTTACCGTTGGCGTCGGTCTGGCCCTCGTAACGGTAGCGCTTGGGGCTGTTGTAGCTCTTGCGGGAATCCTGAAAGTTGTACCCGGTGGAACTGCCCACCAGCACCTGCAGCTTGGTGGCCTTCTCGCTGGCGGGGGTGTTGGTCGGCCAGCTGCCGCTTTGCAGGGCAAAGCCCATCGGCTCCAAGGCCGTGGGGTCAATGCCGATCAGATTGTAAATATCGGATGTGTAGCGGCCATTGCGCCCGGCTGTAATTTCACCTTCCAGGTTGTAGGCCTGGGCGTAGGGCGTGGCCGCCGCCACATGGGGAATCTGCTTGATGTTGGCGATCGCGGCATCATCCAGATACAGAGGTTTGCCGTCGCTGCCCATCATCGTGCCGTAGCCGTAGATCTGCACCTGGGTCAGGTCGCCCCAGCTCTGCAGCATTTCCTCGTTGGTTTTGGTCTGGGCGATGCCCAGCGAGATCATCAGCACGACCATACAGGTGCCGATGACGACGCCCAGCAACGTAAGTGCCGTGCGGCCCTTGCGGCGCAGCAGGTTCCGCGCCGACAGGCTGATTTCATCAGAGATCTTCATCGCTGTCCTCTGCTTCCAGTGCGGCCAGCGCCTTGGCCTTCTTGCGCTTGCGGACCACAACCACGATAATTACCACAACGACTACCGCGCCGCATACGCCGATGAGCACCCACGCCCACACCGGCATACCGGTCTGCTCGGGCTGGACGTCGCCATCCATCGTGGGGTCGTAGAAGTCATCCGTGTTCATCTCCTCGGCGCTGACGGAAAAGTCCTTGGAGACGGTCTGCGGGTTGCCGGAGGCATCCTCATAGTTCAGCGTGATAACGCCGGACACGGTGCCCGCGGCGTCGGGGGCGATGTCAAAATCCACGCTGCCCTCGGTGCCGGCGTTCAGGTTGCCGAGGTACTGGTAGCTGCCCGCGCCCAGATTGGTGCCGGTCAGGCGGGCCTCCAGGTTGGAGACAGGGTTTTTGCCCTTGTTGACGTAAGAAAGGGTGACGCTGCCGGTGTCGCCGACATAGATCGTATCGCTGGACAGCTCCAGCTGGCCGACCTCAAAGCGGTTGGGCTGGCTGATAGGCACGGAGATGGTCGTTGTGCCGGTCACGGCCTTGCCGGTGATAACGCCGGTGCCGCTCATGTTGACGGTAATGTCGGCCACCGTGCCGGTAAAGCCCGCCGACGGCACGACCTGGAAGGTGATATCCCGCATCTGCTTGGGGGAGATATCGCCCACATACAGGGACAGACTGCCGCTGCTCAGCGAGATATTCTCGGGCAGGGTCAGCGAGACGATAACGTCGCTCAGATCCTCGCTGCCGTCGGTGGCGTAGATGCCCAGGGACAGCGGGAATTCGGTGCCCGCCGTGACCTGATCGCCATAGCTGGACGTGCGCACCAGCAAATTGGGCGAGGTGGTCTGGTCCTTGTCCACGCACTGGCCCAGCGTCACGCTGAACTGCTGCAGCGGCTTCGAGGTATCGAGATAGGAAAGGTTGATGGGCAGGGTATTTCCGCCGCCGTTGTAGATGACGTCGCGGAACAGCAGCACATAGCTATAATAATGGTATTGAGCATTGTCAATAATGTCTTGTTTACTGGCGGAACCGTCCCGCACGCGCTGTAAGCGGTCGGGCTGGGGGTCGTCATTGTTGTCGTACAGCTGTCCGATTTCACCGTTGCCGGTATAAGTAAATACGGCAGAATTGATGCGGGCAGAAATTTCTTCCGGCTTGACGCAGTACCGCGCGGATGCGTGGTCAACAACTTTCAAAACGATGTTGATTTTATCGCCGACTTCAATCGTAGAAATCTCACCGCCTGCGGTATCCGTGACGGTATAGGCAGAAACATAGATCCCGGAAGAATTGGAATAGTCGATAGAGGTGTTGCCTGTGCTGCTGGGCAGATAGCTGCTGCTGTTAGAAGAAGAATTGCTGGAACTAGAAGAATTGCTGGAACTGTCTGGGGTATCGTCTGCCAGCACCGGTGCGCACAAGGCCGCCGCCAGTACAAAAGCGGTAAGCAGGGAGAATAGGCGTTTCATGTAAGTTTGAACCTCCGTTTTTTCTTAGGCTTCCCCCTTGGGGGAAGCTGCCGCCCGCAGGCGGCTGATGAGGGGCGGCCTTGCGGTCATTGCCCCTTTTGGGTCGGCTGTGGGGCACGCGCCCCTCATCCGCCCTTCGGGCACCTTCCCCCCAGGGGGAAGGCTTATTTTTGTTCCTTCGCCGCTTCTCCCCCAATATCCAGATCCCCATTCAGATCGGCGAAAAGCGCGTCGCGGTTTTTCTTCTTTGTTTCCTCGTCCTGCACGACATTGGAACAGATCTTGCCGTCCAAAATCGTCACAATGCGGTCGGCACATTCGGCCAGTTCCGGCTCATGCGTGACCATAACAAACGTTACATGGCTGGTTTTGGACATTTCCAGCATCCGGTACAACACCTGCTTGCTCGTGCGGGAATCCAGGTTGCCGGTGGGTTCGTCGGCAAAAATGACCTTGGGGCTGCTGACGAACGCGCGGGCAATGCCGACACGCTGCTGCTGGCCGCCGCTCATTTCAGTGGGCAGATGGTTGGCGCGGCCCAAAAGCCCCATGGCTTTCAGCTCCCTGCGGGCCTTGGTCAGGCGGGTCTTTTTGTCCACGCCCTTGAACATCAGCGGCAGGGCCACATTCTCCGCCGCCGTCATCGTGGGCAGCAGGTTGTAACTCTGGAAGATGAACCCCAAATGCTGCTGGCGGAACGCGGCCAGCTCGTTCTCGGTCATTTTGCTGATCTCGTGTTTGCCTATGTAGACCTTGCCGGATGTTGGCTTTTCCAGCCCGGCCAGCTGGTTCAGCAGCGTGGATTTGCCGCTGCCGGATTGGCCGACGATACAGCAGAACTCGCCTTTTTCTATTGATAAGTCGACGTTATTCAGCGCTACAACGCGCTCTTTGCCGACGGCATAGACCTTGCGCAGTTTCTCTGTATGGATGATAGGTGCCAAGCGCACACCTCCTTATAGCAGTATACAACAGATTGTACCATATTTCGACGAAAAGTGGAAGATAGGGAGTTGTAAAAAGTTTGCGAAGCATATGTAGGGGCCGGGCATATCCGGCCGCCGCAATGCCCCGCGGCGGCCAGAGGACTGGCCGCCCTACTTCCCTTTTTTCTCTCTTTTCTATATAATAGACGGTAACAAGGGGGCAAATGTTACCATGGACTACACAATTCATCCCATCGCAACCATCCACACGGATTTTGCCGATAAATTCGGCATACCGCGGCAGAGCGGACTGGTGCCGGAACTGACGGCCCGCATCGTGTTCGAGCCGGAATACCGCGACCCCAACGCCCTTGTGGGCATCGAGGGCTACGACCGGCTTTGGCTCATCTGGCAGTTTTCCACCGTGGCGGCCGAGTACGCTGCGGGCAAAAGCTGGCGGCCCACCGTGCGCCCGCCGCGCCTGGGCGGCAACGAGCGGCGGGGTGTGTTCGCCACACGCAGCCCCTACCGCCCCAACGCCCTGGGCCTGTCCTGCGTTGAGCTGGCGGGTGTCGAGAACGGCGAACTGATCGTGCGCGGCGCGGACCTTTTGGACGGCACGCCGATTTTCGACATCAAACCCTACCTGCCCTATGTGGACGCCCACCCCGACGCCCGCGGCGGCTTTACCGACACGACGAAAGAGTATGCCCTGCAAGTGGAATGCCCCGATACCCTTTTGTGCAAAGTGCCGGAGGAAAAGCGCACCGCCCTGCTGGGCGTGCTGAAGAACGACCCCCGCCCCGCCTACCAGCACGACCCGGAGCGGGTGTACGCGCTGGATTTTGGGGGCAATAACGTAAAATTCACCGTGGCGGGGGATGTGCTGACCGTGACGGAAATTTCCTGAAAAATTCCGCAATATGGAACGATATCCCATAAATCGTACTGCAAAACACCCTAAAATCCGCCTGGTTCGTCACTATGGTCAAAATGCACACAAGGACTCTAAAAATCTGTGCAACTTTCTGAACAAAACCCCTTTACGAAAAAGGGGGTTTTTGGTACAATAAAGCTATGCAAAAGCGTTTATCTGGAACTATGCCCGGAGCAACATTGGGGCACGTGCCAGGCAGCGCTGGATTTGTGCGGCCCTGACAACCGCACAGCTCTATAATGCAAAACTCTAATAAAAACGGAGGAAAGAAAATGCCCAGAGCTAAACAGTCTATGGACGGCAATACCGCCGCGGCGCACGTAGCTTATGCGTTCACCGATGTGGCTGCCATCTACCCCATCACCCCCTCCAGCCCCATGGCCGACACCGTTGACCAGTGGAGTGCTGCAGGCCTGAAGAACATCTTTGGCAACCAGGTCAAGGTCGTCGAGATGGAGTCCGAGGCCGGCGCCGCAGGCGCTGTCCACGGTTCTCTCGGTACCGGTGCTATCACCACCACCTTTACCGCTTCCCAGGGTCTTTTGCTGATGATCCCCAACATGTACAAGATCGCCGCTGAGCAGCTGCCCTGCGTCTTCGACGTTTCTGCCCGTACCGTTGCTACCCAGTCCCTGAACATCTTCGGTGACCACAGCGACGTTATGGCTGTTCGTCAGACCGGCTTTGCCATGCTGGCCGAGAGCAACCCCCAGGAGGTCATGGACCTGTCCCCTGTTGCTCACCTGTCCGCTATCGAGGGTCACGTTCCCTTCGTGAACTTCTTCGATGGTTTCCGTACCTCTCACGAGATCCAGAAGATCGAGAAGTGGGACTACGAGGACCTGAAGGAAATGTGCAACATGGAGGCTGTCGAGGCGTTCCGTGCCAAGGCCCTGAACCCCGAGCACCCCAAGATGCGCGGTTCTCACGAGAACGGCGACGTCTTCTTCCAGCATCGTGAGGCCTGCAACCCCGCTTACGAGGCTCTGCCTGCCGTTGTTGAGAAGTACATGGCCAAGATCAACGAGAAGCTGGGCACCAACTACGACCTGTTCAACTACTACGGCGCTGAGGACGCTGACCGCGTCATCATCGCTATGGGCTCCATCTGCGACGTTGCAGAGGAAGTTGTTGACTACCTGACCGCCAAGGGCGAGAAGGTCGGCCTGGTCCTGGTCCGCCTGTATCGTCCCTGGGTCTCTTCCGCTCTGCTGAAGGTCCTGCCCAAGACCGTCAAGAAGATCGCCGTTCTGGACCGCACCAAGGAGCCCGGCTCCCTGGGCGAGCCCCTGTACCTGGATGTCGCCACCACCCTGCGTGAGGCCGGCATGAACGACGTCGTCCTGACCGGCGGCCGCTACGGCCTGGGTTCCAAGGACACCCCGCCGTCCAGCGTCTTTGCTATCTACACCGAGCTGGAGAAGGATGCCCCGAAGCCCCGCTTCACCATCGGCATCACCGACGACGTGACCAACCTCAGCCTGCCTGAGGTCAAGCCCGCTCCCATCACCTCCGCCCCCGGCACCAAGGAGTGCAAGTTCTGGGGCCTGGGCGGTGACGGTACCGTCGGCGCCAACAAGAACTCCACCAAGATCATCGGCGACCATACTGACAAGTACATTCAGGCTTACTTCCAGTATGACTCCAAGAAGACCGGCGGTGTCACCATCAGCCACCTGCGTTTCGGCGACAAGCCCATCCGCAGCCCCTACTACATCAACCAGGCTGACTTCGTTGCCTGCCACAACCCCGCTTACATCCACATGGGCATGAAGATGGTCCAGGACGTCAAGCCGGGCGGTGTCTTCATGATCAACTGCCAGTGGACCGATGCCGAGCTGGATGAGCACCTGAACGCTGCCGACAAGAAGTACATTGCCGACAACAACATTCAGCTGTACACCATCAACGCTATCGATAAGGCTATCGAGATCGGCATGGGCAAGCGCACCAACACCATCCTGCAGTCCGCCTTCTTCAAGCTGGCCGACGTCATGCCCATCGACGATGCTGTCGAGTACATGAAGGCCGCTGCCAAGAAGAGCTACGGCAAGAAGGGCGACGCTGTTGTCCAGATGAACTGGAAGGCTATCGACGCCGGCCTGGACGCTGTCCATAAGGTCGAGGTCCCCGCTTCCTGGTCCAACCCCGCTGCTGACCCGGCTCCGAAGGCCCTGAAGGGACCCGAGGCTCTGGTCAAGCAGATCCGTGACGTTATGGAGCCCATCGCTCGTATGGACGGCGACAGCCTGCCTGTTTCCGCCTTCGAGGGCAACGTCAACGGCGAGTGGGAGCAGGGTGCTTCCGCTTACGAGAAGCGCGGCACCGCTGTCATGGTTCCCGAGTGGAACGCTGAGAAGTGCATCCAGTGCAACCAGTGTGCCTTCGTCTGCTCTCATGCCACCATCCGTCCGTTCTGCCTGACCGCTGATGAGGCTGCCGCTGCTCCCGAGAGCACCAAGCTGGCCGACACCAAGCCCAAGGCAAGCGAGTACAAGTTCACCATGGCTGTGTCTCCTCTGGACTGCATGGGCTGCGGCGAGTGCGTCACCGTCTGCCCGACTGCTGCTATCGAAATGAAGCCGCAGGAGAGCCAGGCCGACCAGCAGGCTGCTTTCGACTACTGCGTCGAGAACATCCGCAAGAAGGACAACATCCCCGGCGTTGTTTCCGAGGTCTCTGTCAAGGGTTCTCAGTTCAACCAGCCGCTGCTTGAGTTCTCCGGCTCCTGCGCAGGCTGCGCCGAGACTTCTTACGCCCGCCTGATCACCCAGCTGTTCGGCGAGAAGATGTTCATCTCCAACGCTACCGGCTGCTCCTCCATTTGGGGCGGTACCGCTTCTATCAGCCCGTACACCACCAACAAGGCTTCCGGCCACGGCCCCGCTTGGATCAACTCCCTGTTCGAGGACAACGCCGAGCACGGCCTGGGCATGCAGATTGGTTACGAGACTGTCCGTGAGAACCTGATCACCAAGGTCGAGGCTCTGAAGGGCAAGTCCGCTGACCTGGATGCTGCCATCGAGAAGTTCCTGGAGACCAAGAACAACACTAAGGCCAACGACGCTCCCGCCAAGGCTCTGGTCGCTGCTCTCGAGGCCGACGGCAGTGCCGAGGCTGCTGAGATCCTGAAGGATAAGCAGTACCTGGCCAAGAAGAGCTTCTGGATCTTCGGCGGCGACGGCTGGGCATATGACATCGGTTACGGCGGCCTGGATCACGTTCTGGCTTCCGGCCACGACGTCAATGTTATGGTCTTCGATACCGAGATGTACTCCAACACCGGCGGACAGGCTTCCAAGGCCTCCAACATCGGTGAGGTCTGCCAGTTCGCTGCTGCCGGTAAGGAGATCAGCAAGAAGTCTCTGGCTGAGATCTGCATGACCTACGGCTATATCTATGTTGCCCAGATCGCTCTGGGTGCCAACATGGCCCAGGCTGTCAAGGTCATCGCCGAGGCTGAGGCTTATCCCGGCCCCTCCCTCATCATCGGCTACGCTCCCTGCGAGCTGCACGGTGTCAAGGGCGGCATGACCAACTGCCAGAACGAGATGAAGAAGGCTGTTGCTGCCGGTTACTGGAACCTGTTCAGCTTCAACCCCGCTGCCAAGGCAGAGGGCAAGAACCCCTTCACCCTGACCTCCAAGGCTGGCGATATGTCCAAGTATCAGGACTTCCTGGCCAACGAGACTCGTTACAGCCGTCTGGCTCGCGCCTTCCCGGATCGCGCCAAGGCCCTGTTCGAGAAGAACCAGGCTGCCGCCGATGCCCGTTACGAGCACCTGACCAAGCTGGTCGACCTGTACAAGTAATTTGTAAGGTAGCATAAAAATTGCGCCCCACGCTGCAAAGCGTGGGGCGCTTTTTTGTTGGGCGGGGATGTAGGGGCCGGGCATGCCCGGCCCGCAGCTTTTTCATCGCATCCCTTTTATAATTTGCATTGTAGAGAGGGGTCTTGACCCCTCCGCGGCGGGCAGAGGACTGCCCGCCCTACAAGGTGAAGGTCCGTAGGGCGGCCAGCCCTCTGGCCGCCGCGGAAGTGAGCGGCAGCGGAAGGCTCCCGGGTCATATCCGTAGGGGCGGATTCTATATCCGCCCGCCGTCCCCTTACCTCACACCGGCCTCAGCACCAACTCCAATCCGTCTTTCCCCCAGCCGAAATCGGCGGCCGCATACCCGCGCTCCAACACGCGGGGCAGCGCCGGGTCGGCCAGATGGCAGCGGCGCAGCGGGTCACGCCATTGGGCTAACCCCCGCGCTGAAAAAATCAACATCTGGTCGGCCCCGGCCATCGGGCGCATCCCGCGCAGGGTCAGCCCAGTGGAGAGATACTGCGCACACAGGTCATCACACGCCTCCGGGTGTTCCAAGTCCAGCGGCAGCACGGCCCAGACGTGGTAGCTGGCATAGCGCTCGGTGGCCCAGCGCAGCGCCAACCGCAGAAAATGCCGCAGCTGCGTGTAATCGCTGCGCAGCACCGGCGGCGTCAGCACCGCGCCCTGGCCGTCGGCCCCATAACCGGCGGCCCGCAGGCTGGTGGGAAGCGGGTCGTCCGCATAGAGTGGCAGCAGCGCGGCGGCGGCCTGCAATTCCCCCTGCCCGGCGTAATCTCCCACGATCTGACCTTCCTCCAGCGCCGGATGCAGGCTGGGCAGCAGCGGCAGCCCGGTATCCCCGGTCAGTTCCCGCAGAGCCCCGGCGTGGCTGGCGGTCAGTACGCGGGCGTCAAAAGTGTTGGTACGTTCCAAAGTTTGCAGCATAAGTAAAATTCCCTCCGTAAAAAGTCATTACAGACCTTATTGTAAGGTACGGCGGGCATAAAAAATGTCGCATCCCGGGGTGGGATGCGGCATTTTTTAGCGATGCTGAGCTTTGCGCTTTTCGTTGATCAAATCCTCAAAACTGCGCTGCTTTGTAAAAAAACGCTTGTACGGGTTTTCCGGCAGCGCCGGGGTGCTGGGCTTGGGCTGCACCTTTTTCCGCAGATGCCCCTTCAGGGGCGGCAGCGCCCGGCTCATTCGGCGGCGGTGGAAACAGCCCCTGCGGTCAGGGTGTCCCACAGCTCGGCGCAGCCCTCGTAGGTGGCTGCCTGCTTTTCATCCCAGACGCCGCGCCGCCCCACATACAGGGTGGCCAGCACGCTCTGGTTCGTGCCGGTGGCGTCGTCCACCAGGGTGTAGCCGTCGTAGTCGCCCAGCTCCAGCCCGGCCAGCACCGGACAGTCGGTCCAGCGGTAGACCATCTCGGTCCAATCGGGGTTGGCAGTGTCGGGGTCATCGGGCACGGTGCCGTCCAAGTATTGCAGCGCACCGGTGCTGCTCTCAAAGGCGGCGGGATCCTCCAGCAGGAAGATATAGGTCTTGCCGCCGCTGGAAAGCTCGGCGCTCAGCCGGGTGACACCGGCCATCTGGTTGTAGGCGTCGGTGTTCACATTGTCGGCGTCAAAATCCACGTTGTAGGTGTCCACCTGCACCACGACCTTGCCGTCGCCGTTGGTATCCTCGCAGAAGGGCGTCAGCGCGTCCTGCAAAGCCGTCACGGTGTCGGCGGGCAGGTCATGGGTGCCCACATAAGCGACCTGCACGTCGGGCCGGGTCTGAAAGACGGTATCCTTGATGATCCAGATGCCAAAGAACGCGCAGAGCACCACGATCACCACGATGCCCCAGTGGTAGTGCCACCAGTTGGCGGCCTTTTCGGTTTTGGTGTACTCGCGCGGGGGTTCCGGCGTCTGGTTGTAAGTTTCTGTGCTGTCTTTCGTGACCCAAGCCATAGTGTGGATACACTCCCTTTATAATATCTTTCCTATTATACCACAAATCGACCGGGAAAATTGTAAACTTATTTTGACCACGCCTTGCAAGAGGAGTAAAAACAGGGTATGATAAACTTATAAATGTATAGAGGAAAAGCCTCCCTTGTCAAAGGGAGGTGGACGCCGAAGGCGGCTGGAGGGATTCCGTGACGGTTGCCTTTATGCCCGCAGGAATCCCCCAGTCCGCTTACGCGGACAGCCCCCTTTGACAAGGGGGCCTTTACGCTACGAAAAAAGGGAGAACCACCATGTCCAACCAACCTGAAACCAACGAAACGCCGGCCACCGGCTATACACCTGCGCCGCGCAAGGTCGGACTGCCGCGCTTTTTTGAACTGCTCGGCCGCGACCTGTGGGCGTTCTACCGCGCCAGCTTTCTGTGCCTGCTGGGCTTTCTGCCCGGTACGGCGCTGGCGGTTTTCGGCCAGATGGGCGGCTCAGCGCTGCTGACCGTGGTGGGCGGCCTGCTGGGCGGCCTGATCGGCGGGCCGTTCTTGTCCGGTATGATCGATACCACGCTGCGCGCCTTGCGCGACGAGCCGGGCTACTGGTGGCACACCTACAAGCGCGCCTGGAAACAAAACTGGAAGCAGAGTCTGCTGCCCGGTGCGCTGCTGGGCCTGTTTGTCGGCAGTTGGAGCTGGATGCTCCGCGCCCAGGCCGCGGCGGGCAACACCAGCACGATGATGTGGGTCGCCTCGCTGGCGGGCATCTTTGTCTGCACAGGCTTTTTCAGCTGGCTGCTGGCCCAGGTGCCGCTGGTGGATCTGCCACTGCCCCAGCTAGCCAAAAATGCCGGACTGATGTTCTTCGGCTTCTTCCCCCGCACGCTGGCGGCAGCGCTGCTGCTGGCCGTCTACTGGGGGCTGACGCTGCTCTACCTGCCGTTTACCATCATCACATTGCTGGCCTTCGGCTTCTGGCTGCCGGTGGTCATTGCGCTGATGATCCTGTACCCTGGCCTCGACAAGGTATTCAAGCTGGAAGAGACCCTCAGCGCCCGCCGCGACGCCGAAATCGAGGAGCGCATCGCCGAGAGCCAGCCGACGTTCCACAACAAATAAGGGGGCCTGGCTATGGAGAAAAACACCGTTCTGCTGCGCGAGACCGAGGCGTTCATGCGCGGCGAACTGGACAACGTGACCGTCTCACAGAACAGTATCGTACTGGATCTGGTGCAGGGCAGCTATGTTCCCTACGGCTGCTACACCAGTGCGCCGATTTCGATGCCGGTGTTCGATGCGCTGCGGGTCAGCTGGAACGCGGCTTCGCCCAGGGGTACGGCTGTGGAGGCCCAGGCCCGCGTACTGGTGGACGGCAACTGGACGCCCTGGGTGGGCTTTGGCAAATGGAGCCCCTACCTGCACCGCGAAAGCCCGGCCTTTCAGGAGCGCGGGCCGGTGCAGCGCTGGCCCGCCCACCTGCAGCTGGACAGCAAGTATGCCACCCAGGCCCAGCTGCGCATCTACCTGTATTCCAAGGATGAAAAGGCCACCCCCGCTGTCACGCTGCTGGGGGTCAGCACCCATGTGGTGGATGTCATCCCCGCCCGGGGCCGCCCGGTCAACGCCCGGCTGCACCTGATGCCCTATGCTGCCGCCCGCCGCACTCCCGCGCTGCGGCCTTGGATGGATCTGGCAAACTGCCTTGCCAGCCTGACGAACCGCTGGGGCGCCGACCTGCTGCCCGAGGAATTTGCCCAGGTGCTGCGGGACTGGCGCGCCCCCGACGACTGCGACCCCCGCAACCTGAGCTTTGCCGCTGCGGCTGCCGCCCAGTGGGGCTTCCACGCCTGGGTGGCCTACGGCGATCTGGCCCTGCTGCGTGC
>OLQR01001512.1_pt1 | contig 13252 bp, 9 predicted proteins | sample 1671881 | NCBI WGS metagenome assembly OLQR01 (sample SAMEA3136623, study PRJEB25190) | human gut metagenome | biome: human gut; feature: human-associated habitat; material: faeces | place: Austria | collected 2013 | reverse complement strand
GCTTTTACGCGAACATTCAACCTGCAGCGACTAAAGTCACAAATATGCTTTATTTCTCTTTCTGGGTTCGTCTGTTTCGTCTGCCTCACCAGCTCGGCAAATCAGAATCCTAGTGATGGAATAAGCGGATTCCCGTAAAGGACATTTCGATTCCATACTTATTACAAGTATCAATTACATTATCATCCCTGATAGATCCACCTGGCTGTGCGATATATTTTACGCCACTCTTATGGGCACGCTCGATATTATCTCCGAATGGGAAGAACGCATCAGAACCTAATGCCACGTCTGTAAGTTTATCAAGCCATGCTCTCTTTTCTTCTCTTGTAAAAACTTCTGGTTTTACCTTGAAAGTATTCTCCCATACACCATCTGCAAGTACATCCATGTACTCATCTCCCATATAGATGTCGATAGCATTATCTCTGTCTGCACGACGGATTTCATCTTTGAACTGAAGTCCCATTACCTGTGGAGACTGTCTAAGCCACCAGTTGTCTGCCTTCTGGCCTGCAAGACGTGTACAGTGGATTCTTGACTGCTGTCCCGCTCCAATACCGATTGCCTGTCCGTCTTTTACATAGCATACGGAGTTTGACTGTGTGTATTTTAAAGTAATCATGGAGATAGCTAAGTCTCTCTTGGCTTCCTCTGTCAGTTCTTTATTCTCTGTAACGATGTTGTCAAAGAACTTATCATCAATGTTTAATTCATTTCTTCCCTGTTCAAATGTAATGCCAAATACCTGCTTTTTCTCGATTGGTGCTGGTACATAAGCCGAGTCAATCTGAATAACATTATAGTTGCCTCTTTTTTTAGATTTTAAAATTTCTAATGCTTCTGGTTCATATCCTGGAGCAATCACACCATCAGATACTTCTCTCTTAATCATGTTAGCTGTGGAAACATCACACACATCGGATAATGCGATGAAGTCACCATAAGAGGACATACGGTCTGCTCCTCTGGCTCTTGCATATGCACAGGCAAGTGGAGAAAGTTCTCCCAAATCATCTACCCAGTAGATTTTTGCCAGTGTATCGCTTAACGGAAGACCTACTGCTGCACCGGCAGGAGATACATGTTTAAAAGAAGTTGCGGCAGGAAGACCTGTTGCCTTTTTCAGTTCACTTACAAGCTGCCAGCCATTAAAAGCATCTAAAAAGTTAATATAGCCTGGTTTTCCGTTCAGTACTTGAATAGGAAGTTCTCCCTCTTCCATATAAATCCGGGATGGTTTCTGGTTTGGGTTGCATCCATATTTTAACTCTAATTCTTTCATTCTTATTTTACCTCTTTTTTTATGATGTACTTATGTTCTGACTTTGTGATTTCGGTTATTCTGTATAATGTAATTATTTAAACTCCTGCAAATTTAAATGGATATGTGACATCCTCTCCCACCTATAGAGGTGGGGCTTCCCAACCTCGGCAAGTTTGGTTCTCGTTCGATAACACTACTGTGCCGGGACATTGCTTTCATTTATTTTTATTAATGATTTTAGATTCATATTTTCCTGTTGCAATATCAATATAGCGGACAAATAAAGATACTTTATTATCTTCATTTAAGCTGCTCCAAAGCAGCTCAGCAAATGCATCCATATCATCCGGAATTGCCATCCACTTTGGCTCACCTTCAAAACTTGGTAATGGATTGCCATCATGCATATATGTAGAAATAAAATGACCTTCTCCCGCTGGAACTTTATTATAGGCAAATGTATAACGGTTACAGCTTTCCGGATTTCCATTATTGCTCTTTAAAATAGACATGGCATAATTGAACTCACCTTTTTCTAAATGAAGAACTGCAGAAATTCTAGGAGTGTAGTTTGGTCCGTCTGGCTCAAACTCTCTAGAACGTAAGGACTGCTCAAAAGTAAGCTGTTTGTCCATACCATCATAGATAGTATCTGTCTGATCTCCATTTGTCACAATTGTTTTATTTCCAAGCACTCTTACTGGGGCATAAATAATAAGACTTGGATCTTCTAATTTAGAAGGATCAAATGCCTGTGTGCGAATGCCCTCTCCGTCCTCTACAAAAATACGGTTACGGCTGTTAGAACTTCTTCCCATAATAAAATACGCAATCACGGCCTTTGTTCCATCTTCGGAACGTCCGACAATAATTCCTCTTCCCGGATAAGAATTCTCTTTCAGTTCTTTTTCGATTGAAATCATTTTCATGAATCAAGGTCCTCCTTTTGAATCTAAAACATATTTAATAGCGTATATTTATAAAGTATACAATAAGATACCCACAAACGCAACTAACAGGACTTTTGAATTATAAAAAAGATATTTAAAAAGATTTAGATATTTTCTCCTACTTCTTCCCGATATGTGGTAGAATAAAGTACGTCTTTTTTACAAAAACTAAGACGTATCATATAAATTGTGTGTCAACTACGCACAGAAAGGACCTATTATGAAGAAAAATTTTTTACTACTTTTCACTCTTTTACTACTTGCACTTGTCGGTACCGGCTGTGGTAATAAAGTTTCCGGAAGTCTTGGTAAGGATGGTGCAGAGCTGGTTGGAACCTGGAATGGTGTTGGAAATGCTTTAGGAAGAGATGACAGCTATAGTTGTGACTATCTAAGTTTTTCTATAGATAAAGAGGGAACATTTACTCTCAAAGATATTGCACAGAATAAAACCTGTCTTTCCGGAAGCCTCTCTGCTAAGTCAGGAAAGTTTTCCTTAGATACCAGAGAAGAAACCACAGCGGAACTTCCTTCTGGCTGGGACGGCCTCGGTTCTGGCAGCACACTGTCTTACGATATGCCGACAAAAAATAAACTGGTACTTACTTATGATAATGTCAGCTACCTTTTTGAAAAGCAAAACGATTCTTCCAAACAAACTTCTAAAAACAGCTCGGCAAGCCCCCTGTTAAACCTTGCGGAGAATGATGTGTGGTACAGCAATGACGGAAGCAATGAGGATAAAACAACTTACGAATTAAGTCTTTATGATAATTATATGGAGCTTTATTCCATTGACCCTAAGGCAGCTACAGAAGGAGAAGCAACTTTTCTTACAAACTTTTTCTATTTGTCAAGCAGAGATAATGAATTTACATTCTATACCTATAAAGAGGCAAGTATGAAGCTTCCAGACTTCTTAAAAGATCTGCCAGATGGTTTTTCAAAATCTACTATTACTATGAAGGCAGAGGATGATTCCATCACTTTATCTTACAATGGAAAGAGCCTTTCTTTTTACAATAATGTAATTTATGGATTAAAGAGTGACAGTGATTCTTACAGACTTTGTGATACTTGTTTTAACTGGAAGTTTGACTCTTCCGATCACTTCAGTTATTTTACTATGAATCCTGATACAAATACTTTATATCTGTATGTAACAGACGGAGCTGAAGATGCCGATGAGCCAAAATACGTTGCCGGTGAAGTACACATCAACGAAAAGAAACATACGATCACCTATCATTTCGACAAAGATTTAAGCGAGGAATCTATTGGCACGGACAGTAATCTTTACAAAATATTTGAAAAAATGGATAAGACAAAACTTTCCTACACGTTAAAGGACAAACAGTTAACGCTGAAACTTGATAAGACAACTTATAAACTTACTCTTGATGAATATTAATGGAGCTTGTATATGATTGAAGTAGAAATTAAACTGCCACTGTTTCGAAGGTCCATCACAGAACGGGCATTGACAGACTGTGGATTTAAAGCAGGGAATCTCGTTAAGGAATCCGATTTTTATTTTACCAGCGATTTTCATGACTTTATGAAAACAGACGAGGCACTCCGCATACGAACCTGCGAGAACTTTACAACCAGAGAAACAACGTCCTTTCTTACCTACAAGGGTGCAAAGCTCGACACCGTTTCCACAACAAGAAAGGAACTAGAAACCCGTATCGAAGATGCTGATATTGCAAGGGAGATTCTTATCTCCCTTGGCTACAAAAAGCTATACCCAGTGACAAAGCTTCGCCAGTACTACCACAAAGGCCGCATGACCGCCTGCGTAGACCAGGTAGAGAGTCTTGGCTCTTTCTTAGAATTAGAGATTCTTGTGGATAGTCCAGAGCAAAAAGAAAGTGCCCTGCAAAGCATTGAGGCACTTCTTCTTGATATGGGCAGCAGCCTGAAAGAAACTACACGGAAATCTTACCTGTCGATGCTTCTTTCAAAGGGTTCTCCCGATTAACAATATAAATTCCGATACATACAAGAATTAATGAGGTCAGGCCGGTTAAGGAGAACGCCTGGCCTTTTTCTTTTAATAAAAGAGCAGACAGCATGACGCCAAACACCGGATTCATAAAACCAAAGACAGCGATTCTTGACGGCGGATTGTATTTTAAAAGTAAAGACCAGAGTGTATATGCCACCGCGGAAATACAGGCCATATATAATAAAAGAAACATCGGCGCAATTCCCTCAAATTGAAACTTACCACCCATTAATTTTCCCATAATGATAAGAACCGTTCCTCCCATCATAAACTGCCATCCACTAAGCAATACCGGATTTGCCTTTGTGGAAAACTTCTTAATAAATGCCGATGAACACGCTGCAGATACTGTAGAAATTAATATGAAAAATTCTCCATTCCAGTGGAAACTCATATCTAGCCCCGCTCCGCCAAGATTAACAAGTACAACGCCCGCAAAGCCGATAATGCAGCCAAGAATCTTCGGCCCCGTCAGCTTTTCCTGATGAAAAATGAGACTTGCAATGATAATGACAAGAAAAGAGTTTGCTCCATTAATAATCGAAGACTTTACTCCTGTTGCATGGGCAAGTCCCATATAAAAAAATACATACTGTAATATCGTCTGAAAAACAGCTAAAGTCATTGCCATCGGAATCTCTGTCTTTTTTAACTTAAAATTACCGGAAGTTCCAAGTAAAAGCACTAAAACACCGGCAAGAAAAAAGCGGCAGCCCGCAAATAACAACTGTGATGAGGCATCCGCTGATGCGATATGAAACATCTTATATCCTATTTTTATACAGGGAAATGCACTTCCCCAAAGCAGACAGCATATCATGGCTAAAAACCAGACAACAACTGTCTTTTGCATCCATTGTTCTTTCAAAACTTTTCCTCCTTTTATTATATATGTACTCTCAGAATCTTTCTTGCAATTTATTTTCTACAATACCTATTCTTTATTTATGTAGTTACTTTGCCGTTCTATTCTATACTAGTCCTGTCTCATCTGTCAAATAAGTTTTCTTTCTTCTTTTTGGAAAATTTATTTTTATGACATCGCAGAATACTTGTTCGAATTTTTGTTCTGTATCCTTGCATTTGGAAATCAAATACTATACAATAGAAATATCCGAAATTTATTATATTCTATTATAAATCATATAGTGGGTTTACAAATTTTTCTCTATACGCTCTGCTATAGGTTTGCTAACAACATTATTAGAATACATTACAATCAAAAGGAGGGTCAGGATGAAGTTAATCCATACCGCCGACTGGCATCTTGGAAAAAATATTGAAGGACACAGCCGTTTAGAGGAACAACGGCTGTTTTTAAAAGATTTTATAAATATATGCGAAGAAGAACAGGCTGACATAATCATCATTGCCGGGGATATTTATGATAATTATAATCCTTCCGCCATGGCAGAACAGCTTTTTTACGATACTTTAAAACAATTATCAAGAAATGGCGATTGTATGACCGTTGTCATTGCCGGTAACCATGATAATCCAGAACGGCTGGTTGCCTCCGGACCTCTTGCCAGAGACCACGGCATCGTCATGGCAGGCACACCAAATTCCGTAATCACACCCGGTATGTATGGCAAGAGTGAGATTACAGAAAGCGATGCCGGCTATATCCATGCGATTGTACATGGGGAAGAAGCGGATATCCTTCTCGTTCCTTTTCCAAGTGAAAAACGGCTGAACGAAGTCTATCTTGACGAGACAGAAGAAGAAACAAAAAAAGCGGCTTCCTACAGTGAGAAAATGTCTTCTCTTTTCGGCTCATTAGCAACGCATTTTCATGAAGATTCCATCCACCTTATCGCAAGCCATCTTTTTGTCATGAACAGCGTGGAGGACGGTTCCGAGCGAAGTATCCAGCTTGGCGGAAGCTACATGGTCGGCGGTGAGATTTTCCCGGAAAATGCGGATTATATTGCTCTTGGACACGTTCATAAGCCACAGAAAGTCCCCGGCTGCCCGAAGGCAAGATACAGCGGTTCCCCTCTGCCATTTAACGTCAGGGAGACTTCTTTTGACAAGCAGGTGATTGCCGTTACACTTACCGCAGGCTCCCCTTGTACAATCCGGGAACTGCCATTGCCTGTATATAAACCAATCGAAGTGTGGCATTGTGAGAATATCGATGATGCTGTCGAACAATGCGAGGCAAATGCCAACAGAGAATGCTGGGTCTATTTAGAAGTTAAGACAGATCACTACATTCATGAAGAAGATATTAAAAAAATGAAAGCAATAAAGGCAGATATCCTCTCCATCACCCCTGTCCTTCCAGAAGATGAAAGTGAAGACTTTTCCGCCTCTGACCTAAAAGAACAGCCCTTTGACGAGCTTGTAAAGAATTTTTACCGCAAAAAGTTTCACGTTGACATCGGAGAGGAAACTTTCTCTCTTTTAATGAGCATTATAGAGGAGAATTAATATGAGACCACTTCAACTAAAATTAAAAGGCATCAACAGTTACCGCGAAGAACAGGTCATTGATTTTGAAACATTAACTTCCCAGGGACTTTTCGGCATCTTTGGCCCTACCGGAAGCGGAAAGTCCACTATTTTAGATGCCATGACCCTCGCCTTATATGCCAAGCTGCCCCGTGATACGAAAAACTTTATTAATACGAACGAAACAACTGCCTCTGTCTCCTTTCTTTTTTCCATCACGACAGACCGAACAAGAAAGTATCTTGCAGAGCGTTCTTTCCGCTACCACAATAACACATACACTTCGACTGTCCGCAATACGACCGGCCGCTTAATCGTCTGCGATGGCGAAAATGAAACTGTCCTGGCTGATAAGCCTACCGAGGTAACCGCAGAATGTATCCGTTTACTCGGTCTCACCAGTGAAGATTTTATGCGCACCGTTGTTCTTCCTCAGGGACAGTTCAGCGAATTTTTACATCTTAAGAATAAAGAACGCCGCATTATGCTTCAGCGTATTTTCCATCTTGAAAAATACGGAATCGAACTCACCAGTAAAATTGGCAGAGCAAAACAAAAACAAGAACTTCTTTTAAGTAAGCTTGATGGAGAAAAAAAGAACTTTGAGGAGATTTCTTCTGTGCAGCTTTCTAAACTGCAAAAGCAGGAAAAAAGTGATACCAAACAACATTCCCGCCTTTCTAAAAAGCTTGCAAAATTAGAAAAAAGCTTTCAGAAAACAGAGGAACTGTACAATACACAACAGGAACTTCTCCCTTTAAAAAAAGCACAAAAGGAAAAAGAACTTCTGCTCCCATCCATAAAAGAAAAAGAAAATAATCTGAATATCACAAAAAAAGCAAACCAGCTGCGCCCTTTTTCTATTCAGGTTTCAAATGCACAGTCTGCTTATGACCAGGCTTGCGAAAAATTAGAAACCGTCCGGAAAGAGACTGCTTGTTTACAGTCTCACTTCGAAAAAACAGAAAAAGAATATCATGCCGCTGCTTCTGCTCAAAAAGAGGAACTTCCCTTACTTCAGGCAAGAGAACAGGTACTTCATACCGCACAGTCTGCTGCTGATACCATCCATACCTGGGAACAGACAAAAGGAAACGCCCAAAAGGAACTGCAAGAAATTTTAGCCTCTCTGGCTCCCCTAAAGGAAACGCAGGAACAACACTTAAAAAAAGAGCGACAGATTCATTCGGAAATTGTCGAATCCGAAAAATCAATCGAGGCTGACAGAATCAGCCCAGAAAGAAAACAGCTCCTTGAAAAAGGGAATGTTATGGAAGAAACCTACCGGGAAAAACGAGAGAATTACAACACCAATGCGAACGCTCTTTCCACCTTAAACACTGAAATTAAAGAAGAACATGATGCCTTTTCCATTCAGCAAAAGTCTCTGAAAAATATTTATACACAGCTCTGCCATCGGCGTTCTGCTTTAAATGAGCAACATTCTGCCGCAAAAAAAGAGTTAGGCATTATAAAGGGAAAAGAAGAACAGGCCAAACAGAAGCAAAAATCCTGGCAGCAAAACCATATGGCACAGCTTTTGCGAGAAGAATTAGAAGAAGGAGCTCTCTGTCCGGTTTGTGGAACTCCTTACAAAGAACACGTTTCACAGTCTCATATTGCCGAGAATGTAAAAACTTCTTCTGAAACTATTTCTGACGTTACTACTAAAAGAGATACTGAAGCTTTTTCAAAAAACGATTCCGAAACTATAGAAAAAAAAGAGGCTGAACTTTCTGAGATTTCTTTTAAAAATCTTGAAAAAGGACTAAAAAAATTAGAAAAGCAGCAGCAAACCCAGCAAAATCTTATTCAGCAGCTTGAGCAGGAACTTTTCTCTTTAGACACACATATTTCTAATTTAAAAGATGCTTTAGAGATTACAGATGAAGATACTATAGAAGATAATGAGACAGACCGCCACTTTACTATAAATGAAAATATATCCCAGACTTCCCCTGTCATAGTAGAAAAACCAATTGATTATTTTTCCATTTCCAAACAGATTTCTACTTACTTACAGGCAAAGGGAGACTTGCGGCGACAAAAGGAACAATGCGAGAGACAAGCCGCTACTTTGAAAGAACAGCACTCTGCCCTGCAAAATTATGCAGAAGAGATTCTCACTCTCCGAAAAGATAATAATATCGAGAATTTTTCAAACGCTTTAGAAACTCTTCGTCAGAAAGAGCAAGAACGCCAGCAGAAAGAAATAACGATCAAAGAACAAAGACAACATTTAGAAAAACTCCGTTCGGATATAAAAGTTCTTTCAGCGCAAATTTCAGGCTTAGAAAATAAGAGTTCCTCCCTCACCGCCAATATCGAAAACTGTGAAAAAGTTATCGCAGAACAAACAGAAAAGTTTCCAAAAACACTTTCTATAAATATGGATTTTGTTTCAGAAATCACAAAAAATCAACAACGGCAACAGGAAATTAACACAGCCTTAAAACACACTGAGAAAGACTATCAGCAAAGCTTAAAAGAACTACAGAAAAAGAACAAGGAACTTACTTCCTGTCAAAGTACCAGCCGTTCCTCTGAGACACACTTAAAACAGGTACAGGAACTTTATCTTACTCAGAAAAAAGAACTTGGTTTTTCCAAAACAGACCAGCCCGAGCTTTACTACATGGAAGAAAAAGAGTTAACAAAATTAGAGAAAGACATTACTTCCTATTATGATGATGTGCGGCAAAACGAGGAACGCATACGCTATCTTCAGGAGAAACTCGGAAAAAAAGAAATCGAAGAAAGTGAATGGATTCGCCAAAAAGAAGAACTGGCAGATATAAAACAGCAGATAAAAGAATTAGACTCCTCTATTCTCCTCTTAACACACCAAATTGAAACCATGACAAAAGACCTTGCCAAAAAAGAGGAATTAGAACAGAAATGGGAAACAGAATCCCACAAAAAAGATATGATAAAAGAATTAGAACAGCTTTTCAAAGGCAATGCATTTATTGAATATGTCGCACAGTCAAAACTGTCCTATATTGCCAGGGAAGCCTCTGTCATCCTATCAAAAATATCTGGCGGCAGCTATGCCCTCGAAATCAATGATTCCGCAGAATTTATCATCCGGGATAATAAAAATGGAGGAGCTGTCCGCCCTTCCGATACCTTGTCCGGCGGAGAGTTATTTATTACCTCCCTCTCCCTGGCACTGGCGCTCTCCTCTTCCATCCAGCTTAATGGCGCCGCTCCTCTCGAATTCTTCTTCTTAGACGAGGGATTCGGCAGCCTTGATGATGACTTGCTAGATACCGTTATGAATAGCTTAGAACGACTACAGTCCAAAAAGAGAAGTATCGGTATTATCAGCCATGTGGAGACGATACAGGCGAGAGTTCCTCTGAAACTGCTGGTGACTCCATCGGATCTGTCACAGAAAGGCAGCCAGATTCGGTTGGAATATTCTTAAAAGATAACAAGAAACAGACGACCACTGGAAGCAAAGTACCTGATTAAAGCAGAAATTTAAAAAGCCCAGCCCTCCAACACAGGAGGGCTGGGCCAAAATAAGATTCAATAAATTACTATAATCCCTTATAATATCTTCCTAAAGCATCTGCTCCGACCATTGCCGCATATACTTTATCTGGTGTAACTTCTAATGGTTCATTTCCTAAAGTATCGTCTGGGGAAGCTGCTAAGGTTGCTGCTTCCATAAGGGCATCTTTATCTGGATGTTCGATTCCTAAATCTGCGAAAGTTGTAGGAAGTCCTACGTCCATGCAGAATGTGATTACCTCATCTAATAAGTCTTCGTCTGCATTCTCTAAAACAAGCTGTGTTAAAGTACCAAAGGCAACTTTTTCACCATGATATAAATGATGACAGTCTTTAATGCAGGTAAGTCCGTTATGGATGGCATGTGCGCCAGCTAATCCGCCGCTCTCAAATCCCATACCAGATAATAATGTATTGGCTTCGATTACTTTTTCTACTGCTGTTGTGCATACGCCTGCTTCTACTGCAAGTTTTGCCTTTACGCCTTCTTCAATTAACGTCTGGTAACAAACTTTTGCTAATGTAATTGCTGCGATTGTGATATGTCCGCCTGCACAGCTTGTTGCGTTACTTGCCTGACAGGCTTTTGCTTCAAAATATGTAGCAAGTGCATCGCCCATACCGGAAACTAAAAGTCTTGCAGGAGCTTTTGCGATAATATCTGTATCTACTAATACAAGATTTGGATTAGCAGGTAACCATAAGTATTCTTCAAATACACCATCATCTGTATAAACTACAGTAAGTGCAGAACAAGGAGCATCTGTTGCTGCGATAGTAGGACATACGATAACCGGACTCTCTACATAGTAAGCAACAGCTTTGGCTGTATCAAAAATCTTTCCGCCACCGACACCGATTACCAGATCGCATCCTTTTTCTTTTACGATAGCTACCAAACGGTTAATCTCGTTCTTAGAACACTCTCCATGGAATGCTTCAAAAACAAGTTCGCATCCTGTATCTTTGAAACTATCTTCAATGATTCCACCAACACGTTTCTTTCCACCTTCACTGATTAAGATAAAAGGCTTCTTTCCAAGTTTGGTAGAATACTGTGCGATGTTAGCAAGTTCGCCTTTTCCCTGCACATACTTCGATGGACTGATAATAATGTTTGCCATAAAAAAATACCTCTCTTTCTTCTAATAGAAAAAATTGCTACAAAAAACCGTCTGTAACCCTGGTTTCTTGTTGCAATTATAACAAACCTTGTCCCTAAAAGCAAGAGATTTACTATTTAATTCACCTTCTCCAGCCACAGCACAGAAGCCATTGCTCCCAATAAGGCATATTTGTGGTCTCGGAGCAAGTGTTGGATGCGAGCGCATAAAGCGAACATTCAACACGCCGCGACTAAAATCACAAATATGCCTTATTGGGAGCAATGGCTTCGCCTGTAGTTTGTCTAATGAATTAAATAGTAATTAGCTTAATGCTGCAGTTACAAGAGCCATTTTGTAAACTTCCTGAGCGTTACATCCACGGCTTAAATCGTTGATCGGTGCATTAAGTCCCTGAAGAACTGGTCCGATTGCTTCGTATTCACCAAGACGTGCAGCAATCTTGTATCCGATGTTACCAGCACTGATTTCTGGGAAGATGAAAGTATTAGCCTGTCCGGCAACTGTAGAACCTGCACATTTTACTTTTGCAACTTCTGGTGCTACGGCAGCGTCAAACTGAAGTTCTCCATCGATATCTAAATCTGGAGCCATCTCTTTTACTTTCTTTGTAGCGTTGGCCATTAATGTAACCATCTCGCCTTTTCCTGAACCATATGTAGAGTAAGATAACATTGCTACCTTTGGATCAATGCCAAAGATTTTTGCTGTCTTAGCTGTCTCGATAGCGATTTCTGCTAACTCGTCTTCATTTGGAGCGATGTTGATCGCACAGTCACCCATTGCTAACTTTTTATCACCTTTTACCATGATGAAGCAGGAGCTTACAATCTTGTTGCCTGGTTTTGTCTTAATTAACTGTAATGCAGGACGTACAGTATCGGCTGTAGAGTATGTTGCTCCACCTAACAGACAATCTGCCTTGCCCATCTTTACTAACATTGTTCCAAAGTAGTTTGATTTGGAAAGGGCTTCACGAACCTGCTCTGGTGTCATCTTGCCTTTTCTTAATGTTACCATCTCATCAACCATAGCATCGATTTCTGCATACTGCTCTGGATCGATGATCTGACATTTTTCAATATTAAAACCAGCTTCTTTTGCTGCACTCTTTACTTCGTCAGCCTTTCCAAGAAGAATAACACCAAGAACTCCCTCTGCTGTAAGTTTATCTGCTGCTTCAAGAATACGGGCATCTGTTCCTTCTGTAAAAACAATAGTACGTGGGTTTGCTTTTAACTGTTCTGATAATTTTTTAAACATGTTTTATTTACCTCCTGCTATTCAGTCATATACCTAACTAAATCCAAATAACTAAAATCTTTCGACTGCAGATCGCGCAATGAACTATCGCACGAACTTGCACACACATTTTTTATTGTATCGATTTTGTTTCCGCTTTTCAAGCTATTTCGAAAGAAAATACAAAAATTTATGCACTTTTCTTTGTACATAATAGAATTCCACTATGGATCATAAAACAATCTGCTAAGCAAACTGCACAACAAAGGTATTACTGTACAGATTTTTTATATTCATAACGTAATATTCCACTCTGGAATACGCCTTCTTTCCAGGTTCCTTCTTCCACAATATTCCAGTCTGGATGTTGTTTATCCAAATATTTCTTTTGTCCGTAACCTTCTTTTATTCCATCCGAATCAAAAACGGCATCACATAAAAGTCTTCCATCTTTTCCGTATACTTTATACCGATCTTTATCCCACTCAAAAGCACGAACACCTGTGGAATAGCGATTTCGATATCCCGGTCTGAACTTTTTACCTGTAAGCTGCTGAAACAGACGCAGCGTATTCGGATGGAGAAGCGCAGTATAACGAAGTCCCCCTTCACTTAGCTCTTTGTAATAATATGGATAAAACGGCATCATAAACTGTAAAAACACTTGCTTTAACTTCTCGAT
>OLQR01001502.1_pt1 | contig 13315 bp, 12 predicted proteins | sample 1671881 | NCBI WGS metagenome assembly OLQR01 (sample SAMEA3136623, study PRJEB25190) | human gut metagenome | biome: human gut; feature: human-associated habitat; material: faeces | place: Austria | collected 2013 | reverse complement strand
GGATATTCAATTTTAGGAATATTCCTTTTTTGCAGTACATATAATAACAGTTTGTGTTTGTATAAAACGCAGGCTTTATATATTGAGATACTGTTATTTTCGCTGCAAAATTAAAGTTTTTCATATATCAGAAAATGTGTGGTAACAAATTCTAAGCCTCGTTTTTATGCGTGGTATAGAATTTTATACCACGCATTTTTTAATATGTGGAAATATTGACGGAAAGGAGAAGCGGGGTGCAAACCGTCATTTGCAGCAAAAATACATATAGAGAGAAAGGATTTTATTATGAAAAAAACAATTTTGTTATTTTCAATTATTTTAACTTTATCATTATGTTCTTGTGTAAACAGTCAAACTGCAAATACACAAAGTACAACATCAAATCAGCAAACAACAACTGATTCAGTATCAGAACCAACGTCTGTTCCTGCTACAGAACAGCCTAAACAGAAAAACAAAGGAACCGTAAGCGGTAAATATGATATTGAAATAGTAACTGCAAAAACAGCAACAGATTTTCAGGGTAATCCGGCAATTATAGTAACATATAACTTTACAAATAACAGTAATGCCAACGCATCATTCCTTACTTCTGTAAGTGCTAATGCTTTTCAAAATTCCATACAATGTAATGTAGCTACAATGATGCCCGATGTAATGGACGCACAACCGTCATTAGCGGAAGTACAACCGGGAGGAACTATCACATTAGAATGTGCATACAGTTTGCAAGATACTGCAAACCCTATAACTGTACAAGTCGGTCCGTTAATGAGTATAACAAACGAAGTAAACGCACAAATGACATTTAGTTTTAAAAACAATTGATAATACAAACAAAAAAAGATGTTCTCGCGAACATCTTTTTTATATTTTCAAAAATTATTTAGCTGTTACAACAAGTGATGTACCGTCAACTGTAGCTGATTCTGTTACTTCTGCGAAAAATTCAGCAGGAACATATGTTAGATCATTAACAATTTCAGGTGCGGCACTTAGTGTTAGTGGCATCATCTTACCCTTAACATAGCTGTTTTCACCAATCTTTAGACTGTAAACACCGTCATTAAGAATAACTGCTCTGTTTTCTGCATCCCAAGTTACTGTGAAACCAGCGGCTTCTGCAACTTCTCTTAGAGGAACCATTGTTGTATTATCCTTTGCATATACATCTGAAACATTCTTATCACCGATTACAACATTTACAAGACCTGCATAGCTTACTTGCGGAGCTTCTGTTACTTCAGGTGCAGCTGTTGTTTCAGGTGCAGCTGTAGGAGCCGGAGTAGCATTTTTTGCAGCTTCAATCTGCTTTAGAGCAATTTCGTTTTTACCAAGAACTACAACCTTTGTAGGTGTTGTTTGAGCAGGGATACTCTTTGTTGATGCACCGTAGAATACGATAAGGTCATTCTTATCCAAATCACCCTTATATTCTTTTTCTTCCTTATCAACAATCTTTGTATCGTCAGCTGCTGCAATGTTCAAAGTATTTGCGGCATTTGTATAGCCTTCTTCATCAGCAAGGTATGTATCTGCATTTACATTACCTTCTTTGTCACCGTTGATGATAATTACATTTGCTGTGTACTGAACAGGAAGAATAAGCGGAGTCGGTTCATATGAGCCTGTAAATACAGTGATTTTTGAACCATCAGTCAAATCACTTAGAGCTTTTTTGTTACCCAAATTGTCATATACAAGTGTATCATCTGTAATCTTTAGATTTACAGTATTGTTTTGATCGTCCTTGTTATTAACGTCTGTTGTTGTTTTGATAATTCCGTCAACATCGCTGTCTGTTTTTACAACTGTTACGTCTACAGAAATATAGCTTGCAGTTTCAACAGGTGCTGCTACGTCTGTTTCTTCACCGTTCAAAACCATAATGTCGCCTTGAATTTCCGGTGTCGGCATAGCATCCGGTGCATATGTCGAAACAGGCTTATTAAGTTCTTCTTCTGAAATTTGTACTGTGTCTGCAAAAGCAGATGTACTTGCAGCAAGTGCTGCTGTTAGTGCAATTATTGCGATTAGATTTTTTTTCATTTTTATAATCTCCTTTTTTTATTATTTGCATTTATCTGTTTGCAATTTATTAGACGTAAGTAACATCACTTTTGTTCCCAAAAAAATATGAATTTTTTATTAATAAACTTATAAAATCAAAAATAATGACAATACTAAGGTTATATTAATAAATAATGGAGGCATAAAAATGAAAGGTATAAAATTAGTTTTATTATCATTTATGGCTGCCGCAATGCTTACATCATGCGGTATGAATAATACAAATGACAATACTTCACCGTCACCGGAATCAACGGTAAATACAAATAATGAAAATAAAAATGACAATAACAATGTTTCAAACGATGTAGATAACGCAGGTAATGCAGCAGGCGACGCAGTTAAAGACGTCGGTGACGCGGCAGGCGACGTTGTCGAAGGTGTCGGTGACGCAGCAGCCGATGTTGCTGAGGGTGTAAGTGACGCCGTAGGCGGTAATGACGCAAACAACAACGGCAAATAATCATTAAAGGGACTGCATAGCAGTCCCTTTATACTGTAAGAGGTTGAGAAATTAGTTTGGATTTTTTGAAAATGAACTCGTCGGCGTACATAGGTACGTTAGAGTTTATTTTCAAAAAAAATGCAAAGGCAAGCAGTATATCAAAGATAGGCTTGCTTTTTGTTTTTATTGAATTATAAATATTATGCACGGTCCAGACAATTTATCAATCCTCTTAGCTTCTTCTTAATTTTTGTATGCGTATATCTTCCCCGTAAAACTTGTACATCATAAAATATTCATACAATCTTGAAGTGAAACGCATACTGTACATTTTTGTAATTTCGCTTATTTGCAAATTAGTATTAATAATAATCTTTTTATTATTCGCTGTACGCTCGTTAATAACGTCAAATAAAAACGCAATATTATTTTTATTGAACGGCTCTGTACCCAAATCGTCAATTATAAGCAAATCAGCCTTATATATATTGTCAATAACAGACCTGTCGGTATTTCTGCCAAACTTATAATCTTCATTTATTGAAAACAGTTTTGTCGCTCTTATGTAGATAACCATTTTGCCCTTATCCATAAGTTCTTTTGCAATGGCACTTGACAAAAATGTTTTTCCCAAACCTGTCGAGCCGTAAAAAACAAGGCCTTTGGTTTCATTATCAAAATTATCGCAGAAACGTTTACAGTTATTATATATCTTCGTCATATTATCATACACCGAAACACCGTTTTCACCGACATCTTTTGAATAATAATCAAACGAAAATGTATCAAAATTTTGTGTTTTTATTGTTTCTTCTATATTTGACACTGAATATGCCGCATTTATAAGTTTCTGTTTAAAGCACTGACATTTTTTGCCGTCTTTATCATAGCCTGTATCACTGCAATTTTCACACTTATATTTATATTTATTATAATCGGCAGAAATTCCGTTTACTTTTAACAGATTACTCTTTTCATTTTCTAGTTTTCTTAGATTTTCTTTAAAATCTCTGTTATATTCATCAGCCTTATCGGGATTTTTAAATATTCTTTTAGTATTCTCCATACCGCATTGAAAAATCTCTCTGTCAATTTCAGCCACTCGCGGAATTTTTTTATTAACTTCTTCAATACGTTTTTTTCTTTCATTAGCCGCACTGATACGAAGTTCTTCGTACTCATTCATTATATGGTTTAAAGTTTGTTCGTCAGCCATTTTTTTCACCTGCCAATATATCAAGTATTTCGTCTTTTTTCTTCAATATTTCATCAAAACGTCTTATATATTCAAGAGGGTCTTTAAAATTAAACACTCTCTCAATTCTGTCGTCCATAACAATTTTAGTAGAACCGCCGCCGCCAAGTGCAATAATAGTCTGTTTTTCCTCCATAATGTTTATGTTATATGTACTCATACAGCCGTCTTTTGCATAACCGACATTTTCAAGATTACCCGAAATATTTTTTTGACGATACATATAATAAGGCTTTCTACCTGTTTTCTCCATATGTTTTTGAGTATATGAAAGCATTTCATTCATATCATTTGCCTTTGCAAGCTCTGCATCTGAAAATCTTAGTGAAGCCGCTCTTTTTACGCACATTGAATGAACGGTTATATTTTCAGGATCAAGTTTAATTACTTCATCAAGACTGTACTTAAACATATCAACGGTTTCTTCCGGTAAACCGGCTATAAGATCCATATTAATATTGTCAAAGCCCATTTTTCTCGCCATTTCAAAGCATTTTCGCACCATATCCGGAGTATGCTTTCTGCCGACTCTTTTCAAAGTCTGTTCGTTCATAGTCTGCGGATTAATGCTTATTCTGTTTACACCGCCCTGTTTTGCCTCATACAATTTATCCTTTGTTATTGTATCCGGTCTGCCTGCCTCAAGAGTAAATTCCTTTATTTTTGAAAAATCAAAATTTGCTTTCAATCTGTCAAATATTGCTTTTAAGTGGTGCGGTTCAAGAGTTGTCGGTGTTCCGCCGCCGATATATATATTTTCAACATATGCACCCATTTTATCAATTACTTCCGCAGTTTTATCAATCTCCAAAAGCAATTTATCCACAAACGAATCCATATATTTTCCGCTTACGCGTATATCTGTTGAAACAAATGAACAATACAAACATCTTGTCGGACAAAACGGTATGCCTATATATATACTTACTGAATTTTCGCCGATTTCGTCAAGCAAAATCTTTTCATTCTTTGCAACCTTATATGCAAGGTCAATCTTTTCATCGGACACTTCATAAATTTTCTTTAATATTTCAACTACTTCACTGTCACTGTGTCCTTCTTCCATAAGTTCACGGACAATTTTAGCCGGACGAATACCGCACATTACTCCCCAAGGAAGATTTATATGCTTAATTTTTTCCGCCGCGTGACAAAACGACTTTGTACATGACGCAGTAAATATCTTTTTTATAAACTGTGCCTTTTGATTTTCAGTATCAAAATCATAATAGAAATCGTCAAAATATGTATCGCCGTTATAGATTATCTCCGTATACACGTTTATAACTTTATCCTTATATTCAAAGTTTGAATACACATATATATCTTCGTTCATATCAAAATAAAGCTTATAAAAAAGCTTCATTTCGTAATCACATTCATAACCGTTTTGAATAATTAACATTTTTTAGTCCTTTATATACATATTATACTTTTTCTCATACCCAACAGAACTCTGTCCGCCGTGTCCCGGAAAAACTTCTGTATCATCATCAAGCGTATATATTCTTGTCTTTATTGATTTTACAAGAATATCCCCGTCACCTGTCGGCAAATCACTTCTACCGACACTTCTCAAAAACAATGTATCGCCCGTAAACAATTTTTCATTATTTATCAAATAACATACGCCGCAATTTGTATGACCGGGCGTATAGATACATTTGATATTAAGTCCGTCAATATTAAGTTCTTCATTATCTTTCAAAACAATATCAGACTTTTTAGCCGACAATTCATAACCAAGTCCCGAATACGACAAATTAATGTCCGGGTCTGTTATATTTATGCTCGCCTTATCGCCGGAAACAAGTTTAGCGCCTGTTTTTTCACGAAGCTGTTCCATATCTGAAATATGGTCATAATGACAATGAGTTATAAGCACATATTTTATATTAACTCCGTCGTCCTGAGCCGCTTTCAATATTCCGTCACACTTAGATCAATCACAAGACCGTTCTTTGTATTTTCATCATAAACTATATAAGTATTTTCATCTGTATAATAATTATTGACTGTCTTAATCTTCATAAAGCACCTCTTAGTTATAAAGTCTTACAGGAAGAATCATATAAATATAAGAATCGTCACCCTCTACGCTCTTTATAAAGCAACCGCTTGTCGGAGCAGAAAATTCCATCTTAACCTTTTCTTCGTCACAAGCACTCAATGCGTCAAGCAAAAATCTACAGTTAAACCCAATCAAAAGGTTATCGCCGTCAAGCTCAACAGGTACTGTGTCATTAACCTGTCCCTTACCTGTTATACAAGAAACGTCAATCTTATCATAGCCGATATTAAAACGTACAGGAACTTTATTTTCAGATTTTGCCGATATATCATCGTTAATCAAAAGCAACGCTCTTTCCAAGCTGTCTGTAATAAGGCTCTTTTCAACAACTACGTTTAACGTATTTACCACCGATATAATCGCGTCATACTTCAAAAATTCGCCGTCAAGCAATCTCGAATAAACCTGATAATATCCAAAATCAAACAAAACAGTTCTGTCTGATACAATAATATCAACATTTTCTTCATCATCTTTAAGAATTTTCAAAAGTTCGCGGAGTGTCATACCCGGAACAACAAGTTTATTATTTTCAACATTATCATTTATTTCTTCTTTAACAACAGCAAGTCTATGACCGTCTGACGCAACAACATTAAGATAATTGTTTTTAATCTCAAACAATGCACCGGTCAAAACAGGCTTTTTACCCTCATTTTGAGAAACAAACGCTATTGTCTTTCTTATAAGCTTTTTAAGTACGTCCTGTGTAATTGAAAATCTGAACTTTTCTTCAAGTATAGGTGCGTCGGGAAATTCATCCGGAGCAATACCCTGAATATTAAATTCGCTTGAACCGCTCTTTATTTTAGTAACATAGTTAGAAGGATTAACACTTATAGTAACATCACCGTCAGGAAGTCTTCTTACAATTTCACCGAACATCTTTGAAGCAAGTGCGATAGTACCGCCCTCTGTAACTGTACATTCGGTATTATATTCTATACATATATCAATATTGTTACCTGTAAACACAACATTACCGTCACCGTTAGCATCAATCTTAATACATTCAAGTATAGGTAAAGATGTCTTTGGAGCAATAGCTCTTTGAACAGTATTTATTATATCAACAAGTTGTGGTTTACTGCATACTAATTTCATTTTAATTATCTCCTTGTGTATAAATTTATCAACATATCACTGCAATTTCGTTTTGCATATATATTTATATATAAATAATATATAATATAATAGTAGTAGTAGTAGAGAGCGTGGATTGATGGAAAAGTCATTTCAGAGTGCATAGACAAGCCATATTTTATCAACACATACAGTATGTATTGTCGGTGGATAACTTTGGATAATCCAAATCTTATTTTTTACTGAAATTTCCTTATTCAGAAATCCACACGTTATAAATAACTTATCCCTACATTTATCCCTCGTTATAATTTAGGTCTTTTAATATGTAATTTACATCTGATTTAATCGTACTGTTAGTATCGATGCTTTCCTCTATTTTTTCAATGTTATGTCCTACTGTTGTTCGGTCTTTTCCGAACTCTTTACCTATGTTTGTATCGTTCATATTTAAAATCTTTCGGCAAAGGTACATTGAAATTTGTCTTGGAACTACTATTTCTTTTGTCTTAACTTTACCGGTAATATCCGACTCTGAAATATTATAAAAAGTAGAAACTTTTTTTATAATATTCTGAGGAGTTACTGTTTCGCTTTTCGGAATTAATTTTTTCAGAACTTCTTCCGCAAAATCTTTTGTTATTTTACATTTTTTAAATTCCGACATTGATATGATTTTAAGAAGTGCACCTTCAAGTTCACGAACACTTGAACGAATATGCTCCGCTACATATAATAATGCGTCTTCATCAATTTCTTTATTATGTTCCAAAGCCTTCTGCTGAAGAATTGCAACTCTTGTTTCAAAGTTAGGTACGGATACATCAATGGTAAGACCTTGTCCGAATCTTGTTCTTAAACGGTCCTCAAGAGTTTTCAGTTCATTCGGAAGTCGGTCACTTGTCAAAACAATTTGTTTCTTTGAATTAAAGAGTTCATTAAAGGTATGGAAAAATTCGTCCTGTGTAGCCTCTTTATTTTTCAAAAATTGAACGTCGTCCACTAAAAGTGCGTCGGCGGCTCTGTATTTATTTCTGAATTTATCGCCTGTTTTTTCTCTGATTGATGTGATAAATTCATTCATAAAGTTTTCACTTGATACATATATTATCTTTGAATTTGGATTATTAGCTTTAATCTTATTACCGATTGCCTGCATTAAGTGTGTTTTTCCAAGTCCGCTGTTACCGTAAATAAAAAGAGGATTATTGCTTTCACCCGGATGATTGGCAACTTGCTCTGCGGCGGTATACGCATATAAATTTGAAGAACCCTGTACAAAATTTTCAAATGTATACTTTGAATTTAAACCGTCACTGCTTATTATTTCACTGTTGTCATATTCTGAGTTTTGTTTTGATTCGATTTCTTGCTTTAACTCGTTTGCGTCACCGACCAAAACAGCAAGTGAAATTTTAGCACCCGTAACTTTTTCAAGTGATGATTCGATGTATTTTTTGTAACGGTATTCTACAAGATTTTTATTAATAGAAGTAGCTACGGAAATAGTAAAAGTCGAGTTTTCAAAACATACAGGAACTGCTGTTTTAATATGTATATTAAATCCGACAGGAGATACATTGCCTTCAAGATTTTCAAGAACTTGATTCCAAATCTCTAACATATCCATATCTATTATTTTCCTCCTTTTTTTCATTATTGTTAACAAATTGTATTAAAATCAAACATATCGCCATTATATTTAAGTCTACACTCTATAATATCAAATTTAAGTAAATTAATCAAGAAAAATATTGAGATTTTTTTAAGTTTTATGTATAATAAAATTAATACAAAACTATAGGAAGGAATGATGAAATGTGCCGAGATATAAAGTTTTTGCGGCAATAGACTTGGGGTCTACGGAAATAACAATGAAGATAGCGGAAGTTTCAAAGAAAAACGGCATTTCAGTGCTTGATACCGTCAAATATGATTTGTCAATAGGCAAAGAATCGTATGCAGTCGGAAAAATAAGCTATAACCTTGTGGACAAGATATGTAACTGCTTTGAAGAATATTTAAGGATAATGAAAAGCTACGGAGTTGACGAATACGTCTGTTATGCAACTACTGCCGTAAGAGAGGCGTCAAACAGTGAGTATATAATTGACCAGATTAATATAAGAACGGGGATAAAGGTCACTATTATATCGAATGAAGAGGAAAGATTTTTGCATAACAAGGCATTTGCACTTAACAACAGCTATTTTGACGATATTATCGAGGCAGGTGCTGTTTTGGTTGACGTTGCGTCGGGAAGTGTGCAGGTATCACATTATGAGCAGTCCAAACTTCAATTTTCTCAAAACCTGCCTATGGGCTCACTTCGTGTACTTGAAAATCTTTCAACGGTTAAAAACAGTACAACCTCTTTTTCAAGTGTGCTTGAGGATTTTATTAAGGCAGGTATCAATAACTATAAAAATGTATTCTACAAAAATCCAAACTATAAGTATTTCGTAATAATGGGTAATCAAGTAAGATATATCAAAAAAATCTGCGGTATAAGTTCGGACAGTATAACAGAAGAAAATATAGATGATGTATACAAGATTATATCTGAATACGGTCCGCAATATGTGGAGGACAAGTACGAAGTACCTTATGATATTGCAAAGCTGATGATGCCGTCAATTCTTTTCTATAAGATGTTTATGTCAAAAGACAAAAATCAGATAATCATTGCACCTGAAATATCGCTTGTTGACGGAATACTTGTCGAATATGTAGAAAAAAATGCTTATACACATACAAAGCATATATTTACAGATGATATTATATCAAGTGCAAAATATTATGCAGGCAAATATGATGTAAGCCACCGCCATTATACTAAAATTATGGAGTTCGGAGTAAATATAATGGCAACGCTTTCTAAAAAGTTCGGACTTTCAAAGCGTCACGCAGTATTGCTTAAAGTTGCGTCAATATTTGCTGATACGGGTTACTATATAAATATAAACGATTACAGCAAATATTCATACGACATTGTAAAATCAAATCCTATTATAGGTTTGTCACAAAAGGAACACGAAGTAATATCGGGTGCGGTGCTGTTCCAAAACGGTATTTTTGATTTTAATGAATACAACGTATATTCAAAGAACAGAAGATTGCTTATTTCAAAACTTGCGGCAATACTTTCACTTGCCAAGTCACTTGATGTTGAATACAATCAAAAAATAGACGAAATCAAAACATCAATAAGAAACGGAATACTTACGATAACCGCTTATACGGACAGTGATATAAGTCTTGAAGAACGTGAATTTAACATAGCACAGGAATTTTTTGAAGAAGTGTTCGGTATCAAAGCCGTACTTGTGAAGAAAGGATTGAAATGATTATGCAGGACTATAATAAAAGCGAAAACTATATAAACAGAGAACTTTCTTGGCTTGATTTTAATTTGCGTGTATTACATGAAGCAAGGGATAAAGAAAATCCGTTGTTTGAAAGACTTAAATTTCTTGCCATAACAAGCTCAAATCTTGATGAATTTTTTATGGTGCGTGTTGCGTCGCTTAAAAATATGGAGATTTCCGACTATAAGAAAAAAGACGCGTCCGGACTTACACCTCACGAACAGCTTGAAAAAATATCTGAAAAAACTCATAATATGGTTGATATGCAGTATAGCACATATGAAAAACTACTTCTGCCGCAGCTGGCTGTTGAAAACATATCAATCTTAAACAGAAATCAGCTTTCTGAAGAACAAAAGAAATTTATTGAAAAGTATTTCAAAAATGAAATATACCCTGTTTTGACGCCTATGGCGGTTGATTCGTCAAGACCGTTTCCGCTTATTCAAAATAAAGTGCTTAACATTTGTGCACTTATCAAAAAGGAAAACAAGGAGCAGGCTTTTGCAACGGTACAGATACCGTCAGTATTTAAACGTATAGTAAAACTTCCGTCTGAAAACGGCAAAAAACAATTTATTCTGCTTGAAGAAATAGTACAGGAGTTTTTGCCTATGCTGTTTATGGGTTATGACGTGCTTTGCTCATACTCATACAGAGTTATGCGTGACGCGGATATTCCTATTGATGAGGACGACAGTGAAGATTTGCTTATTGAAATTGAAAAGAGCCTTAAGGAACGTGAAAGAAGCGGTGTAATCCGTCTTGAAGTGGACAGTAAGGTTAAAAGTGAATTGCTTTCAATTTTAAAGAAAGAATTGAAGGTTAAGAATGATGATATTTATAAAATCAACGGACCTATTGATTTTACTTTCTTGAATAAGCTGTATTCGGAGGACGGATTTGACAAGTATAAATATAAGCCGTTTAAATCACAGGTAAGACCTGAACTTAAAAATGTTGATTTATTTGAAAAAATCCGTGAGGGCGATATACTTCTTCATCACCCATATGACAGTTTTTCAACAATAGTTGATTTGATAAAACAGGCGGCAGTTGATGAAAATGTGCTTGCAATTAAACAGACATTGTACAGAGTAAGCGGAAATTCGCCTATTATAGAGGCACTTTCGCGTGCGGCGGAAAACGGTAAGCAAGTGAGCGTACTTGTTGAATTAAAGGCAAGATTTGATGAAGAAAACAATATTATTTGGGCGAGAAAACTTGAAAAAGCCGGTTGTCACGTTATATACGGACTTTTAGGACTTAAAACACATTCAAAGATTACCGAAATAGTAAGACGTGAGGAGGACGGTATCAGAAGATATGTTCATCTCGGAACCGGTAACTATAACGATATAACCGCCAATTTCTATACCGATATGGGACTTTTGACTTGTTCAAAACCAATCGGTGATGATGCCGGTGCATTCTTTAATATGATTTCGGGATTTTCAGAGCCGTCACACTGGAACAAACTTATTCTTGCACCTCTATGGCTAAGAAAAAAGACGGAAGAAATGATTGAACGTGAAATTAAACACGCAAAAGAAGGACGTAAAGCAAGAATAGTTGCAAAGGTTAATTCGCTTGTTGACCCTAAAATTATTGAACTTTTATATAAAGCAAGCTGCAGCGGTGTTAAGATTGATTTGATTGTGCGCGGAATTTGTGCCTTGAGAGCAGGTGTAAAGGATTTGTCGGAAAATATTACGGTTCGTTCTATTATCGGCAGATACCTTGAACATACAAGAATATATTATTTTTATAATGACGGTCAAGAAAATGTGTTCTGTGCAAGTGCCGATTGGATGCAGAGAAATCTTAACAGACGTGTTGAAATAATGTTCCCTATTGATGATGAAAATTTGAAGAAAGAAGTTATAAATGTGCTTGATGTACAGCTTAGCGATACAATGCGTGCACATATTCAGCATGATGGTGTTTATACAAAAGACAGACGCGGAAAGAAAAAACTTGACTGTCAGGAATATTGTATGGAACAAGCTGTTGAACGTGCAAATAAGATTGTTGAGAAAAAGACGTCAAGGGTGTTTATACCTAAAATGAAACCGGAAGAAGAATAAGAAGGACAGATTATGAAAAATGTTTTGATAACAGGCGGAAGCCGCGGAATCGGCAAGGCTTGTGTATATGAATTTTCAAATAACGGTTACAGAGTGTTTTTAAATTATAACAAAAGCATTGACGAGGCGGAAAAGATAAAAAATGAAACAGGTGTGGTTACGGTAAAAGCAGATGTTTCAGACTCTAAACAAGTAAATGATATGGCTGAATTTATCCACACAAATTACGGTAAAATAGATGTAATTGTGAATAATGCAGGTATTTCACAACAAAAATTGTTTACAGATATAACTGAAAATGATTGGGACAGAATGTTTGATGTGAATATGAAAAGTATGTATCTCGTTACAAAGGCTTTTGTTGATGATATGATTTATAAACACAGCGGTAAAATCATTAATATTTCGTCAATGTGGGGTGTTACCGGAGGCAGCTGTGAGGTTCATTACAGTGCCGCAAAGGCGGCGGTTATAGGCTTTACAAAAGCACTTGCAAAGGAGTTGGGACCGTCGGGTATATGCGTAAATTGTGTTGCACCCGGAGTTATTGAAACTGAAATGAACAGCCATTTGACAAAAGAAGATTTTGATTGCCTTTGTGAAGAAACACCGCTTGAACGACTCGGTAAACCGGAGGAGATTGCAAAGACGGTAAGATTTCTTGCAAGCGAAAATGCGGATTTTATAACAGGTCAGGTTGTCAACGTTGACGGCGGTATGGTGATATGATTAAAAGGGATTATCCACGATAATCCCTTTTTTTCGTGGATAAGTAGGCATAAAATCCTGCGTTGCCGGCTCCCCCTCAATGGGAGCCATACAAAAGCCTCTCCTTGAGGAGAGGTGTCACAAAGTGACGGAGTGGTGGAAAATGATACGATAAAAAATAACAGTCATATGAAAATGAAAACAAGCCACTCCACAGTCAACTAC
>OLQR01001500.1_pt1 | contig 13323 bp, 13 predicted proteins | sample 1671881 | NCBI WGS metagenome assembly OLQR01 (sample SAMEA3136623, study PRJEB25190) | human gut metagenome | biome: human gut; feature: human-associated habitat; material: faeces | place: Austria | collected 2013 | reverse complement strand
GCCGCACCTCGCTCGCCGTATCGGCACTTAGAATTATGCGGTATTGCCTTAAAAATCCGGCCGCTGCCTGAGGTAGAAACAGGACGCGAGGGCACACAAACCCCGAAGCACGATGCGGGTTGCCGCAAGAGGATACCGCAAAGAGGACAACTCACGCACAACTTTATGAAACACTGCCGCCAAGAACGGCTCCAAAAACGTTAAACAATTTGTTTTTCAAAAAGGAGGAAAACAATGAAAAAGACACTTGCACTTGGTATGGCTGCTGCCATGACCGCAACCCTGCTCGCCGGATGCGGCGGGTCCTCTAGCTCTGCTGCTTCCTCTGCCGCTGCTTCTACAGCCGAAAGCACCGCTTCCTCTACTGCGGCTGCTTCCACTGCGGAGAGCACGGGCAGCTACACTGATTATTCTGCGGGCTTCCCGGAGAATGTCACCATCCAGATCCCGGTTTATGACCGCGGCTTTGAAAACTGGAACCCCACAGACAACTACTACACCCGCTGGATCCAGTCCGAGTTCGGCGATAAGTATAACGTTACCGTCAAATACGTTGCCATCGCCCGCTCCAATGAGGTGCAGGACTTTAACCAGATGATTGCCGCCGGCAACGCCCCCACCATTATCTTCCATTATGATATGCCTGCTGCTGTCAACTACTGGTCTGAAGGTGCTGAGCAGCCCATCGATCTGGATGAAGTTGCCTACTATGCCCCTACCTATTGGGATAACATGAAGGACACCATCGAGACCTACGGCAAGCTGGACGGTGAAAATGCTTTCATCTTCGCAGAGCGCGACCCCATCTACTACAACTGGGTCACGCTGATTCGTAAGGACTGGCTGGATCAGGTCGGGCTGGATGTGCCCACCTCCAACGAGGAACTCAAGACCGCCATGCAGGCATTCAAGGACGCGGGTCTTGGCGTTGAGAACGCTCCGCTGATCACCAAGAGCTTCACCTACTTCTACAACTGGATCCCCGAGGGCACCAGCGATGACGAGCTGGCCCAGTACCTGGATTTGAACGTTGCACCGTTTACTTGGACCGCCACTAAGAATTACCTGCAGGATATGAACGAGAAGTACAACGCAGGCATCGTTGATCCGGAGTTTTACCTGACCACTGATGACACGCTGGCCAAGGGCAAGTTTGTCTCCGGTCAGTGCGCTACGTACAGCTTCTATATGTCCAGCGGCACCGATGTGTTCAGCAGCCTGCTGGCCAACGACCCCAACGCCGAAGTAGCCGTTATGGGTTCTACCGCTTCCGGCACGGTTGCCGACGGCTTCACCGCACACTACTATGAGTATCCCAGCTACGGCATGATTATGGGCATCAACGCCAACGCCACCGCTGAGGAGCGCGCCGCCACATATATGTTCCTTGACTGGATGAGCCAGCCCGATAACCTGAAGTACCTCCAGTACGGCGAAGAGGGCAAGACCTATAACGTCGTGGACGGCATCAATGTTTACAACACCGACTACACCGGTGACGACAAGCTGAGCAACAATAATAACAAGGACTACTGGTGCCTCGTTCAGGAGGTCCAGCACTACGGCGACGAGGCCGCTGACCTGCAGGCCAACAAGACAACCTTGGCTCCCGCCGGTTATGATTGGGTTGTCCAAGATGCTTACGACCTGCAAAAGAAGGGCGAGAGCGGCGGTATCATCACCCCGATCTTCTCCAAGGCAGTTCAAGCTACCACCGAATACAGCGCTGACCTGAACAGCCTGTGGCAGGAAGCCTATGTTGACTGCGTTACCTGCAGCCCCGACGAGTTTGAGTCCAAGTATGAGGAGTACTGCCAGGAGTATCTGGATGCCGGTTATCAGGAAATCCTCGATGAAAAGGCAAGCCTGATTGCTGATGGCAATGTCCTGGTTGTCAAGTAAGAAAATTTAAAATCGCGTATACATCATGCGCTGTTGGGGCCGCTGCCGGGCAGCGGCCCCAATTTTTATGCAAAACAACCGTTGCAAGGGACGGTGCCTGCACCGCCCACGGAAAGTATATACCATTTGTTGAATGTACAAAGGAGTGTACATAAGATGCAGTTTACATGGAACATCGCGCAAGGCGTATCTTCCTACAACAAACAAACGGGTTTCGGTTTTGTAATCGGTGCGGTGTACAACGCCAATGCGGCGCTGCGCATTCCGGAAACGAACAGCAGCTTTTTGCCGCAGTGGTGGTACGCGGGTACCGCAATTTGTGATGTGACCTGCACGGAATACGGCGTGCAGGCAACTGCCACCGATGCAGTACGGGCAGAGGACCTGGAATGCCGCAGCCTGCCGGTGTGGTTCCGGGTAGATGTTCCTGCAGAGGGTGTTTACCGTACCAAAATTACCGTGACTGGTACAGATGGAGGGGAAGTGCTGGTATTCATCGGCCGCCGCCGTCTTGTCTGGCGCGGTACACTGGCAGCAGGGGAGAACAAAACCATAACAGCGTATTGCGATGTGTTTCCCATCGTGCCGCGCGGGCAGGTAGATGCCGTGCCAAGTACCGCTGTAAACGTGACGGTTGTGGGGGGCGCACTGGCGGCGGCAGCGGTGGCCGAAGCCCCGGATGTCCGCCGCATCTGGGTGTGCGGTGATTCAACTGTGACCGATCAGACGGCAAATCTGCCCTATGCACCGGGCACAAGTTATTGCGGCTGGGGGCAGATGCTGCCCGCTTATCTGCCGGATGTCTGCATCACCAACCACGCCCACAGCGGCCTGACCACCGAGAGCTTTACGAGCGAAGGACACTGGGATATTGTCAAACCGCGGCTGCGGGCAGGGGATATCTGCCTCTACCAGTTTGGCCACAATGACCAGAAATTGGCACATTTGCAGGCATACGGCGGCTATACCGACCGCCTGCGTACCTATATAAAGGAAGCCCGCACAGCCGGAGCTGTGCCGGTACTGGTCACACCGCTGGCGCGCAACAGCTGGAAAGATGCCGCACACTATAACGACTTTTTGGCAGATTTTGCTGATGCAGTGCTGACTTTGGGCAAAGCTGAAAATGTGATGGTTCTTGACCTGCACACCTGGGCCATGGCGCTGATGCAGCAGGATGGGCTGGAAACGGCTAAGCGGTGGTTTTACCCAGGCGACTATACCCACACCAATGATTTTGGTGCTTATAAAATGGCGGGTTTTGTGGCCCATGCCCTGGGCGATGCGCTGGGGCTGATGGTGACGGATGCCCCGGAGTGGACGCCGACACCGCCGTTTGTACCGCTGGAAGCTCCTGCAGACTGCGCGATTCCTGCGCCGGAAGGCGATCCCTTTGCCGATTACGATGCCACCCGCCCCAACGATACGCTGACTCGTGCCGAAGCGCTGGAACTGGCAATCAAGGCGCTTAAACTGTTTCCCATCAATGTGTACAATGACCTGTACAGCGATATTGTCGGGCATGAAACGTATGCCGGAACCATACAGTGCGCCGCGCAGAATGACTTGATCCCACCGGAATGGGTTGCGGATGGCAGCCTTTACCCGAATCAGACAGTAACAGCGGCTGACTTTTTGGCTGTGCTGATTCCCGGTGCTGCAGGCCGCCGCCCGCTGGCGGATGCCGTGCCTGTGCCGGACTCTGTGCCCGTTTACGCAAGGCAGGCAGTGGGCCAGGCTGTGGCGGAAGGCCTGATTGCCCCCGAAGCCCTGACAAAACCGCTGAACCGCAGTAACGCTGCAGAAATCTGCCGCCGCCTGCATATTTGAATAAAGGAGTGACTGGAGATGAAATTTGAACATACAAGCGGCGGATTTACGCTGCCGGGTGAATCTGGGCAGGAAAAACTTACGCTGGAACTGGCAAAAAAATGGGGCGCGGATGTGATCCGCGATAGTGATGGCACCCAGCTTTCCGATGAAATTCTCAACGCCGGGTACGATATTTACTCCACCATCTGCATCATCCGTGACCACAATGCCTGGGCAAAGGAACACCCGGAATGTTTACAGCAGTCCTTTTTGAGCACAGAGCCGGTCATTGCTGCCGAAGAGCCGCTGACCGTTAAGCCGATGGCGGGGTTCTTTGATGAGCAGTTCAAGATCAATGACCGCCCCGAAGCCCTGCGTTACTGGCAGGTTTGGGACCGCACGGCCAACAAGCTGCTGCCTGCGGACACATGGCAGTGGGATGCTGCCGCAGGTACAGTGACTGTGGCAAGTCCAGTGCCGTTCCATGCTTACACGGTCAGCTTTTTGGCATGGCGCACCTGGGAAGAGATCAACATGTACAACCATGTTACCAACAGCTGGACCAGTGAGCACCTGCTGCCTGTTGATCCGCGCACCAAGGAAGCTCAGGACTTTTTGTACGACTGGCTGAAAAATTGGTGCGAGACCCACCCCCGGACCAACGTGGTGCGGTTTACCAGTATGTTCTATAACTTCGTCTGGATCTGGGGCAGCGATAAGCGCAACCAGAATCTGTTTACGGACTGGGGCAGCTATGACTTTACCGTATCGGAAAAGGCGCTGGATGATTTTGCGGCCCAGTATGGGTATACCCTGACGGCAGAGGACTTTATCAACAAGGGCAGCCTGCAGGTGACCCACATGCCGCCGACGGCTCACAAGCGGGATTACATGGAGTTTACCCAGCAGTTTGTGGCCGGGTACGGCAAAAAACTGGTGGATTTGGTCCACAGTTACGGCAAGCGTGCCTATGTATTTTATGACGATAGCTGGGTGGGCGTTGAACCTTACGGCCCGCACTTTAAGGAATTCGGCTTTGACGGCGTCATCAAGTGCGTGTTTTCTGGTTATGAAGTCCGGATGTGCGCGGGCGTTGATGCGCCGGTGCATGAGCTGCGGTTCCATCCGTACCTGTTCCCGGTGGGCCTGGGCGGTGCACCGACCTTTGCACTGGGCGGCAACCCCACCCGCGATGCAGCTGAGTATTGGAACCATGTCCGCCGCGCCCTGCTGCGGGCCAAGATCGACCGCATCGGCCTGGGCGGCTACCTGCACCTTTTGAATGACTTCCCGGATTTTGTGGAGTATATCGCGGATATTTCTGACGAGTTCCGCGCTATTAAGGAGTTGCATACCCATGGTGCCGTGGCGACCCTGCCGTTGACGGTGGCGGTTCTGCACAGTTGGGGCCGCCTGCGCCCCTGGACGCTGTCCGGCCATTTCCATGAGACTTATATGCACACCCTTATCCACATCAACGAAGCGCTGGCAGGGCTTCCGGTGAACGTGAAATTCATCAACTTTGACGATGTGAAGAACGGCGTGCCTGACGATGTAGATGTTATCATCAACGCAGGCCGCGCGGGCAGCGCATGGAGCGGCGGCGATGCTTGGCAGGATGAAACCCTGGTTGCTGCGCTGAACAAGTGGGTATACAACGGCGGCGTGCTGCTGGGAGTAGAGGAACCGTCCGCAGTAAGCGGTTACGGCGATACCTTCCGCATGGCACGCATCCTGGGCGTGGACGAGGATACCGGTGCCCGTGTCTGCCATGGCCGCTGGCCGGTGCAGGTGGAACCGGTGGATGGATTGATCCCGGACGGTGCAACGCTGAAAACCCACGACCACCTGTACATGACCGACGGCGGTACCCGTGTGCTGGCTGAGGTGGACGGCACCCCCGCTATTGCGGCCCATGCGTTCGGCAAGGGCCGCGGTGTGTACATGGCCGGGTTTGAATACAGCCCTGTCAACGCCCGCATGCTGTTGAACCTGCTGCTGTGGGCCAAGGGGCTGCCGCTGAACAGCGATTGGCTGACCACGGACCCCGAAACCGAGGCCGCATGGTTCCCCGCCGACAAAACTCTGGTTGTCATCAATAACAGCACGCAGAAGAAATCTACAGTGGTCAAGACCCCCGATGGCGATATTGCCGTTGAGCTGGATGGGCTGGAAACCAAAATTTTGCCCCAAAACTAAAAACATAACGTCCGGTGCACATTTTGATCAGCACCGGACGTTATGCCAACGGGAACCCCACGGTTCCTTATGCCAGTGGGATGTGCTGCGGCCAATACACTGAAATCGGCCCTTCATTCCCTGTGCCGCTTGCGGGGAAATGCACTGCCCTATGGAGGGGCTATGGTAAATTTATGAGCATTCATGGACAGGTTCTGCGTTCCAACGTTGATATGACACAAGGGCGGCCCTTGAATGTCATCTTCTCTTTCGCACTGCCGCTGCTGATGGGGAACCTTTTCAACCAGCTGTACAATGTGGTGGATACCGCTATCGTGGGACGGGCACTTGGTGCAGACGCGCTGGCGGCAGTGGGCAGTACAGGCAATATCAATGCCTGCCTGTTTCTGCTGCTGGCTGGGCTTGCAACAGGTGTCAGCGTTATTGTGTCACAATACTGGGGTGCTGAACGGTATGATGAACTGCGCCGCCTGTTGGGAACATTTTTGACGCTGCTTTTAGCGGCATCCGTTGTAATGTCACTGCTGGGGGTGCTGCTGGCTGAGCCAATGCTGCGCCTGCTGCAAGTTCCGGAAAATCTGCTGGATGCCGGTGTGACTTACCTGCGTATTACAGCAGGGCTTTTGCTGGGCAATGCCCTGTATAACGCCGCGGGCGCTGTGCTGCGCAGCACTGGGGATTCCCGCACGCCGTTGGCCGCTATGGTGGTTTCCAGCCTTTGCAACATTGTGTTGGACCTGTGGTTTATCTTGGGGCTGCACATGGGGGTAGCCGGGGCAGCATTGGCAACGGTAGCGGCACAGTTCCTTTCTGCAGGGGTCTGCCTTTGCGAACTATGGCGGCAGAAACAGCCCTTTGCCTCGGTACGGCTCTGTTTTAACAAAGTGGATGCCGCCCTGATTTTGCGTTTTGGCCTGCCTACGGCGCTGCAAAGCTGCATGATAACCCTTGGCGGTATGACCGTGCAGGGAATTGTAAACAGTTTTGGCAGTGTGACCATGGCGGCTTACACCGCTGTGCAGCGGATCGATTCGCTGACGATTCAGGTTGTGGTATCGGTAAGCAATGCACTGGCCATTTACACGGGGCAGAATATGGGAAAACACGATATAGACCGCGTGTGCCAGGGCCTGCGTGATTCGCTGAAAGCGCTTTGCGTGATCTGCCTGGTGTTGGCCGTCGCGGTGTTTGCATCGCGCCGGCTGCTGCTGTCGATTTTCCTTGACCCAGCCACCGATGCTGTCAGCATTGCACAAGGGGCGGATTTTCTCAGTGTAATGGGGTTTGCCTATATTATTGCCGCGGTAATGAACAGTTATCTGAACGTGCTGCGCGGTGCAGGGGATGTAAATGTCAGCCTGGTTGCAGGCCTGTTTGAGATGGGGGCCCGGTTGGCGTTTGCCTCTTTGCTGGCGCCGCACCTGGGTGTGTGGGGCATCTGGCTTGCCACCCCGTTAAGCTGGGCTTCCGGCTGTATCATCCCGGTGGTGCGATATTACAGCAAAGAATGGATGAAGCGAACGCTGATCTGAACCGGTGAGAAATAAAAGAAAGCACGGCTCTGCGATAGGAAAATCATCATAAGACCGTGCTTTGTCTTGTATTTATGAATTTTGGGCAAAAGGCTTCAGTGCGCTTTTGCGGTATTGCTGCGGGCTTTGGCCTGTCATGGAAGAAAAGCGGGTGGAAAAATTGCTTTCATCCTCAAAGCCAACCTGGCGGGCAACCTCGCCGACAGGGAAATCTGTCAGAACCAGCAGTTCTTTTGCGCGGGTAATACGGGTGGATAACAAAAAATTGTACGGTGTTGTGCCCATATATTGCCGGAAAAGCCGCAAAAACCAGCTTTTGCTGACAGGGATCTGCGCCAGCAGCATATCCAGATTGATGGGCTCCGCATAATGTGCACGGATATAATCTGCAATCTGCTTGATCATGGTCCGGTTGGAACGGCTTTCGTCCCCGGAAAGCTGCTGGTGGGCAAGCAGTGCCAGCATTTTGTGCAGTGTCAACCCAATTTCGATCTGGGCGGTGGTGGTTTCCTTTTTCCACTCGGCAAACAGTGTTTCAAACAAAGGCTGCATCTCCATGCGGCTGACATGCGCAGCGGTAAGCCGCCCTTGCGACTGTACGGAATCGGCTAACGTTTTAACCCCAACACCGTCAAGGTGTACCCAGTAGTGCTCCCATACATCATAGCCGGGGGCCGTGCAGTAACTTTGTGGTGTGCGGCAGTTCATCAGCAGTGCGGCACCTTGCGGCAGCTCAATGTGCTGTTCGTTCTGCTCAATCAAGCCAGCCCCGGCCAGGGTATAAAAAAGGATGTAACTTTCCTTGTCTGTACGGGCTGTGGCAAAGTGGGAACGCCCATAAAACAGTCCGGCTTCCGTTGCATAAAACGGCTGTGCCAACACGGCGTTATTTGGCGTTGCACGCAGCCACACACTGCGCTCTTCCACGTCCATATTATAGGTCAACATAAGGGATCACCTCAGTAGAATTATCACAAAATAAGCAGTGCTTTGTGGTATGAAATAGATCAGAAAAAAGCAATATAATGTAAATGAAAAGAATAGTAACACTACAGTAATTTTACCAAAAATAAGGTGCGGATGCAACCTTGTTTTTTGACTTTGGTTTTAACGTAATACAAAATAAAAATGTTTGTACGGAAAGGAAATCAACATGGAACATATGGCATGGAAAGGCCGCATCAAACCCGGTTGCAAGGCAGAATATCAGCGCCGCCACGCAGAGATCTGGCCGGAGATGGTCAAGGTTTTGAAAGAGGCAGGCATCTGCAATTACAGCATTTTTTATTGCAAAGATGAACTTTTTGGCTACTATGAATGCGAAAAAGGCGTTGCCTATGCTGAAAAAGTGCAGGCAGAAAGCCCCATTGTGGACCGCTGGAATGAGTATATGAAAGATATTCTGGAGCTGGAAATGGACCCCGTGACCGGTGCCCAGCCCAAGCTGGAGCAGGTGTTCCGGCTGGATTAACAAACAAAGCAGAGAAGCGAGCCTTGCCAGAGAAAAAATGGTAAAGCTCGTTTTTTATTTGCTTTATTGTTGTTCGGCAATCAAGTCCTGCGGTTTATCGTGCATCCTGTTCAAGGCCATGGATCAAATCGAGAAATTTGTAAAGGATTCGGGGCTGACGATTTCTGCCTACAATGTCCGTTTTTATGACAGCAACGGCACCGACGAGATTCTGGACAACATTCTTTGCGGCAAAAAACGCGCCAACACAGGGTTGTTCAGCCTGTTTGAAGCCCAGATGCAGCTGTTGCCGCGCACGGGTGATTACACGGTCGTGCCGGACAGCGATATGCAGCCGCGCTGCATTACCCGCACCACAAAGGTGGAAGTTGTCCCGTTTGAGGATGTGACGGCAGACTGTGCCGCCGCCGAGGGGGACGGCACCCTTGCCGCGTGGAAGAAAGCCCACCGCAAGGCGTTTGCCGCAGCGTGTGAGGAAATCGGCAGGAACTTTGACGAAAGCATGAAGTGCGTCTGCGAGTATTTTGATGTGGTTTACCGGGCAGATGGGCAGTGAGATAAATCGGAATTTTTTCAAAAAAAATACCGCCCCATCTCACGATAAGGCGGTAGATTGCGTTATTCTATGCTGCTCCTAAGTTTTTAGATAACAAATCACCATTGGCGGCGTTCTCAAATACTTCAAAAGCATCTTGTAGTTCTTCCAATCACAGCTGGTGTGTCTCTTTTCAGAGTATTTGTTTTCCGCGACATCATTTAGCATCATCAGAATAAAACCCGATGGCCTTTTGCAAAGCCAAGAAATGCTTTCCTGTGTATTTGATTGCCCTGTGCTCTCCTTGCATTTCTATCCTACAGGAAATCAAATTCTCGTCATTTTCTTTTACATGGTAATGTTGTATCATCGAAATAAGCTCAGACAGGTTCTTCTTTCCGTACTTAAATTCAGCAGCACAGTTCGGACATGGACAAAGAGAATTCCAACCTTCTGAAATGCTATGTTTGTATCTGTCCGGAATAGCATTGGTTGGGAGAATATTACAAGCTTCAAAATATGGCTTTCCATTAAAAATGGAATTAGCCGAAGCGAAAGTGGCAAAAACAAGAGCTGCTCACGAAAAGGCTGTTGGCGAATTGAAAAAACTCTACGACATTCGCAAGGAACAACAGCAGGAGCAGCTTTTAAAGGCAATGATGTCCGGCAAACGGTCTTTTGAGGAAATTTTGAAATCCATTTCTGACGATACCGCTTTCAAATGCGGAAGTATTTTTGCTTTTTGAAAGTGATGACTATGAATCATGCTCACTCGTCTGTGCGGACGCAGCGCAGCGCATATCGTGCCTGACCGGTCGTGGTACAGGTAAACAATGTCAGATCCCAATTGCTCTCGGACGTTTTGACCGCCATCTCCTCGATTTGGGTTGGCTGCAGAACCTCTGTATCCGAGACCGCATAATGCCATGTGTTGTCATTCATGTCAACAAAAAGCACTTCTGTCCCCTCCGTAAGATGCGTCAGAGGGCTGAAGTGACGCGCATAGTTATGTCCCGCGATTACCAAGTCATCTGTATATAGCGCGCCGGAATACCGCCCCGGCGCGATCTTTAGCCCCGGATAGCTCCACTGCTGCATCACGGGCAGTGCCAGCCCGATGGACGGAATAGAGAGATACCCAATATAGTCGTAGCCGTCAATGGTGCCAACAGGCATCTCCGTGTCCGCTGTGGGTTCTGCTGCATCACCGGGATAGATGGTGCGTGGCTCTGCAATCGATTCCTCCAGCTGGGTCAGCACACTGTCGGCTGCTTTTTCTGCGCGGGTACTGTCCCACTGGTTGTAGCCCATAAGCAGCACAGCTGCCAGCAATGCCAGAACCCCAAGCGCAATCAGGGCGTTCCCCAGCTTATTTCTCATTCTGACCACTTCGTTTTTTGAGTACGACACCTGCCGCCACCAGTACAGCGCCAGTCACCGCCAGCACGGGGACTGGCCAATTCAACTGTCCGGTCTGCGGCAGTGCAGAAAGCACTTCCTGCGTGGGCGGCGTCTGCGTTGTTTTCCGGCTTGAAGTACCCGCTTTGGGTTGGGCGTCCACGTCGTAGACATACTGCCCGTTTTCCATGATTGGAACCGTCACAAGAAAAGGCTGTATGGCGTCATACCCTTCGGCTGCCTGCTTCTGCACAATAAGGTAAAGCCCGGCCTTCAGATCACCAAACACGGCGATTCCGCTGTCGTTGACGGTCTTGGTGACTGCCTGTGCATTCTGTGTCACCTTTTCTGCCAATCGGCTCGCCAGTGCGCTTTCGGATACATTGTCCAGCGCGATTCCGCAATTCTCGAAACCGTTTGTATAGGTAAAGCTCATATCTGCGCCGTTTTTAGAGACACTCGCCACACGGTACAGCGTCAGCTCACCGCCCTGCAGCGGTGCTGCGGTTTCGGTATCACAGAGCAATACCTTGATGGAGCCGATGCGCGTTTCATCAACCGTTTCTGCGGCAAGAGCCGGAACAGCGCCCCACACCAGCAGGCACAGCATAAGCAGCACTGCCAACCGATCACGGATGCTTTTCATAATGTTATTTCCTCCTTCTCTTGCTGCGCTTGCGCAGATGTGGGGCAACCAGCACACCGACCAGTGCCGCAAGTAGCATCGGGATGGCCAAAATCGGGGCCACGATGATGGGTTCAATGCGGAAGGCATCTGCCGCCACACGGATATGCTTTTGGCTTTCCGTAGTTTCGACCCTCTTGCCGCGCACCAATAGGCGGTGCGTGTTGATGCCGTAGGGGGTGCAGGTCATCAGGGTGACATAATCCATCCCCTCGGTGGGAAGCAACTGGTCGATCTCAGTAGGCAGCACAATGGAGATTTGATCGACCTCATAGGTCAGCACCCGATTCAACACTGTGATGGTAAAGCGGTCGCCCACCTCCAGCTCGTCCAGATTGGTGAACAGCTTTGCGCTGGGCAGGCCGCGGTGCGCTGATATGACCGCATGGGTCCCGGCACCGCCCACGGGCAGGCTGCTGCCTTCCAGATGGCCTGCTGCCACCTGCAGCACGCCCTCATCGGTGCCGTGGTATATGGGCAGCTCAACGCTGATTTTGGGGATCGTGATATACCCCATAATGCCCGTGCCGGAGATGTCGAGCGTCTGCGCATAGCCGCTGACCAGATCCGGTTTATAAAAGGAATTGGGGGTGGTGTTCAGCTGCCGGTTGTACGCATCGGCAGCATCGATGCTGCTATCACTGGCGGGAAGTGCCTTGATTGTCGCTGCATCAGCATTATTTGCTTGGCTATTCTGAAAACAGAATATGACGATGAACCGCTGTCGGCTGCACAGCGGTTTTTCTTTTTCAGATAGCATTCAAGAAGTCATAAAGTCGGGATAGTAATGGAAGAAACTGAAATTGAAGATTATTTTGCCGATTGCCTTGCTAAACTTTCGCACACTCTTGCGAGGTACGGCAAGGAATGGTATAATCATAATAAAGTATACGCAGGAGGACGTCATGGCTGTTTCGTATAACCGTTTATGGAAACTATTAGTCGATAGAAAAATGAGCAAAGCCGATTTGCGGAAAGCCTCCGGCGTTGCACCGAACACAATGACTAAACTCCGCAGAGATGAAGAAGTCACGCTTACAGTCCTTGGGAAAATATGTAGCACACTTAATGTCGATTACGGTGACATTATGGAGTATATAGACGAAAGGGATGACGAAGAACATGACCCCGGAAGAAAAGGCGCGTCTTGCGATTGATGAAAAGCTGAATCAATCCGGCTGGGTGATTTAAGACATGAAACGGCTGAATCTCTCCGCTTCTCTTGGTGTGGCTGTTCGTGAGTTCCCCACCAGTACGGGTGAGGTCGATTATGCCCTTTTTGTTGATGGTAAGCCCGTGGGCGTAGTCGAAGCCAAGCGCGAAGAAGCCGGAGAGCATATCACGGACGTGGAAGTGCAGTCGGGGCGCTATGCCAACAGCACCTTCAAATGGATAAAGAACGAGTATGCCATACGGTTTGCCTATGAAGCAACGGACAAAATCATTCGTTTTACCGATTACAAGGACATCAAGTATCGTTCCAGAACAGTATTCTCGTTCCACCGCCCGGAAACGCTGCGGGATTTGCTAAGGCAGCCCGATACCATTCGGAACAATATGAAGCACTTCCCGCCGCTGGACACCAACGGCTTCCGTAAGTGCCAGATTAACGCCATCAACAACTTGGATCAGTCCTTCGCGGATAACCGCCCCAAGGCACTGGTACAGATGGCAACAGGTGCGGGCAAGACCTTTACCGCGATAACGGCTGCTTACCGTCTGCTGAAGTATGGCAATGTTTTGAAATCAGGGATGAGGTAGAAAGGAAAGTTCCATGACAAAAGATGAA
>OLQR01001484.1_pt1 | contig 13462 bp, 10 predicted proteins | sample 1671881 | NCBI WGS metagenome assembly OLQR01 (sample SAMEA3136623, study PRJEB25190) | human gut metagenome | biome: human gut; feature: human-associated habitat; material: faeces | place: Austria | collected 2013 | reverse complement strand
AGGTATATAATATGGCTGACTCCATCATCGTCGGTCAGTTTGTCGGCTCCTCCGCTCTTGCAGCGGTCGGCGCCTGCGCTGCCCTGACCAATGTTTTCATTTGTGTGGCGCTGGGTGCCGGTGTCGGTGCAGGCGTGCTCGTAAGCCGCTATTTCGGCGCCAGAGAGTATGGAAAAATGAAAACCATTGTATCTACCTCCCTGATCAGCTTTTTACTCCTGAGTATCATCCTTGGCGTCTTTGGCTTTTGCTTTTCCCATGCGATGATGAGCGGATTACAGACCCCTGCCGATATTCTGGAGAAGGCGGTACTGTACTTGCGGGTCTATTTTGTGGGTTTTCCGTTTTTGTTCATGTATAACATTCTCTCTACCATGTTCACGTCCATCGGTGAATCAAAAATTCCGCTGGGACTGCTGATCTTTTCATCAATCCTGAATATTGTGATGGATCTCTGGATGGTAGCCGGTCTGGGACTTGGCGTGTTCGGTGCGGCGCTTGCAACTTTGATCGCACAGGGCATTTCGGCTGTATTTTCACTTTTGATTTTCTTTTACCGGATGCGGCGGTATAAGAGCAGCTTTGTCTGGTTTGACGGGCAGGAGCTGCGTTCGATGCTTCAGATTGCTGTTCCATCGGTTCTTCAGCAGTCTACCGTATCCATCGGTATGATGATCGTACAGGCGGTGGTAAATCCCTTCGGCACACAGGCACTCGCGGGATACGCGGCGACGATGCGGGTGGAAAATGTCTTTTCCCTGATTTTTGTATCCATCGGCAATGCGGTTTCGCCGTATGTTTCCCAGAACCTTGGCGCAAACAAAACCCAGCGCATCAAAAAAGGCTACCGCGCAGCATTGATGCTGGATATATGTTTTGCTGTTCTTGCCTTCCTTGTCATTGAAACGCTGCACACGCAGATTTCCTCGCTGTTCCTTGGAAAAGACGGAACCGCCCTGGCTTATCAGGTGTCCGGGGATTATATGAGGTGGCTTGGTTACTTCTTTATCTTTATGGGTATCAAAATGGCAACCGACGGAGTTCTTCGCGGACTCGGAATCATGCGGCCGTTCCTCATTGCCAATATGGTAAACCTTGCGATTCGCCTGTCTGTGGCGTTGATCTGTGCTCCGCGCTTTGGTATTGCATTTGTCTGGCTTGCCGTGCCGGCAGGCTGGCTTGCCAACTTCCTGGTTTCCTATGCGGCACTCAGAAAATCCTGGCCGACTGAAAAAGTGGTGTCATCTCAGTAAATCCGGATTTACCGAAAATCTGAAATCCTTTGGAAGGGCATCTGAAATAATTAACAGCGCGGTAAATCAAAACAGTCTGCGTCCTGTACACAGCCCGAAATTGAACTGCACCCCATTTGTCCGACAGTATGACATACTGTCGGACAGATAGGGTGCTTTATTATGTTAAGAGAAAAACCGTAACTTACTCTCCAATCTTCGCTCTCAACTCTTTACGCTTTGCACAGTCAGTCGATAATCTTAATACTCTCAATAACCGGCTGATTTTCCGTCTTAACCGTACCGTTATCGTCCTCGACCGGCGTATCATCGCAGATTTCATCCACAACATCCATGCCCTTGGTCACATAACCGAAGCAGGCGTACTGACCGTCGAGATAGGTGCTGTCCTGCTGAACGATGAAGAACTGCGAGGATGCGCTGTCCGGGTCGCTTGAGCGTGCCATCGAAACCGCACCGCGCGTGTGCGACAGCTTGTTCTCCACGCCGTTCTCCGAAAACTCGCCCTTGATAGTGTTCTCCGAGCCGCCGGTGCCGTTGCCCAGCGGGTCGCCGCCCTGCATCATAAAGCCGGTAATAATGCGGTGAAAGGTCAGTCCGTCGTAAAAACCGTCGTTTGCCAGGTCCATAAAGTTCTGAACCGAGATAGGCGCTGCATCGCCGTCCAGCTCGATGTCGATCGTGCCGTGGTCTTTGATGGTGATCTGTGCATGGTGCTGACCGATGGGCTGTGCGGTCTCCTCAGCGGTCGTCTGCTGTGAGTTATCGCTCGTGTCGGTGGCATCATCCGTCGAGGTCTGCGCGCCTGATTTGCCGCCGCAGGCGGTCAGAACCAGCATCGCCAGCAGGCCAAAAAGCAAAAATGTACGTTTTTTCATGTGAAATTCTCCTTTTTAGGCAATACCGCATCATTGAACAAGAGCGATTTGCGAGTAAATTTTGCGTTCTGATTAGGCGCGGGTTTGCAGCAATACTTTGCGTATTGCAAAAATCCGCAACGACATCAGAGCGTAAAATTTCCGCAAAGCGCCGCAGCTTTAATTGTGCGGTGTTGCCTTATATCCTGAACGGGTGGAATATGAAAATGTTCCCGCGGTACTCCCCTATTATACGGTACTGAGAACGCGAAAACCAGTGTTTTTTCGGTGTCTGCAAAAAAATGCACCGCAGAATTGCGGTGCATTTTCTATCAAATAATACTGTATAGAGCCGATTCCTGCACAAACCGTGTAGTTCCGCGACAGGTCATAGCTTACTTCATAATGTCCTTGTCGTGGGCCGCCTTGGCAACCAGACCGGACAGCGCCAGCAGCGCGATCAGGTTCGGGAATACCATCAGGCCGTTGAACAGGTCGGACAGGTTCCATACCAGATCAACATGCAGTGCGGAGCCGATCACGATGCAGATAACAACGATAGCGGCGTAAACCTTAACAGCCTTGTGGCCGAACAGTGCCTTTACGTTCTGCTCACCGAAGAAATACCAGCCGATGATGGTAGAGAACGCGAAGAACAGCATGCAGATGGCAACGAACGCCATGCCTGCCGAGCCAAGCGAAGCCTTGAAGGCCGCCTGTGCCAGCTCGGTGCCCTGCAGACCGTCCGGTGCACCCGGATTGAGCATGCCCGAGGTCAGGATGACCATAGCGGTCAGCGTCAGTACGATAAAGGTGTCGATAAATACGGAAACGATAGCAATTTCGCCCTGATCCTGCGGACGCTTTACCTTTGCGAGCGCATGTGCGTGCGGCGTAGAGCCCATGCCGGCCTCGTTCGAGAACAGACCGCGTGCAACGCCGTAGCGCATTGCCTGACGAACCGTGATGCCTGCAGCGCCGCCGAGGATAGCCTGCGGGTCAAATGCTGCAACAAAGATGGACTTGAATGCCGGAATGATCGCTGCATGATTGATGCAAAGGATAACAATGCAGCCAGCCATGTAGAACAGCGCCATGATCGGAACGACCTTCTCGGTAACGGATGCGATACGGCCTACGCCGCCGAGGAAGATGAACGCTGCAATGATCGCGCAGATGATGCCGACAACGATCATCGGTGCGCCGAACGCGGTGTTGAACGCGACGCTGATCGAGTTTGCCTGTACCATGTTGCCGGTAAAGCCCAGTGCAAAAATAATCGCAACCGAGAAGAACCCGGCGAGGAACTTGCCGAATTTACCGGTAAAGCGTGCGCGGATGTAGTAGATCGGACCGCCGGTAACGTGACCCTTGTCGTCCGTGGTCTTGTACTTCTGCGCGAGAACCGCCTCGCCGTAGATGGTGGACATGCCGAAGAATGCACTCAGCCACATCCAGAAAATCGCGCCCGGGCCGCCGGAATACAGTGCGGTAGCCGCGCCTGCGATGTTGCCGGTACCGACCTGCGCCGCGATTGCGGTGGTCAGCGCCTGGAACGGACTCATGCCGTCCTTGCCAGCCTTCTCACCGTTGAGCGAGAAATGGCCGAACAGATGCTTCCAGCCCGCGCCGAACTTGCGTACCTGCACGAACCGCGTGCGGATGGTGAACACGATGCCCGTGCCGACCAGAAGATACAGCAGCAGGCCGTTCCACACGACGTTGCTGATTCGGCTTACCCAGTCTGCCAATACTTCCATTGTCATTTTACATACCCCTTCTTTGTTTTGCGGCAAACAAAAAGCCGAACCCAATCAGCATCGGGTTACGGCTCCAAAGAAACGGAAAGACAGCAAACAGACGGTACATCCTGCACCGTGAGAAAACATTTGCTGTGGTTCCGCGGAACTTATTTTTATATCCTAACGTCTATAAAAACAGGTTCATCTCTGTCCTTTTGCCTGAGAGATTGGCACGCAAACCCCTTTTGCGCGCGTTGCACCTTCGGCAGTCCCCTTGAGGAACGTTCTCCAGAGCCACATCCATTTACAGTCCTCATCCGGAAATCCGGACGCCTGAGAGTTTTGCTCCTTCGGCAAGTCTTTGACTTTTTCCTGCAAACTTCGTTTGTCGCGTATGTAGTTTATGAATTCAGTGTAACACCGTGACAACATTCTGTCAATGTCAATCAAGATATTCGCGAAAGTTTGTGAAAAACGGCGAATTTCTTGACAACCTATGCTATAATAGATAGGCTATACTGGTAGTATTATTGGTAAATCCAAGTAATCAACAGCATCCCTCGAAAGGAGGAACTTTACATGAATGATGCTTTGCAGCAGCTTCTCGACAGGCTGACGGCTCTGCTGGCGGAAAAACCGCTCATCGGGGCGTGGTACACAACCGTTGTGCGCTTCGTGTTCCCGCTGCTGGCGCTGATGATCCTTGTCGGTGCGATCCGCTCGCTGTGGAAGGTCAAGCACCCGGATGAGGTCTGGGGCTATCTGGTGCTGCGCAACGGCGTGCGCCTGCCCATCACCCACTGGGAGAACATCATCGGACGCGCACCCAGCTGCGATGTGCAGCTGGAATATCCGTCGGTATCGCGTCAGCACGCCGCGCTCATCCGCGAGGATGACGGCAGCTGGACGATATACGACCTCGGTTCCAAGGGCGGCATCAAGGTAAACGACCTGCCGGTGGACGAGTATGCGCTCGTCGAGGACGGCGACACGGTCACCTTTGCGGGCATTCCCGCTATCATGGAGCCCATTACCGCTGAGGAAAAGCGTGCACAGATGGTCGAGCGCCGCATTGAGGGCAAGCCTGCCGGCATGTGGGGTTCGCTCGTACTGCTGACGCTGTTCCAGATCCTCACCGGTCTGCAGCTCATTATCGCGCAGGGCGACAAGGCGACCACCACCATTCCGCTCACCTTTTTTGTCTTTACGGTAATCTGCTGGGCGTATTTCATCGTCATGCGCCTGTTCCGCCGCATCGGCTTTGAAATGGAAACGATAGCGTTCTTCCTATGTACGCTGTCACTCGCCGTCACCGGCTCGACCGTGCCGGACGAGCTGCCCAAGCAGCTGATTGCGATTTTGATGGGTCTTGCCATCTTTATCGTGCTCGGCTTCTTCCTGCGCGACCTGACCCGGGCGCAGAAGGTGCGCTGGTTTATGAGCGCAACGGCAGTCGGACTGCTGGCTATTACACTGCTGATCGGCTCGTCGCAGGGCGGCGCGAAGGCATGGCTGCGTCTCGGTCCTCTGTCTCTGCAGACCTCGGAAATTGCGAAAATCTGCTATATTTTTGCCGGCGCAGCAACGCTCGACCGCCTGTTCAACAAGCGCAACCTGTGGATGTTCATCGGTCTGACCGCCATCTGCGGCGGCTGTCTCGCGCTGCAGAACGACTTCGGCACCGCGCTTGTGTTCTTCGTGACGTTCCTTGTCATCGCGTACCTGCGTTCGGGTGATTTCGCCACCATCGGCCTTGTGTGCGCCGGCTGCTTCGGCGCGGGCATGGTCATGCTGACCATCAAGCCGCACGTTGCCGCTCGATTTGCCTCCTGGGGACATATCTGGGAGGACGTGTACGACAAGGGCTTCCAGCAGACGCATACGCTGACCGCAGCCGCCTCCGGCGGCATGATCGGCGTAGGCGCAGGCAAGGGCTGGCTCTCGAATCTCCCTGCCGCGGATACCGACATCGTGTTCGGTATGCTTTGTGAGGAATGGGGGCTCGTCATTGCCGTGCTGACCATCCTGTGCATCATTACGCTGGCCGTGTTCGCTGTCCGCGCCTGCCGTGCCGGACGCTCCAGCTTTTACACCATCGCCGCATGCGCGGCCACCAGTCTGCTGGTGTTCCAGACCTGTCTGAACGTATTCGGTGCGGTCGATATTCTGCCGTTCACCGGCGTTACGCTGCCGTTCGTATCCAACGGCGGTTCGTCCATGCTGTCGGCATGGGGTATGCTCGCCTTTTTGAAGGCGACCGACACCCGACAGAATGCATCGTTCGCGGTTCGTCTGCCCAGCCGCCGCGAGCTTAGAGGGGAGGAGTAACCATGCGGAAAATCGAAAAACGCAGTATTTTCTGTCTGATCCTTGCCGCGCTGCTCGGTCTGGGTCTGGCGTTCTTCTGCTTCCAGTTTGTCGTGGACGGCGGTGACTGGGCCTCCTACCCGTACAACCGTCATCTCTATAACAACGCCGGTCAGCTGAAAGGCGGCACCATCCTCGATCGGGACGGCGATATGCTGTCCACGCTCGACGAGGACGGCAACCGCATCTACAACGATGACGCAACCGTCCGGCGCGCCACACTGCACGCCGTAGGCGACAAAAACGGCAACATCGGCGCGGGTGCGCTCACCTCGTTCGCGGATAAGCTGTCCGGCTACAATCTGCTCACCGGCGTATATTCTCCGCTCGGCACCGGCAACAGCCTGTATCTGACGATTGATGCCTACTTGAACAATGTCGCCTATCAGGCTTTGAACGGAATGAACGGAACGGTTGGCGTTTATAACTATAAAACCGGTGAAATTTTGTGCATGGTGTCCACACCGACGTTCGATCCGGCCAATCCGCCGGACATTGCGGCGGACGATCCCGCGTGGGACGGCGTTTACGTCAACCGCTTGCTGTCCGCGAACTCGATTCCGGGCTCTATCTTCAAGGTTGTGACCATCAACGCCGCTATCGAGAACATCCCCGACCTGTTCCAGCGCAAGTGGACGTGCACCGGCTCGGTCAACATCGGCGGCGAGGAAGTCACCTGCCCGCACGCTCACGGCGAACAGGACATCGAGGAAGCGCTCGCCAACTCGTGCAACGGTGTGTTCGGTCAGCTGGCCGTCGAACTCGGCGGCGAAACCATGCAGAAATACGCGGATGCCGCCGGGCTTACCAAGTCCATCAAGGTGGACGGCATTCAGACCTCTGTCGGCAAGTTTGATTTCTCGGGCAATGACAATCAGCTGGCATGGTCGGGTGTCGGTCAGGGTCAGGATACCCTGTGTCCGATCAACATGCTCCAGTATATGGGCGCGATCGCCAACGGCGGCAAGGCTGCCGTGCCGCGTCTGATCGAAAAATCTACCACGGATTACGGCCTGCCGACCGGCATTTACTATCCGCACAAGTCGGCGCAGCTGATCGACGAAAAGACCGCGGGTACCATCGCGGATATGATGCATAACAACGTCATCGAGACCTACGGTCAGGATCGTTTCCCGGGCATGGATATCTGTGCCAAGTCGGGCACCGCCGAGGTCGGCGCGGATAAGTCACCGAACGCATGGTTCACCGGCTTCCTGCGCGACGAGGCCACGCCGTATGCCTTCATCGTTCTCGTCGAGAACGGCGGCGGCGGCTCGTCGGTTGCCGGTACGGTGGCTTCGCAGGTGCTGCAGGCTGCGGTAGAAAAAGCCTACTAATGCTGTCGCGGAACTACAGTTCCGCCGACAAGAGGAACGGACCGCAGGCCGTTCCAAAGTCGTCCGAAAGTTCCTATATAGAAACTTTCTCCCTCTTAAAGTCAAAAAAGAGTGATACATGCTTCCTCTTTTGCTCTCATTAAATGTTTTTAGGGATAGAGGCCTACGGGCTGGCATTTGCAATGCAAACGCTATTTTATACGCGCTTACGCACGATAATTTTACTTGGTGCAGTGCAGGGATTGGACGCAAACAAATCAGTGGTCTGAATTGACGATTAAGGAGAGAGAAATCATGGCGCAAAGCACCGAAACACTCCCTAACGGACTGCAATTATTACAGGACGACCGTTTTTGTAAGCTCGGTCAGGACAGCGTGCTGCTCAGCGCGTTCGCCAAGCCGAGACGCAATGCCAAACTGCTCGACCTCGGCTGCGGCACAGGCGCTCTGGCGCTGCTCGTATGGCGGTCCGACCTCAAGATCACCGGACTGGAACTGCAGGACGGCCCGCTCGACCTGTTCCGGCAGTCCATCGCGGCAAACGAGCTGGAAAACGTAACCGCTCTGCAAGGCGACCTCCGGCAGATGCGCACGCTGCTGCCGCACGGCAGTATGGATTACGTTATCTGCAACCCGCCGTATTTCGACCGCAACGCAGGCGCGAATGCGCCGACCGCCGAAAAGCGCACCGCAAGGCAGGACGCAACCTGCTCGGTCGAGGAACTGGCGGTTGCTGCCTCGTTCGTGCTGCATACCGGCGGCAAAGCCGCGTTCGTATTCCGGCCGGAACGGCTATGGGTGCTGCTCGAAGCGCTCTCGCGCGTGCGGCTCGTGCCGAAAAGAATGCGGTTCGTGCACCAGAGCGTGCAGGCGGCGCCAAGCGTCGTCATGGTCGAGTGCCGAAAAGGCGGCAGTGCGGAAGGACTTGTTGTTGAGCCGCCGCTGATCGTTGAGAGTGATGAATATTTCCGTATTTACGGAATTGAGCATTGAAAATGGAGAATCAGCGCTATTCTTGCGCGAGTTCCGTCCGTGCTGTGCTGAGACGCGCAATGCGCGATGATTGAATTCGGCACCATGTGCCGCACCTTCATTTTCCATTATCCATTCTCCATTTAAGAAATTCCGGAGGGATTGAATTGTCTACATTATACTTAGTCGCAACGCCGATCGGCAACCTGAGTGATTTATCGCCGCGGGCACGCGAGGTGCTCAGCACGGTGGATTTCATCGCGGCAGAGGACACCCGCGTGACGCAAAAGCTGCTTAACGCCTGCGAATTGCCCAAAAAGCCGATGATCTCGTACTACGAACACAATCGCCGCGCACGCGGTGAAGCGGTTTTGGAGAAACTGCTCGCCGGTGAGACCTGTGCGCTCGTAACCGATGCGGGCACGCCTGCGGTTTCCGATCCGGGTGAGGATCTGGTCGCGCTGTGCGCCGAGCACGATGTGCCCGTTATCCCGATTCCGGGCTGCTGTGCGGCGGTCTGCGCGCTGGCGGCATCCGGTCTGCCGACCGGACGCTGGTGCTTTGAAGGCTTCCTGTCGGTCAACAAAAAGGCCCGCAGAGAGCACTTGGACACTCTGCAGGGTGAAAAACGCACGATGATCTTCTACGAAGCACCGCACAAGCTGTGTGCAACGCTGCGCGACTTGCGCGACGCCTTCGGCGGCGACCGCCGGCTGTCACTCTCGCGCGAGCTGACCAAGCTGCATGAGCAGACGCTCCGCATGACGCTCGACGAGGCGGTTGCCTACTTTGACGCCAACGCGCCGCGCGGCGAGTTCGTGCTCATCCTCGAGGGTGCGCCGGACGAGCCGGAGACCGAGCAGGACGAGGCCGAACGTCTTGCCTCTGCCGCTGAGGCAGTCCGCCGCCGCATGGAGCAGGGCCAGACCCAGAAGGACGCGGTCAAGGCAGTTTCCGCCGAAACCGGCGTAAAGAAAAACGCGCTGTACCGCTATGTGCTCGATCACGAAGAATAACGAAAAAACCGTTGCAAAAGCAACGGTTTTTTCGTTTTCTGCACTTATTTTTGATGTTTCGGGCAGCCGCTGCGGCAGCAATGTCCGCGTCCGGGACACTGTGCATGCCGTTCACACAGCGCAACATCGCCGCCCTCGATCACCAGCCGTTTGCCGTTTACAAGGCAATCCGCCAGCTTGCGACGGGCGTTGTTGTAGATCAGCTGCACCGTTGTGCGGGCCACGCCCATCTGCGCGGCAGCCTGCTCCTGCTGCAGATTTTCCAGATCCATCAGACGGATGGCTTCATATTCATCCAGCGTCATTTGCACGCACTCTGTCGTACTTTCCTGCGGGGAAAACTCGCTGAACGTCGGCAGACCGCAGATTCTGCGGCACTTTCTCGGTCTCGGCATGAATTATTCGTGACAGTGACCGCCGCAGCCGTGGCTGCCGCAGGAATGGCCTTCGCCGTGATCATGGTGCGTGCAGTGCACATTGGGATCAAACGCCAGCGTACCGTTCAGGAAAGCCTGCACTGCCTCATCGGCATTGCCCTGCACACCGCCGATCAGACGGATATTGGCCTCCGCAAGCGCTGCCTGTGCGCCGCCGCCAATGCCGCCGCAGATCAGCGTATCCACACCGAGCTGTGCCAGCAGGCCGGCCAGCGCACCATGACCGCTGCCGTTCGTATCCACCACCTGTGTCTGCAGCAGCTTGCCGCCGGATACCTCGTACAGCTTAAACTGCTCCGTGTGGCCAAAATGCTGGAAAACCTCTCCGTTTTCATAGGTAACTGCGATTTTCATAACCATTTCCTCCGAATTCATTTCTGGCATATGTCAATAACGTTACTTATAGTCTATCACGTTTTCGGCATATGTCAATAATAAGTTTTGGCATACCGCTATTCCATTATGATAGGCAGCAGACGCCGATATCCGGATAAAGCAAAAACCCTTCCGAAAATCGGAAGGGTTTTGTGTTTCGTTGACAAAAAAGATGCAGTTCTACTATCTATTGACATTCTAAATTTTTTTACCAGTCAACTTCTGGTTTGCGCCAACGTTTCTAAAGATAAAAGCAAGTGGGGTGATTCGATTGAATTACTCGCTTGCTTACCCCAATGGAATTCCTGTTGCTTTACCAACTTTTTCAATTTGATTATATAGTGCGGAGTATATGCCGCTAGGTGGTATATCACGGTCCCTTCGGATCTCCAACGCCAAAACAGTAGTTCTTGCCCTAGTATCATAAAAAGCAGAGTGGGCGTTAATTCTGTTATCCCCACATACTTGCGGATAATGGTAGCGAAGCTGTCAAAGTCGCTTTTATTCTGTTCGTAGGTATCGACTTCCTGTTGTTCTGCATTTACCTTTTCCGTCAGTTCTTTCTGCTCAGTTTCATACTCTGCGGACAGCTTCAAAAATCGCTCATGGCTGATTGTGCCGTTGATGTCGTCCTCATAAATCCGCTTGAAAATCCGGTCAAGTTCTGCAATCCGTTTTCTTGCCTGTTCGACCTCACGCCGCTTGCGTTTCATGTCCTTTTCCGCTTCATCAAACCGCTGTTTCTGTATCAGTTCCATAAATGCGGTAATGTCCTCATAGAACATGGCAGTTACGGCAAATATCCGATTGAGAACGATTTTCCGTAAGACTTCTTCTCTGATGAAGTGCGCCGTACAATCTCCTGTATTGCTTTTATATCTTGCACAGCGGTAGTTGTCTTGTGAACCGTCAAAACTTTTGCAGGTAGCGAAGTGCAGTTTACTTCCACAATCCGCACAGAATACCAAGCCGGAAAACATTCCCTGTCGCTCTGCCTTTGTGGGGCGGCGTTTATTTGCCCTTAATTCCTGTACCCGTTCAAAGACAGCTTCCTCAACGATTGCGTCATGTGTATTGCGGAAAATCGCCTGCTGTTCCTTTGTGGTGGGAATACGCTTTTTCAGCTTGTGGGATTTGGAATAGCTTTTGAAGTTTACCGTATGCCCACAATAGTCCATACGCTCCAAAACTGCTACAACCGTACTTTCATTCCAACTGTACGGATTATCGGGAAGTGATTTCCCTTTCTGCTCTGCATAATAAGCGCGTGTTGTCAGCACTTTATCAGCTTTCAAAATTTTCGCTATTTGCATAGGTCCTTTTCCGGCAACGCATAAATCAAAAATTCGCTTTACCACAGCGGCGGCTTCTTCATCTACAATCCATTTCTTTCTGTCGTTGGGGTCTACCTTATAGCCATAGGGCGGCTTAGTCAGATGTTCCCCTGCCATGCCCTGCGATTTCTTGATTGCCCGTACCTTTTTACTGGTATCTTTGGCGTAAAAATCGTTAAACAGATTTCGGAAATGGGTAAAATCATTGTCGCCCTTTGCGCTGTCCACGCCGTCATTGATTGCGATATAGCGTACATCTCTTTCAACGAAAAAGATTTCCGTATAATAGCCGACTTTCAGATAATCACGCCCTAAGCGGGACATATCCTTGACAATGACTGTCGCCACATTTCCGGCTTCAATCTCTGCAATCATGCGGTTAAAATTCAGTCTGTCAAAAATTACACCGGAAACGCCGTCATCAATAAAGAATACAGGATTTGTAAAGCCGTTATCCGAAGCGTATTTTGTTAAAACTGCTTTTTGATTGACAATGCTGTTGCTGTCCCCGTCCAATGCGTCCTCTTGACTTAAGCGGGCGTATAATGCGGTTATCTGTTCGGGCTTATATGTATTTGCTGTCATGTTCATTCCTCCTGTAATGAACGCCCGACAGACAGGTTGCTATCTTCATTATAGCGGACTTCTTTTCCTTTGTCAGCAGGCGCTTTGAGATTTTCTGATTTTATGAGCCGCTTCATCTTTTCAAAAAGCGGTTCAGAGCCGCCGCAAGAGATAGACACTTCATAGAATGTGCCGCCGATTTTATAAATCACTGTTTTATCTGCCGGATTTTCCTGTTTCTGCCTATCATCTGTTGTATCTTGTTCTTGTTTCCGTTCCATTCCTTTTCCGTCCTTTCTTTGATTTGTAATGTGATAAGTTTCGTAGCAAGCATAGGAAAAAAGTACCCTTTTCCGAAAATGCCCTGCATTTTGCTTGTTGGGAAGTATCCCAAACCCTCTGATTTTCCTCTCGCTACCTACAACACCGAACAAGGTGATTTTGCCGAAGTTTTAAGAGAAAATTTACAAAAAGTTTTTCTTATCTCTTAATACGGAAAAGTTTCTGAAATGCCGAATAAATAACCGTTTAGGGGAAAAATATTTCGAGTACCATTACTTAAAACCTTCCTCAATCTTGACACTGTAAAGTTTTGGTTTTATAATATAGACAGTGTAAAGATTGGAGGAATTAGCATGGCACAGCAACGACAGACTTATCATCACAAGGACTTGCGAAACGCATTGATTGAAACAGGTATTCAGATTGTAAATACAGAGGGAGTAAATGCTTTTTCTTTGAGAAAGGTGGCTGCGGCGTGTGGTGTCAGCCATGCTGCCCCTTATAGCCATTTTCAAAATAAGGAAGAACTGCTTGAAGAAATGCAATTATTTATCACAGATAGATTTTCTAAACAATTAGAAAGTACCGTTCAAAAGAATAATAATGTCGCAGAAATATTGAAAGATATGGGGATAGCCTATGTATCTTTCTTTGTAGACAACCCTGCTTATTTTCAATTTTTATATTCTCAATCCAATATAAAAATCGACTTATCATTATCAATACCAGACGACCAAAACTATAAACCTTATATTATCTATAAAAATATTGTAAGTAAATTATTAGAGCAGACGCACTATTCGGAAGAAAAGCAAAATGATATTATCATAACCATTTGGGCTTTTATACATGGTGTTACTTCATTAGCCACCATGAATAATGTAAATTATGATAATGACTGGAGAGAGAAAGTCATTGATTTTATG
>OLQR01001482.1_pt1 | contig 13477 bp, 9 predicted proteins | sample 1671881 | NCBI WGS metagenome assembly OLQR01 (sample SAMEA3136623, study PRJEB25190) | human gut metagenome | biome: human gut; feature: human-associated habitat; material: faeces | place: Austria | collected 2013 | reverse complement strand
CCTCCTTTGTAACACCGTGATATAACACCGCTATACTACACCCGTTGTCCTCTGTTTGTCCTGCCGGAAAGGCCCATGTCCTGCCCGCCTGGACAAAAAAATACCCGGCACCCAGGAAATCTCCTGCATGCCGGGTCAGTGGTTGGGAGGTGTGTTGGACTCACTCCGCCGCAGGCATACGGCGAAGGTCTGCCAGGCGCTGTTGTCCGGCCGGGCGCCGCCCGGTGCGGGACAGGAGCAGCTCTTGCCTGGGGCTGTCTGCCTGGCTGGGAATCTGAACCAGGATTTTTTCCAATTCCCGGGCCGCCGGGGCGATCTGCGCCTCCATCCGGTCCCGGAGTTCTTTGGCCTGCACTTTTTCTTTGGCCCGAACGCCGGCGGACATGGGCCGGCCAGGGCCACAAAACACATTGCTCAGGGTGGCCATCCGCCACAGACCGCTGAGGTAAGCCCGTGCCCCCAAGGGGGCCAGCATCCCTGCTGCAGCCAGGGCGGTGCGATCTTTCCCCTCGGTGCGGACCTTGGGGGAATTGGCCTGGCGCTTCTCCTCCAGCAGGAGGAGGTCCAGGGCGATCTCCAGGCGGAAGTGGGAGGACCCCTCCTCCATCCACTGGTAGATCTGGGGGTGCACGGTGTCGTCCAGCAGCTGGTGCAGGACGTAACCGCCGGCAAAGCTGCGGGCGGTGGCGCTCCCCTTTTGGAGGGCTTTGGTCAGACCGGGGAGGGACTCTGTCCGCCAGTTCTTGTGAAGCCGGTCAGAAATGTGTTTGGTCAGAAGGGAAAAAATCAACGGGTCCGGCCCATACAGGCCCAGGTGAAAGGCCGGCATATCGCCGGAAACGTGGGTACGGAGGTCTGCCGGGAGCTGCTCCAGGACCCGCAGACCGAAGTACGTGTGTGCGTTGTGATCGGCCATAGGCACCGCCTCCTTCTTTCTAAAGATAGGATACACCTTTTGGCCGGAAGATTCTACGATAAAATGTGAACAATTTTTGAACTTCCCCCATTTCAGATGATGAATCCCCCATTGGGCGCCAGCACTTGGCCGGTGAAGAAGTCCCCCGCCGGGCTGGCCAAAAACCAGATGGCTTGGGCCACGTCCTCCGGGGTGCCCAGGCGCTCCAAGGGGGTCTCCTCCGCCAGGGCGGCCCGGGTTTCCGGGGAAAGGGCACCGTTCATGGCCGTGTCAATCACCCCGGGGGCCACGCAGTTGACGGTGATCCCCGAGGGGCCCACCTCCTTGGCCAGGGCGCGGGTCAGGCCGATGACCCCCGCCTTGGCCGCCGAGTAGGCCACCTCACAGGAGGCCCCCACCTGTCCCCACATGGAGGAGAGGGTGATGATCTTCCCCGCCTTTCGGGAAATCATGTGGGGCAGGGCCGCCTGGCAGCAGTGGAACACTCCGTCCAAGTTCACCCCCAGCATCTGGCGCCAACTGTCCAGGGAGATGTCGGTGAACAGCTCCTGCCGGGCCAGGCCCGCGTTGCACACCAGCACGTCCAGGTGGCCGAAATCCTGGAGGAACCCCTCCATCACCTGATCCACCTGGGCCCGCTCGGCCACATCCCCGGGGTAGAGGCCCACTGGCCCCCCCAGGGCCCGCAGCTCCTGGGCCAGGGCCTGGGCCCGGGCCAGATCCGTGTGACAGTGGAGGCCAACCCCCCAGCCCTCCTGGGCAAACCGCCGGGCCGCTGCCGCCCCGATCCCCCGGGAGGAGCCGGTGATGAGCACCGTCCGCTTAGACATTGAACCGGAAAAGGACCACGTCGCCGTCCTTCATCACATAGTCCTTGCCTTCCGAGCGCACCAGGCCCTTTTCCTTGGCGGTGGTCATGGAGCCGCCGCAGGCCTCCAGATCAGCGAAGGCGACCACCTCCGCCCGGATGAACCCCCGCTCGAAGTCGGTGTGGATCTTGCCGGCGGCCTGGGGGGCCTTGGTGCCCTGGGGAATGGTCCAGGCCCGGCACTCGTCCTCCCCGCAGGTGAGGTAGGAGATGAGGCCCAGGAGGGAATAGCTGGCCCGGATCAGCCGGTCCAGACCGGACTCGGTCACCCCCAGGTCCTCCAGGAAGAGGGCCCGGTCCTCGGGGTCCATCTGGGCGATGTCGGCCTCAATGTTGGCGCAGATGGGGATGACCTGGGCCCCCTCCTTCTCCGCAGCCTGGACCACCGCCTGGTAATAGGGGTTGTTGTCATGGTCCTTGAACCCCGCCTCGTCCAGGTTGGCGGCAAAGATCACCGGTTTCAGGGTGAGCAGGTCGGAGGTGGCCAGAATGGCCTTCTCCTCCTCGTCACAGGGGTAGCTCCGGGCAGACTTGCCGTCGTTGAGCCAGTCCCGCAGGCCCTTAAAGACCTCGGCGGAGTGGAGGTACTTCTTGTCCCCCTTGCCGGCCTTGGTGTCCTTCTCGATGCGGCGCTCCACCATTTCCAGGTCCGCCATCACCAGTTCCAGGTCGATGATGTCGATGTCCCGGGCAGGGTCGCAGCTGCCCTCTACGTGGATGATATTGGTGTCGTCAAAGCAGCGCACCACGTGGACGATGGCGTCGGTCTCCCGGATGTTGGCCAGGAACTTGTTGCCCAGGCCCTCCCCCTTGGAGGCCCCCTTCACCAGGCCCGCGATGTCCACAAACTCAATGACTGCCGGGGTGGTCTTCTTGGGCTGATAGATCTCAGCCAGCTTGTCCAGCCGCTCATCGGGGACGGTGACCATGCCCACGTTGGGGTCGATGGTGCAGAAGGGGTAGTTGGCAGATTCCGCCCCGGCGTTGGTGATGGCGTTAAACAGGGTGCTCTTGCCCACGTTGGGCAGGCCCACGATTCCCAGTTTCATGGTGTTGTCCAGTCCTTTCTCTGTGGGGGCAGCGCCGGCCTGCCGGCCCGCCCCGTATGTCGGCTCTATTATAGAGGAAACCAGAAGAAAACACAAGGGGAAGCCCCATCCAGACTGCATCACCAAAAGGCACCGTCATTTTCCCCAAAAAGAAGGATTTCCTGCATATCAGGGAAATTATTCTTTTGTACGACAAGCTGAATTTCCCTGAACTGTCCCTCTTATTTTGAGGAAACCGCTTAATTTTCAACTTTTTACGGGATTATATTGAATTTTTTCCGGTATTGCAGTAAAATGCAGGCTGTGTTATACCGACAGTTTTTCAGGATCGAGGCGAAGGATATCATGCTGAATATCGTGCTGGTGGAGCCGGAAATCCCCATGAACACCGGCAACATTGCCCGCACCTGTGCCGCTACCCGCAGCCGGCTGCACCTGGTGGGCCCCCTGGGGTTCGACATCAGTGACCGGGCGGTGAAGCGGGCTGGCTTGGACTATTGGCACATGGTAGACCTGCGGGTGTATGATAGCTTAGAGGACCTGTTCCATCAAAACGAGATCACAGACCTCTGGCTGTCCACCACCAAGGCCCCCCGGCCCTATACCCAAGCCCAGTTCCGGGACGGGTGCTGGCTGTTCTTCGGCAAGGAAACCGCCGGCCTGCCGCAACCATTCCGGGAGGCCTTCCCGGACCGGTGCTTGCGCATCCCTATGCGGCCGGATGCCCGAAGCCTCAACCTGGCCAATTCTGTCGCCATTTTGACCTATGAAGCGCTCCGGCAGCTGGACTTTCCCCAGCTGCGCGGAGAGGGAGACTGAAGGGGGCGGCCGTCTCCGCTCTTGCAGATTCCCCGGGAATCTGGAGGCGCCGCCTGACAAAATTGAAAAGAAGGGGCTTGTTCTGATGAACTATGATAAGAAGACCATCCGGGACATCGACGTGTCCGGGAAAAAGATTCTCCTGCGCTGTGACTTCAACGTTCCCCACGACAAAGCCACGGGGATCATCCACGACGACACCCGCATTGTCTCCACCCTGCCCACCATTCGCTATCTGCTGGAGCACAATGCCGCTGTCATCCTCCTCTCCCACATGGGCCGTCCCCACGGAGAGTGGAAGAAGGAACTCTCTCTCTTCTCCGCCCGGGACCACCTGGAAAAGCTGCTGGGCCTGTCCATTCCCCTGACCAAGGATGTCCTAGGCCCGGACACCAAGGCCAAGTGCGCCGCCCTGCAGCCCGGCCAGGCCGTGCTGGTGGAGAATCTCCGGTTCCGCATCGAGGAGGAGCAAAACGACCCGGACTTCGCCCGGGAGCTGGCCTCCCTGGCGGACATCTTCGTCTTTGATGCCTTCGGTGCCGCCCACCGGGCCCACGCCTCCACCGAGGGCGTGTCCCACTACCTGCCCTCGGTGGCAGGGTTCCTGGTGGAGAAGGAGCTCAACTTCATGGGCAAAGCCCTGGAGGAGCCCAAGCGCCCCCTGGTGGCCATCCTGGGCGGGTCCAAGGTCTCTGACAAGATCGGGGTGATCAACAACCTCCTGCAAAAGGCCGACACCATCCTCATCGGCGGCGGCATGGCCTATACCTTCCAGGTGGCCTTGGGCCGGAGCATCGGCACCTCCCTGCTGGATGCCGGCCACGTAAACTACGCCCGGGACATGATCCAGAAGGCCAAGGACATGGGGGTCACCCTCCTGCTGCCCCAGGACAATCTGGCCACCCAGGACTTCTCCGCCGATGCCCAGCCGGTTTTGGTGGAGGTGGACCAGTTCCCCGAGAATCTCATGGGGATGGACATTGGTCCCAAAACCATCGAGGCCTTCACCGCCGCCATCCAGGGAGCCGGCACCGTGGTGTGGAACGGGCCCATGGGGGTCTTTGAGTTCCCCGCCTTTGCCAAAGGCACCAACGCCATCGCCGGCGCCATGGCCCAGCAGAAGGACGCCATCACCATCGTAGGCGGCGGGGACTCCGCCTCCGCCGTGGAGCAGAGCGGCATGGCCGATCAGTTCACCCACATTTCCACCGGCGGCGGCGCTTCCCTGGAATTTTTGGAAGGGCTCACCCTCCCCGGTATCGCTTGTCTGGAAGATAAATAACCGGGGGCGAGGCGCAGATGAACAGAAAATATCGCAAAACCATCGTCGCTGGCAACTGGAAGATGCACAAAACCGCCACGGAGACCAAGCTCTTTGCCGAGCGTCTCAAAGGGGCCCTGCCCCGGGTGAAGCGGTGCAGCATCGTCCTGTGCGTCCCCTATGTGGATATCCCTGCCGCCGTAAAGATCCTCAAGGACAGCCGGGTGGCCGTGGGCGCCCAGAACCTCCACTGGGAAACCAGCGGCCCCTACACGGGGGAAGTCTCCGCCGCCATGCTGGCCGACCTGGATGTCAAATACGTCATCATCGGCCACAGCGAACGCCGGGCCCTGTTTGGGGAGACCGACCTCACCATCAACAAAAAACTCCACGCCGCCCTGGACGCAGGCCTGCGCCCCATCCTGTGCGTGGGGGAGGACCTGGAGCAGCGGGAGCTGGGGGTCACCTTGGAGTTTATCTCCTATCAGCTGAAAGCCGCCCTGGCCGGCGTCACCCCGGAAGAGATGCGCCGGGTGGTCATCGCCTATGAGCCCATCTGGGCCATCGGCACCGGCAACACCGCCACCCCGGAGCAGGCCGGTGAGGTCTGTGCCGCCATCCGCGGGGTGCTGCGGAAGCTCTACGGCGCCCGGATCGCCCGGTCCACCACCATCCAGTATGGGGGCTCCATGAACGCCGCCAACGCCCAGGACCTCCTCAACCAGGAGGACGTGGACGGCGGCCTCATCGGCACGGCCGCCCTGGATGTGGAACAATTTTTGCAGATCATTCAGACCGCCAACCAAGACGGTCCGCAACCCTGACGGGGCAACTGCCCCGGGAACCGAGGAAAGGTGCTATGAAAACTCCCACAACCCTTATCATCCTAGATGGCTTCGCCCTGGGGGAGGACATTCCCGGCAACGCCGTGCAGGCCGCCGCCACCCCCCAGTTGGACTATCTCTTCTCCCAGTACCCCTTCTGCCAGCTGGAGGCCTCCGGCCTAGACGTGGGGCTCCCGGAGGGGCAGATGGGCAACAGCGAGGTGGGCCACACCAACATCGGCGCCGGCCGGGTGGTGTTTCAGGACCTCCCGCGGATCAGCCGGGCCATTGAGGAGGGCACCTTCTTCCAAAACCCCGCCTATCTCGAGGCCATCCAGGCCTGCCGGGAGAATGGCAGTGCCCTCCACCTGATGGGCCTGCTCTCTGACGGCGGGGTCCACAGCCACATTGACCACCTCTTCGCCCTGCTGGACCTGGCCAAGGCGCAGGGATTGGAGCAGGTGTACATCCACGTCTTCCTAGACGGGCGGGACGTCTCCCCCACCTCGGGGCTGGGATATGTCCGCCAGCTTCAGGCCAAGCTCCAAACCCTGGGGGTGGGGCAGATCGCCGACGTCATGGGCCGTTACTACGCCATGGACCGGGACCAGCGGTGGAACCGCCTGCAGCGGGCCTACAACGCCGTGGCCGACGGAGAGGGTCCCTTCTTCTCCGATCCCCTCCAGGCCATCCAGGCCTCCTACGACGCCGGCGTCACCGATGAGTTCATGGAACCGGTGATCTGTACCCGCGGGGGGAACTTGGAAGCGGGAGACAGCGTTATCTTCTTCAACTTCCGCCCTGACCGGGCCAGGGAACTCACCCGCGCCCTGGTGGACCCAGCGTTTGCCGGCCTCAAGCGGCCCCGGGGGTGTTTCCCCCTCCACTTCGTGTGCACCACAGAGTACGATGCCACCATGCCCAACGTGACGGTGGCCTTCCCCCACGAAAAGCTGAAAAACATCTTTGGGGAATACCTCAGCCAGCTGGGCCTCACCCAGCTGCGCATCGCCGAGACGGAAAAATACGCCCACGTCACCTTCTTCTTCAACGGCGGGCAGGAGGCAATCTTCCCCGGGGAGGACCGGTGCCTGATCCCCTCCCCCAAGGTGGCCACCTACGATCTCCAACCGGAGATGAGTGCCCCTGCCATCACCGACGAAGTGATCCGCCGGATGGAGAGCGGCAAGTATGACGTGATCATCCTCAACTTTGCCAACTGCGACATGGTCGGCCACACTGGGGTCTACGATGCCGCAGTGGAGGCGGTGGAGACGGTGGACAACTGCGTGGCCCGGGTGGTCCGGGCGGCCCAGGACATGGGCGGGGTTGTCCTCATCACCGCCGACCACGGCAATGCCGAGCAGATGCTGGACCAGGACGGCCAGCCCTTTACCGCCCACACCACCAACCCCGTTCCCTTCTGCATTGTGGGCGCCGACGTGCGCCTGCGGGACGGCCGCCTGGCCGACATCGCCCCCACCATGCTGGACCTGATGGGTCTGGACCAGCCGGAGGAGATGGACGGGAAAACCCTTATCCTCAACTAACGGCCCGGCCTCCGGGCCCGGCTTTTGGGAATCACAGCAAAAGGAGCAAATGAACATGAAGCAGATGATTGAAATCGTTGACGTTCTGGGCCGGGAAATCCTGGACTCCCGGGGCAACCCCACGGTGGAAGTGGAAATCACCCTGGACGACGGCACCGTGGGTCGGGCCGCTGTGCCCTCCGGCGCCTCCACCGGGGAGTATGAGGCCTGTGAGCTCCGGGATGGCGACCCGGCCCGTTACCTGGGCAAGGGTACCACCCAGGCCGTGGAGTATGTCAACCATGACATCGCCGAGGCCCTCATCGGCCTGAACGTGCTGGATCAGACCTACATCGACAAGCTCCTCATCGAGCTGGACGGCACCCCCAACAAGAGCCGCCTGGGGGCCAACGCCATTCTGGGGGCCTCCCTGGCCTGCGCCAAGGCCGCCAGCGAGAGCCTGGGGCTGCCTCTGTACGCTTACCTGGGCGGCGTCAATGCCAAGACCCTCCCCGTGCCGATGATGAACATCCTCAACGGCGGTGCCCACGCCACCAACAACGTGGACATTCAAGAGTTCATGATCATGCCCGTGGGGGCCAAGAGCTGGAAGGAAGCCCTGCGGATGTGCGCTGAGGTCTTCCACACCCTGAAGACCGTCCTGAAGGAAAACGGCACCCCCGCCGCCGGTGTGGGGGACGAGGGCGGCTATGCCCCCAACCTGAAAAAGGACGAGGACGCCCTGAAAGCCATTGTGGCCGCCATCGAAGCCGCCGGCTACAAGCCCTACGATGACTTTATGATCGCCATCGACGCGGCCACTTCCGAGTGGTACAACCCCGAAACCGGCTGCTATGACCTGCCCAAGGCCAAGAAGACCATGACCCGCCAGCAGCTGGTGAACATGTGGAAGAAGTTTGCCGACAACTATCCCATCCTCTCCCTGGAAGACGGCATGGGAGAGAACGACTGGGAGGGCTGGGCCCTGCTCACCAAGACCCTGGGCCAGCGCCTCCAGCTGGTGGGGGATGACCTGTTCGTCACCAACACCCAGCGCCTGAAGACCGGCATCCAGAAAGGGGTGGCCAACGCCATCCTCATCAAGGTCAACCAGATCGGCACCCTCACCGAGACCCTGGACGCCATCCAGATGGCCAACCGGGCGGGGTACACCGCCGTGGTCTCCCACCGCTCCGGGGAGACGGAGGACACCACCATCGCCGACCTGGCTGTGGCCCTGAACGCCGGCCAGATCAAAACCGGCGCCCCCAGCCGCACCGACCGGGTGGCCAAGTACAACCAGCTGCTGCGCATCGAGGAGGAGCTGGACGAGGTGGCCCAGTACCTGGGGAAGGACGCGTTCTTCAACCTGAACCTCCAGTAAAAACAAGCTGAGAAACTGCAAAACGGTCTTCCGCGCACACTGGCGCGGGAGACCGTTTCTTTTTCTCTAGCCTTCCCCTCTCCCCTGCCCCGGGTTGCCAGCCAGAAACAGCAGAAGCCCAGCGGCTAACCCGGCCAGGAGTCCCATTGCACTTCCCCCATGGGCCCATAGGAGCAGCATCCACCGGGACACCCCGGTTCCCAACCGCAGGGCCAAGGGGAGCAAAAGGCACACCACCCCGCCGGCCAGGCACCTCTGCCGGGCCCGGCGCTCCAACGTCAAGGGGAACCGCAACCCCAACACGCCCCCTGCCGCAACCCCTAACAGCAAGCCCAGCACGGGGCCGAAAAACAGGAGTTCGTAGAGCAGCCCATACCCAGAGTACCCCCTCTGGTACCCCTGCACCATCCAGGGCTCCAGCCCGCCATAACAGACGGCAAAGGCGGTCACCGCTGCCGCTGCCAGCCCCACCGTCACCCCCACCCGCTTCCGGCTGGGGCGGTAGGGTTGGGGCGGACCGTACAGCAGGGTGGTTACCTCCACCCCCAGGGCGGCCGCGATGGCCTCCAGCTGGTCCAGGTCTGGGTGGGACACGTTCCGCTCCCAGTTGGACACCGCCTGCCGGGTGACGTGCAGCTTCTCTGCCAGCTGGTCCTGGGTAAGGCCCTGGGCCACCCGAAGTTTCTTGAGATTTCCGCCGATGGTCATGGTGCCCCCTCCTTTCCTGTGTTCAGCATAGCAGATAGGGCGAGGAAAGTCACGCAACGGGTGATTGCGGAGGGCGAAAGGGGCCCCTCCCGGGGACGGGACACCGTGCCAGTTGGGCGCGGCGCAGCCTATGCCCGCCCAGCTGGTGGGCAAAAAGAAAGCCCACCTCCCGTCTAGGAAAACCAGAAACAGGGCAGAGAGAACCTCTCTCTCCGCCCTGGTGTGCTTTCGTCTGGTCTTTCTCCAAAGAAAGAACGTCGGCCTCAAAACAGACTAATCTGGCTGGTCTCAGGCATGCTCCCCAGGGCGCCGGCGTCCCGGAGCTGCTCCACGTGGGTCTTGGAGACCTTGGGGCAGGCGGCCAGCAGCTCCTCCTGGGAGATGAAGGTCCGCCCCGCCCGGTTCTCCACGATGGAGAGGGCCGCCGTCTCCCCCAGGCCGGGGATGGCGGTGAAGGGGGGCAGCAGGCTCCCCTTCTCCTCATCCATGAGGAACTTGGTGGCGTCCGACCGGTACAGGTCGATGGTCTCGAAGGTGAACCCCCGGAGGTAGAACTCATAGCACACCTCCAAGGTGACCATCATGTCCTCCTCCACCGCGGCGGCGTCCTTGTCCTTGGCCTCGATCTCCTTCATCTTCTGTTTGCACACCTCCATCCCCTGGCACATGCAGGTGGCATCCAGGGCCTTGGCCCGGATGGAGAAGTAGGCGGCATAGAAGGCCAAGGGCTTGTGTACCTTGAACCAGGCGATGCGGAAGGCCATCATCACGTAGGCCACCGCGTGGGCCTTGGGGAAGAGGTAGCCGATCTTGGCCAGGGACTCAATGTACCAGTCGGGGACGTTGTGGGCCCGCATGGCCTCCTCCCACCCCTCCTGGAAGCCCCCCTTTTTCACCTTGCCTTTCCGGACGGCCTCCATGATGTCGAAGGCCATTTTGGGCTCCACCCCCTGGTCCATGAGGTAGAGCATGATGTCGTCCCGGCAGCCCACGGTGGAGTCAACGGTGGCCGTGCCGGAGACGATGAGGTCCCGGGCGTTGCCCAGCCACACATCGGTACCGTGGGAGAAGCCAGACAGGCGGATGAGGGTGTTGAACCGCTCCGGCTGGGTGTCCATCAGCATCTGCCGGGTGAACTTGGTGTTAAACTCCGGCACCGCCACCGCCCCGGTGGGGCCCAGGATGGGGTCCTCTTCATAGCCCAGGGGGGCGGAGTTGGTAAAGATGGTCATGGTGTCCTTGTCGTCCAGGGGGATCTCCTGGGCGTTGACCCCGGTGAGGTCCTCCATCATGCGGATCATGGTGGGGTCGTCGTGCCCCAGCATGTCCAGCTTCAGGAGGTTATCCTCCATCTTGTGGTAGTCGAAGTGGGTGGTGATGATATCCGTGCCCGTGTCGTCGGCGGGGTGCTGGACGGGGCAGAAGTCATAGATCTCATGGTCCTGGGGAATGACCACCATGCCGCCGGGGTGCTGGCCGGTGGTCCGCCGGACCCCGGTGCAGCCCAGGGCCAAACGGTTCTCCTCTGCCTTGGTCACCTGGAGACCCCGGGCGGCCAGGTACTTCTTCACGTAGCCGTAGGCGGTCTTCTCCGCCACGGTACCGATGGTGCCGGCCCGGAAGACGTGGCCCTCCCCGAAGAGCTCAAAGGTGTACTTGTGGGCGTTGGCCTGGTACTCCCCAGAGAAGTTCAGGTCGATGTCGGGGACCTTCTTGCCCCCGTAGCCCAGGAAGGTCTCAAAGGGGATGTTGAACCCATCCTTCACGTACTTTGTGCCGCAGATAGGGCACACGGCGTCGGGCATGTCCGCCCCGCAGCCGTAGGCCTCCCCGGCGGCGAAGTCCGAGTGCTTGCACTGGGGGCAGCGGTAATGGGGGGGCAGGGAGTTGACCTCCGTGATCCCCGACAGGAAGGCCACGATGGAGGAGCCCACCGACCCCCGGGAGCCCACCAGGTAGCCGTGCTCCAGGGAGTTCTGCACCAGTTTCTGGGCGGACATGTAGATGACGTCGTATTTCCGCTCAATGATGCCCGGCAGCTCCAGCTCGATTCGATCCTTGACGATCTGCGGAGGATCCTCCCCGTAGAGTTCGTGGGCCTTGCCCCACACCAGGTTGTACAGCTCCTCGGCGGAGTTTTCCAGCTTGGGGGCAAACAGGCCGTCGGGCAGGGGCTTGACCTCGTCGCACCAGGAGGCCACCAGCTGGGTGTTGGTGACCACCACCTCGTAGGCCTTCTCCTCCCCCAGGTAAGCAAACTCCTCCAGCATCTCCTCGGTGGTGCGGAAGTAGAGGGGGTTGGGGGCATCGGCATCGTCAAAGCCCTTGGTGTCCAGCAGGACGTGGCGGTAGGCCTCGTCCTCAGGGTCTAAGAAGTGGACGTCCCCGGTGGCGCAGACCGGCTTGCCCAATTCCTCCCCCAAACGGACCACTGTGCGGTTCCACTCCCGGATCTGCTCCCAGTCCCGGGCGATGGTTTTGCCGTTCCGGTCCGGCCGGACCATGAAGCTGTTGTTGGACAGGGGCTGGATCTCCAGGTAGTCATACCAGGAGGCGATGCGGCGAAGCTCCTCCCAGTCTTTTCCCCGGATGATGGCCTGGTAGAGCTCCCCCGCCTCGCAGGCAGAGCCCAAGATCAGGCCCTCCCGGTTGGCGTTGATCTCACTCTTGGGCATGATGGGAAACCGTTTAAAGTATTCCAAATGGGACAGGGAGATGAGTTTATAGAGGTTTCGCAGCCCAGTCTGGTTCTTGGCCAGCACCACCAGATGCTTGGGCATCCGTTTGGCCTTGCCCAGGGAGTTGCTCTTGGCCAGGGCCGGGTTTACCTGCTGGAGGGTGTGCACCCCCCGGTCCCGGAGCATCCGGATAAAGGGGACCAGCATGTATCCCACCATGGCCGCGTCATCCGAGGCCCGGTGGTGGTTGAAGTCCGGCAGGTTTAAGTGGCGGCAGACCACATCCAGCTTATACTTAGACAGCTCCGGCAGCAGGTTTTGCGCCAAGGGCAGGGTGTCCACAAAGGTGGGCTGAAACTCTATGCCGTACCGCTGGCACCCCGTCCGGATGAATCCAATGTCAAACTCCGCGTTGTGGGCAGCCAGCGGCCGTCCGGCCGCAAAGTCCAGGAAGGCCTGGATGGCCTCCGCCTGGCTGGGGGCTCCCACCAACATCTCGTCGGTGATGCCGGTGAGCTGGACGATGTTGGGGGCCAGTTTCCGCTGGGGGGCTACGAAGGTCTGGAACCGCTCCTTGACCTCTCCGTGGTCCAGAACCACGGCGCCAATCTCGGTGATGACGTCGGTCTCCTTACTCAGGCCGGTGGTCTCCAGGTCGAAGCAGACGATGGGCTCGTCCAAATCCTGGTCCTGCTCCCCCCGGACGGTGAGACGCTCGTCCACATTGTTGATGTAGTAGGCCTCGGTGCCCAGAAGGACCTTGCACTTGCCCTTGCCGGCGCTCCAAGCGTCGGGAAAGGACTGGGCTACCCCGTGGTCGGTGATGGCAACGGCAGGGTGCCCCCACTGGATGGCCCGCTTCACCGCATCCTTGGCGTCGGGGAGGGCATCCATCAGGGACATCTTGGTGTGGAGGTGGAGCTCCACCCGCTTTTCCGGGGCGTTGTCCTGCTTCACGGTTTTTTCCGCGGTCTCGATGATCAAGGGTTCCAGGACCATGTCGTTGTCAAACCGGTTGAGGTTCAGCCGGCCGGAGATTTTCAGGTGCATGCCCACCTTCACCCCGTTGACGATAGGGGTCCCCTCGTCCCCCGGCATGAACTTGCTGACCCGGATGGAACTGGTGTAGTCAGTGATGTCAAAGCTGATAACCCAGGCGTTGCGCTTCTTCAACTCCCGGTGCTCCACCGCGAACACGTCCCCCTCGACGGTGACCACCCCCATGTCCAGCTCTAGGGTGTTCATGGGCTTGGGGGCCTTTTTGATCTGCCGGGTGCCATAGATCCGCTGGGAGGAAAAGCCCCGGGCCTCCTTGTGGGCGGCCATGGCGGCCTTCATGGCCTGCTGCCGCATGGCCTCGGTCTGGCGGAAGAGTTTTTCCTGCTGGGAGAGATCCTCTTCCGGGGCGGCAGGCCCGCCCTCCGGTTCCTCGGGGACGGGG
>OLQR01001474.1_pt1 | contig 13546 bp, 8 predicted proteins | sample 1671881 | NCBI WGS metagenome assembly OLQR01 (sample SAMEA3136623, study PRJEB25190) | human gut metagenome | biome: human gut; feature: human-associated habitat; material: faeces | place: Austria | collected 2013 | reverse complement strand
CTGATCATCCCTGTAGTTATCACTGTATATGCAGACAGAAGTTTCAGCTTCATAACCAAAACTCCTCCGGCAGCAGTTCTGCTTAAGAAGGCCTGCAACCTGAAATCTGGTTCCGGCGTTCCGAACAAAACGAAAGTTGCTACTATCTCTAAGGACAAAGTTCGTGAGATCGCAGAGATGAAGATGCCAGACCTGAATGCAGCAACTGTTGAGGCAGCTATGAGCATGATCGCAGGTACCGCAAGAAGTATGGGTATCGTTGTAGAGGACTAATTTAGAAGAAGAGTTTACATCTTCTCGTATTGACGTGGGAGGGAGATTCCCGCAACTACCACCAGGAGGTTATTAGACAATGAAACATGGTAAGAAATATTTAGAGGCTGCAAAAGCAGTTGATCGTAGCATTCAGTACGATCCGGCAGATGCTATTTCCACAGTTAAGAAATTAGCTACTGCTAAATTTGACGAGACAATCGAAGTTCACATCAAAACTGGTTGTGACGGACGTCACGCAGACCAGCAGATCCGTGGAGCAGTTGTTCTGCCGCACGGTACCGGAAAACAGGTTCGTGTACTTGTTTTCGCTAAAGGCGCAAAAGCTGATGAGGCTGTTGCAGCAGGTGCAGAGTTCGTTGGAGCTGAGGAGCTGATCCCGAGAATCCAGAACGATGGCTGGTTTGATTACGACGTTGTTGTTGCTACACCGGATATGATGGGTGTTGTTGGTCGTCTGGGCCGTGTACTTGGACCGAAAGGTTTAATGCCAAACCCGAAGGCTGGTACCGTAACTATGGATGTTACCAAAGCCGTTAAAGAGATCAAAGCAGGTAAGATTGAGTATCGTCTTGACAAAACAAACATTATCCACGTGCCAATCGGAAAAGCTTCTTTTACTGAGGAGCAGTTAAGCGACAACTTCCAGACGCTGATCGGTGCAATCAACAAAGCAAAACCGGCTACTCTGAAGGGACAGTACCTGAAGAGCGTTACTCTGGCTCCTACTATGGGACCTGGAGTTAAGGTTAATACTTTGAAGCTTGCATAATAAATGAAATACTGAGACCCCCCGGGGCTGTAATGGCTCCGGGGGTTCTTTGCGTTGAAAAACGGACGCAGGGGAAAGGTGAATTCCGATTCCTTAAGAAAGAGCTTTATTTCAATGGGAAATAATTGAAAAAGATCAAAATAGTGTTAGAACATGAAAATTAAGATCAAGTATTCTGCCGGAAATGTTAGTATAATGCTAAGTAGAAAGCAAACGAAAACAACAGAGCCCGCGTGCGCTTATGGAACGGCGGGGGATGGAAAGGGAGGTTTTTATGCAGTATTTTGAAAAACAGGGAAATGCGCTGATTTTCCGGCAGGATGGGGAGACGGTCCGGGTGGAGCCGTGGCAGAAGGACAGTCTTCGGGTGAGAGGTACGCTTCTTTCGGAGATAGAAGAAGGAAGCATTGCACTGCTTGATCCTGAACCGGTGGAAGCGGAAATTGAGCTGGTGAATGAACTGAAAGCGACGATCAAAAACGGTAAAATCCAGGCGGTTCTCGAGCTTCAGCCGTGGGGACAGAAGCTGCGGATTACGTTCCTGAATCAGAAGGGCGAGGTGCTGCTCTCCGAGATCGCAAACGGCGGAGCGCTCTGCCTGCGCGCACACGATTACCGTGCATTAAAGGGCGGCGCTTATCAGCTGAAAGTATCCTTCGATTCCAACCCGGATGAGAAGATTTATGGTATGGGACAGTATCAGCAGGAGAGAATGAACCTGAAGGGATGCAACCTGGAACTGGCGCACCGTAATTCGCAGGCGAGCATTCCGTTTTATGTATCGAGCCTTGGCTACGGCTTCCTGTGGCACAATGCAGCGGTCGGTGAGGTTCATTTCGGAACGAACACAACGGAATGGCTGGCACGCACCACGAAACAGCTCGACTACTGGGTAACCGCAGGCGATACCCCGGCGGAAATTGAAGAGCACTTTGCAGATGCCATTGGTAAAGTTCCGATGATGCCGGAGTACGGCCTTGGCTTCTGGCAGTGTAAGCTGCGCTACTACAACCAGGAGCAGGTTCTGAACGTGGCGCGCGAGTACAAAAAACGCGGCATTCCGCTGGATGTTTTTGTGATCGACTACTATCACTGGCCAAGATGCGGTGATTACCGTTTTGACGAGGAATACTTCCCGGATCCGAAAGCAATGATCGACGAGCTGCATGAGATGGGCATCGAGACGATGGTTTCCATCTGGCCGCAGATCGACTGGAGAAGCGAGAATTACGAAGAAATGAAACAGCAGGGACTCCTCGTGAAGAGCAACGCAGGTGTTGATGTACAGATGCTGTTCCATGGAAATAATGTCTTCCTGGATGCAACAAATCCGAGAACAAGAAAGTATGTATGGGAGAAAGTAAAGAAAAATTATGCAGATCTCGGCATCCGCACCTTCTGGCTCGATGAGGCTGAACCGGAGTTTTCAACCTATGAGTACGAGTGCTACCGCTACGCCGCAGGCCCGGTGGAAGAGATCGGAAATATTTACCCGAGAGAGTATTCCCGCATGTTCTACGAAGGACAAAAAGAGAATGGGCAGGAAGATATTGTCAACCTTGTGCGTTGTGCATGGCTCGGAAGCCAGAAATACGGTGCGCTTGTGTGGTCCGGCGATATTTTCTCAACCTACGAGGACTTCCGCAAACAGATCTGCGCAGGCCTTCATATGGGACTTTGCGGCATTCCGTGGTGGACAACCGATATCGGCGGATTCCACGGCGGTGTGACCGAAGATCCGGACTTCCAGGAGCTGCTTGTGCGTTGGTTCCAGTTTGGTACCTTCTGCCCGGTTATGCGTATTCACGGAAACCGGGGACCGAGAGAAGAGATCATCAACAAGGCTGGCGAAGTGCGTGAGGGAACCGGAGCTGACAACGAGGTATGGAGCTTCGGAGAGAAAAATTATGAAATCCTGACAAAATTCATCGGTGTCCGCGAAAAAATGCGCGATTACACGAGAAGCCTGATGGCAGAAGCACACGAAAAAGGAACACCAGTCATGAGAACGATGTTCTATGAGTTCCCGGAGGATGCAGCGTGCTGGGACATCTCCGATGCTTACATGTTCGGCTCCGACATCCTTGTAGCACCGATTGTCCGGGCAAAAGCAACGAGCCGTACCGTTTATCTGCCGGCCGGTGCGTCCTGGACGCTGGCAAATACCGGTGATGTTTATGAGGGCGGAAAAGCCTACGAAATCGAGGCGCCGATCGAAACACTGCCGATCTTCCTGCGCGACGGAAAACAGGGATATCTGGTGGGAGAGATCTGATAAATCACAGAGCAGTTGTTTGGTTATGGGCAGGCAGCAAATGCGGATTGCAGATAGCTGTATGAAAAAAGAAAAGGAAAAAGGGAAAAGCATTCCGGAAGATCGACAAGATCCAAAGGAATGCTTTTCCGATGTTATAAATCAATTCCGGATCCGAAAAACGGATTTTAGCCTTGCTCCGCATACGGGCGGACAGAAAAACTTACGGAAGCGGATGACCTGCCGCCAGATACAGCTCATACCATTCTTCCCGCGTCAGCGTAATATTGCATGCCGCGATAATCTCTTTCAGGCGTTTTTCACTTGCCGTACCGGTGACGAGCTGCATATTCGCCGGATGGCGCAGAATCCACGCCGCTGCAATCGTGGTATCACTGACACCGTATTTTTCGGCCAGCACGCGGATTTTCTGGTTCAGCTCCAGATACTCGTCACTTCCAAGGAAGCATCCCTTCCATGACGGCATCTGGAATGGCGACCACGCCTGAAGCGTAATATCATGGAGCCGGCAGTAGTCGAGCAGACTTCCGTCGTGGTCAACCGAGCCCGGTGTCTCCATATTAACTTCCATGCCATTTGCAACAAGATTGGAAACCGGAATGCTGAACTGTACCTGATTGACAACGAGCGGCTGGCGGACATACTTCTGCAGAAGCGCAATCTGCATCGGCTTGTGGTTGGAAACACCGAAATGGCGGACCTTTCCGCTCTCAAACAGAACATCAAACGCTGCTGCAACTTCTTCTGGCTCTACGAGGGCGTCCGGGCGGTGAAGCAGCAGAAGATCGAGATAATCGGTCTGCAGCCGTTTTAAAATACCGTCCACCGATTCCAGAATGTGCTCTTTTGACAGATCATAGCAGCCCTGGCGGATGCCGCATTTGGACTGGATCAGAACATCCTCGCGGTGCAGGGAAGGATCGGAGGCAAATGCATCACCGAAAACTGTTTCACTCATGCCGCTGCCGTAAATATCAGCATGATCAAAGAAATATGCGCCCTGTTCCAGCGCGAAATGGATGAAATGATTCATCTCGTCTTTCGATTTTTCGGAAAGCCGCATGCATCCGACTGCAATCGAAGGAACTTTTCTCAGATGACTGCCTAAAACCGTTTCTTTCATGACAGAATTCTCCTTTGTGATAAAATAAAATCTTACTCTCACTATACCACTCAAGTACACTTGAGAGTCAATCTTTTTTGGGAAAAAGTGGTGAAGCTTTCGCCAGAACCGCTGCGGATTCGACCAAAACACAGAAAAGCCGAACTTTGTTAACAAAATCGGAACAAAATCGACAACAAAGTTTACTTGCATTTTCGAAAAAATGATGTAAGATAGGGGTATTCGAAAAAAGATCCGAAAGGATCTGTAAATCTGTACTGACTCAGATAATGGAGGTTTACCCATGGATGCAAAAATCATAGCCGGAATCCTGGCAGCAGGAGGCGCAGCCTTAGCCGCCGGCGGCGTATATAGAATGAATAAGAAAACTGGTTACTTCAAAAAAGGAAACTCCGTCCGGTACGATGTTTCCCGGATCCCGTTTAAAAAGACGAGTCCGTTAAAAGGAAAGACGGTTGTCTTCCTGGGATCTTCCGTGACGAAGGGATTTGCGGCCCACAACAATGCGTTCGCGGAGTACATAGCGAAAAAAGACAGCTGTATCTGCATCAAAGAAGCGGTCAATGGAACAACACTGATTGATAACTGTGAGGATTCCTACATCGAGCGCATGCGCGACAATCTCGACCCGGAGCGTCAGGTGGATCTGTTTATCTGCCAGCTTTCCACGAACGATGCAACGCGCAACAGCCCGCTCGGCGAAATTTCGGAATCCCGTGATCTGGACAGCTTCGATGTCAAAACCGTCTGCGGTGCGATCGAGTACATCATTGCGTATGCAAAAGAAACGTGGCACTGCCGGGTCATGTTCTACACTAACCCACAGTATGATTCCGATACGTACGCAAAGATGGTGGAAGCACTTTTGAAAATTCAGGAAAAATGGCAGATCGGCGTGATTGATTTCTGGAATGACGAACGGATCAACAGCATTTCGCCGGAAAAACGGAAACTGTATCTTCAGGATCCGATCCATCCGATGAAGGCCGGCTACGCTGAGTGGCTCGTCCCGGTGATGGAGCAGCGGATTGCCGAATATCTGGAAACGCAGGTATCATAAAAAAGACAAAAAATACTTTCGTGGTTTCTTTGGCTGGAAGATTCCGCGAAAGTATTTTTTTATTGCGCTGCCCTTAATGGAGCCGGATGATCAGGCTGCTGTGCTGACGAAATTGTCTTTTCCGTACTTTCTGTTACGTTCCGTTTTTTACGGATCCGGAACTGTTTGAAAATGCCGCGGATGGCGTCGTAGAGCTCCGGCTTTAAGTCCTCAAGCGGGATTGGCTGCTGATACAGGATGGCATTGTAGCTTGTGCCGCTTACGAGTTCCAGAATCATATAGAACATCAGCTCCGGTGAGCGGTACGTATATGCCGCGTGAGAGAGCAGCGATTCGTAAATTGTGTAGATAGCAGGTGCGTCACTGAACGGAGAAAATGTAAGCGAATTTTTGAAGAACCCCCAGCTTAAGTGCTTGGAGATCAGCGTCACAAGGCTGTGGTTGGCAGCAAACTGATCGAGGATATTGTCGGTGATGAAAAGCACCTGCTCCTCAAAATCCTGGATGTCCGGATGGCGCAGCAGATCCGCATAGGCTGCCTGGAATATCTGGCTTGCCTTGTGCGCAATCAGATGATTTCGAATATCGTATTTATCTTTGAAATAAAGATAGAAAGTGCCCTTTGCAACGCCGGCGTTGTTCACGATGTCCGAAATAGAGGTTTTATTAAAGCCGTTGTCGATAAAGAGCGAGAAAGCAGAGTCCAGAAGGGACTCACGCTTCATTTGTTTGTTATTATCAATTTTTCCCACAGAGAGTCTCCTTTCCTGAAAGATATCAAAAACGTGTGTCATTATCTTGTCTACAATTATAGGTATCATACATGGAAACTGTCAAAGGGAAAATGACTAATTTTCTCATTTTTGTGACTATGCACGAAGAAAAAAATGACCGATCGTCAATTTTGTGCAGTATTTAATGTTGACTAAGAGTCATTTTTGCGTTATAACATTAGATGATTGAAAGGCATAGGAAAAACATCCTCGATCTGAGGGAAACAGTATCCCGCAGTATCTTACTCCGAGCGGGTTTTACTTCTCTTATGATCCTGGATTTCATCATAAAAAACCATTATAAAAACCACAGAAAGGAAGTTTATCACAATGAATAGAAACAGAAAACTGAGAAAACAGATGATGTCTGGTCTTGCTGTTGGTATGGCTGCTGTTATGGGAGTTGCTCCGGTTTATGCAGCGACAGGAGAGGACGCAGCGGTTTCCAAAGAAGAAACCGTATATGTAAATGCAAATGCAGACGGATCGGAAGAGCAGATTACCGTATCCAACTGGCTGAAGAACGCAGGAACGGAAAAGAACCTGCAAGATGAGAGTGAACTGAAGGACATCAAAAACGTAAAGGGCGACGAGGAGTTCACCCAGAGCGGAAACAAGCTGACCTGGCAGACAGACGGCGAGGATATCTATTATCAGGGAACAACCACAAAAGAGCCTCCGGTTTCCGTGAAGTTCACCTATTATCTGGACGGTAAGGAAATCAAACCGGATGACCTGGCCGGAAAGAGCGGAAAACTGAAAATCAAAGTTGACTATACAAACAACACAAAGACAACGGTTGACATCAACGGCAAGAAAGAGACGATGTACACCCCATTCGTCCTGATGACCGGAATGATTCTTCCGCAGGATATTTTCTCCAATGTCAAGATCGACAATGGTAAAGTCATTTCCGATGGAAGCAGAAACATCGTAATCGGATTTGGTATGCCGGGCCTGCAGGAAAGCCTGGGATTAAATTCCGATTCCCTTGAAGATCTGGTATCCGGTGACAGCGATTTCGAACTGCCGGAAAGCCTGGAGATCACTGCAGATGTGGAGAACTTCTCTCTGGATTCTACCTTCACCGTTGCACTTGACGATGTTCTCGACACCATCGATACCGACAACATCACCGGATACGATGACCTGAAGGATGCACTGAGTGATCTTGAGGATGCTGCAATGGAACTGGTTGACGGTTCCAAGGCACTCTCCGATGGTGTGGATACTTTAAAAGACAGCTACAAAGAGCTGGATGACGGTATCGGAACGTTAAAAGACGGCGCTGACGAGCTGAACAGCGGAGCCGGCACACTGGCAAGCGGAGCATCGACTCTGGCAAACGGAACTTCTACTCTGAACAGCGGAGCTTCTACCTTAAACAGCGGAGCAGCTACCCTGTCCAACGGAGCATCCACCTTAAGCAGCGGAGCTTCTTCCCTGGCAAGCGGCGTAAACTCCTACACCGAGGGCGCTGATACCCTGAATAAAGCAATCCAGACGTATCTTGGAAAGAACGGTGTGCTGACTGGAAGCGTAACCGAGTATGTAAACGGTGTGAATAAAGTCGTTGCAGGCGTAAAACAGTACACCGACGGAACAACACAGCTATCCGACGGCGTTGCTTCTTATGTAGCAGGCGAGAAACAGCTTGCAGCAGGCGCTGAGCAGCTTCAGCCTCTGGCAGACGGCCTGACCGAGGTAAACAGTGCAATCGCAACACTGAACGCAGCACTCGACGGAAAAGATGAGAATGATATTTTAGCAGGAGCAAAACAGCTCTCCGAAGGACTGACCAGTTTGAACGAGCAGCTGCAGAGCACCGATGTACAGAGCCTTCTGACGATGGTAGACGGCATGACCAGCACCGGTTCTACCCTGATCTCCGAGACCGAGGCACTCTCCGAGGTTCTGAACACCACAATCGCAGGATCTGTCAACAGCATGATGACAAACGGCAACGAGCTGATGAGCCAGATGGATACGCTGTCCAAAGGACTTGAGAGCTACTTAAGCGGTCTGGAGGCACAGATCACGAATCAGGCAACGCAGATGGGAACCCAGATGGCAGCACAGGTTCAGGCATGGGCAGACGGAGCAGCAGCACAGCTGAACCAGGAAGCAACAGCAGCAGCACAGAGCGCAGCTGATGCAGCAGCAAGCCAGGCATCCGCCGATGCAGCAAAACAGGCAAATGATCAGCTCTCCGTAGCAGCGGCTGCACTGGATGCACAGATTTCCGCAGCTAAGAGCGCCGGAAATACAGAGCTTGCCGATTCCTTAAGTAAAGCAAAAAATCAGATCGGAAGTGTCAGCGTTTCCGCTTCAGCAGGAACCGTTTCGGTTACTCCGGTTACAGCTCCGCAGATTACTCTTCCGGAACTGAACTTCGAAATCGAGCGCCCGGATCTCTCCGGTCTTGCAGCAATGCAGCAGAAGATGAGCGATATCAAGAGCCAGTACAGTGATCTGCAGAAGACGGTTGCAGCTCTGATGCCGCAGCTTGAGACCATGCAGAAACAGATGCAGACCATCACCGATAATAAAGCAGTTGTTGAGCAGAATCTTGGTGCAATGCAGAAACTGACCGCAGGTGTGGCACAGCTTGATGCAGGCGGAAGCGCTCTGTACAAGGGCATCGGTACTCTGTCCGCAGGTGTGAGCCAGCTGTACAGCAGCACAAATGAGAGTTTTGCAAAAGCAACAGCAGGCATCAATGCACTGAACGCAGGATTCACTCAGCTGAGTGCTTACAATGATACGCTGCTTTCCGGCGCAAGCCAGCTGAAAGCAAATGCACCGGCTCTGGTTGAGGGTGTTACGACTCTGCAGGGCGGCACGACACAGCTGACCGCAGGTCTTGGACAGCTGGGAAGCCAGTTAAGCGATGGATCTGCAAAACTTTCTGCAAACAGCGGAAGCTTAAGAAGCGGTGCTTCTCAGGTAGCAAGCGGAGCATCCCAGCTGGCAAGCGGAGCCTCCACACTGGCAAACGGAACTTCTTCCCTGGCAAGCGGAGCTTCTGAACTGAACAGCGGAGCATCTACGCTGGCGAGCGGAGCTTCTACACTGGCAAATGGAACTTCTTCTCTGGCAAGCGGAGCTTCTGATCTGAAATCGGGAAGCAGCAAGGTTGTTGATGGTATTGACGAGCTGTCCGATGGGGCGAAAGAACTGGCTGACGGTACGAAGAAGTTTGAAGAAGAGGGTACCAGCAAGCTGAAGAGTACCTTTGAGGATGATCTGGGAGATGTACTGGATCGGATTCAGGCGCTGAATTCGGATAAATGCGCTTATACTTCTTACAGTGGTAAGGCAAATGGAATGGATGGAAGCGTGAAATTTATTATCGAGACTGCAGCAATTGAAGCTGCGGAAGAGTAATGTGATTCCACGGTAGATTGTGAGGCCGCCTGCGGTCGGGATGTTTTCCCCGACCGCAGGCGGCATTTACGTTACGTGGGGTGCAAAAAGACAAAAAATAAGAACAGCCCGCGGATATGCGGGCTGCTCTTTCATAATGAGGGGGGAGATAGTTTTGAGTGGTTCATCAACTATCTAAGTTATAGTATAGGGAAGAAATGTGAGCAAAGTATGTCTATTTTCTAAAAGAAACAGTAAATTTCTAAAGAATAAGTGAATCCTTCCATTGAGTAAATCACTTCCGTTCGCCAAAACGTAGATGGGTCCCCAGGCACCGCGGGGGGCGGACGCTCCGCTGTGCCTGGGGGTCGTAACCCTCCGTCCTATTCAAAAGAAAGTTTCCGGTTCCCATAACTCTTCCGGTACTGTCCCGGCGTCATCCCGGTGAGTTTTCGGAAAGCCGTGGAAAAATTATGCGCATCCTGAAATCCCACATTATAAGCAATCTGAGAGACCGTGTGATTTGTGTCCGTCAGCTCGGCCATAGCGCTGTCCATTTTGGATTTCAGGATGAACTGCTTCAGTGTCATTCCGGTGCCCTCGTGGAAGAGGGAGGAGAGGTATTTGTCGTTGTAGCCGAAATAACGGGCGAGTTCGGTGACTTTGAGGGACTCGCTGCTGTGGTACTGGATGTAGCTGATGATGTCCTGCAGGATCTGCGTCCGCTGCGTTTCGGAAGTGTAGGTGCGGTAGAAGGGGCTCTGACAGTTGATTTCGCCGAGAACAGCGGCAGTCAGGCTGTTGTTGAGGAACGTGTTGTGGAAACGCAGGGAAGTGTCCTGGAGCTGCTTCATGAGGATGATGACGCGGTTCGGGGACGAAAGCGTTCCCTGGCGCGGGATGCATAACGTTTCGGGGTAGTTGGATGGAAGCTGGGCGGAAGCGAGGTCCTCAAGGCGGTAGGAGGATGGCGGTGCAGCATGAAACTCATCCAGAACCGATCCGGCGGTCGGGTCAGAAGGAGCGATGATCGGTGCGGAGGGGATACCAGGGATAAAATGGAGCCAGTAGAAAGCGCAGCTTCCTTTTTTCGAGCCGTGCTGATGGACGGTCGGAGGCAAAAGAAGATATTCGCCAGGATGGACTTCGTAAGAGCGGCGTTCGTCCGCGATAAAAAGCGTTCCTTCCGTCACAACCATCAGTTCAAAATTGACGAGATTCCGTGTCAGGTGCATCCACTCCGGGGACGGGGACTGGAATTTGCCGCAGAGGTCGTAGGTAAAACAGGCGGCATCTGGAAATAAAACAGAGATCATATGACTTTTTCAAACCTTTTCAAACATTCTTGTATTTTAAACGGCGGTCCGTTTTGCTAAAATAAAACTATAGAAAAACAGGAAAACAGCCGTCAAAAGAAGTGTAACGCTTCCCATATCTGAAAGCAAGGAAAATATCTTTTTCAAACCAGGAGGCGGCGGAAGAAAATGAAAAAGGAGACCGAAAAAATGGATCAGAAAAACTTCAGCAAACCATTATCCCTGGCAAAAGTCCAGGTTACCGATGCATTCTGGAAAAAAGAGATGGAGCTTGTCCGCACCGAAGTAATTCCGTATCAGTGGAATGCCTTAAATGACAATGTTCCAGGAGCAGCACCGAGCTTCTGTATGCGGAACTACCGCCGCGCCGGTGAAGTTGAAAAAGAGCGGAAAGCAAAAGGAGACAAATTTGTTCAGATCAAATATCCGCTGGATACTTTTGAGACACTGCCGAAGGATGGCAAAATGGACGGAAGATTTTATGGCTTCCTGTTCCAGGATACCGATTTTACCAAATGGGTGGAGGCAGTTGCGTACTCCCTGACACAGCATCCCGATCCGGAGCTGGAAAAAACGGCAGATGAAGCAATTGAAGCTGTCTGCGCAGCACAGAGAGAAGACGGATACCTTGATACCTACTATCTGATCAACGATCAGGATATGATTTTTACAAACCTTAAGGACAACCATGAGCTGTACTGCTTCGGTCATCTGACGGAAGGCGCCGTAGCCTATTATCAGGCGACCGGAAAAGACCATCTCTTAAAAGCAGCAGAGCGTTTCGCGGACTTTATTGCCAGCAAACTCGGTCACGGCGAAGGTAAAAAAGCAGGTTATCCTGGTCACGAAATTGCAGAGATGGCTCTGATGCGTCTCTATGATCTGACCGGCGAGCAGAAGTATCTTGATCTTGCGAAATACTTCATCGATGAACGCGGAACAAAACCATACTATTACGATATCGAGCGCGGTCTGACCTGCCCGGAGGGCGAGGAACGATATAGCTACAATCAGGCAAACCGCCCGGTGCGTCAGCAGGATGAGGTGCAGGGGCACTCCGTACGCGCCGTATATCTCTATTCCGGCATGGCGGATGTGGCAAGGGCAACGCAGGATGAGAGCCTGCTGAAAGCCTGTGAAACTCTCTGGAACAACATGGTGCATCAGAAAATGTACGTCACCGGCGGAATCGGTGCTACTCATATAGGAGAGGCATTCTCTTTCAACTATGACCTGCCAAACGATACCGCTTACGCAGAGACCTGCGCATCCATCGGTCTTGTGTTCTTTGCGCGCCGCATGTTGGAAATTCAGGCAAAAGCAGAGTACGCGGATGTGATGGAATTAGCCCTCTACAACGGCGTTCTGTCCGGCATGGCACTCGATGGAAAGAGCTTCTTCTACGTCAACCCGCTGGAAGTACTGCCGGAGGCATGCCACAAGGATGAGCGGAAATTCCATGTAAAACCGATCCGCCAGAAATGGTTCGGCTGTGCCTGCTGCCCTCCGAACCTGGCAAGAACGGTAAGCTCAGTTGCATCTTACGCATACACGGAAAACGACACAACCCTGTTTGTCCACTTGTACATGGGTGGAACAGTGGAAGGAGAAAAAGTAAAAGCATCCATCACTTCCGAATTCCCGTGGGACGGCCATGTTTCCGTGACCTGCGAGAGCGATACCAAAGAGCCGTACACCTTTGCATTCCGCATCCCGGGATGGTGTGCTTCTTATGAAAAAGAGATTCCAAAAGGCGCAGAAGTGGAAGAAAAAGACGGGTATCTGTATGTGACAAAAGTATGGGCGAAGGGTGAGACGATCCGCCTGAACTTCCCGATGGAAATCCAGTTTTTGGCATCCAATCCGCTTGTACGCGAGGACGCCGGCCGTGTTGCCGTAAAACGAGGACCGGTTGTTTACTGTATGGAAGAAGCAGACAACGGAAAGAATCTGCATTTGACAAAACTCTGTGTGAATGGTGAAAAAACCGCAGAAGCAGCCGATGAGCTGGGCGAGCACTTTGTGCGCGTAACGGCCGAGGGACGTCGCATGAAGCTGGGCGATGCGGAAAAACAGCCGTTGTATCATCTGTATCAGAAAGAGGAAGAGGAAAAGACGAAACTGAAGCTGATTCCATATTATATGTGGAACAACCGAGGTGAGGGCGAAATGCAGGTATGGATCCGCGCATGTGAATGATTTTATTAAAGAAGAAATAAAAAACTCCGGAAAAGGGATGGCTCCTGATGCAGCCTCCCCTTTTTTCCGGAGTTCTTGTTATGCCAAAATATGAGAATCCTGCAAAAAAGAAAGTGAATTTTTTGCAGGATTCTTTGTGCTATTGGTACAGATTATTTTCTGCTTCTCATGGAAAGACTGCCGAAAGCAGAATGGACAGCAGGCAGAATCACAAGAACGACAGCAAGGACGATCATTCGGTCCACAAAGTCGGTCAGAGCCTGTACAACGCAGACGGACAGCGTCAGATTCATGCCGAGGCTGTGAAGCAGCTGCACCAGCACAGTGGAGCCGGAGGAAGTAATTCCACCGAAAACAACCGCAGTGATTGTGGAACTTACCACAGTACC
>OLQR01001473.1_pt1 | contig 13558 bp, 9 predicted proteins | sample 1671881 | NCBI WGS metagenome assembly OLQR01 (sample SAMEA3136623, study PRJEB25190) | human gut metagenome | biome: human gut; feature: human-associated habitat; material: faeces | place: Austria | collected 2013 | reverse complement strand
GGTAAATTAAAATGAGCTAAATTTTAGTCTATGAGTAGCAGTTGGTAAAGAAATTGCTTTGTACTGCTAATATTGTAGAAGCAGTAGTGATAATAAATAGGTAAACGAATGGGTTATAGAAATAATTTATTACTTTTAAATGCCTATTTTCTAATTATGGACTATAAAAATGGATAAATAGTGGTTGAATAATTGGTGTAGATAGGGTGAAAGCAAAATCGAATTGTGAAGTGGAGTTTTTTATGGAAAAATGAACATTTGAAGATGTAAAAAATATGTTGAGTGACAAAATCAAGGAAACGGTATAATATTAAGTATAAAAGCTGAGCATTATTTTGATGATTATGCAAATAAAATTATTCATTCACGGAGTGCTACGTGGTATGAAGCATCGATTTGCGTTACTTTTGTGTAGTTCTTTTGTTGCAATATATGAGAACGTAATTCAGAAAGTACTTGATCCGCTTTCTCAATATTAATGTTTGGTGTGTAAAAGTAAAAAAGTTAGTATAGAAGGTGAAAAGATGGGACAAGTAAATTTATATAAGATTGATAAAAATAAGAGAATAGATTTCTTTAATAAACTTGATGAAAAGTTTGAGTATTTGGGAGAACAGGATTATCCGTATGGAGATGATGAAAAAAATCAATGTACGGTAAAAACTTATGCAAGTAAAATAGAAAATAGAAAATTACCGGAATGGAAATGGATATTAGATGAATATGATTTTGAAATCCCGGAGAGTTCTGTGGCAGTTAGGGCTATATTAACCATTGAAATAAAAGATATTTTGTATGCGGTGACTTATGGAATGGCTTTTTTTGCGGTTGATAAGTATTGTGATACAAATTTTGCATTTGATTTTGCAAGGCGTATTAAATTTAAGCAAATAAAAACAACTACCTTGACAACTCCTAATTCCCAAAGAAATAAAACTGTTAATGTGTATTTAAATTATAATAATATTTTTTATGATAGTGGAGAGGCATATGCAAAGATAAAGGCCAAAATGGATATTGAAGAAAAAGGGGAATCTCGAGAAGAAATTATTGAAATAGGACATTCCATAAAAACAAAGGTGCAAACAAATAATATTGATGGAATATTAAAGTTTATTTTATTTGTTGAAAAGATTATGGCTCAAGAAGAACGTCAAAAAATTCCAGTGTTTTATAAAGTAAAAGATGAAGTAGAGATTCAAGAATTAGATAATCGTTTAAGTGAAAAGATAGAAGATAGTATTGATTGTATTAACATATCTGAGTTGGATATTATAGGGGTTACGGAAATTTTTAATCATAATGATACTTCATTTACGATGAAATACGGAAGGAAAAAGAAAGATATACAACAATTAACAAAAGAAAATATTTTAAAATTTATAGATGAAAAGCATTTAGATTTGAAAAGTACTTTTATGAATATAAAGGTTATAAGCAATAAAGATGGAGATCCTGTCTGTACTGATATAATGAAACGGTTAATTGATTATACTGATGATGAGAAAAAATGCTTACTATTAAAAGGAGAATGGTATTATTATAATGATGATTATATAGATTATTTAAATGATTCAATTGGAGAACTAAATGTAATATATGATCCATGTTATGATTTTGGAAAGAAGCAATTAAAAGAGTATCAAAATAAACAGTATCAAAAGGAAAAAGGTTTGCCAGAATATGCAGGTTTTACACCTAGAGAAATAAAAGAGAAAATAGAAAAGAAATATTATCCAGAAAGTGCATTTAATCACTATATTTCAGATAAATATGCCTTTAAGATATATGATAGGGATTTGGAACAAATTAAAGGTGAAAAGATAGAACTAATGGATTTATATAAAGACAAAACAATGTATGCTGTAAAAATTGGAGAATCATCAGCAAAACTTAGCTATGTTGTGGAACAATCACTTAGTTCCTTAAAAATGTATAAACATAAACAATTAAAGAATATGCCAGAAATAGATGAAGTTGCGATTTGGATTATTTTGGCTAGAAAAAAGCCTTTGAAAATTAGGAATGGAAAACCGGACTTATCTAGCTTAAAAATGATAACATTAAAAAATAGGTTAGATGAATGGAAAAAAGAAGTGAGGATTTTGGGCTATTCACCTGTTATATATTTAAATTATTGGAAAGATTAAAATATTACATAACCGATTGATTCAACCAAGAGTCAGTCGGTTTTTTCGTTTTTTTTGGAAAGACTATATAGGGTATAACAAAAATTATAGTTGTTAGAATTAACAGAAAATTGTGGATACTTGACTTATAAATAGCTATATAGTATAATCAGAACAGATGTTCGATATATAATTGCAAGGAGGTATGGAGTATGGCTCAAGAAGAAAATCACTTTAAAATTGTGTCCAAATTTAAGCCTACAGGTGACCAGCCACAGGCTATAGAGCAGTTGACAAATGGATTTCAAAGTGGCGAAAAATTTCAAACATTGCTTGGTGTTACCGGTTCTGGTAAAACCTTTACTATGGCAAATGTTATACAAAATTTGAATAAACCAACTCTTGTTATTGCTCACAATAAAACTCTTGCAGCACAGCTTTATAACGAGTTAAAGGAGTTTTTCCCTAATAATGCTGTAGAATATTTTGTGTCATATTACGATTACTATCAGCCGGAGGCTTATGTACCTCAAAGCGATACTTATATTGAAAAAGACTCATCAGTAAATGATGAAATAGATAAACTTAGACACTCTGCTACTTCGGCTCTTTTTGAACGTAAAGATGTTATTATTGTTGCCAGTGTTAGTTGTATTTATGGTTTGGGTGCACCTATTGATTATAAGGAAATGACTCTTTCCATAAGACCGGGAATGATAAAGGATAGGGATGAAGTCCTCAAAAGACTTGTGGAAATTCAGTACAACAGAAATGATATGAATTTTACACGAGGTACATTCAGGGTTCACGGTGATGTAGTTGAAGTATATCCGGCAGGCAGTACAGATGTAGCTATAAGAATAGAATTTTTTGGTGATGAAATAGACAGGATTTCGGAAATAGACGTACTTACTGGTGAAGTGTTGGGTACAAGAAACCATATTTCAATATTCCCAGCATCTCATTATGTTACTAATTCTGACAACTTACGCCGAGCATTAAGGGATATTTCGGCAGAACTTGATGAAAGAGTAAAGGAATTAAATAGTGAGGACAAGTTGTTAGAAGCTCAAAGGCTTTCACAAAGAACAAACTACGATATGGAAATGATGATGGAAATGGGCTTCTGTTCAGGTATTGAAAATTATTCAAGACACTTGGATAACAGACCAAAAGGCAGTATGCCTAACACACTTATTGATTATTTCCCAAAAGATTTCCTTATTATAGTAGATGAAAGTCACGTTACAATTCCTCAGATAGGTGCTATGTATAATGGTGACCGTTCGAGAAAAACTACACTTGTGGACTATGGTTTCAGACTTCCTTCTGCTCTTGATAACAGACCTTTAAAGTTTAGCGAATTTGAGGGCAAAATTAATCAGTTGCTTTTCGTTTCTGCCACTCCGGGAAAGTACGAAGCAGAACATAGTCAGGCTGTTGTGGAACAGATTATCAGACCAACTGGACTTCTTGACCCTACCATTGACGTAAGACCAATAACAGGTCAGATTGATGACCTTATAACTGAAATAAATGCCACAGTAAAGAAAAAGCAAAAGGTTCTTGTTACTACTCTTACTAAAAAAATGGCAGAAGATTTGACCAAATATCTTCAGGAAGCAGGGATTAGAGTTAGATATTTACATTCCGATATTGATACTCTTGAAAGATTGGAAATAATAAGAGATTTGCGTCTTAATGTTTTTGATGTCCTTGTAGGTATAAATCTTCTTAGAGAGGGTTTGGATATTCCGGAAGTAAGTCTTGTGGCTATTTTAGATGCTGATAAGGAAGGCTTTTTAAGAAGTGAAACTTCACTTATACAGACTGTAGGTAGAGCAGCCAGAAACTCCGAAGGTAGAGTAATAATGTACGCAGATACTATTACAGACTCTATGAGAAATGCTATTACTGAAACAAATAGACGTAGATTTATACAGGAAGAATATAATCTTGAACATGGTATAACACCTAAGACTATTACAAAGAAAGTTCACGAAATAATAAAGGTTACAGAGCCTGTAGCTCATAAGAAAACTAAGTTGGAAAGAGCACCGGAGTCAATGACCAGAGATGAACTTTTACAGGAAATTCAGAAGATTGAAAGAAAAATGAGAAAAGCAGCTGATAATCTTGATTTCGAAACAGCAGCACAGTTGAGAGATAAAATGATAGAGTATAAAAAGCTGTCTTTAATGTAAAATAGGTGAATTATGGAAAATAAAGAAATTATTATAAAAGGTGCAAGAGAAAATAATTTAAAAAATGTAGATTTAACTATACCTAGAGATAAATTGGTTGTATTTACAGGTGTAAGTGGTAGTGGTAAGTCATCTTTGGCTTTTGATACAATTTATGCAGAAGGTCAGAGAAGATATGTGGAAAGTCTTTCTTCTTATGCCAGAATGTTTTTAGGTCAAATGGAAAAGCCTGACGTAGACAGTATAGAGGGGCTTTCACCTGCCATTTCTATAGACCAAAAAACTACAAATAATAACCCACGTTCTACAGTAGGTACAGTTACTGAAATTTATGACTATATGCGTCTTTTGTTTGCCCGAATTGGTATTCCTCATTGTCCAAAGTGTGGAAAGGAAATTCAAAAGCAGACAGTTGACCAGATTGTTGATAAAATTATGGAAATGGAAACAGGAACAAAAATTCAGATTTTAGCTCCTGTTGTCAGAAATAGAAAAGGCGAACACGTTAAAATATTTGAAGATGCCAAAAGAAGTGGCTATGTCAGAGTAAGAGTTGACGGAAATATTTACGATATAAGTGAAAAAATAGAGCTTGATAAAAATAAAAAGCACAATATTGAAATAGTTGTAGATAGAATTGTTATAAAAGAGGGTGCAAACAAGCGTATAAGTGAGGCTGTTGACACTGTTTCTGCCTTGACCGGTGGTATTATTATTGTTGATGTTGTAGGCAAAGAGGAAATAGTGTTTAGCCAAAATTTTGCCTGCCCTGATTGTGGCATAAGTATTGGAGAAATTGAACCACCTAATTTTTCTTTCAATAATCCAAATGGTGCTTGCCCTGACTGTACAGGTTTAGGTGTAAAAATGGTTGTTGACCCTGATATAATTGTGCCTAACAAAGATTTGTCTATTAAGAAAGGTGCAATTTGTGCTATGGGCTGGAATAATATTTCTGACCCTAGTTCAGGATATTATTCAGTAGTTACAGAATTGGGCAAAAAGTATGGATTCGATATGGATACACCTTTTAAAGATATTCCGGAGGAGGGCAAAAAAGCTATTCTCTACGGTTGTGATGAGCCTATACAGGTGGCATATATGTCCGGTGGAAAAGCTAGGGTGTATGAGTTTAATTTTGACGGTGTTATTCCTACTATAGAAAGAAGATATAAGGAAACTACTTCCGACTCAGCAAAAGAGGAATATATGGACTATATGACTTCTGTTCCTTGTCCTAGCTGTCATGGTCAAAGATTAAAGCCGGAGGTTCTTGCTGTTACATTAGGTGGAAAAAATATATCACAGGTAACAGAAATGTCTATAAAGGATATTCAAAAGTTCTTTGATAATCTTGAATTAAATGAAAAACAGCGTGCTATTGGTGATTTAATATTAAAGGAAATAAAGGCAAGAATAGGCTTTTTAGTAGATGTAGGTCTTGATTATCTTTCTTTAAGCCGTACTGCCGGTACTCTTTCAGGTGGCGAAGCACAGAGAATAAGACTTGCTACACAGATTGGTAGTGGGCTTGTAGGCGTGCTTTATATATTAGATGAACCTAGCATTGGTCTTCATCAGAGAGATAATGACAAGTTGTTAGGCACATTAAAGCATTTGAGAGATATAGGCAATTCCCTTATTGTGGTTGAACACGATGAAGATACAATGAGAGAAAGTGACTTTATTGTAGATGTAGGACCATTTGCAGGGGAAAAAGGTGGAAATATTGTTTTTGCCGGAACATATGAGGATATTTTAAAGGATAAAAATTCCTTAACAGGTGCTTTTTTAAGTGGCAGAGAAAAAATAGAAGTGCCACAGGTCAGAAAAACCGGAAATGGTCAAAAGCTGGTTATAAAAGGTGCAGAGGAAAACAACCTTAAAAAGGTAAATGTTGAAATACCTTTAGGTGTGTTTACTTGTGTTACAGGTGTAAGTGGTAGTGGAAAATCATCACTTGTAAATGAAATATTGTACAAAACCCTTGCCAGAGATTTAAACAGAGCAAAACTACGCCCAGGAAAATATAAGGAAATAAAAGGCGAAGAATTTTTGGATAAAATTATAAATATTGACCAAAGTCCAATAGGCAGAACACCTCGTTCTAACCCTGCAACTTATACCGGTCTTTTTGATATTATAAGAGATTTGTATGCCCAATCTCCTGAAGCAAATGTAAGAGGTTTCAAAAAGGGCAGATTTAGTTTCAATACTAAGGGTGGTCGCTGTGAAGCTTGTAGTGGTGACGGTATTTTAAAAATTGAAATGCACTTCCTTCCTGATGTATACGTGCCTTGTGAGGTTTGTCATGGCAAGAGATACAATAGAGAAACTTTGGAGGTTAAATTCAAGGGCAAGTCTATAGCCGATGTTTTGGATATGACAGTTGATGAGGCTTACGAATTTTTCATCAACATAGAAAGATTAAAGGTAAAACTTCAAACTCTTAAAGACGTAGGTCTTGGTTATATTAAACTTGGACAAAGTTCAACAACTCTATCAGGTGGCGAGGCACAGAGAGTAAAACTGGCAACAGAGCTTAGCAAAAGAAGTACAGGGAAAACAATATATGTACTTGACGAACCTACAACAGGACTTCATTCCTATGATGTCAGAAAATTAATTGATATTATTCAGAGATTGACAGAGGGTGGCAATACAGTTGTTGTTATTGAACATAACCTTGACGTTATAAAATGTGCTGACTATATTATTGATTTAGGTCCGGAAGGTGGCGACGGTGGTGGCACAATAGTTGCTACAGGTACACCGGAGGAAGTTGTAAAAGTAGAAAAGTCATATACAGGAAAATATTTAAAAAATATGCTTTAATTCAGACGGGAATGAGTAAATTCATTCCCGTTTTTATGTTTTAAATTGACTTGTATACATAAAAATGTTAAAATTGAAATTGTAAACAATAAATGAATATGGGGTTTATAGAATATTAATAAATACCAAGAAAATTCAGTTTTTACTTTTTCTCTTGACAAAATGTTTATGTGATGTTATTATATTCCTATAATTCCTATATGAAATACGAAATGGTGGTATAAATGTCAGCTTTAATTGAAATTAAAAATTTAACAAAAAGTTTTACAAGCTCACAAAATACTGTTACGGTTCTTAAAAATGTTAATCTTTCTATTAACAGTGGGGAGATTTATGGCATTATAGGTTTAAGTGGTGCAGGAAAATCAACACTTATACGTTGTATGAATTTTCTTGAAGTTCCAACTGGTGGACAAGTTATTTTTGACGGCAATGATTTAGGTCAGATGACTGAAAGGGAATTGAGAAAAGCAAGACAGTCTATGGGTATGATTTTTCAGCAATTCCAGCTTTTAGCTCAGCGAAATGTTCTTCAGAATGTATGTTTCCCTTTGGAATTACAGGGAATGGACAAAAAGAAAAGAGAAGAAAAGGCAAGAGAGCTTTTGAAGATTGTTGACCTTGCCGACAAGGAAAAGGCTTATCCGTCTCAGCTTTCCGGTGGACAAAAACAGAGAGTAGCTATTGCAAGAGCTTTGGCAACTGAACCAAAGGTTATATTGTGTGATGAAGCTACATCAGCTCTTGACCCTAACACAACAAAGTCTATACTTGCACTTTTAAAGGACTTAAACAGAAAAATGGGCATTACTGTAGTTGTAATTACCCACGAAATGGACGTTATTTCTTCTATATGCGATAATGTTGCTATTATTGATAAGGGTGACATAGTTGAAAGAGGTCCTGTAAAGGAAATATTCGAAAGTCCAAAATCTCACATAGGTAAACAGCTTATTATAGGAGATGCCATAAAGGAAACTGATTTTTCCGGTGGCAGATATTTCAGAATTACTTTTGACGGCAGAGAAGCAGGAGAACCTGTTATATCAAATCTTGTGTTGAGAACAAAAGTACCTGTAAATATTATGTATGCTCAGACTAAAGCTATTGGCAACAAGGCTGTTGGTGAAATGGTAATTCAATTTTCTGAAAATGAAGAAAATGTTGGTTCAGCTTTGAATTATTTGAAAACTGTCAATATTCCATTTGAGGAGGTGACTGAAAATGATTTTTGACCCACAGACATCATCTATGATTATTAAGGGTATCGGAGAAACATTGTATATGGTTCTCTTGTCATCAGCCATTGCCTATATCATAGGTTTACCTCTCGGAATTATATTGGTGGTTACTAGAAAAGACGGTATTCACCCTATGGCTGGAGTTGAAAAGGTTTTAGGCTTTATTATCAATATTTTTAGGTCAATACCTTTCATTATATTACTTATTATGGTAAGACCTGTAACGGAATTAATTGTAAGAACTACATTAGGTCCAAATGCAGTTGTTGTACCTTTGGTAATAGCAGCAGCACCTTATATTGCAAGAGTTGTTGAAGGCTCTCTTTTAGAGGTTGATTATGGTGTTATTGAGGCAGCAAAATCAATGGGAGCTTCAACTTGGCAGATAATTTGTAAGGTACTTGTGCCTGAAGCAAAGCCTGCTTTATATATTGGTGGTGCATTGTCAGTAACAACTATACTTGCATATTCAGCTATGGCTGGTTTTGTAGGTGGTGGTGGTCTTGGTGATATTGCTATTCGTTACGGATACTATAGATACCAGACAGATGTTATGCTTTTAACCGTTGCTATTCTTGTAATCATAGTACAGATTATACAAGAGATTGGTAACAAGGTTTCAAAGAAAACAGATAAAAGAATAAGATAAAAATAGGAGGAATGAAAAAAATGAAAAGATTTTTAGCAGTTACATTAAGTTTATTAATTACAGCAGCTTTTATTACAGGCTGTGGTTCAACAGGCAATAGTGCAGACGCAAATTCAAATTCTGACGATAAGGTTATTACAGTTGGTGCAAGTCCTTCTCCACACGCAGAAATTCTTGCAGTAGCTAAAGATGTATTAGCAGAACAGGGCTATACATTAGATGTTAAGGAATATTCAGACTATATTCAGCCAAACGTAGCTTTATCTGCTGGGGATTTAGATGCTAACTACTTCCAGCACAAGCCATATCTTGATGATTATAACAAGAACAATAGTACAGACCTTGTTTCAGCAGCTGCTATTCACTATGAACCATTTGGTCTTTACTCAACAACAATTAAGTCATTAGATGAATTAAAGGATGGCGACAAGGTTGCAGTACCTAATGATGCTACAAACGAAGCTAGAGCATTACTTCTTTTACAGGACAATGGTGTAATTAAGCTTAAAGATGATGCCGGTTTATCAGCTACAAAGAATGATATTGTTGAAAATCCAAAGAACCTTGACATTACAGAAATCGAAGCTGCTCAGTTACCACGTTCTATAAACAATGTTGCTATTGCAGCAATCAATGGTAACTATGCCGTAGAAGCTGGTTTAAAGGTAAGCGATGCTATTGCTGTAGAAGCAAAGGATTCACTTGCAGCTGAAACATATGCAAATATCGTTGCTGTAAGACCAGACAATAAGGATGACGAAAAGATTAAGGCTCTTATTTCTGCATTACAGAGTGATAAGGTAAAGTCTTTTATTGACGAAAAGTATCAGGGTGCTGTAGTAGCAGTATTCTAATATATAAACTGAAAGCCGCAGAGTTATTGCTCTGTGGCTTTTTTTGGTACTTAAAAACCTCCAGCAAAAAACTGGAGGCAAAAATAAATATAAGAAAAGCTCTTAGACAAAGTTTAGAAAGGTAAGGGGCTTCATCCAAGAGCAAGGGGCATGATTGTCTTTCAACAATCAAGTATATTATAGAACATTTTTCTGCATTTGTAAATAGTAAAAATGTAGAAAAATGAAAAAAATTTTTGTATAAAATCCCTAAAATTGGACAATTAAAATGTCTTTTAAAGTAGAATACAGATAATTCCACCGTGACTGGTATTGAGAATTTTCTCAATAGTGTCTTGTATTTTACTTTGAGTATCTTCGTTTAATCGCAGTATTTTTGTGTTTAAATCGTCATTTATAAGGTCACTAAGACTTCTGCCAAAAATTTCGTATTCTAATACACTTTCTGTAGAATTGTTATACTTTGTATTAAGGTAGTTTACAAGTTCCTTGGATTGTTCTTCTGTTCCTACTACAGTTGCCACATTTGCATTAATATTGCTTTTAATCATATGTATTGCAGGAGCTTTTGCAGAAATACTTAAGCCATATCGGTTACCCTGTTTAATACAAGTAGGTTTTTCAATAGTCATATCTTCAGGTGACGGACTTACTATGCCGTAGCCTTTTCGCTTTACTTCGTCAATAGCAAATTTCATTTTATCATATTCTTTTTTAGCCTGTGCTAAAAGTTTTATAGTGGATATTAGTTCATATTCTCCACCAATTTCCATGCCTGTTGTTTCAGAAAGTACATTGTAAAAAAGATTGTCATTTAAACTTAATTCAATATTTGCAGAACCTGTACCTAAATCTATAGCCTCTGAATAACTTTTCTTAATGTTTTCATTTTGTGCAAAAACGGAAAGGGCATCTTTTATACTTGTAAAGCCTGAAATGTTTTTTGCAAAATCTTTTATTGTGGATATGAGATTTTCTTTTAACCAGTGATTTGAAGCAAGGGTTTCTATCCATTTTGGAGTATGTATATTAATCTGTATAATAGGAAATTGATATAAAACAGTTTCCAATATAGAGTTAATATCGTCCATAGTCATATTTTTGCAGTCTACAGGCAATACGGGAGCAGAATATTTTTTGCTCATTTCATTTGCCATATTTAATGTTTTTTGATTTTCTGGGTCTTTAGTGTTTAAAATAATAACGAAAGGCTTTCCGGTATCCTTTAGTTCTTCGGCAATAGTATTCTCAGCTGAAATATAATTCTCTCTAGGTAAATCTGTAATTGTGCCGTCATTTGTGACCATAAGGCAGAGGGTAGAGTGGTCTTTTATGACCTTTTTTGTTCCCATTTCTGCTGCCTTAGTAAAAGGCATTTTTTCTTCAGACCAAGGTGTAGATACCATTCGTGGTCCATTTTCTAACTGATGACCTGTAGCACCGTCTACAATGTAACCAACGCAGTCTATTAAACGAACATTTAACTTTACATCGTTTATATTTATTTCTACAGCCTCATTTGGCACAAATTTAGGCTCTGTTGTCATAATAGCTGTGCCATCAGCAGACTGTGGCAGTTCGTCAACAGTTCTTTCTTTTATGTACTGATTTTCAATATTGGGAATTACCAACATTTCCATAAATTTTTTTATGAATGTAGATTTGCCTGTTCTCACAGGACCTACAATGCCAATGTATATATCCCCACCTGTTCTTGTACCTATATCTTTGTATATATCAAATGCTTCCATTTAGTCAAGCCTCCTTTTGCTTTGTAAATATTATTCAAAATAAAATGAAAATAGTACAAAATTTTGTTAGATATTCATTGACAAAATAGTAAAATACAGTTAAAATTATAAGGAAGTATTTATAGCTTACACTTACATAATAGGAGGTAACAACACTATGAAATCAATTAACATTAAGTTAGACACAATTGATAAGGTAAAGGAATTTGTTAATAAAATTAACACTTTTGATGGCGATTTTGATTTAGTTTCAGCAAGATACGTAATAGATGCTAAGTCTATTATGGGTATTTTCTCTCTTGATATCAGCGCTCCATTACGTCTTGATATTCACGATGATGCTGAATATGAAGCTGTAAAGTCTTCTATGGCTGATTTTGAAATCTAATATCTAGTGATAAATTTTCGCCTGCTTTTTAGCAGGCGTTTTTTGTGCATAAAAATAGCCCCCATAGTTGAGGGCTATTGCTATTTACTGTTGAATATAGCTTTTTGCTACAGTTTTTACCTTTACTCCACTTGGATAAAGAGTTCTGTTACTAGCTACATTTTTGTTATAGCAAGTTACATTTTTAAGACCAGAACCTTCGAAAGATGTACCATCTAATTCTGTAAGTGTATAAGGGAAAGAAACAGAAGTAAGAGCAGTAGTGTTTGCAAATGCTCTAGGCTTAATGTACTTTATGCCGGCATTAAATATAACATTGTAAAGTTTAGTACAATCTTCAAAAGCTGATTCGCTTATTGTTTCCACATTAGCAGGAATAGTTATGTTAAGAAGTGAAGAACAACCCTTGAAAGCGTTTTTGCCTATAGTTTTAACTCCTGTGTTTAAGCCTATTGTCTTTAATGCTGAACAGCCATTAAAGCAGTTTTCAGGAACTTCTGTTAATGCCTTTGGCATTGTTATTGTAGTAAGTGCAGACTGTTCAAAGGCATTAGCACCAATAGAATTAATGTTGTCAGTAAGCACTAGAGAAGTAATAGGGCAGTAAGCAAAAGCACTTTCGCCTATTGTCGTAATTTTTTGTGAAAGAGTAATCTTTTTAAGTCCTGAATAAGCAAATGCTTTTTTACCTATTGTTTTAGGTTCAGTTTTCATAGAAACTTCTTTAAGATTTCTACAGTTGAAAAATGCGTAATCATCAATACCTACTACAAGGACTTTATCAATATAGAGGGGAATATCAACCTTTGTTACAGTATTATCAGCACCTGTAATTAAGCCGGTTGTTTTATTAAAGTAGATATTTCCACCTTCAACTTCATAGCTTACATCTTTATCAGTTTTTTTAGTGTTTTCTGTAAGTTCTTTTGTAAGTTTTTCTGCTACATCTTCGCTATTTAAATATGCTGTAATAATGTCGCACTGTGCATTTGTATCATCAGTTTTTGTATAAGACTTTACAATGTTTCCGTCTTGCTTTGGGTTAATAACAGCACCATAAGAAAGAGAGCATAAAGCCATTGTTAAAGCCATAGATAAAGTAATAAATTTTTTCATATATAAAACCTCCTTAATGTTTTTCTAAAATGTTTATATTTTCTTGAAAAATATTTTCTGCATTTTCAATTTCAACACTGCCTTTAGTTTGTACTGAAATGTTCTTCAAATACACGTGGTGTATAGGCATAGCCTTAAGTCCTGAAATAGAAATAGGCTTTTTAGCACCGTTACAAACAATATCTTCTATAAATATATTCTTAAATTCCGGTATTTCTTCGGGAGAAATTTCTTGTCCGGCTTTTGTATCCATATCATAGCCCATATTAAAGGCAATGGCCTCATTTTTGATGTTAAGCATATTTATATTTTTGCAATATATGTTTTCTACTACGCCACCACGTCCAAGACAACTTTTAAATCTAAGACCTATATCAGTTCCAATAAATGT
>OLQR01001456.1_pt1 | contig 13711 bp, 18 predicted proteins | sample 1671881 | NCBI WGS metagenome assembly OLQR01 (sample SAMEA3136623, study PRJEB25190) | human gut metagenome | biome: human gut; feature: human-associated habitat; material: faeces | place: Austria | collected 2013 | reverse complement strand
TGGCAAGCAGACCCTAAAGCAGCTTATGAAGCAGAACGCGGGCGTTTCCAACATTATTTCTATCCACGCTCTCCGCAAGGAGAGCGTGGATAGAAATCGCCGGGTTTATCATAAAGCCCGGTACCATATGGTCGCTCTCCGCAAGGAGAGCGTGGATAGAAATCTAAAGTATTTTCATTTTTAGGCTGAACATCCAGGGTCGCTCTCCGCAAGGAGAGCGTGGATAGAAATATTTTTGGGCTGAACATCCAGGACTTGCCATTTGTCGCTCTCCGCAAGGAGAGCGTGGATAGAAATGCATAAAAAATGCGCTGCTTTTAACAGCGGCGCATGTCGCTCTCCGCAAGGAGAGCGTGGATAGAAATAATTAACTTTCCGTCCGGCTGGTAACTACACCCGTGTCGCTCTCCGCAAGGAGAGCGTGGATAGAAATGCTGCAAATATAATACTGGCTGTAATTACCCGGTAGTCGCTCTCCGCAAGGAGAGCGTGGATAGAAATGACTGGTATTTTGTGGGTATTTGGCTTTTATAGCAGTCGCTCTCCGCAAGGAGAGCGTGGATAGAAATACACTTTACCACATTAAAGCATTAAAGCAATTTTTGTCGCTCTCCGCAAGGAGAGCGTGGATAGAAATCGAAACTTTGCAACGTGTTGGGCGGTTGTATTGCTGTCGCTCTCCGCAAGGAGAGCGTGGATAGAAATAATGCAGTTGAAATTACGCTTGCAAAGTCATCAGTCGCTCTCCGCAAGGAGAGCGTGGATAGAAATAACGGTTTTTTCGATTTTCCAATTAGTCATAATGTCGCTCTCCGCAAGGAGAGCGTGGATAGAAATACAGGTTAGCAGTTAGGCTTAACTATTGCTAGTTAGTCGCTCTCCGCAAGGAGAGCGTGGATAGAAATCGCCGGGTTTATCGTAAAGCCCGGTACCATATGGCGTCGCTCTCCGCAAGGAGAGCGTGGATAGAAATAACGGCTTTTACAATATCGGAACGAGTGTTGTAAGTCGCTCTCCGCAAGGAGAGCGTGGATAGAAATGCATAAAAAATGCGCTGCTTTTAACAGCGGCGCATGTCGCTCTCCGCAAGGAGAGCGTGGATAGAAATCGAAACTTTGCAACGTGTTGGGCGGTTGTATTGCTGTCGCTCTCCGCAAGGAGAGCGTGGATAGAAATTATCAGCTGCGAAAAAGACAACAAATTCAAAAATCGTCGCTCTCCGCAAGGAGAGCGTGGATAGAAATCCTTATTTGCTTTGGCAGTTTTGGCCGGGCCTTCGTCGCTCTCCGCAAGGAGAGCGTGGATAGAAATGATTAACTGACCCGCCCCACCTGAAAAAATTAGTGTCGCTCTCCGCAAGGAGAGCGTGGATAGAAATTATTGGGTTGACTTATGATGGATTGATTGCTTCTGGTCGCTCTCCGCAAGGAGAGCGTGGATAGAAATGTATTGAGAGCTTGTGCGATTGCTTGCATGGTTTGTCGCTCTCCGCAAGGAGAGCGTGGATAGAAATGCGGGGCAATATACGCGGTAGGTGTGTGTGTTGTGTCGCTCTCCGCAAGGAGAGCGTGGATAGAAATTTCTGTTACGAGGTACAGGCCTAAGCCTAAACCGTCGCTCTCCGCAAGGAGAGCGTGGATAGAAATAGCATCGTGTCGGCGAATTTCAGGGCGTGCACTAGTCGCTCTCCGCAAGGAGAGCGTGGATAGAAATATGTTGTACTTGTTGTTCCGTCCGGTTGTTGGCGTCGCTCTCCGCAAGGAGAGCGTGGATAGAAATACTAATTTCTGCCCGGCAAGTTTGTTTGATTTGCCGTCGCTCTCCGCAAGGAGAGCGTGGATAGAAATATTCCGCCCATCCCCACAAGTCAAACCAGTTCGCGGTCGCTCTCCGCAAGGAGAGCGTGGATAGAAATCTATGATTATATTATACGCCTTTATAGGCGTATTGTCGCTCTCCGCAAGGAGAGCGTGGATAGAAATCGATCACCACAAGCGATGTCTGCGGGATGACTGCGTCGCTCTCCGCAAGGAGAGCGTGGATAGAAATGGTCACAGTGTCTTTGTAGCCATCCTCGGCCTCCGGTCGCTCTCCGCAAGGAGAGCGTGGATAGAAATCAAAAACAGGTACTTGCGGAAATAATAAGACAGGGGTCGCTCTCCGCAAGGAGAGCGTGGATAGAAATATACAAACATAGAATACACCATAAAGAGAAAAAGTCGCTCTCCGCAAGGAGAGCGTGGATAGAAATTTCAATGCAGTGCAAATTAAAATTGTCAAAATGCGTCGCTCTCCGCAAGGAGAGCGTGGATAGAAATACTAATTTTAGCCCGGCAAGTTTGTTTGACTTGCCGTCGCTCTCCGCAAGGAGAGCGTGGATAGAAATCTCAATAGACGATTTAGAGCCATCCAAAACACGCGTCGCTCTCCGCAAGGAGAGCGTGGATAGAAATCGTCTGTTCTTCATAACTTTCGACCTCTTCAGGAGTCGCTCTCCGCAAGGAGAGCGTGGATAGAAATAGATGCTCCATCAAGTGCGCCATATGCAGAATTGTCGCTCTCCGCAAGGAGAGCGTGGATAGAAATATAATTTTGACGAAACAACTTAACAGACCGCCGCGTCGCTCTCCGCAAGGAGAGCGTGGATAGAAATCGTCTGAACTTACAACATTAGTTAATAAGCTGTTGTCGCTCTCCGCAAGGAGAGCGTGGATAGAAATATCAACTGTAATAGTAATTTTACGCAAAAGAAACACGTCGCTCTCCGCAAGGAGAGCGTGGATAGAAATGTGTCTATCCGTTTGAAGGCGACAAGAAATCTAATGTCGCTCTCCGCAAGGAGAGCGTGGATAGAAATTTGGTATTCCTAATGAAGTAGGTACATGGGATGTGTCGCTCTCCGCAAGGAGAGCGTGGATAGAAATCTGTTGTAGGCTCTTATGGCGTCGAATACGCAATGGTCGCTCTCCGCAAGGAGAGCGTGGATAGAAATAGGGTCGCCACTAACTGACTGCCCAGCGACTGTGTCGCTCTCCGCAAGGAGAGCGTGGATAGAAATCCTGATAATACTTATGGAGCTATTGAAGGCTTAGCGTCGCTCTCCGCAAGGAGAGCGTGGATAGAAATAACTATCGTTGCCGCTTATCAATTTTCAACCGGCAGTCGCTCTCCGCAAGGAGAGCGTGGATAGAAATATGCAACTGGCGTTGATATGCAAGCAATTATCGCCGTCGCTCTCCGCAAGGAGAGCGTGGATAGAAATGCTGAGGATAAAAAGATGAATCAACAGCAAGAAAGTCGCTCTCCGCAAGGAGAGCGTGGATAGAAATTTGAATCATTGTACAGTCTAACAGTTTTGGGGTGTCGCTCTCCGCAAGGAGAGCGTGGATAGAAATGTAACACTGAAACTTGATGGCAATAATTTCGCCATGTCGCTCTCCGCAAGGAGAGCGTGGATAGAAATTTGAATCATTGTACAGTCTAACAGTTTTGGGGTAAGTCGCTCTCCGCAAGGAGAGCGTGGATAGAAATTACTGGGGCGACCGTGCGCCGGACTGCTGCTGCGTCGCTCTCCGCAAGGAGAGCGTGGATAGAAATAGCACCGCGTCGGCGAGTATCAGGGTGTGCATTACGGTCGCTCTCCGCAAGGAGAGCGTGGATAGAAATAGCAAAAACGGCAGACATTACATTGGCTGCAAGATGTCGCTCTCCGCAAGGAGAGCGTGGATAGAAATGAGGGGGTAATTGCAACTAAGGAATACAGCCCATGTCGCTCTCCGCAAGGAGAGCGTGGATAGAAATCTGCTGGTTGCTGGCTCCCTGATCATGATTGGTGGTCGCTCTCCGCAAGGAGAGCGTGGATAGAAATGCAAGGCCGTTGGCAGCCTGATGGGCAGTTTCCGGTCGCTCTCCGCAAGGAGAGCGTGGATAGAAATTCGTACAAATGGGGGCAAGATAAAAATTGAAAGTGTCGCTCTCCGCAAGGAGAGCGTGGATAGAAATTTCATCGGACCGTTAATATTCAGCGTCCAACCACGTCGCTCTCCGCAAGGAGAGCGTGGATAGAAATGCTTCTCCGTTTTCGATTTTTTGGATTTGTCGAATGTCGCTCTCCGCAAGGAGAGCGTGGATAGAAATACTAATTTTTTCAGGTGGAGAAGATCAGTTGATGTCGCTCTCCGCAAGGAGAGCGTGGATAGAAATTATTGAGGAGGTTTCCAAGTATGTCGTTAAGGAGTCGCTCTCCGCAAGGAGAGCGTGGATAGAAATAAGACGATAACGCGCATTGGCAGTAACCCAAACGCCGTCGCTCTCCGCAAGGAGAGCGTGGATAGAAATTCGGTTATCTTGACCGCTGTCACGTCCGCTTGCTCGTCGCTCTCCGCAAGGAGAGCGTGGATAGAAATCTTATTCTGCCGCTATCCGGCGCGCTGTGTGGGCTGTCGCTCTCCGCAAGGAGAGCGTGGATAGAAATCACTGTCGTCGCTACCCTTGCAACACTTGTTACCGCGTCGCTCTCCGCAAGGAGAGCGTGGATAGAAATGGTTTGCTACTACATTGCTCGTCTATCTTGCGCGTCGCTCTCCGCAAGGAGAGCGTGGATAGAAATAACAGTGGAATCTTGTTCCGTCTGCTCATCAAAAAGTCGCTCTCCGCAAGGAGAGCGTGGATAGAAATAGGGCGTGCACTACGATAATTACAATCTCCATTGGTCGCTCTCCGCAAGGAGAGCGTGGATAGAAATAGCGGTCTTATGTCTGTCGTGCGTTTTGCTTCTAGTCGCTCTCCGCAAGGAGAGCGTGGATAGAAATCGATTGATTGTCTTGGCTCCCGTATATATGATATGTCGCTCTCCGCAAGGAGAGCGTGGATAGAAATTGGTGGGTAGAAGGTGATAGATTTTTTTATTACAGGTCGCTCTCCGCAAGGAGAGCGTGGATAGAAATCGCACGCCCCACCACATGAACACAAGGCCAATGCCGTCGCTCTCCGCAAGGAGAGCGTGGATAGAAATAGCATCGTGTCGGCGAGTATCAGGGTGTACATTATGGTCGCTCTCCGCAAGGAGAGCGTGGATAGAAATAAAATATGTGGTCAAAGATTCAGATTTTTCTGGTTGTCGCTCTCCGCAAGGAGAGCGTGGATAGAAATTCGCTACTCTCGTTACCGCCGGTATTGGCCTGGGTCGCTCTCCGCAAGGAGAGCGTGGATAGAAATTTCGACGCAGTGCAGATTGTAATTGTCGTAGTGCAGTCGCTCTCCGCAAGGAGAGCGTGGATAGAAATGGAAACTCTTGAACCCAGGCAGTACCAGAAAAATCGTCGCTCTCCGCAAGGAGAGCGTGGATAGAAATCTCAATAGACGATTTAGAGCCGTCCAGCACCCGAAGTCGCTCTCCGCAAGGAGAGCGTGGATAGAAATGTTTTTGTCTATGGGTCTTGACGGGAGGTTTAAACGTCGCTCTCCGCAAGGAGAGCGTGGATAGAAATTTAACTTGACATTTCATCAACGCGCTAGTATCAGTCGCTCTCCGCAAGGAGAGCGTGGATAGAAATACTAGTTTTCTCCCGGCAAGTTTGTGTGGCTTGCGTCGCTCTCCGCAAGGAGAGCGTGGATAGAAATAAACTCTGATGGAAGAAGATATGATTTTGGAAGAAGTCGCTCTCCGCAAGGAGAGCGTGGATAGAAATCGGGAACAGTTTAAATATGTTGTACAATGCCGTAAAGTCGCTCTCCGCAAGGAGAGCGTGGATAGAAATAACGGGGACAATCGGAAAATCAAACAGAGCAATTAAGTCGCTCTCCGCAAGGAGAGCGTGGATAGAAATAATTTGTTTGCAAATCCCGGCTCCACTACTTTGACGTCGCTCTCCGCAAGGAGAGCGTGGATAGAAATATCAAAGACGATGTATCATAAAGCATAAGAGAGACGTCGCTCTCCGCAAGGAGAGCGTGGATAGAAATCTCTGGTGGGGCGTTCGGAAGGCTGTCGGCTCTCTCGTCGCTCTCCGCAAGGAGAGCGTGGATAGAAATGGGATGGAGATTAACGGCGTGTCCTATGATGTGTGTCGCTCTCCGCAAGGAGAGCGTGGATAGAAATAACATCGTGTCGGCGAGTTTCAGGGCGTGCACTACGTCGCTCTCCGCAAGGAGAGCGTGGATAGAAATGCCTGGTAGAACACATCAGCGGGGACTTTCTCAACGTCGCTCTCCGCAAGGAGAGCGTGGATAGAAATTGGAGGAAATGACCATGAATATTGATGTTACTGAAAGTCGCTCTCCGCAAGGAGAGCGTGGATAGAAATCCGAACCTCCAGCAAGCCCTGGACACGATCCGCGTCGCTCTCCGCAAGGAGAGCGTGGATAGAAATTCCGGTCAGCGCGCCAGCTGCCGCGCCTATGCCGTCGCTCTCCGCAAGGAGAGCGTGGATAGAAATTCGTACAAATCGTTGAGAAAATCCTGGGATGCTTGGTCGCTCTCCGCAAGGAGAGCGTGGATAGAAATTCCCTGGGGCCTGTGTCCAGCGGTGACAAAGAACCGTCGCTCTCCGCAAGGAGAGCGTGGATAGAAATTTCCCTGTGTTGAGCTTTTCGGCCACTTCCTCGGTCGCTCTCCGCAAGGAGAGCGTGGATAGAAATATGCAGCGCTCACAGAGCGCGGCGCGGTCTGCGTGTCGCTCTCCGCAAGGAGAGCGTGGATAGAAATAGTGCATCCACGTCCAACATACCGCGGATGGCCTGTCGCTCTCCGCAAGGAGAGCGTGGATAGAAATCTGCCGTGCTTCCGCCGGGGTACTGGCGTAGCTGTAGTCGCTCTCCGCAAGGAGAGCGTGGATAGAAATAACGCAGTGCAAGTTATAGTTATCGTAATGGATGTCGCTCTCCGCAAGGAGAGCGTGGATAGAAATATAAGCCCTCACTCTATCAGCTGTATGATACTTACGTCGCTCTCCGCAAGGAGAGCGTGGATAGAAATGGGATGGAAGTTGACGGCGTTGTCTATGATGTATGGTCGCTCTCCGCAAGGAGAGCGTGGATAGAAATTAATGTACGGAGCCAGCCGAGCAAACCAAGACGGTCGCTCTCCGCAAGGAGAGCGTGGATAGAAATAACGCAGTGCAAGTTATAGTTATCGTAATGGATAGTCGCTCTCCGCAAGGAGAGCGTGGATAGAAATCTTATTCTGCCGCTATCCGGCGCGCTGTGTTGTCGTCGCTCTCCGCAAGGAGAGCGTGGATAGAAATAGCACCTTGCTGCTGGCTTTCTGCCAGCCGTTGCTGTCGCTCTCCGCAAGGAGAGCGTGGATAGAAATCAGCTTGGAAAGGTACAGCTCTCCGACCGAGCCGCGTCGCTCTCCGCAAGGAGAGCGTGGATAGAAATACGGTGGTGACAAGCAGCCCCACCGAGGCAATCAGTCGCTCTCCGCAAGGAGAGCGTGGATAGAAATCGATGTGATGAACACCGGTGTAGGTTACACTGAGTCGCTCTCCGCAAGGAGAGCGTGGATAGAAATCGTGAAATCGTCGTACCAGCTCCAACCATAGTGATGTCGCTCTCCGCAAGGAGAGCGTGGATAGAAATTTAAGCATCCCGTCGTGGAACACTTCGGGAATCAGTCGCTCTCCGCAAGGAGAGCGTGGATAGAAATACCCCGACGGCCGTGTGACGTGCTGTGAATACGAGGGTCGCTCTCCGCAAGGAGAGCGTGGATAGAAATGTACACGCCCATATAGTGTACATTGCCTTTTGGGTCGCTCTCCGCAAGGAGAGCGTGGATAGAAATGTTCCTGATGACCGCCGGCGATGTGACCGCGCCGTCGCTCTCCGCAAGGAGAGCGTGGATAGAAATAGATTATGAAAGTTGGTGTACGGTGCCCCATGAGTCGCTCTCCGCAAGGAGAGCGTGGATAGAAATCGTCAGAGTATGCGGGATATGCTGCCGATACCCTAGTCGCTCTCCGCAAGGAGAGCGTGGATAGAAATCTCCGTCTGGTGTACATGTTTGAGCGCTCCGTACGTCGCTCTCCGCAAGGAGAGCGTGGATAGAAATCCATGTCCTGCCGATGATCGTAACATCTAGGCCGTCGCTCTCCGCAAGGAGAGCGTGGATAGAAATTGTGGCCCTCAAGGGTCAGGCAAAACGCTGTCAATGTCGCTCTCCGCAAGGAGAGCGTGGATAGAAATCATTAAGTTTGTCAATCTCCGCGTTGTGGATGGCGTCGCTCTCCGCAAGGAGAGCGTGGATAGAAATGGCAGAATTACGAGTGTTTCCAGTGGATTAAAGCGGTCGCTCTCCGCAAGGAGAGCGTGGATAGAAATTTCCACGCAATGCAGGTTGTAGTTGTCGTAGTGGAGTCGCTCTCCGCAAGGAGAGCGTGGATAGAAATTTGATTATGGCTTGATTGCCGCAGAGTTATCAAGTCGCTCTCCGCAAGGAGAGCGTGGATAGAAATCCATGACTTCCGAATTTGCGTATAAGCTAGGGCAGTCGCTCTCCGCAAGGAGAGCGTGGATAGAAATGCTACGGGGAGAACAAAGAGTATACAGATTTAGCGTCGCTCTCCGCAAGGAGAGCGTGGATAGAAATCGCATAGGTCCACCAGTCGTCCAGGTTGGCGGTGTCGCTCTCCGCAAGGAGAGCGTGGATAGAAATATTTGAAGGGCAAAAAGAACAGCGCCTATGCCCCTGTCGCTCTCCGCAAGGAGAGCGTGGATAGAAATTTTTGTGCCGTTTGACGTGATACGACCCGCGATTGTCGCTCTCCGCAAGGAGAGCGTGGATAGAAATTTCTAGTAGCCTTGATAGCATCCTTGCTGGTGTCAGTCGCTCTCCGCAAGGAGAGCGTGGATAGAAATCCATAGTTGGTGGTTGCGTTGTTGGCAGTTGGCCGGTCGCTCTCCGCAAGGAGAGCGTGGATAGAAATCTTTGATTATATTATACGCCTTTATAGGCGTATTGTGTCGCTCTCCGCAAGGAGAGCGTGGATAGAAATATCCCAGGTTCTGCCTATGATCGTGACATCCAAACGTCGCTCTCCGCAAGGAGAGCGTGGATAGAAATGCCTGTTTTCAGGTAACGTTGCGGCCAACACTCGTCGCTCTCCGCAAGGAGAGCGTGGATAGAAATTGCCGTCTTGGCGTCCTGCGCACTGCGGGCGGCCGTCGCTCTCCGCAAGGAGAGCGTGGATAGAAATACTCTTAGCATTATCATACTGGGCTTGCGTCAGGGTCGCTCTCCGCAAGGAGAGCGTGGATAGAAATTGCACTCTTGGCTGCTGCATCTGCACTGCCCTGCGGTCGCTCTCCGCAAGGAGAGCGTGGATAGAAATAGCCGCAGCCGTTGCGCTGGCCGCTGCATTATCCGTCGCTCTCCGCAAGGAGAGCGTGGATAGAAATGCCTTCGTATCCGCGTTGTGCCGAAACGGCCAGTCGCTCTCCGCAAGGAGAGCGTGGATAGAAATTGCCGCATGACGGCAGAGAAATAATCAAGAATGGTCGCTCTCCGCAAGGAGAGCGTGGATAGAAATCATACCGAAACCGGGAAAAGTCAAAGTAGTCGAGCGTCGCTCTCCGCAAGGAGAGCGTGGATAGAAATGCCTACTCTGTGCTGAATGCCTAAGACTGTAACAGTCGCTCTCCGCAAGGAGAGCGTGGATAGAAATCAGTGCGGCGTTGTAGCTGGCTGATTGCTCCAACAAGTCGCTCTCCGCAAGGAGAGCGTGGATAGAAATTATTGAGGAAATTTCAAAATATGTTGTCAAAGAGTCGCTCTCCGCAAGGAGAGCGTGGATAGAAATGACATATGTAATCCGGCTACCACGTTGCCAAGTATGTCGCTCTCCGCAAGGAGAGCGTGGATAGAAATACCCAGCCGTACTTGGCGTACTTGCTGCACGCGCCGGTCGCTCTCCGCAAGGAGAGCGTGGATAGAAATGCCGGTCTCCGGGTTGGAGGTGGCAGCGATGAGGTCGCTCTCCGCAAGGAGAGCGTGGATAGAAATCCGGGTCATACCCGGCCACGGTGGTGTTGTGGTCGGTCGCTCTCCGCAAGGAGAGCGTGGATAGAAATATTGGCAGACGGTGAACGAACATGTGTCAGCGGGTCGCTCTCCGCAAGGAGAGCGTGGATAGAAATCAGAGCGCTTCCAGGCCGTTAATAAAACCATCGAAGTCGCTCTCCGCAAGGAGAGCGTGGATAGAAATTTCTGGCAGTCTTGATGACATCCTTGCTGGTGTCGTCGCTCTCCGCAAGGAGAGCGTGGATAGAAATGCTAACTGATGATGTGTCAACTGGTGGCAAGATTAAGGTCGCTCTCCGCAAGGAGAGCGTGGATAGAAATAGCATCGCGTTGGCGAGTATCAGGGTGTCCATTACGGTCGCTCTCCGCAAGGAGAGCGTGGATAGAAATAATGATTAAGCTTTTTACGGATGAGGGATGGCCGTCGCTCTCCGCAAGGAGAGCGTGGATAGAAATTACTGCGTCCTGGATAAGGGGGACAATTGCCTGTAGTCGCTCTCCGCAAGGAGAGCGTGGATAGAAATCAATGCTATGCTGGGGTCGTCCACCATAATAAACCCCGGTCGCTCTCCGCAAGGAGAGCGTGGATAGAAATAAGAAAAAAGCCGTTGCGCATAAAGCTTTTGACGCTGTCGCTCTCCGCAAGGAGAGCGTGGATAGAAATGTCGCCCTTGATGTGGCCCTGGTCCCCGTTGAACAAGTCGCTCTCCGCAAGGAGAGCGTGGATAGAAATCGTCGTCTTTTCCACCTCCGGCAGCGTGGCAGTAGTCGCTCTCCGCAAGGAGAGCGTGGATAGAAATTGTCTGGCGCGGATCGGTCGGGCTTAGCAGGCCGAGTCGCTCTCCGCAAGGAGAGCGTGGATAGAAATGTTTGATGCTAAAAGCACCGGCAGCATTTAAGCGGTCGCTCTCCGCAAGGAGAGCGTGGATAGAAATTGTTCGCCGTACCGTACCCACCGACCCAATATTCGTCGCTCTCCGCAAGGAGAGCGTGGATAGAAATATCGGTGCGTCATAGGGCCGGACCGCGAAAATGGGTCGCTCTCCGCAAGGAGAGCGTGGATAGAAATCTTTCCGTAAGTGGGGTCAATAATGCGTGCCGTCACGTCGCTCTCCGCAAGGAGAGCGTGGATAGAAATCGTGGCCTGGCTGCCCAGGTAGTTGGCATTGAAGTCGCTCTCCGCAAGGAGAGCGTGGATAGAAATGCCATTTTCTCTGCTTATCTGTAAGTGGCATTCTGGTCGCTCTCCGCAAGGAGAGCGTGGATAGAAATTTTTTGGCGACGCTACTGCTGCGGATGTTGCAAGTCGCTCTCCGCAAGGAGAGCGTGGATAGAAATATAGCCGCGCTGTGCGGCCATAGCCAGCCACGAAAGTCGCTCTCCGCAAGGAGAGCGTGGATAGAAATCAAAAGGCGATGCTAGAAGCCGCCTATGGGTTTGGTCGCTCTCCGCAAGGAGAGCGTGGATAGAAATTGGTCCAGCGTGCGCTTATCCCGCACCGGCTTGAGTCGCTCTCCGCAAGGAGAGCGTGGATAGAAATTCTTGGATGACCATGGCCACCCAGCGCGGCTACGTCGCTCTCCGCAAGGAGAGCGTGGATAGAAATCCGACCATCAAAGCAATGCGCGGAGATCGCAAGGGTCGCTCTCCGCAAGGAGAGCGTGGATAGAAATAGGCCTGCGCAGGCCTTGCCGCCGGGGTACCCAGTCGCTCTCCGCAAGGAGAGCGTGGATAGAAATATAGCGTTGGTGAGACCATCACGCGCGGCCAATGTCGCTCTCCGCAAGGAGAGCGTGGATAGAAATATACAGGGCAAAAGCATCAATGTTAAAAGTCGCAGTCGCTCTCCGCAAGGAGAGCGTGGATAGAAATAAACACCCCGCAGGGCACGCCAGGGTATGCTCCTGTCGCTCTCCGCAAGGAGAGCGTGGATAGAAATATCCGCATGGACCGCATGAAGGCCTGGAAGGCCAACCGTCGCTCTCCGCAAGGAGAGCGTGGATAGAAATCAGCGTATCAAAGCCCAGGGCCTTGTATCCACCGGTCGCTCTCCGCAAGGAGAGCGTGGATAGAAATAGTGTAGCCCGCTCCCTGCTGGTACAGCTTGAAGTCGCTCTCCGCAAGGAGAGCGTGGATAGAAATGTACTGTACAGGCTCACACAACCATTGATCTTGCGTCGCTCTCCGCAAGGAGAGCGTGGATAGAAATCACAAAGGCAAGGACCCGGCCTGGCAAGAGGCAGAGTCGCTCTCCGCAAGGAGAGCGTGGATAGAAATGTCTGTGGAAACGCGGATATAAAGCACCACCCGCGGTCGCTCTCCGCAAGGAGAGCGTGGATAGAAATATAGGTGCTTTCGCGGATCACAACGTTAGATGTGGTCGCTCTCCGCAAGGAGAGCGTGGATAGAAATACGGAGTCGGTATCGCAATAAACAAAGCCATCCCCGTCGCTCTCCGCAAGGAGAGCGTGGATAGAAATACGTGCCCACTTCTCGGAGATGTGCAAGTTGTTGGGTCGCTCTCCGCAAGGAGAGCGTGGATAGAAATCAAGACGGGTAAGACACACCGCATTTACCTGCCGGTCGCTCTCCGCAAGGAGAGCGTGGATAGAAATTGACAGGGCCGTGTACTGATCTTCCGGGACCTCGGTCGCTCTCCGCAAGGAGAGCGTGGATAGAAATCGACCCCGTGACGGACAAGGCCTGGGCCCTGGAAGGTCGCTCTCCGCAAGGAGAGCGTGGATAGAAATCCTGTAACGGATTGCAGCCGTTGCCCTGGCCTGGTCGCTCTCCGCAAGGAGGGCATGGAATGTTTCTCTTTCTGACTGTTCAGGGTGGTTTTGTTCATGCGGATATCCGCTTTAATTTTAAAAATTGCTATAGTAAAAAACTCTCGCATAAAATAATATAAAAATATTATATTATCTACTTGACAAGGTACCCCTGCGGGGTATATAGTGAATATACCCCGCAGGGGTACCTTGCATGTGATGGGAGGGTAACATAATGCAGGAAAACGAAAAGAAGGAACCGTGTTGCTGCTGTGCACACAAAACAAAGCATCGCAGTGAAGAAGAGTATAAAAGCCTGGTCCACAGACTGAACCGGATCGAAGGGCAGATTCGGGGCATCCGTGGGATGGTGGAAAACGAAGTGTATTGTCCGGATATTCTGGTGCAGTCGGCGGCGGTAACGGCGGCGATGAACGCGTTCAACCGTGAGCTGCTGGCAAACCATATCCGCACCTGTGTGGCGGATGATATCCGTGCCGGGAATGACGAAGTTGTGGATGAGCTGCTGAAAACGCTGCAGAAACTGATGAAATAAGCATTGCCTGCACAAAATAGCAGAAGCAGAACATGAAATAAATGCACGAGTGTTTGAGCCAGCAAAAATGCCATGCCAATGCCCAGTACGATTGTTTTTCTGTTCACAAACATCGGTAAAAGTTTGTGTAACATTACCAGAGCCATGAATAAATGCCAGTCATTCCCCGTGAGAGGGTGTGGATAGAAATGCCGCATCGGCCTTGGTTGTCCCCAACGTATCGCTCTCCGCAAGGAGAGTGTGGATAGAAATGGTAACCTCAATAATACGTCGAATTGCAGGCTAGCCGCTCACCAAAAGAGGAGTGAGGATAGGGCAACACCGCACAATTCCCGCCTTGCGGCTTAAGCACCGCTCCGGCAGCTG
>OLQR01001446.1_pt1 | contig 13836 bp, 8 predicted proteins | sample 1671881 | NCBI WGS metagenome assembly OLQR01 (sample SAMEA3136623, study PRJEB25190) | human gut metagenome | biome: human gut; feature: human-associated habitat; material: faeces | place: Austria | collected 2013 | reverse complement strand
GCCTGCACCGTCTGGAGCAGGCCTGCCTCTCCGGCGGCCTGAAGGACCTGCTGGCCGCCGCCCGGCAGGAGCTGGGCAACCCGGTGCTGGTGGTGGACAGCAGCTTCCGCACCCTGGCCATGGAGCCGGAACAGCCCATCGGCATCGACAGTTGGGACCGCATCCTGCAGGGCGAAGCGCCTCAGCATCACGACCTGAAGCAGGCCGAAGCCATGATCGAAAATTTTTCTGCCCGCAACCTTACCGGCCTGCAGACCGTACCTTACACCGAGCCGGACGGCCGCCCCGTCCGTCGGATGGTGGGGCCTGTGGTCGCCCCCGACGATGGCCGCAACTGCGGCGGGCTGGAGATCATTGAGCTGAAACACCCCTTTGCTCCGGAGGACGAGGTCCTGGCCCAGCGTCTGCTGGAGCTGCTGCAGCATTATCTGGTGCATGCAGCCCCCACCGCCTGGCGGGCTGCACCGGAAGAGCGCTTTTTGCAGGAGCTTCTGTTCTGTGAGCCTGCCCAGCAGAGCGCCATGCAGAAAAAGCTGCACCGCTTCCCGGCGCTGGAAGCGCCCCCGCACTTCTATCTGGCCAGCATCCCGCTGTCGCAGGCGCACCGGCTCACCCGCACGAATCAACAGGCTCTGCTGGCCCACGAGTGGCCGGAAGGGTGGTTCATGCAGACCGAAACCGCCTTCCTGCTTCTGCTGCCCGGCACCGGGGACGCTGCCCAACCGGAACAGCTGCTGCAAAAATTGCAGGAGGTGGGCCTGCGCATGGACCAGACCGTGATCCTGAGCATGCCGTTTCCCTCTCTGCTGCAGCTGGGCACCGTGTGGCGCTTCAATCAGGAAGCCGCCGCCACCGCCCGGGACCTGCACTGCGGTGCGGGCTGCCGCAGCGCCTCGGCCCTGTATCAGGACGTGTTTGTCCGCACCATCGCCCAGAGCGCCAACCTCCGGGCCTTCATCCACCCCATGCTGCGCCGCCTGCAGGAGTACGACCAGGCCCACAGCACCGCCCTGCTGCACACCCTGTGCGTCTACCTGCTGCAGGAGCAGAACCTCCATGCCACGGCCCGGCAGCTTTTCATCCACCGCAATACGCTGGTGTACCGGCTGCAGCGCATCCGCACCCTGCTGCAGCTGGACCTGAACGATGCCGCCGTGCGCAATGTCCTGCGCACCGGCTGTATCCTGCTGGAATACTATCAGGGTGCCTTCTGATTTTTCGCACAAAACAAGACCCGGCACAGTCTGCATTCCACACTGTGCCGGGGCTTCATTGGTTTGTTTTCGTTACAGGGTCTCTACGCGGTCAAACAGGGAGCCTGCGGTCTCCACCGCATCCCTGCTGCCAAAGGTCACCTTCACACCGGCAGCCATGGCATCGGCCAGACCGGCGGCCTGCTCTTTGAGCAGAGCTGCGTCCACGGCACACAGGGCCTTGCGGTCGGCAGCCTTCATTGCTTCGGTGATGCCGCAGAAATACTGCCGGTCCAGCTCCCGTGCCTCGGCGCGGGGCTTGCGGGGCGTGTCCAGCTTGGCCACGGCACCCACGATCAGGTCGTTCAGGTCCTTTTCGGTGTAATCGCGGGCGGCCAGCTCCGCCGGGCCCTTGGCAAAGGTGTCGTAGCTCTCGGTCAGATGGGGGTCCCGGTAGGTGTACAGGTACTCCACGCCGTCCGACGACAGCATGCCGGTGCCGTAGGCGCCGCCCACCTCGCGGATGTTGTGCCACAGGTATTCGTAGCTCATCACGCGGGCCAGCACCTTGCGGTCGCTGCGGCGCTCCATGGGCCACACCTGCACCGCGTAGTTCACGCCGCCGTCAATAATAAAGGCCTCGTTCACCGGCGGGGTCAGCGGCTCCGCATAGGGCTGCGCCGCGTCGCGCTCCTGCGCCGCAAACCGGCTGCCCGGCAGCAGGGTGCGCAAGGTGTCCAGCGCCTGCTCCGAGCCGTGCAGGCTCACGGTGAGCTGGGCGTGCTGCAGCACCTGGGCCCGCAGGGTTTCCAGCTTTGCGCCAAGGCCTGCCCAGTCGGCCTTTTCCAGCAGATCGCACAGGAAGTGATAATAGCTTACGCCGCTGCATCGCTCGCTGGCCGCGTTCTCCACATTGTAGTGGGCACTGGCACGGACCGCCGCATAGGCGTTGCCCTGCTGGATGAACTGCTGTTCCATGTTCAGTTTCTGCTGGCTCAGCACCCGGGCAAAGGCGGCTTCCGCCGCCGGGCCGGTGAGCTGCGTGTCATACAGCCACTCGCCGCCCAGCTTCACGGCCTTTTGCAGGCTGCGTTCCAGCAGGCTCAGGCTCATGGTCAGTTTGGCATGGCAGGGTGCGCCCTCCTGCCGGCCGGTCCAGAAGTCCAGCAGTACGCGGCTGTCGCCCAGCCAGGTGCTGCGCAGGGTGTTCAGCTGCTGGGCCGTGTGGGTCGGCGTGTCCAGCTCGTCCAGCACATCGGTGAGCAGGTCCAGATACGGCAGGTCCTCCGGGGCCACATGGCCCAGGTCATAGTAGAAATTCAGGTACAGGCTGCCCGCCGAGGGGTGGCGCAGCACCGTGGCACCGGCCACCTGCTCGGTCTGCCCGGCCGCGCTGGGGGCACCTTCGCCCAGGTCGGCCACGGTCAGCGGATGATCCAGCACCAGTTTGGCGTCGGTGCGGGCCGGGACCTGTGTCCCTTCCTGCTTCTTGGGCAGGGTGGGCACCTGCAGCACCTGCACCGGAGCCGGGGCAAACAGGTTGCGCAGCAGCTCGTCGAACCAGCCGTCCGCCATCTTGCTGCGCAGGGAGGCAAACAGCTTGTCCGTGTGCAGCAGCAGGGCGGGATCCCCGGTGTGCAGCCAGCCCGTGGAAGCGTTGATGGCGTCCAGCACGCCGTCCGGCAGGCTGCCCGGCCGCTCCAGCGAGGCAAACTCTGCCGAATTCAGCGAGGCCATCAGCAGCTCCTGCGGGATGCCCCGGGCCAGTACGTCATCCACTGCCTTGCGCACCGCCGGGGCAAACTTGCGGGCGCTCTCTTCGGTGGTACCCCGCAGCACCAGCTCCAGCGTGGGCTGCAGGGTACTGTCATCAAAGCCCATGTCGATGTCCGCACCCAGCTTTTCGGCCAGCAGGGCCGCTTTCAGGGGCGAATTGTTGGTGCCCAGCAGCGCGTCCAGCAGGATCTCCACGCCCAGCTGCCGTTCCCGGTCCGCAAAGGCACCGGTGTACCAGGCCAGTGCGCACTGCACCTCGTCCGGCTCCGGGTTCTCGGTGTAATAGGGCAGCTCCACGCAGGTGCCCGGCTGCTCGTCCTGCACCGTCAGGCGGGGGCGGGTGGTGGTCCTGGGCATCCGGGACAGGTAATCGCGGTCCAGCATTTCCAGCTTTTCGGCCATGTCCATCTTGCCGTACAGGGTGATGCAGCAGTTGTCCGCGCTGTAGTGGCGGCGGTACACCCGCTGATATTTCTCATAGGTCAGCGCCGGGATGCTCTCCGGGTCGCCGCCGGACACAAAGCCATAGGCCGTGTCCGGGAACATGGCACGCTCCAGCGCATTCTGCAGCTGAGCGTCCGGGGTGGCAAGGGCCCCCTGCATCTCGTTGTACACCACGCCGCTCACAGTGCCGTCGGCATCCCGGTGCCAGCCCTCCTGCTCGAACACAGCCCTGTCCACCATGGCCAGCGGGCAGAACACCGCGTTCAGGTAGACGTCCATCAGGTTTCTGAAATCCGTCTCGTTGGGAGTGGCAAAGGGGTACACGGTCTTATCCGGGAAGGTCATGGCATTGAGGAAGGATGCCATGCTGCTCTTGAGCAGCTGCAGAAACGGCGAGGTGACCGGGTATTTTTCGCTTCCGGCCAGCACCGAATGCTCCAGAATATGAAAAACGCCGGTGTCATCGGAGGGGAAGGTGCCGAACCCGATGCCAAAGGCCTTGTTGTTGTCCTCATTTTCCACCAGCAGGATGGTGGCCCCGCTCACGTCGTGGGTGAGCACGGTCAGGGTACCGTGCTGCTCGGGGCAGTCCTCTGTGCGGACGAGGGTATAACCGGGAACCTGCTTCATCGCTTTATTCTCCTTTGTGTTTTTGGTCTGGCCCTATTGTATCATTCACCGTTCCAAAACACAATTGCCGGTTTGTAAACAATAACCCAAAAAGGCTCCCCTGTGCATGCACAGAGGAACCTTTTGAAAAAACGTGTGTTACACCTGCTTGGCGTGTTCCGTTCGGCACGACACCCGGAACAGCACAAAGCCGATGACGAACAGCACCGCGATGCTGCCCACGCCCACGTTGGCACTGCCGGTAAGCTGGCTGCCCACACTGACGATCATGGTGCCCAGGAAGGATGCCCCCTTGCCGCAGATGTCGAACAGGCCGAAGTATTCGCCGGATTTTTCCGCCGGGATGATCTTGGCAAAGTGGCTGCGGCTCAGTGCCTGCACACCGCCCTGGAACATCCCCACCAGCACGGCCAGCACCCAGAACTGCCACTGCTGGGTGAGGAAGAAAGCAAACACCGCAATGCCGGTATAGGCCGCGATGCACACCGGGATCAACTGGCTGGAGGGGTATTTTGCGCTCAGCCGGCCGAAGATCAGCGCCGAGGGAAAGGCCACGATCTGGGTGACCAGCAGCGCCAGCAGCAGGCCGGTGGTGTCCAGACCCAGGGCCGTGCCGTAGGCCGTGGCCATATCAATGATGGTGTACACGCCGTCGATGTAGCAGAAGAACGCCAGCAGGAACCAGAACACCTGCTTGTCCTCATAGAGGTGCTTCAGGGTGTGGCCGATGCGCACAAAACTCTGCCGGATGGCGTGCTGCTTCACCTCCACATAGTTGACCTGCCGGTAGCGCCGGAGCAGCGGCAGGGTGGTGACCAGCCACCACGCCGCCGTGATGAACAGTGCAATGGTCAGGGCGGTCATCTGGCTCATGCCGATGGCCCCGCTGCCCAGCACCAGCGCCAGACACACCACAAAGGGCACACAGCTGCCGATGTAGCCCCAGGCATAGCCGCGGGAGGACACCATGTCCATCCGCTCCGGGGTGGTCACATCGCCCAGCATGGAGTCATAAAACACCAGACTGCCCGAAAAGCCGATCTTGGCCACGATGAAGATGACCAGGAACGGCAGCCAGGTGCGGGCCGCGCCCATGGCACAGCAGCCCAGCACACCCACGAACAGGCAGAGCATGAAGATGGGCTTTTTGAAATTCTTGGTATCGGCCAGCGTGCCCAGAATGGGCCCCAGCACGGCGGTGACCACCGTGACCACCGAGCTTGCATAGCCCCAGTAGGCCAGATAGTTCACCTTGCTCACGCCGCCGGCCTCCGCCAGCGCATTGAAGAAGATGGGCACCAGCGTAGCGATCATCAGTACAAAGGCCGAGTTGCCCACATCGTACAGGATCCACGCACGCTCCAGCGGCGTGACCTTAAATTTTTTCTTTTGCATTCTTGTTCCTCTCGCACCGCCGTGCGGTGCACTCTCTTTTCCCAGTTGTCTGAACGGCAGGAAGTTTCTCTGACCTCCTGCTGGCCGCCCCTCAGAATTCCCCGAAGGTGTGGTCATAGGCCTTGTCCAACGGCTCGTCCGTGTCCAGCGTTTCCGCATAGGCTTCGATCAGCCGCACCGCCAGCGGAATGGCCTGCTGGTACAGGGCATCCAGTTTCTCATTGCTCTCGGTGCACTGCGGGTTGGGCTGCGGGTTGGCCACAAGGCCGTGGAGCACGTCGTACTTGCCCACTGCCTTCATGCCGGTGAGCACCACCCAGCGCTTGACCGCGCCGGAGGGCTGCAGCAGCCGGTGCATCGCGATCATCCCCTTGAGGGCGTCCAGCACCTGCAGGCCGGTCAGACCCTCGTAGAAGGGCGCGATGACCCGGGCATTTTCCGCCGTGGGCCGGATATGGCTGGCCGTGAAGAAGCTCTTCGGGTCATGGCCGTCCCGGCGCAGCAGCATGTCGTCGAACTCGGTCTCGATTTCGCAGTGGCTCACTCCGCTCTGGCGGGTGTAGGCCTCCACATAGGGGTGACAGGTGCTGTCCAGCGCAAAATGACACACGAACCCCAGCGCATAGGCCAGCGCGGCGTCCCGGTCCTTTGCCTGTCGCACCACGCCCCGGGCGCGCTCAAAGAACACCCGGCCCGGCTGCTCGTGCATGGCGTTGCCCAGGGCACTCACGGGGTTGGACTTGGCTGCATGATAGTAGAACAGCAGATCCGGCCCGTGCAGGCCCACGTCGAACAGGGCCCGGTTTTTCCCGATCTGATCCTGCAGGGCTGCGGGCAGCTGCTGCAGAACATCCGCGCCGAAGCGGCGGTGCGCATAAGTTGACGGCATAAGATCCCCTCCTGTTTCCGTCGAGCGCAGTGCGCTCATAGTTTCAGTATAGCAGAAAGTTTCCCGACCTTCTACCCTTTTGTGTCTGATTTCTGTAAAAATTTTGAATGATTCTTACTGCATTCTACCGGGTCGTTTCTGAAAATATGGGCTCTGCACGCAAAGCGCAAAAAAGCACAGCCGTTCTCAGAACAGCTGTGCCTTTCCGGTATCAATTCTTATAGGTTCTCGTAGCCCTGCGGCATCTCGTTCTTGCGGTTGCGGTCCATGAGGGTGCGCAGCGCGTCGCTGGCACTCATGCCCTCCTTGACGATGGCGTTCACCGTCTGCACGATGGGCATTTCCACGTTGTACTTGGCGGCAAGCTCCATGGCGGCGGGCAGGGCGTTGATGCCCTCCACCACCATGCCCACTTCCTTCACGGCCTGCTCCGGGCTCTCGCCCTTGCCGATGAGGATGCCGGCGCGGTTGTTGCGGCTGTGCATGCTGGTGGCCGTCACGATCAGGTCCCCGATGCCGGCCAGGCCCGCAAAGGTGTGGATGTTGCAGCCCATGGCCACGCCCAGGCGGGCGATCTCGGCAATGCCGCGGGTGATCAGGGCCGCGCGGGCGTTGTCGCCGTAGCCAAGGCCGGTGGAGATGCCCACGCCCAGGGCGATCACGTTCTTCAGGGCACCGCTCAGCTCCACGCCCTTGATGTCGGGGTTGGTGTACACGCGCATGCAGGTGTTGCTGAACACATCCTGCACAAAGCGGGCCGCCTCGTCATCCGGGCAGGCCGACACAATGGTGGTGGGCAGGTCCAGCGCCACTTCCTCGGCGTGCGTGGGGCCGCTCAGGGCCACCAGCCTGCAGTTTTTGGGGCCGCCGTCCCTGTTCAGCTCGTCGGCGATCACCTCGGTCATGGTATATAAGGTATCCGGCTCCATGCCCTTGGCCACATCCACAAGGATCTGACCATCCGGGATATAGGGCCGTGCCTTGGCGGTGGTGCTCCGCACGAACACCGACGGCACTGCAAACAGCAGCACATCCTTGCCGGTGCACACTTCCTCGATGCTCTTGGTGAACTGCAGCTCGGCCGGGATCTTCATGCCCGGCAGGTTGGGGTGCACCCGTGTAGTGGAGAGGTTGTCCACCTCCGCCTCAATGGCCGACCACACCTGCACTTCGTTGCCGCTGACGGTCAGCATCCGCGCCAGCGCCATGCCCCAGGTACCTGCACCCAGAACGCCAATCTTCCGTTTCGTCACGTTTGTGTCCTCCGTTTGCACCGGCAGCCGGGCCGCCGGTGAATTTGCGCGGCACCGGCAAACCCGGTGTGCACGTTGTTATGCCCATTGTACACGAAAGCGCCTGCCGCGTCAACCGGCTTGCCGCATTGCACAAAGTTCCCGCAGCGGCTGGGACGTTTTTGTTCACAATACGCGATCTTTGCAAACTATTTGCACCGCCGGACGTTTCATGTTATAGTATTCTGGTAGGTTTTGTAGGAATTTCCACAAACCCCTTGACTTTGAGTATACTCGAAGTTGTATAATACATTCACCGTTGTTTTCTGAGAGTATTTGAGGTACTGTGATCGTTCATGTTTGAAGCACTTTTATCCAACCGCACGGTCAGCGTGCTGGTGGAGGCCCTGCCCCGCATCCTGACGGCCGGCCTTACCATGACCATCCCGCTGACGCTGGTGTCCTTCTTTTTTGCCATGATCATCGCGGTGGTGGTGGCACTGGTGCAGTACGCCAACGTGCCGGTGCTGCGGCAGATCGCCCGGTTCTACATCTGGGTCATCCGCGGCACACCGCTGCTGGTGCAGCTGTTCATCATCTTTTACGGCCTGCCCAGCCTGGGCATCATGCTGGACGCCTTTCCCGCCGCCGTCATCGCCTTTGCCTTCAATGAGGGTGCCTACTGCGCCGAGACCATGCGCGGCGCGCTGGAAAGCGTGCCCCAGGGCCAGCTGGAAGCCGGTTACTGCGTAGGCATGAGCTGGGTGCAGATCATGCGCCGCATCGTGCTGCCGCAGGCTTTGCGCACCGCCGTGCCCGCCCTGTCCAACTCCCTCATCGGCATGATCAAGGACACCTCGCTGGCGTCCAACATCACGGTGGCCGAGCTGTTCATGGCCGGTCAGCGCGTGGCGGCCCGCACCTACATCTTCCTGCCCATCTACTGTGAGGTGGCGGTGGTGTACCTGCTGTTCTGCACGGTCATCACCAAACTGCAGGCTGTGCTGGAGCACCGGCTCAACGCCCGGGGCTTCCAGTAAGAAAGGAGTGTGGAACCCATGGCAATGATGGAGATTCGGAACGTCCACAAGACCTTCCGCACCTACGCAAAAGCCGGTCTGCGCCCCGGTGCACACAAGGTGGTCAGCGAGCTGCCGGTGCTGCAGGGCGTGGACCTGACCGTGGAAAAAGGCGATGTGGTGGCCATTCTGGGCCCTTCTGGCTCCGGCAAGACCACCCTGCTGCGCTGCCTGAATTTTCTGGAGACCGCCGACGCAGGCCAGCTGGTGCTGGACGGCGAGACCTTTGACCTGGCCCATGCAGGCCGGGCCGACATCGCCCGGCTGCGCAAAAAGACGGCCTTTGTGTTCCAGAACTACAACCTGTTCCGGAACAAGACCGCCCTGCAGAACGTGACCGAGGGACTCATCGTGGCCCGCAGGATGCCCCGGGAGCAGGCCGACGCCATCGGCCGCCGCATGCTGGAAAAGGTGGGTCTGGCCGACCGGGCCGACTACTACCCCCGCCAGCTCTCCGGCGGTCAGCAGCAGCGCGTAGCCATTGCCCGTGCCCTGGCCACCGACCCGGAGATCATCTATTTCGACGAACCCACCAGTGCGCTGGACCCGGAGCTGACCGGCGAGGTGCTGAGCGTGATGCGCCAGCTGGCCGAAGAGGGCATGACCATGCTGGTGGTGACCCACGAGATGGGCTTTGCCCGCAACGTTTCCTCCAAGACGGTGTTCATGGAGAACGGCGTGGTGGTGGAGCAGGCTCCCTCCCGCGAATTCTTTGCCGACCCGAAGGAGGAGCGCACCCGGGCCTTTTTGCAAAAGATCGCCCACACGGAGTGATATACGGTCATCGGGGAGCTTCCTCCTCGGACACGAGTACGGGTTGCGGCTCCCAGCGCATGCGGCGGCCCTTGAGCGAGCCTTGCATTCTGCTGGCCGCTGTCCCAACAGCAACTCCCTGTTTCCGCCGCTGGCGGCGGTCGTTGCCGTTGCAGGCCATTCCATCGCCCGCCCTATTGCCCTACGGGCAACAGGGTCCCACCCCAGCGGACGGTCCTCGGAGAAACTCCCCGATGGCCGCCTAGACAAACATTTTAACTGAAAGGATATTTCTATGAAACGCAGAACCTTTATTTCTCTGATGAGTGTGATGGCTGCCGCCGGTGTGCTGACCCTGGCAGGCTGCTCTTCCAATTCCGGCAGCAGCGCTGCCGCTTCCGGTGCGGCTTCTTCGGCTGCTTCCACCGGCGCTGCCGACCAGCTGGCCGCCATTCAGACCAACGGCAAGCTGGTGGTGGCACTGGAAGGTGCATGGCAGCCCTGGAGCTACCACGACGAGAGCGACACCCTGGTGGGCTACGACGTGGAAGTCTCCCGTGCCATCGCCGAGAAGCTGGGCGTGGAGCCGGAGTATGTGGAAAGCGACTGGGACAGCCTGTTCGCCGGTCTGGACGCAGGCCGCTTTGACATCGTGTGCAACGGCGTCGAGGTGACCGACGAGCGCGCCAAGACCTACGACTTCACCACCCCTTACGGCTACATCCACACCGCACTGGCCGTGCGCAAGGACAACGAGGACATCAAGAGCTTTGAGGACCTGAAGGGCAAGACCACCGCCAACAGCCTGGCTTCCACCTACATGGAGCTGGCCGAGAGCTATGGTGCCACCGTGCAGGGCATCGACACGCTGGAAGAGACCATCCAGCTGCTGACCGCCGGCCGCATCGACGCCACCCTGAACGCCGATGTGTCCTTCTACGACTACCTGAATGTGCATCCGGACGCCGACTTCAAGCTGGTGGCCCAGACCGAGGACGCTTCTCATGTGGCCATCCCGGTGCGCAAGGGCGACGACAGCGCTTCCCTGCTGGAAGCCATCAACACTGCCATTGAGGAGCTGCGGGCCGACGGCACCCTGAAAGCTCTGGGCGAAAAATACTTTGGGCAGGATATTTCTTCGGAGGACTAAGAAGCTCGACCCTCTCCGTCTGTGCCCTTCGTTCCCATCCAGCTCCCCCGAAAGGGGGAGCTTTTTTGTTATCAGCCATATTTTTCTACGCTTCTCTATTGACTCATGCAATATTATATGATATATAATATTATAGAAGCACGTCAACCAGAAAGGAGGCTGTTCCCACATGAGTTTTCCCATCAGCGCCGCACTGCTGGATGCCATTGTGCTGTCTGTGGTGGCGCAGGAGCCGGAGGGCACCTATGGCTACCGCATTACCCAGCAGGTCACCCATCCCCTGGAGCTCAGCGAATCCACCCTGTACCCGGTGCTGCGGCGGCTCCAGAAGGACCAGCTGCTGACAGTGTACGACGCCCCGGTCAACGGCCGCAACCGCCGCTATTACCAGATCACCCCGGCCGGGCGGCAGCAGCTTGCCGCCTATGCCCAGGAGTGGAGCCGCTACCGTTCTTCCATTGACACATTTTTCAGAGAGGTGGAATGATCTATGACCCGTACTGCATTTCTTGCTGCCCTGGAACAGCTTTTAGCCCCTTTGCCGGAGGCCGAGCGCAAGGACGCTTTGAGTTATTACGAGGATTATCTGGATGCCGCCGGGCCGGAAAAGGAGGCCCAGGCCATCGCAGAGCTGGGCACTCCGGAGGAGGTAGCCCACAAGATCCTGGAGGAGCAGGCCCCGGCTGACTCCTCTGCCGCCCCGGCATCCCCTGCCCACAAGCCCCGGTCCACCTGGCGCATGGTGCTGGGCGGTGGGCTGGCGGTGCTGGTGCTGGTTTGCTTTTTCTTCCAGCACTCCAAAGCCACCCCAGTGCAGCCGGTGGAGCCTGCGTCTCCGGCAGCAGACAGCAGCTCTGTCCCGGAAGAGAGCAACGGCACCCACCTCGCTGTCCCGGCCGATACCGTACCCCTTCCCATCCCCGCCGATGACCTGGGCAACAGCACCCTGCAGATCCCCCTGGAAAAGCTGCGTACAGAGCTGGAGTTGGAGCTAGACTACGGCTCCGTGGTCTTTGTCACCGACCCGACCCTTACCTCGGACGTATACGCCACCTTCCAGTTCGACAACTTCCCCCATACCCCTCTCCAGCGCACCTCTGATGAATATGGGCACACCACCCTGGATTTTGAGATGCCAGATAACTGGCAGGTGTCCCCCGATGCCCCGGAAGCCCTGCTTACCGTCACCCTCCCGGCAGACGCCCTCACCCGGTTGACCTTAGATCTGGAGGTGGGGGACGTCCATCTGGACGACCTGCAGCTGCAGAGCCTGAAGGTAGAGCTGGATAACGGCAGTCTGTATGCCGACGACCTGACCGTGACCCGGGACCTGGAAACGGACATTTCCATCGGCGGATGCCTCATCCGCCAGCTTTCCGGCACAAAGCAGGCTAATATCAGTGCCTACCGCTCCATCCATCTGTGTCTGGACGGAGACCCTGCCGACTACACCATTGATGCCCGGACCGACAATGTTGTCCGCATCGGCAGCAAAAAATACGACAAACGCTATACCTCTACCGGTCCCAAGGGGGATCTGGACCTGTCTGCCACGGGCCTCATTGATCTGACCCCTCAGCACTCCCCTGCCTGACAGCAAAACGCCCTTCTCCCACGGCCTTGAGCCAGCGGAGAAGGGCGTTTACTTATTCCTGATGAAAATACTCGTAGATGGTCTGGGCCAGCTGCTTGCCCACGCCGGGGGTGTTTTCCAACTGGTCGGGGGTGGCTTCCTTCACCGCACCCACGCTCTTGAACTGCGTCAGCAGGGCTTTGGCAGTTTTAGGGCCTACGCCCGGCACCTCGGTCAGGGTGGAGGAGTAGCTTTTCTGCTTCATCTGCTGCTTACGGTAGGCGTTGGCAAAGCGATGGGTCTCGTCCTGGATGGCGGTGATGAAGGTAAAGGTGCCCCGGTTCATGTTGATAGCAATCTCCCGGCCCTCGCTGTCCACCATGGCCCGGGTACGGTGGTGGTCGTCCTTTACCATGCCGAACAGCGGCACCTCTGCCAGAGCCGTCCCGGCCAGGGCCTGCCGGGCGGCACTGACCTGGCCCCTGCCGCCGTCCATCAGCAAAAGGTCCGGCTTTTGGCCAAACCAATTGCCGCCGGGCTGACCGTTTTGCGCCTGTGCGGCGTATTTTTCGTACTCTGCCGCCCGGCGGGAGACAGTTTCTGCCAGCGAGGCGTAGTCGTCGGTGCCCGCCACGGTCTTCATCTTGAACTTCCGGTAGCCCGCCTTGAAAGGCTTGCCGTCCTTGAAGGTGACCATGCCGCAGACGCTGGAGCCGTCGCCCCAGTTGGAGATATCGTAGCTTTCAATGGCGCGGGGCGGTTTGGGCAGCCCCAGCACCTGGGCCAGCTCGTCCAGCAGTTTTTCCTCCCGGGCGTAGCGGCCACTCTCCCGCGCCAGACGCTCCACCGCGTTGGTGTGCGCCATCTCCACCAGATGAGCCTTGTCGCCGCGCTGGGGCACATACAGCTGCACTTCGCTGCCGCGCTTCTGGTTCAGGGCCTGCTGCAAGGCATCCACGTCCGGCGGCAACGCATCCACCGCGATGATCTTGGGGATCTGCTCATCGTCCAGATAGTACCGGGGCAGAAATTCCTCCCGCACCGCGTCGATGTCGGAGGTGTCATGGAACAGGAACTCCCGCTTGTCGGTGAGCCGCCCTTCGCGGAAGCGCAGCACCGCCGCGCATACGCTGCCGGGCGTACCGGCCAGCGCCACCACGTCCATCTCTACGTCCGGATCCACGACCACCTTCTGCCCGGCGCTCACCTTGGTGATGGCGTTGATCTGGTCCCGGATGAGGGCCGCCGTCTCGAACTCCAGCCGGTCGGAGGCCTCCAGCATCCGTTCGTTCAGGGTCTTGAGGATGTCCTTTTTGCCGTAACGGATCAGGTGCACCGCCCCTTTTACCGCCTCGTTGTAGGTCTCGCAGCTGATCCTGCCGCTGCACACCGCCATGCACTTGCCGATATGGGCGTTCAGGCAGGGGCGGCCCTTGCCGATGTCCTGTGGGAAGCGCTTGGAGCAACGCGGCAGCAAAAAGGCATCCATGGCGGTCTCTGCCATCTGCCGTGCCGCAAAGCTGGAGGTGTAGGGGCCGATATACTCTGCCCCGTCCTCCTCCTTTTGCAGGGTGAAGGAAAGGCGCGGCCAGTCCTCCCGGGTGACGCGGATATAGCTGTAGCCCTTGTCATCCTTGAGCAGGATGTTGTATTTGGGGGTGTGGGCCTTGATCTGGCTGGCTTCCAGCACCAGTGCCTCGAATTCGCTCAGATCGGAAGAGC
>OLQR01001442.1_pt1 | contig 13867 bp, 9 predicted proteins | sample 1671881 | NCBI WGS metagenome assembly OLQR01 (sample SAMEA3136623, study PRJEB25190) | human gut metagenome | biome: human gut; feature: human-associated habitat; material: faeces | place: Austria | collected 2013 | reverse complement strand
TTTCTCCAGAAGAAGCAGAGGCTTTTATGAAGATTTATCATAAAATTTACAGTAACCTGTCTGAGACAGGATGCGAAGAAACAGGGAAAGAAGGAAGGAACAAATGAACAAACTAAAAAGATACGTGATCTTTCTGATCGGTCTGTTCGTGAACTCACTTGGTGTCAGCCTGATCATCAAGGCAAGTCTCGGAACCTCACCGATCTCATCGATTCCGTATGTATTAAGCTTAAGTTTTCCGTTTACACTCGGAAACTTTACGATTTTTTTCAGCGTATTTCTGATCTTACTGCAGTTACTGATCCTGCGTAAAAATTTTAAACTGGAACATGTTCTGCAGATACCGGTATCTATTATCTTTGGATATTTCATCGATCTGACCATGCTTCTGTTTACATGGGTAAACCCGCAGGCGTATGTTATGAAGATCGTATATCTTCTGATCGGATGTCTGATCCTTGGATTTGGTGTGTACATGGAAGTGCTGGCAGACGTTGTTATGCTGCCGGGAGAATCTTTTGTCCGCGCGATCGTTCTGACATGGAAAACCAACTTTGGTACGACAAAAATCTGCTTTGACGTTTCCATGGCGGTGATCGCGGCAATCCTGTCCTTTGTATTTACCGGACATCTCAATGGTGTGCGTGAAGGTACGATCATTGCGGCACTTCTGGTTGGATTTATTGCCAGAGTCCTTGGCAAGAAGCTTGCATTTGTCAAACCGCTTCTGTTTCCGGAAGAGTTCGCAGGGGAAAATGTGGAAAGTGCCGGCAAATCCGGTGCGGCATCTGTGGATAAACCGGCAGATGAAGTTCAGCGTAATGTCATCGTGATCGGCAGACAGTTTGGGAGCGGCGGACACGATATCGGCAAAGCACTTGCAGAAAAACTTGGCTACGCTTTTTATGATCAGGAGATCATCGAGATGACTGCCGGAACGACAGGATATACACCGGAATTTATCCAGAAAAAAGAAGAGATGATGACCAGCAGTTTCCTGTATGACCTGGTGAACCAGATGTATATGTATGCACAGCCGGACGAGGAAGCACCGAAGGACAAGATCTACGAAGCTGAATCAAAGGTCGTCAGAGAACTTGCTGCAAAAGGAAACTGCGTGATCGTAGGACGCTGCTCTGACTACACCCTTAGAGACAACAAAAACTGCCTCAGAGTTTTCTTCTGCGCACCAATGGAAAACAGAATGAAACGAGTCATGGACCGTCTGCATCTGTCCGAAAAAGACGCAAAACAGAAGATCCAGAAAGAAGATAAATGGCGCGCCGACAACTACCGCTATTACACCGGCCGTATCTGGGGCGCATCAGCAAACTTCGATCTGACTGTGAATACAGCTCTCGGAGAAGAGTACATAGAAATGTGCATCCGCGAGGCGATGAAACGGTAAAATCAATGTTCCGTATACGATAAAAAGAGTGCAGATCTTGACAATTCAGTACAGGATTTACACTCTTTTGTGTTATACAGCTACTTGATCGGTATTTATAATGTAAGGTCTTCTACATTAACTCCGAAAGATGATAATTTGGCTGTTGCCACTTTGATCTGATAGTCCAATTCTTCGTTTACAGTATCACCATTAGCTCTTTTAATACGCTGCAGGTCTGTGTATTTGTCGATAAGTAAAGCTTTTAATTCCTGATCACTCATATCATGAGTAACCTCCATATTGGCACCACCTTTCATAATTATAGTAATTATTATAGGTGATAATCATAAGGGTGTAAACCCTGTATTCAACTGTCAAGGTGCAAATAATAGGAATTTTATCCGGAAACAGATTAGAAATATTTGTTCTAAATTATAAAGGGTAATTATATATCTGTCAAAGAGAAACGTTCGACAAATTTTTTACTAAATTGGTATATTGTCTCTTTAAAAAAGAACTTCCGAGTGCTAAGATAGACAAGGCATAAATTGTAACTGTGAAGGTACTGAACAGTTACAATAAATTACCTATGGAGGAAATATAAAGTGACAGAAGAAATTGAGACACAAGAGAACAATAAATTACCGGTTCTGCGGGGCGAGCTGGCGTTGCTGGTGGTGGTATTGATCAACAGCCTGGGAGTTGTGCTGATGCTGTATTCCGGCTCCGGGATCTCGGCGATTTCCAGTGTACCATATGCATTTTCGGAAGTATTCAATAAGATCTCCCTTGGAACCTGGACCTACATTTTCCAGGGACTTCTGGTGTTATCACTGATGATCATGCGTAAGAAATTCGTTGCACCTTATCTTTTCAGTTTTGTCGTTGGATTTGCATTCAGCGAGATGCTCGATGTGCATGAAATGTGGATAGGTGTCCTGCCGACAGCCATTGGCTACAGGGTACTTTATTTTATCATCAGCTACCTGCTCCTGTGCATCGGGATCGCACTTTCCAACCGCTGCGGTCTTCCGATCATCCCGACAGACCTGTTTCCGAGAGAACTGGCAGATATCACAAAGGTAAAATATTCCAGGATCAAAATCGGCTATGACGTTACCTGCCTTACCATAACAGCACTGATGACCTGCATCATCCTCGGACATCTGGACGGACTCGGAATCGGCACGATCCTTGCCGCATTTACCATGGGAAAAGTGATCGGCATGATTGGTGACAAGATGGATCAGCATGTGAGATTTGAGTCGTTTATGACAAAAAGAGCGTGATGGATTTCGGGACAGACAACGCAATAAAAGAATAAAAAACACAAAATAAAGATATAAAAACCGACAGGTATTCGCTACAATAGAAGTAGAAAATGCAGGTCGGTTTTTTAATATAGGAAAGGAACATAAGAATGGTAAGGATCAGCGACATCATACGTGCAGAATTTGCAGAAGAAGATAATAAAAGAGATGCAGGGCTTAAGACCCCGGAGAACATTGTAAGATACGATGATATTATATATGGAACAGAATCTAAATGGCAGAAACTGGATGTATATCGCCAAAAGGATGCTACGGGAAAGCTTCCAGTGATCGTCAGTGTTCATGGCGGTGGATGGGTATACGGTGACAAAGAAAGGTATCAGTTCTACTGCATGGATCTTGCAGAGCGAGGCTTTGCGGTGGTGAATTTTTCTTATCGCCTGGCACCGGAATATAAGTTTCCGGCATCACTGGAAGATACAAATTCCGTATTTACCTGGGTGCTGGAAAACGCAGAAACTTATAGATTAGATACAGAGAAACTCTTTGCAGTGGGCGACTCCGCAGGAGCACATATCCTGTCTCTTTATCTGGATATCTGTACCAATCCTGATTATGCCGCAAATTATAAATTCCATATACCAGAAGCTTTGCAGATCCGTGCAGTGGCACTGAATTGCGGGCAGTATCATATAGGAGAGGAAAATCTGAACGAGCTTACAGGAAAACTGATGAAAGGAACGAAACAGGAATTTCAGCTGCTCTGCGCAGATGAATACGTAACAGAAAAATTTCCACCGGCGTTTCTCATGACAGCAGAAGAAGACTTTCTCAGAGGCCAGGCACCTCTGATGTACGAGAAGCTAAAAAGCATGCATATCCCATGTGAATTTCACGATTACCGCAGTGGAAAAACCGAAAAACTGGGACATGTTTTTCACCTCAATATAAGATCCGAGGATGCACATAAATGCAATGATGAAGAGTGTAGGTTCTTCAAACAGATATTGAATTAAGGCAGAAAGAACAAAGTAAAGAAAGCCCTGTCAGACAGAAAACAGGAAATAAATGAATGCAGCTTAAACAAAGATTTTGATACAAACGATCACACGAAAGGAACATAAACAAATGAAATTTCTCGAAAATTCAAACTGGCTCTGGATCCCGTCATGGTCAGATGAGGACAAAAAAATCCCCCGTACCGTACTGTTTCGAAAGAGCGTCAAACTGACTGAAACGCCACAGAAAGCAGAGCTGGAAATCTCAGCTGATACACGCTATAAGCTGTATATCAACAATGATCTGGTAGAAGTGGGACCGAGCAAAGGTGACAAGAGTATCTGGTTCAAGGATTGTCTGGATATCACCAGATATTTAAGGAAAGGAACAAACATCCTTGCCGTTATCGTACTCCGCTATCCGGAAAATCCAATGGACGGCAATCACGGAATGTTCCGCACTGCCACACCAGGCTTATACGTAAAAGGCAAGATCACAACAGTCGATACACAGGAAATCAGCCTGGATGCGGACGATTCCTGGAAATGTAAGATCAATAAAAACGTATCTTTCATAAGAGAAGAAGACCGTTTTGCCCCATTGATCATCCACGAAAATGCGTCTGGAAACCCAGAAATCTTCGGCTGGAAAACGTCGGAATATGACGACTCAAAGTGGGAATCTGCAAAGTCATACATCAATGTAGAAATCCACCAGGCAGTAAGTCCGGGAAATCTTCAGGAACGAACGATCCCATATATGTACCGCAAAGACTGCCGTTTTACAGACATCATGGCAGTATCAAAATCTATTCATTCACAGGAAAAATGGCAGGAATTCATAGAAGGAAAAACAGCACTTGAGATCCCGTCAGATACAGAAGAAATCGTAGAGATCAGTGCCGGTGAAGAGATGACAGGCTATATTTCTCTCGTTTTATCCGCAGGAAAAAGTGCAGATATTACCCTGACCTATGCAGAAGCCTATGTGCAGGAAGAGCATGTCGGACCGGATCATGTAGCACTCAAAAAAGATCGTCTGGATCAGAAAAACGGACATTTGGAAGGCTATCAGGACAATTATCATGTAGCAGGTCTGGGAATACAGAATGAGCCGGAAATCTACGAGCCATTCTGGTTCCGTACTTTCCGTTTTGTACAGCTTCACATCAAAACAGGAGCAGAGCCGCTTAGATTACAGCGCTTTGATTATCAGGAGACAGGATATCCTCTGGAAGTAAGTACCAGTGTAAAAACCTCTGACGAAAGCCTCTCAGATATCTGGGAGATCAGCGAGAGAACGCTGCGAAGATGCATGCACGAGACTTATGAGGATTGTCCATATTACGAGCAGCTGCAGTATGTGATGGATTCCAGAACACAGATTCTGTATACTTATTCTGTAAGCGCGGATGACAGACTGGCAAGAAAATGCATCGATGATCTTGCGAGGGCACAGCGGTACGACGGACTTCTGAACTGCTCTTATCCGAACTGCAATCCAAATATCATCCCGGGATTTTCTATCTATTATATCCTGATGATCTACGACCATATGATGTATTTCGGAGACCATAAACTGGTAGAAAAATACATGCCGACCGTAGAACGCATCCTGCAGTTTTTTGAAGAACATCTTTCTCCTAAAGGCTATGTAGGCAAGACAGGCGGGCTTATCATGGAGGAAGCTTTCTGGTCCTTTATCGACTGGGCAGCAGAATGGAATCCGACAAGCGGCATGCCGCCGGCAGGATTAAAAGGACCGATCACGATGGAAAGTCTTCTGTATATTTATGGCCTTCAGCATGCGGCAAAACTGGCGGAATATCTTGGAAGAAAAGACGAAGCATCACAGTTTACAGAACGTGCAGTGAAGGTGCAGAATGCGGTCAGAACGTATTGTATCAACACAGACGGCATGGTTCAGGATGGTCCGGGAGTAGAAGAATACAGCCAGCACTGTCAGGTTTTTGCCTGCCTGACAGACACCATTGATACAGATCAGGCAAGGGTAAATATCCTCAGAACGATCGAGGAAAAAGATCACTTTGCACAGTGTACAGTTGCGATGCGTTTTTACTTATTCCGTGCTCTGGAAAAGACAGATCTGTATGCATACACAGATCAGTACTGGGAAGCATGGCGCACAATGCTCAAGAACCACTGTACAACCTGTGTGGAATCCGAAGCATACGCAAGAAGCGAATGTCATGCCTGGGGATCACTTGCATTATACGAACTTCCGGGAACGATCCTCGGTGTTCGTCCGGCGGCACCAGGCTATGAAAAAATCGAGATCCGTCCGGTATCAGGCTATCTGAAGAAAGCAGAGGGCACTGTCAAAACTCCGAAGGGTATGATCTATGTGAAATGGACCAAAGAGGGTGATAAACTGGACATTACCTATCAGACTCCGGATTCCGTAAAAGATCAGATAATTTGCAAAACAGAGATAAAATAAAGACAAAAATATCAAAATAAAGATATAAGAATAGAGTTTCGACTGCTATGATTAGAGCATAGAAATTGTTGAAGAACAAGTCAACAAAGTCTGGAAACGTAAGTAGTAAAATGAAAAAAGGGAAACAAAGGAGAGGAGAAAAAAATGGTAAGTTTTGCATCAAAGCACAACGACCCGAAAGCCAACTTAAGCTGGAGTGAGCGTATTGGCTATGGAATGGGTAACTATGGACTTGCATGGGTCAACGGTATCATGTCAGCGTTCTTCATGCTGTATCTTACAAACGTGGCAGTACTTGACGCAGGTGTTGTAGGAACGATCATCGCAGTTTCAAAAGTATTTGACGGTGTCAGCGACCTGATCATGGGAGGCATCGTAGACCGCACAAAATCAAAACATGGTAAAGCAAGGATCTGGCTGCTTCGCATGTGTATTCCGATGGCAATCGCCAGCCTGCTGCTGTTCTGCATCCCGGCATCTTTGACAACAGCAGTAAAATACGTATATGTATTCATCATGTACAACCTGGTAAACTCTGTATTCTACACATCCATGTATGTACCATACACATCCATGAACTACCTGATGACAGAGAATGCCTATGACCGTGGACTTCTTGGAAATATGAACATGATCTTCCAGACACTCGCAAACATCACAATGAACACTTTCTTCCTGAAATGGCTGAACCACTTCGGAGCAGGTGACATGTATGTACAGAGCGCATGGACAAAAACTTTCATCATTGTAGGTATCATTATTGTAGTATCAAGTGTTCTCTGCTTCTTCGGAACAAAAGAACGTACAGCCGTAGAAGTTGGCGGACAGGAAGAACAGAAACAGGACAAAGTTCCGGTTGGACAGGCAATCAAAGCTTTGTTTAAGAACAAATACTGGATCCTTATGACGATCTGTATGTTCCTGATCTTCTTTGTCATCGTAATGTACTCTGTTGCAGCAGCATTCTATGCACAGTATGTACTTGGTGACATTAACCTGTACACACCGATCAACAACGCACTGTCTATTTCACAGTTCGCGATCATGTTCCTGACACCGGCATTTATGAAAAAATTCGGTAAACATAGAACTTATCAGGTTGGTCTGGTAGGAATGATCCTCGGATTTGCAGGAACCGGTCTCTGCGGAAGCAACGTTGCACTTCTGATCGTGTTCAACGTTCTCAAAGGTATCGGTCTTGGTGCTGCCGGTGGTATGGCATTTGGAATGGTATCTGATACCATCGAATACAGTAAACTGAAATACGGCGTAGAAGCAGCAGGAATGGGAAATGCAGGTGTAAGTACTGCACAGAAACTTGGTCTTGGTCTTGGACAGGCTGTACTCGGATGGGTACTTGCAGGAGCAGGATTTGACGCAGCACAGGCAGCTCAGAGTGCAGCAGCCCAGAACGCGATCAGCTTCGTTTACAACTGGATCCCGGTAATCTGCATCGTAGTATGCTTCGTACTGATGCTGTTCTACAAACTTGAAAAAGAAATGCCAGCATTAAGAAAAGAAAACTAAATCATAATAGACAAAGCCCGTGGCAAATGCTGTGGGCTTTTCTTTTTTGTTTTGCATATCGAGACAGTATCAGAGAAGTGGATGCTGGTTGATTTTATGATCCGACAGCATCGGCTTGAATAATAAGCTCATTTCCCGATGTTCGTTAGATTTATCATATAGAATGCCAGCCTCGATTTGTCAGTTTAATCTATTTCTCGATGCAGATAAATGATATATTAAATACGAAAATAGTTATTGACATCGTAAAACATAATAGTTATAATTCTAACTGTTTGAATTATAACTATATCGAATGTATAGTCTGTCAGACATCACAAATCGGAGGAAAATTATGGACGGGAGTAATTATGAATTTATATGCAGGCGGCTGGCGCTGCTTCAGAATACGGGAATTTTCTACGAGGAGGACGGCGAGCTGATCTCCTGGCAGGAAAACCCGGAGAGTAATCCATTGTATCTGAACAAAGAACTTCGGCAGCTTCTGTACGAGCGCGCAGTGCAGCAGGAGATTCCATTTCTTTACCGGGATGCACACAAGGTATGTTTCGGCTGTATTCTGAAAGACTCTCAGCGCTTTTACTTCGGACCGCTCAGCATGGAGATGCTGGACCGGGTCCATCTGCATTACTTTTATGCGTTCTATGGCGTAGAGCAGTCCAGGGAAAAACGCCTGAAGAAATTTACCCTGTCCGAGATCATCAGCCTGACACAGCTCCTTGCGGCTGTACTTACCGGTGAGCAGTATACAGGCGAAGAGCTGGAAAATATCAGTCACCTCCATGAAGAGACGGAGCGGAGTCTGGAAACGGACGAGATCTTTTTTCAGATGAAATCTGAGGAGGAAGAGATCTACCACCACACCTATCTCGAAGAACGGAAACTTCTGGACTGCGTCCGTGAAGGGCGTGTGGAAGATGCGGTGCAGAAGTCCCGAAATATGGACTCTGAACTTGGCAAGCTTTCCTCAAAGGAAATGAACCACTGGAAAAACGTCTGCATCGTAGCGATCACACTCTGTACAAGAGCCGCGATCGACAGCGGCGTGCCACCATATATTGCCTATCAGATCAGTGACCTTTATATCCAGAAATGCGACGAATGCCGGGATGCTGTGCGGATCATAAAATACCGCGATCAGGCAGTCGAGCGGATCACCCAGGAAGTCAGAAAGACGTTGGAGAAAAAGCATGTTTCCAGTTATGTGGAGCAGTGCAGAGATTATGTGGGAAAACACTACCGCGAAAAAATCTATCTGGAAGACATTGCAGAAAATCTGGGAGTCAGCAGCACCTACCTTTCCAGACTGTTCCGAAAGGAAACGGGAGAGTGTCTGCAGGACTACATCACAGAATTCCGCGTCGAGCGTGCGGCAAACCTTCTGATCTACTCAGGCGAATCCCTTCCGAGGATCGCAGAGTACGTGAACTTCCCATCGCAGAGCTACTTTGGCAAAGTGTTCAAGAAATATAAACAGATGACTCCAAGAAAATACCGGGAACTCCATAAACCGAGAGAATTCTAATTTATGTCAATAAAAATACAAAAACGACATAATAAAGATATAATAAAACTGCAAATCACCGTATTATAGAATCAACAAAAGTAAGTAGTGCACCAATGGAAGACAGCCTTGTGTCCTGGAAACAGAGATATGGGGCTGTTTTGGAGATAGAGTAAAAGCAGTTATTATTCACAGTAATGAAAAATGCGAAAGGGAGAGAACGGTATGAAGATCACAGATGTAAAAATCAATGGCATGAAAAATCCAACAGGCTACAGCTTTGATTCCGCACGTGTTTCCTGGAAAGTCACAGACAGTCAGGGGATTGCACAAAAAAGTGCAGAGATTGAAGTTTCTCTGGACAGAGAGTTCAAAGAACTTCTTTACAAAAAGAACAGCGCAGACCTGAACCAGACAGGAGAAGCCCTGGAGATGAAGACCGAGCCGCGCACCAGATATTTTGTCAGAGTAACCGTGACAGATGATCAGGATGAAACAGCAGTCAGTGAACCAGTATCTTTCGAGACAGCCAAAATGCAGGAATCCTGGCTGGCAAAATGGATCACGACAGAGCCGGAATACAAACATCATCCGTTTTTCTTCAAAGAGTTTGAAGTGGAAAAAGAAATTCAGGCAGCCAGATTATACATCAGCGGACTTGGACTTTTTCAGGCAGAACTGAATGGCAGAAAAGTTGGTGACGAAGTCCTGACTCCTTACTACAGTGACTATCACGAAGAAGAACAGTACCTGACTTTCGATGTGACAGAACTTCTCGCTAAAGAAAACAGACTTTCCGTTTCTCTCGGAAATGGCTGGTACAAAGGAAAATTCGGGCTGGCAGGAATGGCAGAGAATTTTGGCAGCAGATTCCTTCTGATTGCGGAACTGCACGTCAGCTATGCCGATGGGACAGAGCAGGTGATCGGAACAGACAATACATGGAACTATCAGGGCTCTGACATCGAAGATGACAGCATTTATGACGGTGAGATCATCAATCATCTCCTTTGGGAAAAAGAAGAAAACAGGGTTTATCAGGCAGTGGAGACGACTGTCGAAGGAAAGCTCACAGAGAGATACAGCCTTCCGGTCCGCGAGATGGAAGATATGCCGGTCAAAGAGATCATCCACACACCGGCAGGAGAAACTGTCCTTGATTTTGGACAGAACTTTGCAGGATATATCACCTTTGTAAACCACCAGAAAAAAGGAACAAAACTTGTCTTTGATTTCGGTGAGATTCTGCAGTATGGAAACTTCTATAATGAAAACTATCGTTCTGCGAAATCTCAGTTCGTCTATATTTCCGACGAAAGAGAAGAACTGGTCCGACCGACCTTCACTTTCTTTGGTTTCCGCTATGTGAGAGTGACCGGATGGGATGGCGAACTGCGAAAGACAGATATTCTCGGCAAAGCGGTTTATTCCGATATGGAGATCACAGGAAAGATCGAGACCGGTCATGCCGGTGTGAACCGTCTGTTCTTAAATGCCATGTGGGGACAGAAATCCAACTCCATTGATTTTCCAACTGACTGCCCTCAGCGAGATGAGAGACTTGGCTGGTGCGGGGATGCACAGGTGTTTGCAAGAACTGCCTCCTACAATATGAACACAGCAGCTTTTTATCACAAATTCATCCATGACCTGCGTCTCGCACAGAAAAAAGCGAACGGCATCCTTCCGGGCGTGATCCCGATATTTGCACCGGGAACTGAGATCGCAAGCAGTATCTGGAGCGATATTGCGACCTTTCTGCCGGATGCACTCTATGAATATTACGGGGACAAAACAGCCCTCGCAGAGTATTTCCCGATGATGAAAGACTGGGTAGACTGGATTACAGAGCAGGATAAGGCGAGAGGACAGAAATATCTGTACGATTTCGGAAACCAGCTTGGTGACTGGCTGGCACTGGACGGACGTACCGAGCAGAGCATGGAGGGCGGAACAGACGAATACTTCATCGGTTCCTGCTATTATTCCATGTCTGTCAAAAAGGTTGCCAGAGCAGCAGAAATCCTCGGCTACGAAGATCTTGCCGCAGAATATGAAGAACTTTATTCCAGAATCTATCAGGCGATCCTGAAAGAATACTTTACAGAGAGCGGCCGTCTGGCGATCGACTCTCAGACAGGTTACATCACAGCTTTGTATGCCGGTGTCTACAAAGAAAAACAGCAGGTCATCGAAGGGCTGAAGGGACGTCTGTTCAAAGACTGCTACAAACTCAAGGGCGGTTTTGCAGGTGCACCGATTATGTGCAAAGTCATGGCAGAAAACGGCATGGAAGAAGAAGCCTTCTACTTCTTGATGCAGGAGGATTATCCGGGCTGGATGCACTGTGTCGAACTTGGTGCGACAACTATCTGGGAAAGATGGAACTCTGTCTTGGATAATGGACTGTTAAGTGGAACAATGATGAACTCTCTGAACCATTATGCATATGGAGCAGTCGTGGAATATCTCTACCGCGACGTTGCCGGACTGAAAGCACTGGAGCCGGGATTCAAGAAAGCCCTGATCACACCGCTTATGAACGGAAAGATGGGATACATGAAGATGTCCTACGACTCTGTCTATGGAACTTACCGCATTGAGTGGAAAATCCGCCGCGACGGTTCCGTACATGTGGAAATCGAGGTTCCGTTCAACTGTACAGCAGTGATCGGACTGCCATTCTACGATGGCGAGGTGGAGGAAGTTTCCGCAGGTGTTTATGTTTATGATTATCAGCCGACCGAAGATCTCCGTCACCGTTACACCCGCAAGACACTGTTCAAAGATATGATGAAAGACGAAAAAGCAATGGCGATCATCGAACGTGTTTCCCCGATGCTGATGCATTTCCTTTCTACCGGAAACGAGGACTATTTCTTTGAGAGTCTGGATACCATCAAACGTCTTACTTTCATGGGATTCCGTCCGGAAGAGATCGACCAGCTGAGCAATGAACTTACAGGACTTGTCAAAGATATGGAGGATGAGCAGGAATGATCCAGTATTACAGCGCAGAAAAATTAAATACACATATGACTGCAATCCGAAGTCTGACCGGTGAGATCATGTATCTGATCGAGGGTGAGGAAAAAGCAGTCCTGGTAGATACCTGCCTTGGAGTAGGTCATTTACGAAAATTTGTGGAAACACTGACAGAGAAACCGATCACGGTGATCCTTACCCATGGTCATGTCGATCATGCACTGGGAGCACCAGAGTTTGACGAAGTATATATGAACCCGGCGGACAATGCCATCTATGAAGCCATGAGCCCGCTGGAAGAGCGCAAAGGTTATATCCAGGCAAACCTCGGGGGAAAACTTCTGGATTTTGCAGAGGATGATTACGTGCAGCCGACACTGGCTGATTTTAAAGTCCTGAAAGATGGACAGGTTTTTAACCTCGGAGAAATCCATGCAGAAGTCTACGCACTTCCGGGACATACCAGAGGAACGATGGTCATTCTGGTAGCGGAGGAAAAGATCCTGATCCTCGGAGATGCCTGCAACAATGCGACCTTTTTATTTGATGAAAATTCACTGTCCGTGGAAGAGTACAGAGAAAACCTCATCCATGTACAGCAGAAACTGACAGGAAGATTTGAGGAAACCTGCCTGTGTCATCATGTGATAAAAGCATCCGCAGATATGATCCAGAGCGTGATCGAAGTGTGTGATGAAGTCATGGCAGGAAAAGCAGATGATGTTCCGTTCAACTTCATGGGAATGGAAGCCTTTGTCGCAAAAAAAGCCAACGAGCGTTTTGAGCGTTTGGACGGCGGCGAAGGAAATATCATCTACAGCAAAAACAAAATCTGGAAAAACGGGGTGGCAAAATGAATTATCTGGCAATCGATGTGGGTGGAACTTTTATTAAATATGCGGTGATCACAGATCAGTGTTCGATCTCCGTGAAGGATAAGACTCCGACCCGACAGGATTCTATGGAGATTTTTATTGACTCCCTCGTAGAGATTTATGAAAAAGTAAGCAGCAGTTATGAACTGGATGGAGTAGCCTTAAGCATGCCTGGGATCATTGATTCCAAACGCGGCTTTATGTATACAGGTGGAAGCCTTTTCTGCATCAGCAACGTAAATATCGTGGAGATCTTGGAACAGAGGCTTCATGTCCCGGTAACGGTAGAAAATGATGCGAAATGTGCAGCATTGGCAGAGCTATGGAAAGGAGCCATCAAGGACTGCAACAATGCGATCGTCGTTGTCTGCGGCACAGCAGTCGGTGGTGCGGTCATCTGTAACCGTGAGATTGTCAGCGGAAGAAACTTCATGGCAGGTGAGTTCAGTTATATCATCACAGACAGCAAGGATGATTACAAAATGTCCAACTGTCTGGCAGAGACAGCCGGTGCAGCGTCCCTTCTTCGCAGTGTTTCAGAAGAAACCGGGATCCCGGTGGAAGAACTGAGTGGCGAGAAGGCTTTTTCCCTTGCAAATCAGGGAAATCCGAGCGCACTTGCCGGAATCCGCAAGCATGCAAAAAAACTTGCAATCCAGATTCATAATTATCAATATATGTTTGACCCGGAAAAGATTGCGATCGGCGGCGGGATCAGTGAACAGCCGCTCCTTCTGCAGCTGATCCGGGAAGAACTGGCAAAGATCAATGGAATGTTTCCGTGGACACTGCCTGTTCCGGAAGTTACGACCTGTCAGTTTTTTAATGACGCCAATCTGATCGGTGCAGTCTATGT
>OLQR01001439.1_pt1 | contig 13877 bp, 12 predicted proteins | sample 1671881 | NCBI WGS metagenome assembly OLQR01 (sample SAMEA3136623, study PRJEB25190) | human gut metagenome | biome: human gut; feature: human-associated habitat; material: faeces | place: Austria | collected 2013 | reverse complement strand
TATTTAGTCTGACGCCTAAAGCGTCTGGAAGCACGTGACTTCAGTCATGTGAGGATAGAGTTTTTAATTCACGGCGAGGCTATATAATTAACAGTAAATGAGTAGCCCTAATAAAACAGCATAATGACTGAAAAAAGAGGAGAAAGCATGAATCTTTTTGAATTATATAAAATAATAAATGAAAATCTTCAGCAGAAATCCAACCTTCTGGCGACGGTGCTGGAGGGAGAGGCAGCCGGAACCAGGTATTTTTGGGCAGATGGGGAACTTCTGGGATATACAGGCACCGGCGAGGTGAACGAAGAACTCAAAACACAGATCACAGAGACACCGCAGAGCGGCATTTATGAAATAGAAGGGCAGAAATTTTTCATAGAGCATCTCAAACGTCAGGCGCATCTTGTGATCTGTGGAGGCGGGCATGTATCACAGCAGGTGATCGAACTCGCAGGGAAAGTCGGATTTCATGTGACAGTTCTGGAAGACAGACCATATTTTGCGGACCGCGCGAGAGAAGCCGGAGCAGACCTTGTTCTCTGCGATGCCTTCGAAAAAAGCCTGCAGGGAATCGCCGGAACGCCGGATACCTATTTTCTGGTGGTGACCAGAGGACATCGTTTTGACCGTGCCTGCCTTGAACAGATTCTGAAGAAACCATATGCCTATGTGGGAATGATGGCGAGCCGCGGACGTTCTGCACTTCTGAAGAAACAGATGGCTGGGGATGGCTTTGACAGAAAAGCACTGGATGAGATGCATACACCGGTAGGGCTTTCTATCCATGCGGAAACCCCGGAGGAAATTGCAGTTTCCATTGTGGCAGAACTGATCCAGATCAAGAACCAGACAAAAAAAACAGCCGGATACGATTCTCTTCTCATGGAGTATCTCACAGGAGTGAAGGAGCCGGGTCAGCCAAAAGTTCTTGCGACGATCATAGCCCGCAGAGGTTCAGCCCCGCGTTCGATAGGAACCAAGATGCTGGTACTCGGTGATGGAAGGATCATCGGCACGATCGGCGGCGGCTGTATGGAAAGCGAAGTCCAGCACCAGTGTCTGAGACTTCTCCGCGAAGAAAACGAAAAGTCCCGCATCGTCTGTGCTGACATGACAGTATCACAGGCAGAGGACGAAGGAATGGTCTGTGGTGGAACCATCGATGTTTTTCTGGAAAAATTTGAATGATTTCGAAGAAATAAAATAAAAAATACAATTCTGCAGAACGCTGTGTTATAATAAAAACACTTGAAAGAAGAGACCAGGAAGGCAGCTTTTTGAGACTGCCGCATCATATCATAATGGAGGATGAGATTATGAAAAAAAGAAGTATGATCGTAGCTGCACTGTGCAGCATGTGCCTTGCACTCAGTAACCCGATCCCGGCAATGGCAGATGCATCCAAAGTAGTAACACTTGGTGCAGATCTTACAGATGAACAGAAGAATACCATGATGAAGTACTTCAAGGCAGATGCAAGCCAGGTACAGATCATCACAGTTAATAACCAGGATGAGCGCAATTATCTGGGAAAATATATTTCAAGCGCACAGATCGGTACAAGAACTTTAAGCTGCGCCTATGTGAAACCAACCCAGTCCGGCGGCATCAAGGTTCGTACTGCAAACCTCAACTACGTAACCTGCAACATGCTTGCAAATGCACTTTCCACAGCAGGTGTTTCCAACTGCGAGGCAGTTGCAGCCTGCCCGTATGAAGTTTCCGGAACAGGAGCACTTACCGGTGTCATGATGGCTTACGAGACAGCCAGCGGCAAGCAGCTTGATTCCACCAAGAAAGACCTTGCTACCAAGGAGGTCGTAGTTACCGGAGATGTTGCACAGCAGGTCGGCGGCGACAATGCTACCAACATCATCAACCAGGCGAAACTGCAGATCATCGGTGACAATGTTCAGAACGCAGACGAGATCTACAACATCGTCAACAACATTGCAATCCAGAACAACGTATCTCTGAGCTCCGATGAATTGAATACGATCACAGCACTTCTTCAGGAAATCGTACAGCAGAATTACGACATTCAGGAAATGAAGCAGACTCTGGAAAGCATCCAGAAGAACCTTGACAAGACTATGAATAACGACAGTTCTTCCGATGATTCTTCCTCAGATGATTCCTCTTCCGATGGCGAAGAAGATCTTGTAGATGAAGATTCCAGTGACGGCGAAGATATCACCGAGGACGTAGACAGCGATGTTCTTGATGGCGCCAAGGAATCTTACACCGAGGATGCCAGCGTTGCAGAGGATACAGGCATGAATGACGTTCAGGAACCGGACGACGGCTCTGAGGATGATGGCATGGGAATCCCGGAGGCAACTGAAGACGGAACACAGGACAATTACGAAGAAATTACAGAAACTCCGGAAGGAACAGATTCTACAGACACCAGTACAGATGAATCTGACAGCAGTTCCGATGATGGTACAGGAATTCCGGAAGCAACCGGTGATGAGACATACGAAACAGACGAATCTTATGGAGAAACTTCAGATTCCGGCGATCAGGGAACAGATGAAAGCACAGATTCTTACGATCAGTCCACTGACGAAGGAACAGACGCTTCCACAGAGGATACTTTAAATACAGATTCCCTCGATGATGCTTCAAAGGCACAGTTTGACCAGGCAGAACAGTTCTGCGAGGGAGAATACAATGGAGATATCGCAGTTCTCAATGCTGTAATGCCAAATGCAGCGCAGCCGACCGTGACTCTTGATACAGACACCGCTTCCAAACTTACAAAGAAAGTTCTTGAGGCATATCTGAATGTTCTCAAGGATGGCGGAGCAACTTATACAGCATCAGAAACAGATATCTATGTATCCAGTCAGCTCAATATGGTCAACAATGACATGAAGAAGATCTTCAGCATTGAGACCGAGCCGGCAACAGACGATATCCTTGCAGCTCAGTCCGCAGAAGACAGACAGACTCTGTACAATGATACCATGAAGTTCTTTGAACAGCTTTATGGTGAGAGTACAGACACTTCTGCTCAGCAGGAATCTACAGATGAGACTTCTTATGATGAGGAGTCTTATGACGAAGAATCCTACAACGAAGAGTACTAATCATTAGGTAAAGCCCTCAGGCCGCAGCTTTTCTGAATAACCAGGAAGCTGCGGCTTTTTGCAGCTTTTTTGAGAACTGCAAAACTGTGATTTTTTTGTGAGCCCTGCGAAAAACTGGAAATCTAAAAGCATCTGTGATAGAATAGAGAGAAATCTTGTTGTTACTGTGGACAGTAACAACTTGCTAACTAATTGATGGGGAATATATAGCCGAAAGGGGAAATAATATGAGTCTTGCAGTGGTTACACTGAAAAAAGGAGAGGGAAGACTTCTCAAATCCGGTGGCATGTGGGTCTTTGACAACGAGATCGCCAGTATTATGGGAAGCTTTGTAAATGGAGATATCGTGCTGGTACATGATTTTGACGGATATCCGCTTGGAAGAGGATTTATCAACACCAATTCCAAGATCACGGTACGTCTGCTTTCTAGAGATGAGAATCAGCATATAGACGAGGACTTTTTTGAAAAAAGAGTAAGAGATGCCTGGGAATACCGCAAAAAGGTAACAGATACTTCAAGCTGCCGCTTGATCTTTGGCGAGGCAGATTTCCTGCCAGGTCTGACAGTTGACAAATTTGAGGATGTTCTGGTCGTACAGTCCCTTGCACTTGGAATCGACCGCTGGAAAGAAATGATCCTCGAACTTATCAGGAAAGTTCTTGCAGAGGACGGAATCAACATCCGTGGAATCTACGAGAGAAGTGATGCCAAAGTCCGCAAGCAGGAAGGAATGGAACTTCACAAGGGCTTCATCGGACCGGAGTTCCCGACTCTTGTTGAGATTGTCGAAAATGGAGTGAAATATCAGGTCGATGTCAAGGACGGACAGAAGACAGGATTTTTCCTGGATCAGAAATACAACCGTCTTGCGATCCAGAAACTCTGCAAGGATGCGAGAGTCCTGGACTGCTTTACACATACAGGTTCTTTTGCACTGAATGCGGGAATTGCAGGAGCAAGAGAAGTTACCGGCGTGGATGCTTCTGAGCTTGCTGTTCATCAGGCACAGGAGAATGCGAAGCTGAACGGACTGGACGGCAGAGTTAAATTTATCTGTGAGGATGTTTTTGAACTGCTTCCGAGACTGGAAGAAGAGGGCGAGAAATATGACGTTGTGATCCTCGATCCGCCGGCGTTTACCAAGTCACGAAGCTCTATCAAGAATGCAGTCAAGGGTTACAGAGAGATCAACCTGCGTGGTATGAAGCTTGTCAGGGATGGAGGATTCCTTGCAACCTGTTCCTGTTCTCACTTTATGGATTATGAACTCTTTACCAAGACGATCGGACAGGCCGCACGAAATGCACACAAGAGACTGCGCCAGGTAGAATACAGAACCCAGGCACCGGATCATCCGATCCTGTGGTCTTCAGATGAATCTTATTATCTGAAGTTTTATGTGTTCCAGGTGTGCAGTGACAGATAAAAATAATCTTACATAATAATAGTGACATCATTTCATTAAAGAAAGAAGGACTTGCATGAGAGAAAAGTTTATCAAGTTTATGGAAGGACGCTATGGAGTAGACGCATTTGCAAGATTTACGATGGGCGTTGCATTTGTGATGATCATTCTGTCCATGTTTATCCGGAACAGAGTCGGCGCGGCGTTTGATACCATTGGCCTTCTTGCGATCCTTTATACTTATTACAGAATGCTTTCCAGAGATATACAGAAGCGTTATGCCGAAAACCAGAAATATCTGTCCATTACATCCGGCATAAGACAGAAATTCAACCGTGAGAAAAACATCATGCAGCAGAGAAAGGAATATCACATTTATTCCTGTCCGAACTGCAAACAGAAGATCCGTATTCCGAGAGGAAAAGGCAAGATAGAGATCGACTGTCCGAAATGCCACACGAAATTTATCAAAAAAAGCTGAATACGATCTGAGATCAAAATACAGCCGGAGGTCTTATGTTTGGTTATGTGGTAATGAATAAACCGGAGATTAAATTCAAGGATTTTGACCTGTATCGTTCTTTTTACTGTGGTCTCTGCAGAGAACTGCGGGATCGCTATGGAGTGACAGGACAGATTTCCCTGACATATGATATGACGTTTGTGATCCTTCTCCTGAGCGGGCTCTATGAGCCGCCGACAAGGAAGGGAACGACGAGATGCATCATCCACCCTGTACGGAAACAGCCGGTTCGCAAAAATGCGATCACAGAGTATGCCGCAGATATGAATGTTTTTCTTGCATACTATAAATGTGAGGATGACTGGAAAGACGAGAAGAAGCTTCTGAGTCTTTTGTACGGGAACCTCCTTCGGGGAAAAGAGAAGCATGCAGAAGAGCGGTGGCGTAAGAAAGTCGACACGATCGTTTCACTTCTGAATGAACTTTCTGAGATGGAGAAGGCGGGGGAAGAGAATATCGATTGCATTTCCGGATGTTTCGGGAAGATCATGGAGGAGATCTTTGCGTATCGGGCAGATCTGTGGGAACCGACACTGCGCCGGATGGGCTTTTTCCTGGGTAAATTTATTTATCTCATGGATGCCTATGATGATGTAGAGGAAGATATCAAAAAAGGAAATTACAATCCTTTTTCCAGAAGTTATATAATGGAAGGGTTCGATGAACAGGTACGGCAGATGCTGATCATGATGATAGCAGAGGTCTGCCGGGAATTTGAAAAACTTCCTATTATTAAATATACCGATATACTGCGGAATATTCTGTATTCCGGAGTCTGGTGCAGATTTGAAGCAGTGTCCGGTAAGAGGAAGAAAGAGCAGGAGAAAGAAAATGTTTGATCCATACAGTGTCCTTGGCGTTTCCAGGGATGCATCCGATGAAGAAATCAAAAAGGCATACCGGAAACTGAGCAGGAAATATCATCCGGATGCAAATATCAATAATCCAAACAAAGAACAGGCGGAAGAGAAGTTCAAGGAAGTCCAGCAGGCATATGAACAGATCATGAAAGAAAAGGAATACGGCTCCTCTTATGGAAATGCGGGCGGCTACTACGGTGGATTTACAGGCCGTCAGAACAGCACTTACCAGGATGAGGAGGCAATCCGCAGACAGGCGGCTGCCAATTATATCCAGAACCGTCATTTCCAGGAGGCAATGAATGTACTCTCATCCCTGAAGCAGAGGAACGGAGAGTGGTATTACCTTTCTGCGATGGCAAATATGGGATTTGGAAATAATGTCAATGCACTGGAGGATATCCGGACAGCGGTAAACCTGGAGCCGGATAATGTACAGTATCGTATGCTCCTTCAGAGAATGGAGGGCGGCGGAACCTGGTATCAGGAACAGCAGAATCCTTTTGGCGGAATGCCGGTGGATGGAAGTGATTACTGTATGAAGCTCTGTATCGCAAATATGCTCTGCGGACTGTGCTGTCCGGGCGGCAGTGTATTCTGCTGCTGAGAAAATTATTCAGTATTACTAAATGAATAAAAGAAAATACAAATCAACGGATTGACATTTTTTAGTTGTGATATTATCATAGTATCGTACTGCTGTGATAAAGCAAAAGCAGCAGATCAGGTTCCTGTAACCGAGCAGGCAGGAACTTTAGAAGTACAATGGAAAAGTACAGGAGGAAATCTTAAGATGAGTATTCGTATTGGAATTTTAGGTTATGGAAACCTTGGACGAGGCGTAGAATGTGCAGTTAAGCACAATCCGGATCTTGAGCTTGTAGCAGTTTTTACACGCCGTGATCCTTCAACAGTAAAAATCCTCACAGATACAGCAAGCGTTTATCATGTAGATGAAGCAGAAAAAATGAAAGACAAGATCGATGTTCTGATCCTCTGCGGAGGAAGTGCAACAGACCTTCCGGAGCAGACACCGAAATATGCACAGTGGTTCAATGTCGTAGACAGCTTTGACACTCATGCAAGAGTTCCGGAGCATTTTGCAAACGTAGACAAGGCAGCTTCCGAGAGCGGCCATGTAGGAATCATCTCCGTGGGCTGGGACCCGGGAATGTTCTCCCTGAACAGACTGTATGCAAATGCAATCCTTACCAACGGTAAAGATTATACATTCTGGGGCAAGGGTGTAAGCCAGGGACATTCCGATGCGATCCGCAGGATCGACGGAGTCAAAGACGGCAAACAGTACACCATCCCGGTAGAAGCAGCACTGGAAGCTGTAAGAAACGGAGAAAATCCGGAACTTACAACAAGACAGAAACACACCAGAGAGTGCTTCGTAGTAGCTGAGGAAGGCGCAGACCTTGCACGTATCGAGAACGAGATCAAGACTATGCCGAACTACTTCGATGAGTACGATACTACAGTACACTTCATCACAGAAGAAGAACTGAAACGTGATCACAGCGGGATCCCGCACGGTGGATTTGTTATCCGTTCCGGCAAAACAGGCTGGAATGATGAGAACAGTCATGTGATCGAATACAGCCTGAAACTGGATTCTAACCCGGAATTCACTTCTTCCGTAATCGCAGCATATGCAAGAGCAGCATACCGCATGAGCCAGGAAGGACAGAAAGGCTGCAAGACAGTTTTTGATGTTGCACCGGCTTACTTAAGCGCACAGGACGGAGCAGAACTTCGTAAACATCTTCTTTAAGATCAATTTCAGCAGAGCGGGAAACACATGCCTGATATCTTATGTGAGACATCAGGCAGTGTTTCCCGCTCTTTTTATGTATTGACGTATCATAAATCTTGCGATATAATACCTACATGATATTGTAATAATATTGTAAAAATTATAACGAAAAAAGTAACAATAAGTTTTTCGGAAAGAGGACGATATATGAAGAAGGTATGTAGAAAAGCTGGACTTTTGGGGATACTTTTGGGGCTCATGCTTTTTGCAGCAGGATTTGCCGTACATACAACGACGGTAGATGTTCAGGCTGCAACAACGACAGGATTTCGTACAGTAAACGGCAAAACTTACTATTACAAGAGCGGCAAGAAGGTCAAGGGATGGCTGACACTTGGAAGTAATAAGTACTTTCTGAATACGAAGACCGGAGTTCTTCTTAAGGGCTGGCAGAGAAGTCCCAAGGGACCGATGAGATACTTCGATTCCCGTACAGGAGCAATGTACAAGGGATTTAAGAAGATTGGTGGGAATTACTATTATTTCAAACCGTCTACAGGCTACACGGTCAGTGGTTTTGTCAAAACTTCAAGTACCGTTGTGAGATATTTTTCATCAGGCAGTTACACGATGGCAACTGGCTGGATGAAGAACAGCAAGGGCGAGAAGTGGTATTTTACCCCATCAACAGGAATTATGTACAGGGGACTTAAGAAGATTGGAGCCTATTATTACTACTTTGATGGGACAACCGGTGCAGCCAAGAGCGGATTCCTGACAGCAGCCAACGGAAATGTCCGTTATTTCCGCGGAAAGACCTATGTAATGGCAACCGGATGGCTTGGCAGCAGCAGCGGCAAACGCTACTACTTCGCAAAGAATACAGGTGTCATGTACAAAGGCTTCAAGACAGTTGATGGCAAGACTTACTATTTCAATCCAAAAACAGGAGTTGTAACTACCGGCTGGGTAAAGGAAAATGGTAAGACTTATTATATTGATCCAAGCACAACCACGATAACAACAGGTACGAAGCTGATTGACGGCAAATATTACGTTTTTGACTCAAACGGAGTTATGACGGGCTCTTATGCTGACAGTTCCAACTCTGGTCCGACAGCACCAACCTCTGCAAGAACGCTTAAGAATTATCTCGCAGGAGCACTGCAGCCGGTAGGTCGGGCCCTTTATGTATGGGGCGGCGGCTGGACAGATTCCACAAGAAAAGGTGTAAGTCCGACCTGGGTTTCCTGGTATAACAGTCAGACGAGCAGTTACAACTATAATAATTACAGGGATTTAACGACTGCAAACAGAATCAAGGGACTTGACTGTTCTGGATTTGTAGGATGGGCATCTTATCAGGTTATGCATACAAAGTCTGGAGAAGGCGGTGGATATACCGTAGTTTCCGGAGATATTGGTTCTTATTATCAGAATACTCTGAAGTGGGGACGGATCGTAAACCAGAATTATCTTTCTCAAACAAAATGGAAGATGCAGCCAGGAGATATTGGCTATGATTCCGGACATACCTGGATCGTTCTCGGACAGTGTTCCGATAAGAGTGCTGTGATCGTTCATTCCACACCACAGGCAGGCTGCCAGATTGCAGGAACCTGCACACCGGATGGGGATTATGACAGCCAGGCAGTTGCACTTGCCAAAACTTATATGTCCAGATATAAGGGATATACGAAATACGAATATCATCCATCCTGTGGAAACTATATTCGAAGAGGAAATTATCTGAGATGGTACAGCAGTACACTTTCTGATCCGGATGGATATAAGAACAAGACAGCAGCACAGATACTTGCAGATCTGTACAGCTAAAATAAAGCATTAACAGTGAAGAGAAGCAGTTTTCATTACAGAAGACTGCTTCTTTTTTTCGTATTCTTTACTAAATGTTACAAAATTTTAAATTTTTTAATTATTTACTCTTGCGTTCTTGAGAACGATATGTTAATATGTAAAAGAAGTTCAATAAGATATTTCGAAAATGTTACAAAATAGATTGATTTAGATTATGAGGTGAAAACATGAAGAAACGAATTGTTTGCATGACGTTAGCATTAATGATGACAGCATCACAGGTTGTCAGCGTAAGCGCGTCAAGAGAAGACGAGCTGAGAGAGGAACAGGCAGCTACCAGCGCACAGTTGGATGCTACATACGCACAGATCGACCAGCTTTATTCAGCAAAGCAGCAGTTACAGAGCGAAATTGATGCTTTGGATGCAAATCTTGTGAATGTCATGGTTTCCATTCAGACCCTTGAGGGAGATATCAGTAATAAAGAAACTGACATTCAGAATACCCAGACAGCACTTGAGAAAGCACAGAATGCCAAGACTAAACAGTACGAAGCAATGAAAGAACGTATTCAGTACATCTATGAGAAGGGCGGCAATGCTGCATGGTTCCAGATGATGATGGATGCTGATAACCTTTCTGATCTTCTTACTAAAGCAGAATACACACAGAAGATGTATGAATACGACAGACAGAGCCTTGAGAAATATGCCAACACCATCGACCAGGTAACACAGCTCGGTGACCAGTACAAACAGGAGAAGGCAGAACTCGAGGGAATGAAACAGGAATACGAATCTGAGTCAGTAAACCTTCAGACACAGATCGATACCAAGAAAGCCAACTCCGCAGACTGCGACAATGAGATCGCATACGCACAGCAGATGGCAACAGAGTATTCCAACCTGATCGTTCAGCAGCAGGCAGAGATCGAACAGCTTGAGGCAGAGCGTATCGCCGCTGAGGAAGAAGCAAGACGTCAGGCAGAGGCAGAAGCGGCAGCTGCTGCAGAAGAAGCTGCAAGACAGGCCGCTGAGGAAGAGGCAGCACAGGAAGAAGACCAGAATAACTCTGATGAAGAAGATCAGGAAGATGAGGATCACTCTGAGGATAGTGAAGACACAGACGACGAAGAATCCGATGAGGATCATTCTGAGGATGAAAATACAGACAGTGACTACAGCGAAGACGAGGACACATCATCTGATGACAGCAGCAGTGATGATGTAGAGTACGATGAGTACGGCAACGTGATCGACAGCGACAACACTGTAGATCCGGATGATTATGAGAGTTCATCATCCAGCTCCTCAAGCTCATCCAGTTCTTCATCCTCAAGCTCAGGATCTTCTATCGTAGATTATGCAATGCAGTTTGTTGGAAACCCGTATGTATGGGGCGGCACAAGCCTTACAAACGGTGCTGACTGTTCTGGTTTCACGCAGAGTGTCTATGCGCAGTTCGGCTACAGCCTTCCGAGAACATCCTACGAGCAGCAGAACTGGGGAACCGAAGTTTCCTACGCAGATGCCCAGCCAGGCGACCTGATCTGCTATGGTGGACATGTTGCAATCTATATGGGCAATGGACAGATTGTACATGCGTCTAACTCCCAGGATGGTATTAAGATTAGTAATGATGCTACTTATAGGACTATTCTTTCTGTAAGAAGACCGTCATAATTTTTCATAAAATGTATGCATAAAAACGGTGGTGTAAAAACTGCCGTTTTTTTTGTTTTGTGGGGCGGTCTTGCATTACAAATGCGTCACTGCCGGGTGCCCCCGGCAAACAAAAATGTTGACTTTCCAAAGATAAAGTATTAAAATGTCATAAAGCGCAACGGGGCACTTCATAGTTTCGTGCGCTTTTTTTTACTTTAAAGCAGTCCCATCTGCTTTATTCAACACGGTGATATGTTCCGCAAGGACATATGGATGAAAAATATATATTTTAGGAGGAAACGAAAATGAGAAAGAGCAAAATGTGGAGAATGTTGACAGTAGCAGCCGTAGCAGCATCTATGACATGCGGAGTATTTGGCGTACAGAGCGTAAGCGCGGCTGACAAAAAGACCCTCAAAGTTGCAATGGAATGCGGATACGCTCCATACAACTGGACACAGCCGGATGATTCCAACGGAGCAGTGCAGATCTCCGGAAGTTCCGACTATGCATATGGTTATGACGTTATGATGGCGAAGAAGATCGCAGACGAACTTGGCTACGACCTTGAGATCGTCAAACTTGACTGGGATTCCCTCGTACCGGCAGTTCAGTCCGGACAGGTTGACTGTGTTATCGCAGGACAGTCCATCACCAAAGAACGTCAGCAGATGGTTGATTTCACAGATCCATATTATTATGCATCGATCATCACTCTGGTAAAAGAGGATGGAGACTATAAAGACGCAGCAAGTGTAGAAGACCTCAAAGGAGCAACAGTTACTTCCCAGCAGAATACCATCTGGTATGATTCCTGCCTGCCGCAGATCCCGGACGGAAACATCCTTCCAGCACAGGAAAGCGCACCGGCAATGCTGGTAGCTCTGGAATCCGGTAAATGTGATGCAGTCGTAACAGATATGCCTACAGGAAAAGCTGCCTGCGTAGCTTACCCGGATTTCAAACTCCTTGACTTCACAGGAACAGACGGAGAATTCGAAGTATCTGACGAGGACATCAACATCGGTATCTCCCTCAAGAAAGGAAACGATGAACTCAAAGATGCGATCAACGGAGTTTTAAGCGAGATGACAGAAGATGACTTCAACGATATGATGGACGAAGCAATCTCAGTTCAGCCACTGTCCAGCGAGTCATAAAGGAGGAGCAAAATGCTGCCTGAAAGTTTTGGAGGAAGAATCATATATCTTCTTCAGCAATATGGTCCCTCTTTCGCGAAGGGAGCCGGAGTCAGCATGTGGCTGGCACTGGTCGGAACACTCTTTGGATGCATCATCGGTTTTCCCGTAGGTATCGTGCAGACGATCCCGGTAGACAAAAACGATTCCACAGCCAAGAAGGTACTGATCAAAATCGTGAAATTTATCCTTGCCTGCTATGTGGAGTTCTTCCGTGGAACTCCTATGATGGCACAGGCAATGTTTATCTACTTCGGTAGTGCATACCTGTTCAATATCAATATGTCCATGTGGTTTGCCGCGATCTTCATCGTATCCATCAACACAGGTGCATACATGGCAGAGACTGTCCGCGGCGGTATCCTTTCCATTGACCCGGGTCAGACAGAAGGAGCCAAGGCGATCGGCATGACACATGTACAGACCATGATCAATGTTATTTTGCCACAGGCACTGCGTAACATCATGCCGCAGATCGGCAACAACCTGATTATCAACATCAAAGATACCTGTGTACTTTCCATCATCGGTACGGTAGAACTTTTTTACACGACCAAAGGTGTGGCAGGTGCACTGTATACATACTTTGAGTCCTTCACAATTGCCATGGTCATTTACTTTATCATGACCTTTACCTGTTCTAGGATCCTTCGCGTGATCGAGCGTAAGATGGACGGACCGGACAACTATGACCTGGCAACCGCAGATACCCTGACACATACAAGTGGTATGTATTCTTATAAGGAAAGGAAGGACAACAGAGAATGAGTGAAACGATCCTGGAAGTGCAGCACCTGGGAAAATCCTTCGGAACACATGAGATCCTGAGAGACATTGATTTCTCTGTAAAACCGAAAGATGTTACCTGCATCATCGGACCTTCCGGTTCAGGTAAATCCACACTGCTGCGCTGTATGAACCTTCTGGAGACACCTTCATCCGGCGAGATCCGCTACCACGGAACAAACATCATGGACAAACACGTGAATGTTCCGAAGTACCGCTCCAAAGTCGGCATGGTGTTCCAGAACTTTAACCTTTTTAACAATATGACAGTTCTCAAAAACTGCACAGTCGGACAGGAAAAAGTCCTCAAAAAAAGCAAAGAAGAGGCACACAAAAACGCAATGATGTATCTCGAAAAAGTCGGCATGGCCCCATACATCAATGCAAAGCCGAAACAGCTTTCCGGTGGACAGAAGCAGAGGGTAGCGATCGCAAGAGCCCTTGCGATGGAACCCGAGATCCTGCTCTTTGACGAGCCGACATCCGCCCTCGACCCGCAGATGGTCGGAGAGGTTCTGGAAGTCATGAGAACCCTTGCCAAAGATGGTCTGACGATGATCATCGTCACACATGAGATGGCCTTCGCCAGAGATGTGGCGAAGCATGTGATCTTCATGGGCGATGGAGTTATCGTGGAAGAGGGAACTTCCCAGCAGATCTTTGAAGATCCACAGAAAGAACAGACGAAGGAATTTCTGAGCCGTTTCAGAAATTCCTGATGGGAACTGCCCAGCGGGGCGGCTGTTTGGCAAATAAGAAAACCC
>OLQR01001434.1_pt1 | contig 13928 bp, 14 predicted proteins | sample 1671881 | NCBI WGS metagenome assembly OLQR01 (sample SAMEA3136623, study PRJEB25190) | human gut metagenome | biome: human gut; feature: human-associated habitat; material: faeces | place: Austria | collected 2013 | reverse complement strand
TACACTGAACTGAAAAATAGAGAAGATTTTAAAGAACTGATCAAAAATCAGGCTAGGGAAGAATGATAAAAACTCTTTCATAAGATATAACATTCTTAAATGTAATTGGATGTTTAAATGGATAAAGAATAAACAAATTTATAGTTGTTTTGGTGTATTAAGAAACCGCAACAACTACAACAGTGGCGTATGGAGCGATGGTTTCTTTACATCAGTAGATAATCAGTCACAGTTTATTGTCCCTACTACTCCAACTACGCAAACAATTGATTGGATGGTAGCTTTTCATACAGAAGAATGTAGAAAAGTATATAACATTATTGCTAAATACAATACTGGTGATGTGACCAAAGAGGATGCAAAAAAAGAATTGGCTGATGCTGTTACTCATAAAACAAGATTTACTAAACCTATTCAGGATAAAGTAAATGAAATTATGAAAGAAGAACAGCCTAAAGCAAAAACTAAAAAAATAGTGACGGAAAATTAAATATTTTATTGAGGGGAAAGCCGCACTATTTTTGCAGTTTCCCCTTATTTTTTTCGGAGGAATTAAATGGAGATTGTAATACCTAACTTAAAAGGAGTCCCTTATGATCCGGTTCAGGCAGTGAGAATTATAGACCCACAGCAAATGAAACTTTATTTAAAGCATGGGCTAAAGCCTTTAGATGTTTATTATAGTCCTGATGTGATTGTAATGGTGTTTGATAACAGTAACTTATACATTAGGTGGTCAGGCTCCACCTTCGGACAAAGTAGCACATGTTACGTATATAGGTGGTAAAGCTTCTGGCACTATGACCTCAATTGCTCACGCTTCCGGCACAGCTTATAATGTTCTTAATATGAAACCTCTCTCTTCTGCTCATGCAAAAGGAGAAGTAGCACTTAAACATGATGAACAGGCCATTGTTAACGAAGTAGGTATCAATGGTCATTCTGAATCCATAGTGCGTGATGGTGTATGGTCACTTATTCCTGGTGGTGCTCATATTGAGAATTTGAAAAAAGGTGACATCATCTTTTCAGCTACTCAAACAGAGGATTTATTAAAACATGGTGCTACACATGGTCATGCTAGAGCATATGCACAAGGCACTGCTTCTGGTGTAACCCTTGCTCCTGCATATGCAGACGGTACATCAGAATTAGATGATACAATTAAAAAAGTAAGTACTCAAGCTAAAGACTGGATAGAAACTGCTCTTGATCGTTTAGAGAGAATCGTTGAAAAGTATCAAGATATCGCTGAAAGCGATTATAGTAATTATAAGTCTTCTGAGAAGAATTATAATAAAGCACTTAAAAATCTAAATAAACAATTACAGACACAAAAAGATTCCAGAGCAAAATACGTAGCTAAAGCAAATGAAGTTGCTTCTGCTGTTGGTTTATCTGACGAACTGAAAAAGAAAGTCCAGAATGGTACAATCAATATTGAAAGTTTATCCGAAGATGATAAGAAACGTGTTGACGCATATCAGGAATGGTATGAAAAAATCTTGGATTGTGACAAAGCGATTCGTGAACTCACTAAGTCACAGAAAGATTTAGCTAAAGCAAAGGTCGAACGTGTTATTGAAGCTTATGACACCGTCATAGGTAAACGTGAGAATAAAGCTGACTATTACAACGCTAAACAGGAATTGAGAGTCTCACAAGGGTATAATCAGAAACCTGGTTCTAAATATGAAAAATACATGAAAAAGGAACTCTATTATACCAATGAACAGAAACGTCTTACTGATAAAGAAATAAAAGAATATAAAAGGCCAATGTATCATTGGCGGAAACAATACTACTGTTCAATCTTCTGCAGACGATGTTCTGTATCTTGTATCTCATGATGCTGATACTTCCAGCACAACAATCACAAAAATGCAAGGAAAATCTATTACATTGTATTTCATTCAGCAAGATGGTGAATATACGACTGATCGTTATGTCACTGAAAGCTGGATTAATGAACAGAATTTTGCAAGCGCTGATTCTGTAAAAGAATATGTTTCAAATATCATTGAAGAAACTGTTCTGGATGTTTTAGATGAACATATTGACGCTGCTTTAGATAGAAAACTCGGAAGTATTGATTCCGAAGATTTAACAAATATATTTCAAGGAGGAAATTAATTATGGCAAAATTACAGTTCGCTACACTTTCTAATCTTCAGGAGTTTTTAAATCTGCATAACGTACAGATCGACTCTAAAATCAGTGAGGCTGTCAAAAACTCAATTAAAACAGTATCTCAGTCAGAAGACGGATACACACTTTATTTCTACACAAAAACTGCTCCAGTAACTATTGATGAAGCAGCATTTACTATTACTATTCCTCAGCCAACAGGAAAAGCTGACAAAGTAAAAGGTGCAGTAAAAGGTCATCTTGCAGGATTAGATGAAAATGGTAATCTGGTAGATTCTGGAAAGACTGTTGCAGATTTCGATGCTGCTGGCGCTGCTAACACAGCAAAAACAGAAGTAATGTCTTATGTTGGTACCATTCCTGCTGATGCAAAAGCTAAAAATGTAGTTGCTTATATCAAAGAAGCTGTTACTACTGGTCAGTATGATGATTCTGCATTAAAAGCAAGCGTTGCAGCTAATACAGCAGCTATTGGAACACTGAATGGCACTGGTGACGGATCAGTAAAGAAAGCTGTTGCAGATGCAGTCGCTAAAATCGTTGCAGATGCTCCAGAAGCATATGATACACTGAAAGAGATTTCTGATTGGATTTCTACACATACATCTGATGCTGCTACAATGAATTCTCAGATCAAAACAAATAAAGAGGATATCACAAAGCTGAAGACTCTTATCGGTACTCTTCCAGAATCTGCTACATCCAAAGATATTGTAAGCTATATTGCTGAGTATGTATCTAAAGCTCTCGCAGACTCTGATCTTTCTCAGTATGCAAAAGCTGCTGATCTTGAAGCTGCTGTAGGTAGAATTGATGCTCTTGAAAAGAAATTACCTACATTAGAAGCTGCTGATAAAAAGAATGCAGAAGATATTACTGCTGTTAAAGGCAGAATGGATACAGCAGAAGGCAAAATTACTGCTGTAGAAAAAGATCTTGCTACTGAAAAACCGAAGATTGCTAAGAACACATCTGATATCACCGCTCTTAAGGGGCTTGTTGGAGATGGATATGAAGCAATTCCAAGTGCGTCTATCAAAGGTTTATTTACTGCGTAAAAATACAATTGATTTTATTGGGAGGAGAGCTGCAATGCTCTCCTTCTATTTTAAAAATAAAAATGGAAGGATGTGACTAATGCAAAATGAAAGAACAATTTCTTAATCTCACTGGATTAACAGAACTGGTTGGTTATTTGAAGACAAGTATAGCTAATCATAAAGAAATACTTCCATATGCTTCCAATAAGTTATTTCCGTCTGTTGGAGATATAAATACTATTTATATAAATACTGCTACGAATACTATTTATCGTTGGGATAGCTCAAGCAAAACTTATATTACTCTAGCAAAAGCCGTAAAGTCTGTTGCTATTTCAGAAGCTACTGAAAACGGAAAAATCACACTCACTGTAGATGGTAATAAAACTACTATTCCTATTCATGGATTAGGATCTGCTGCATATACAAATTCAAGTGCTTACTCTTCTGCCGGGCATACTCATACAAAAGCTCAGGTAGGGCTTGGCAATGTAGATAATACTGCCGATGCAAATAAGAGTGTAAAACATGCAACTACTGCTGATAGTGCAACTACTGCAGGAACAGCTACAAATGTATCCGCTGGAGAAGGTACTGCTGATGCAGCTAGACATGTTTGGTTTTCTGACTCTACCACAGAGACAAAGCGAGCATACAGCGATAAGTTTAAATATAATCCTGTTACTAATAATCTGACGGTAAATGTTACAGGAAATGCTGCGACTGCAAGTAGTGTCGCATGGGGTAACATTACAGGAAAACCTTCTACCTATACTCCTTCTGCGCATAATCATAATGATTCAACTATTACTTCTCTCAACGCAAGTAAACTCTTTGGAACAATTGATATTGCAAGGCTTCCCCATGGAGCATTAGAACGTCTGGTTATTGTTGAAGATGATACTGCACGTTTTAAACTTACTACTGCTAATATTCAGCTTGGTGATACCGTAAAAGTAACTAAGACTGAAAAAATGTATTATGTTGTTGATGAGAGCAAATTATCTTCTGAGGCTGGTTATTCAGTATATACTGCCGGAACTGCTACTTCTGTACCATGGTCTGGAGTTACTGAAAAGCCTAGCAGCTATCCACCAGCATCTCATAATCATGATGAACGTTATTATACCGAGACTGAGATGAATAGTAAATTAGCTGAAAAAGCTACAAAAGTACATACGCATACTAAAAGTGAAGTCGGATTAGGCAACGTTGACAATACTGCTGATGCCACAAAAAGTGTTAAATATGCTATTTCTGCAGGTAGCGCATCATCTGCCGCTGCTCTTACTTCTAATGCTGGATCATCAACTCAGCCAGTATATTTCTCAGGTGGTAAGCCAGTAGCTTGTTCATATACGCTTGGCAAGTCAGTGCCTGCAGATGCATTATTTACCGATCATACTTATGGAAACATGAAGGGTGCTACTTCTTCTTCCGCCGGAAGTGCTGGTCTTGTTCCTGCACCTAATATAGGAGAACAATTAAAATTTCTTCGTGCAGATGGTACATGGGTAATTCCTACAAATACGACATATTCTGTAGGTACTACAAGCTATTCCGGTACAACTAAACTCTATACTTCCACAGGATCTGCTACAGATGGCACCATGACTCAAAATGCTATTACAACTGCCCTAAATGGAAAATCTGCTACTGGACATACACATAATTATGCTGGTTCATCTTCAGCTGGAGGAAATGCGAACGCAGCTGTAAAATTAGCTACTGCAAGAAAGATTGGTAGTGCTTCATTCGATGGTACTACTGATATTACTTTATCTCAGATGGGAGTTATTAACCCAATTGAGCTGACCAGAGCCGAGTATGAAGATTTAATTATAAATAATAGAATTGATGATAATCAATACTATAATGTTATTGACGACTATGATTCTGATATTTTAATTAATGACTCTTCTGTTTCGAAAAAATATGTTTATTCCAGTGATAAAACAGAAAAAACATATTCTAAAAAGAGTACAACAAGCACTGTAACTTTATCTGCTTCTGCTTGGTCTGGCAGTTCTGCACCATATTCTTGTGTATTATCTGTGGAAGGTGTAACTGCAACAAATATCATAGAAATAAATTATGCTTCTTCTGCTTCAGATGCGGCTATAGAGGCATATCAAGGTGCTGGATTAAAAGACGGGGGACAGTCTGCTGGTAGAATCACATTATTAGCAACTGAGAAACCTACTGTTAATATTCCAATAACAATCATTGTAAGAAACGATTTATAAAAAAGGAGGTGTGATATGGCAACCTATAAAGGAAGACATTGTATTGCGGGTACAGGTGCTACAGGAGCACAAGGTATCCAAGGAAATAAAGGTGATAAAGGCGATGCAGCTACCGTGGCTGTAAGTTCTACAGTTACTTTAGCACCTGGTTCACAAGCGAAAGTAGAAAATGAAGGGGATTCTCATAATGCCAAATTCAAATTTTCTATTCCACGAGGAGATAAAGGTGAAAAAGGCGATAATGCAACTATTACAATAGGAAGTGTAACCAAAGGTACCGATCCAGCTGTAACCAATTCTGGTACAGCTACTAATGCTGTTTTAAATATCACTCTTCCAAAAGGTGATACTGGAGTAAGTGTTTCCACTGTTACTCCTTATTATCTTGCAACTTCGCAATCACAGGGAATTACAAAAGATTCTAGCGGATGGACTAACTCAGCTCAATTAATGAGTAGTGTAAATAAATATCTGTGGTGTTATCATAAGTTTACTTTTACAAATAACACAACTACTTCTACTAATCCGGTAGTTATAGGTGTTTATGGTGATAAAGGTGACCGAGGTACAACTGATTATAATGATCTTACAAATAAACCTATTGTTAATGGCGTAGTATCATATCAGTCTGATATTAATACGAAGCAGTTGAGAAATATTCGTTTTGCAACTGAAGAGCCAAAAGCTAGTGATGGAATAAATGGAGATATATGGGTGGTGTTTAGTGATGAGTAAAAATGTTGAATATGTAAGTTTTACAGGTAATCAATTTATAGATACAGGAGTAAGAGTAACTGGAAATAGCACCATAGAGCTTACTTACACGTACACAAGTTCTACAACTGGAGCAGTTTTTGGTTCAAGAACAAATACTTCTGGTACTGATAGTGTAAGCTTCTCTATGTTCGTGGTCAATGGTGATGTTAGATCAGATCATTTTGGGACAAGTAAAACTTTAGATAAAAATACTTACAATCCAAAAGAAAAACACACTTATAAAATTACTCCGGATGCTATATATTGTGACGGGAAGCAAGTTTACACACAAGGAGTATCTTCTAATACTACTCCTTCTACACTTTATATTGGAGCAGTAAAAACTAACGGATCAGTAGAAAAATACAGCACTGTCAATCTATACTCATTTAAAATATACCATGGAAATACTCTTGTTAGAGATTTTGTACCTCATAAGGACGATAATGAAAAATTCTGTTTAAAAGATGCTATAGAGAATAAATTCTATTACAGTAATAATGCATTGCAAGGACCTGTTGATTTATCTCATATTAAAACTGGTGATATTTTAAATTTTGATTATACTGGTGCCGTTCAAGCTATAGCACTACCTAAAGGTATATATAAGTTGGAGTGCTGGGGTGCTCAAGGTGGGTACAGTTCTTCTAATTCAGGAATAGAAGTTGGTATGGGCGGAAAAGGTGGATACTCTGTTGGGACGATTACACTAAACCAAAAAACACCCATATATATTTATGCTGGTGGAGTTGGTAGCATAAGTGGCAACGGTAAAGCAGATGGTGGATTTCCCAATGGTGGTTCATCTTGGGCTTCCGACACAAGCGAAGGTGCTGGTGGAGGCGGTGGATCATCCGATATCCGTATTGGCACCGATTCATTGCATGCTCGTGTTATTGTAGCTGGCGGCGGAGGCGGCGGCGGAGAAGACAACGAAACTGGCGGATATGGTGGCGGTGAAACTGGCGGAACCTCAGGTTCTGGAACACCTGGTAGTCAAACTGCTCCAAGTGGATATTTTGGAATCGGCGGTCACACTTCCTATGATGGTGGCGGCGGAGGTGGCGGTTCAGGATATGTATATACATCATCTACAGCTAAAAATTATCCTCAAGGATGTCTGCTTAATTCGTCATATTATCTTACTGACGCTCAAACGATAGCCGGTAATCAAGCTTTTACATCGCCCGAAGGCACATCCGAAACTGGTCACTCTGGAAACGGATTCTGCAGAATTACAAACATGACCCCAAAACAATACGGAATGTTTATAAAGCGAAATGGAGCGTGGACGCATATAGATTTATAAAGGAGGGTTTCAAAAATGCCAATTGTATTTCATGGAACTGGCGGTGGAGGCGGTGGTACTTGGAGCAAAGTCAAGGAGAAGCCTGACTGGACCAATTGCACTGTAATGTATGGGGGAACTGCTCTCTCATCATCTGCTACTACAACAGACTCTGCTGCTCAATATAAAGTAATTTCAAGATCTACTGGTTCGACAGGAGATATCTTTACAAAATCTGCAACTCTTCCAAAAGGATTATATAGTGTTATGATCCGAATGAAAGTTTCTACAATCTCTTCTAGTTCTAATGTTTTCAAATTAACAATTGTAGATGGTTCTACTACAACAACTAAATATATTAGGCCAAGTATGTTTAAAACTGCTAACGGTTATACCACTCTTGGAACTGCTGTTGAAAATACTTCTGGAACTCTTAGAGTAACTTTAAGTATTTATAATACACTATCAAATCAGACAGTTTGTGTAGATTACTTAGCTATTACTCCTGCAATGGTTGGAGTTACATCAATTGCGTAAGGAGGTGGATATATGGCTGATACAATAGTGACTGCTGAAAAGCTAAATGAAATAAAAACAAAAATAAATAACGAATTAAAAAATAGAAGAACATATACGAATCATGGGATTAATGTGACTCAATATCAAGGTTCTGCATGGGATTTTTCTGCTACTTCTGGTCGTGAAGTGACGAATGATCAGTTACATAAGTTAGTTGATCCGATGCTACAAATAAATGATTTTATGCAAGATAATACTTTAATTGGCGACAAACCCACTACTATACCAGATTTGACTACTGTAGAAAAATTTGTAGATAATCTTACAACTAAAGGTCAGACAAGTTCTGATTCTGGATGTCGTGGATCATGTGCTGGATTATGCTATGGCGCTTGTTATTCTGGATGCACAGGATGCAGTTCTTGTAGTGGTAATTGTTATACATCATGTGGAGATGGATGCGCCGGATGTTCTGGATCATGCAGCGGATGTTCTGGATGCTCTACTTCTTGCAGTGGATGCAGCTCTGGATGTACTGGAACATGCGATAGTAGCTGTAGCGGTGGTTGTAGCGGCGGTTGTTCTGGATGTAATGGATGTTCAGGATGTACTGCTAACTGTAGTGGTTCTTGTGGTGGTTCTTCATGTACTGGTTGTGGCTCTGGATGTACTGGACAATGTGGCGCTAGCTCTAAGGGAGGATCTTGTAAAAATAATTGTTCTTCGGGATGTACTGCTTCATGCGGGCAGTGCTCTGGATGTTCAGGTGGTTGTATGGGAAGTTGTAGTTCTTGCAGTTCTTGTTCTGGTGGCTGTTCTAGTGGGTGTGACGGTTGCAGTGGTTGTGGTGGATGTAGCGGTAGTTGCAAAGGCTGCTCTGGATGTGGTAGTGGCTGTGAATCTGGTTGTAGTAGTGATTGTCAAGCTGGATGCTCTGGAGTTTGTCAATCTGGCTGTGCTTCATCTTGTCAAGGTTGTTCAGGTTCATGTTCTGCGGGGTGTTCTGGCTGTGGATCTTGTGACGCTTCCTGTTCTACAAACTGCTCTTCTACTTGCGGTACTACTTGTTCAGGAACTTGTTTTGGAGTGGCTAAGTCTATATGATTTAGCTGTTCTTTATTAAAATATTAAATGAATAAACGGAGGAAATTTATATGAGAACTTTAAAAATTGATATTGCTGAAGATACTGTAAGTAAAATTCAAAGAATTCATTCTGAGACAGAAGCTAGAATGTTACTGTTAAATAGATTAATGGAAACGCATAAAGACGATGCAAGTTTTATTGACTCTGCTCTTTTTAAAAAATATCATGAGGAATATGTAACTATGTCCACTGCTTTCGATGAAGCAAAACATGTGTTAGAAACTGACTATATCCCTAAATATTTACAGGACCATCAGCTTAACTGGAATCTGGATTATGCAACTTGTCAGCTTAATGTTGACATCTTATGTGATTGTGACATTCCAGAATTAAATTAAGGGGTGCTATATATGGTATCACGTAATTATAGAAAAGGAATGCAGTTTACCGACACTATTGCTCACTTATATCCTGAGTTAACCGAAAGAGCAAAAGATGCTGGGTATAAAAGACCTTTAACACAGAGTTTAACGTTCCAAGTAACTGACGATTGTAATCTTGCATGTACTTATTGTTATCAGACTTGCAAAGGAAAACGTCGAATGTCATTTGAAACAGCAAAAAAAGCTGTAGATATGTTACTTACTGGAGATAAGGGAATGTCTGAATACATCAATCCTATTTCTTCTCCAGGAGTGATTATTGAGTTCATCGGTGGCGAACCATTCCTTGAAGTTGAATTGATTCAGCAAATCTATGAATATTTTCTTGATCGTGCAATAGAGCTTAATCATCCGTGGGCAACTTTACATAGAATCTCTATTTGTTCTAATGGAATTTTATATTTTGATCCCAAAGTACAGGAATTTTTAAATAAGTATAAATACAACCTCAGTTTTTCAGTGACTGTTGATGGCAATAAAGAATTGCATGATGCATGTAGAGTGTTTCCTGACGGGAGACCAAGTTATGATCTTGCCGTGGCTGCTGCAAAAGATTGGATGGATAAAGGCGGAGTTATGGGAAGTAAAATTACTATAGCTCCAGGCAATGTTATGCATTTATACGAAGCTCTCACTCATATGGTTGAACTTGGGTATGATGATATAAATGCAAACTGTGTATATGAAAAAGGCTGGACTACAACTCATGCAGTAGTTTTGTATGCAGAAATGAAACGAGTTGCTGATTATTTCTTAGACACTGACTTGAATTTCTTAGATGGAAGCTTCAGATGTTCTCTGTACGAAAATAATTTCTTCCATCCGAAAGAAGAGAATGATCTTCAGAACTGGTGTGGTGGAAATGGAGTCATGTTATCTGTCGATCCTGATGGAGTTTTTTATCCTTGTATTAGATATATGGAATCTTCTCTTAATGGTGAGCAGGAACCATACTCTATTGGTAATGTAGATGATGGAATCTGTGCTCATGATTGTGAGAAATGTCGTGTAGTCGCACTGAAGAAAGTTGATCGTAGAACTCAAAGTACAGATGAATGTTTTAACTGCCCTATCGCTGAGGGATGTAGTTGGTGTACAGCTTATAACTATCAAGTATTTGGAACCCCAGATGCAAGAGCAACATTCATTTGTGTTATGCATAAAGCTCGTGCTCTCGGTAATATCTACTTCTGGAATAAATATTACAGAAAACATAATATGTCTACAAGAATGAAAATGCATATTCCTGATGAATGGGCTTTGGAAATCATAAGTCAATCTGAACTGGATATGCTAAAAGAATTATCAAAGGAGGATGCTTAAATGAAACTTATTTTAAAAGACAAACAGGAAATTGAAATTTCCAATACAAATATTAATTATAACACTAATTTAAGTGAAGATGAGCGTAGAAGTATTACTTTTGTTTTAGATGAGCCAACTCTTACTACAGAAAATCTCATTAAAATGCTCACAAGAGAAAATCTTGAACATATAGAAATTAATTCTGCTGCAAAAACAATTGAGAAAGAAAATTTAAAGCTTATTACTGTATCTGAAAATCTCACAGATGATCATTATAGAATTGAAATAAGACTTTCAACTAATTAATCGAGAGGGCTAACTACCCTCTCTTTTTATGTTATGTTTTGACATTTCTTTTAATGACTTTATGTCATTATCTTTAATTCAATTCAAAAGGAGGCTTGATATTATGCCAGAAATCAAAGGTATTGATGTTTCCAGATGGAATGGAAAAATCGACTGGAAAACCGTTGCTAATTATGGAATGGGCTTCGCTATCCTACGAATCACAGAAAAAGGAAATATTATTGATAGCACATTCGAACCTAATTATAAAGGCTGTATTGAGAATAAAATTCCTGTTGGAGTCTATAAATACAGCTATGCTACTACTATTGCTCAGATTAAAAATGAAGCAAATGTAGTTATTAAAACATTGAATAAAAGAAAACTGGATTATCCAGTGTTTCTTGATATAGAAGATAAATGTCAGGAGAATTTATCTGACAATTTAATGATGAAAATGATCGAAGCGTTTAGAGCTATTATTGTCAAAGCTGGATATAAATTTGGTATTTATTGCGGCTATTCTTGGTATCAGAACCAGTTACCAGAAGGTGCTAAAAAGTATGATTGTTGGGTTGCCCGATATCCTAATAATGATACCGGTGAATTACAGGAAAGATTAAGAGTTCCTGCTTCTACTGGTGTTATTGGATGGCAATACTCTAGTAAGGCAACCATTCCTGGTATTCCAACAAAAACTGATCGAAGTGTATTCTATAAAGACTATTCTAAATCTTCTACTACTTCTACAAACTCTCCCAAACCAACAACTACACAAGGAAGTGACGCTATGAACAAAGAAAAGGCTATTGATGCTCTTATTGCTTGCGCTGAAAATGAGGTTGGATATTTAGAGAAGAAATCTAATTCTCAGCTTGATGATAAAACTGCAAATGCAGGTTACAATAACTACACTAAATACTGGAGAGATGTATATCCTCAGTATCAGGCACAGGCTTGGTGCGCTGCATTTGTGAGCTGGTGTATGATGAAAACATTTGGTCTTGATGTAGCTAAAAAACTCCTTAAACATTGGCCTTATGTATACTGTCCTACTCTTGGAAATCTCTTTACAAAGTATGCAAATCCACAGCGAGGAGACATTGTGATCTTCTATCGTAACGGTACTTTTGCACATACAGGAATTGTCACAAAAGTTGAAGGTGATAAGTTTTATACTATTGAAGGGAATACTTCAGCTGGCTCTACTGTTGTTCCAAATGGTGGAGGAGTTTATGCTAAGAGTTATTATAATTCAAATCTCCCTGGGACTAAATTCTGTCGTCCAGACTATTCTATTGTCACATCCATTTTAACATCTACTGCACCTGTACAGCCATCTTATACTGCATGGGTAGGTTCTTGTACAGCTAATGGAACAGATGTATTCTCAGACGTTACAGGAGCTTCTAAGCTAAGTACATATCCTAAACTTAATGCAGGTAATCTTGTGGATATCATCGGTGAATCTGGTACAAGATATCAGGTTCGTATCGCTGCAAAATATATAGGGTATGTAGAAAAATCTAACATTAAAAATCCTAATACTCCTGCTGCAACAACTACAAAAAAATATCCATTTGTAGGAAAAGTAACTGCAAGTAAATTGAATGTTCGCAAAAAACCCGGTACTGAACATCCATTACTTCCAGAGTATCCGATGTTAAATAAAGACGATCTTGTTAATGTCCTCGGAGTTACAAAAGATACTAAAGGTAACAGATGGTACAAAGTATCAATTACTAAAAATGAATATGTTGGCTATGTATCAGCCAAATATATCATTAAGGCATAAGGAGGTACGTCATGGGTATTGAACAGATACAGAAAATCCATGAGTTTGGTGAGATCAATGTGATCATATCTTTACTTCTTTGTGCAATGCTTGTTATAGCTTTAAAAGCTGGATGGGAGAAACTTCTTGATGTTCTTGGTCTCGAAACAAAAGCATCTCTACAGAAGAAAGCTTTAGAGAAGAAGTTGTCTGATATGGAACAGAAAATTGCTGATTTTGAGCAGTCTCAACATAATTATCATGACCAGTCCATTAATATCAGAGATGATCTGAGAACAAATCAAAATACTCTGAGCACACAGCTTACTGATCTTACAACTTTGATGCAGAACTTTATAACTAATCAAGATGAGTGTACTGTAGCATCATTTAGAAGTTCTCTCTGGAGAATGCATAGAGACTTTATGGCACAAGGATATATCACACCGGATGGATTAAAGACATTCCTAGAGATGGGAAAGCTTTATGAAAAGGCTGGTGGAAATGATATTTATCATGAGAAATTACTTCCAGATATTGAATCTCTGGAAGTCAGATATACAAAAGACAATGTACTATAATTTATGGGTAGTCAAGCATTATACTTGGCTACCCATTTTTTTACTTTGATTCTTTATCAAGCATATTCCGAACGTCTTCTACAGAAAGTCCTTTTTCTCGAAGTAATTTGGCAAGATCTTTCATAGACTGTTCTTCTTTTATGGCTGCTTCTTTCTTCTCTGCTGCAACAAGATCTTTAGAAAGATTCTTTTTCTGCACTCTCAAGCCTTTGATATCTTCTGTAAGCTTAGTAATTTGTTCTTCTATAGATGTAATTTGTGCCTTAATTTCTTCTGATGTAAGCTCTACTTTTCTTACTCTTGCCATTTTTTAACTACCTCTTTTCGATTTAATAAGGGTGAAATAAGGGTGAAGTTTTTAAGAAGTGCTTGTTTTATAAGGCTCTAAGTCGGTTGTTCAAGGGTACCGGAAACCACTGCTCTATCCACTGAGCTACAGGCGCGTATCTTGAAAATC
>OLQR01001433.1_pt1 | contig 13954 bp, 10 predicted proteins | sample 1671881 | NCBI WGS metagenome assembly OLQR01 (sample SAMEA3136623, study PRJEB25190) | human gut metagenome | biome: human gut; feature: human-associated habitat; material: faeces | place: Austria | collected 2013 | reverse complement strand
TCCCCAACAAGCAGAAAATCGCTTTCGTGTCACGAAAGCCCTGCTTGCAGAAGAGCAGCACTTGCGAGAAGTCACCATTATTGATTTACTTAGCAAAGCGAGTGTGCTATAATTTTATCATGAGCTTTTATAGTTGCAAGCGTTGGTATGAATAAAGAAGGCGGTATGATATGGCGGTTTCCTACAATAGATTATTCAAAATGCTTATTGATCGAAAAATGATGAAAAAGGAATTATGCGAGTTGGCAGATGTGAGCCCAAGCACGATAAGCAAAATGGGCAGAGGCGAAATAGTTTCTATGGAAGTAATTGCACGGATTTGCCTCAAACTGAATTGCACAGTAGATGACATATTAGAAATTTTACCGGATAGTCCAGATTATGGGACGGACGAAAAGATAAAATAAAATAAGATTGATTGGACTGGAGGAGGAATACAGATGGCTACTATTTTTAATGAAGATAATACCATTGAGCAAATGATGCTTTCTACTCTTCAGAAGAATGGGTGGAAATATATTCCTGCCGAGGAACTTCCTCGTATGTATTCGGATGTACTTGTTGAACCAATGGTAAAAGAGGCCCTCATTCGCCTTAACCCGGAAATTGCGGAAGATCCATCCCGGGCAGATGAAGTTATTTATAAACTTAGGACACTTATTTTGTCTGTTCAACCACATAACCTTGTCACTCAGAATGAGATTTTCAAGAAAATGATTTTCGAGGAAAACTCCTATCCTTTTGGTAAGGACGGACGCATGGTTCCGATTCGTTTCTTTGGTACTATGCGTAAAGAAGATCTTGCTCTCAACGAATATGTTGTGACCAATCAGTGGATATATCCTCAGGCCGAAGGCGGCAAGCGCTTAGATATTGTGCTCTTGATTAACGGCTTCCCGATTGCTATCGGTGAATTGAAAACTCCGGTTCGTAGTGCCATTACTTGGTTGGATGCGGCTGGCGATATTTCTGCTTATGAAAAAAGCATACCCGCCATGTTTGTAACCAACGTATTTAATTTTGCTACTGAAGGCAAATGCTATCGCTATGGTTCTATCAATATGCCTATTAACATGTGGGGACCGTGGCACACAGCAACTCATAAGTCGGAAGGCAGTCTTGCAGATGTAAAAATCAGTGTGGAGGATATGATTTCACCGAAGAATGTCATGGACATTTTTCAGTTCTTCACGATGTTCGCCACTGATAAAAAATATCGTAAATATAAAATTATCTGTCGTTACCAGCAATTTGAAGGCGCTAATATGATTGTGAATCGTGTTATCGCTGGCTACCCTAAGAAAGGTCTAATCTGGCATTTTCAAGGTTCCGGTAAATCTCTTCTTATGGTCTTCGCAGCACAGAAACTGCGAATGATTCCGGAGCTCAAAAATCCAACCGTTGTTATTGTGGATGATCGCATTGATCTGGAAACGCAGATTACTGCAACCTTTAATGCATCAGACATTCCGAATCTAACCAGTGCAGCCACAAAAGAGGAACTTCTTTCCTTCTTCCGTGGTGATATGCGAAAAATCCTTATCACTACGATTTTTAAGTTTGGTGAGGTTAGCGGTGAGCTGAATCCTCGTGATAACATCATCGTCATGGTCGATGAAGCTCACAGAACCCAGGAAGGTGATCTGGGTGAAAAAATGAGAATGGCTCTGCCAAATGCTTTCTTCTTTGGATTGACCGGTACGCCTATCAATCGTGTTGATAAAAACACTTTTGCAACCTTCGGTGCCGAGGAAGATCGCACTGGCTATATGAGCCGCTATTCCTTTTCTGATTCCATTCGTGATGGTGCTACGCTTCCTCTTCACTTTGAGCCGGTTCCTGTAGAGCTTCATGTGGATAAGGAAAAGCTGGATCGTGAATTTGAGGCTATGACCGATGAGGCTGGACTTAGCAAAGATGAAAAGAACGAACTTTCTCGCAGGGTAAACATGAAGGCAATCATGTACAACCCGGCTAGAATTCGCAAGGTATGTGAGCATATCGCTAAACATTTCAAGGAGAAAATCGAGCCGAATGGCTACAAGGGTCAGGTCGTTGTCTATGACCGTGAATGCTGCTTGATGTATAAGGCTGTCCTCGATGAGCTACTCGGCGAAGAAGCCAGCACCATTGTTATGGATACCAATAACGATAAAGAAGATCGTTATAAGAAATATCGCAGAGATCGTGATGCTGAGGGAAAGGTTTTAGACACTTTCCGTGATCCTGCAAGCCCGTTAAAACTTGTTATTGTAACAGCTAAACTGTTGACTGGTTTTGACGCACCGATTCTTCAGGTAATGTATCTGGATAAACCCATGAAGGATCATACCCTTCTACAGGCGATTTGTCGGACCAAGGAAAAACACATGGTCTGATCGTTGATTATATCGGTATTTTTGATGATGTCGCACGTGCACTGGATTTTGACGAAAACAGTATGCGTAAGATCATCACCAACATTGAAGAAATCAAGAAGCAGCTTCCGACACTCCTAAAAAAATGCCTGGGATACTTCTTGGGTGTTGATAGAACAATTGAAGGTTGGGAAGGTCTCATGGCAGCGCAGGAGTGCTTACCAACAAATAAAGAAAAAGACGCGTTTGCTGCTGACTACCGTGTGCTGAATCGTGCGTGGGATGCGTTATCACCAGACGTTTTTCTGAATGCTTATAAAGCGGATTACCAGTGGCTGTCTCGTGTATATGAATCTGTGAAGCCGACGGATGGCCGTGGTGGATTGATCTGGGCATCCTTGGGCGCAAAAACGATTGAGCTTGTTCATCAGAACCTGACCGTTGGCGAAGCGGATGAGGACGTGGAAATCCTGGCAATGGATGCCGACCTGATTGATGAGTTCTTAGAAAAGCAGAAAGATTTGAAGAAGACCACCAAAAAGATCGAAATCAATCTCGTAGCCAAAATCATGAATCACACCAAGGATCCGAAATTCATCAAGCTTGGTGAAAAGCTGGAAACATTGCGAGAAAAGCACGAACAGGGTCTGGTGACCAGCATCGAGTTCTTGAAACTTCTATTGGAATTGGCGAAGGAAGCAGCACAGGCAGAAAAAGAAGTAGTGCCAGAGCAGGAAGTTGATAAGGGAATCGCTGCACTGACGGAACTTTTTAACGGTTTGAAAAACCGAAGCACTCCTGTTATTGTTGAGCGCATCGTTGCTGATATTGACAGCATTGTAAAAATTGTGCGTTTCGATGGCTGGCAGAGCACTACTGCTGGTAAGCAGGAAGTCAAGAAAGCCCTTCGCAGTGTTGTTTGGATCAAATACAAAATCAAGGATAAAGATGTCTTTGATAAGGCTTATAGCTATATTGAGCAGTATTACTAATAACAAAAAAGAAAGCGAGAAAACTAGATGATTGGAGCAATCATTGGCGACATCGTCGGTTCCAGATTTGAATGGGATAATCATAGGTCGAAAGATTTTGATTTTCTTACGCATCAATGTTTCTTCACCGATGATTCCGTCATGTCTCTGGCTGTATGTGATGCTTTGATGCATTGCAAGCCGGACTACAGTGATTTAAGTAATATAACGATTGAATCTATGCAGCGAATTGGACGTCCCTATCCACATTGTGGTTATGGTGGTTCCTTTTATCGTTGGATGTATTCGGACAATCCTCAACCATACAACAGCTACGGAAACGGAGCAGCAATGCGTGTCGGAGGATGTGGCTATGTAGCTAATTCTGTTGCGGAAGCCGCAGCACTTTCAAGAGCAGTTACCGAGACAACCCACAATCACCCAGAAGGAATTAAGGGGGCGGAAGCTACTGCCATTGCAGTCTATCTGGCTCGTACTGGAAGCAGTCTGATGGAAATTCAGGATTATATCGTGAAGAACTACTATCCGATTAACTTCACCTTAGATTCCATTCGTGATACCTACCAGTTTAACGAAACCTGCCAAGATACCGTCCCTCAGGCACTCGAAGCATTCTTTGAGTCTACCAGTTTTGAGGATGCTATTCGCAACGCCATTTCTATTGGAGGTGACAGTGACACCTTGGCGGCTATCACCGGTGCTGTTGCCGAGGCGTACTATGGTGTACCTACTAATATCAGAAAACACGCTCTTACATTTTTGGACGAGCGTCTCCTGAAAATTCTCCTGGAATTTGAAAACAAGTATCCTGCTAAATTTGAGAAAATTCAAGAAAGTGGTAGCGTAGGTGTAAAACCTTCCACCGGTAAAAAAGTAAAGACAGGAGGTCGTGCTGAGATGATGCAATCTGCTATGGATATAGCTGATATGGAATTGGAAGCCAGTGCCGCACATCCGGAAGAAACAACCAGTCAGAAGCTGTTTTCTCACCTGTTTGAAGCCTGCAATATTCTGCGTGGCCCCATCAATCAGGACGAATATAAGAGTTATGTAACGCCTATTCTTTTCTTCAAGCGTCTCTCCGATGTTTATGATGAAGAAACTCAAGTTGCTCTCGAAGAATCCGGTGGTGACGAGGAATACGCTAGCTTCCCGGAAAATCACCGCTTTGTCATTCCGGAGGGCTGCCACTGGAAGGATGTTCGTGAAGCAAGTGAAAATGTCGGTGTGGCTATTGTAACAGCCATGAATGGAATTGAACGTGCTAATCCTGATACGCTGAGTGGCGTGTTCAGCAGTTTTGACGATGCAAACTGGACCGACAAAACAAAACTATCTGACGAACGTCTGAAAGACCTGATTGAACATATGTCTAAAATCAAGGTCGGCAACAACAATTATTCCGCAGATGTAATGGGTGACAGTTACGAATTTCTGATTAAGAAATTTGCTGATCTCTCCAAAAAGAATGCCGGTGAATTCTACACGCCGCGTTCGATTGTCAAATTACTTATTATGCTAATGGCTCCCAAGGCCGGAGAGACCGTTTACGATCCAGCCTGTGGTACGGGTGGTATGCTCATTGAGGCTATTCGGTACATGCATGATGACAAGTTGACCTATGGAAAAATCTACGGTCAGGAAAAGAATCTGGCAACATCTGCCATTGCTCGAATGAATCTGTTCTTGCATGGTGCACGAGATTTCAAAGTGACACAGGGCGATACTCTGCGATCCCCGAACTATCTGGAACGTGGATCATTGCAGACCTTTGATTGCGTAGTCGCAAATCCTCCGTTTTCGCTCAAAAACTGGGGAGCTGAACAATTCAGCAGCGATATTTACGGTAGAAATATTTGGGGATGCCCGACCGATTCCAATGGTGATTTTGCATGGCTCCAGCACATGATTAAGTCTATGAATCCGAAAACTGGTCGTTGTGCTGTGGTGCTGCCGCAGGGAGTGCTCTTTAGAAGCGGTAAAGAAGGTGAGATTCGCAAGCACCTTGTGGAATCCGATAAACTGGAAGCTATCATTACGATGGCCAGTGGTGTATTCTACTCCACTGGTGTTTCTGCCTGCATTCTTTTCTTGAATAATGATAAAGCTCCTGAGCATCGTGGCCGTATTTGTATGATTGATGGCTCCGGAATTTATACTCCCCAGAGAGCACAGAACATTATGACCGAAGAAGATATCCAAACCGTATTCAACTACTATATGGAATACGAAGATGTTATCGAAAAGGTCAAAATCGTTACGATTCCAGAAATTCGGGAGAAAGACTTTTCTCTTGCTATTAACAACTATATCGAAAAGAAGGAGCAGGAAACTGTTCCTCCGGCAGAAATCCGTAGACAGTATTTTGAGGCTTACAAAGAAATGATTGCAGCCGAAGAAAAGATGCGTAAGCTCTTGCTGGAAGGAGGTTATATCAGTGAGTAAAAGAATAACCATTGAGGAACTGCAATCCTATCTTTGGAACTCCGCTGTCCTTCTAAGAACCAACATTGATGCTGGTGCCTATAAGCAATATATTTTTCCTCTGCTGTTTTTTAAGCGTATCTGTGATGTATACGATGAAGAAACTGCCATTGCTATCGAAGAATATGGTGATGACGCTGCCGAATTTGATGCTGACGAAATCCACACCTTTGTGGTTCCCAAGGGATATCACTGGAACGATGTTCGTGCCGTATCCGAAAATGTTGGTGTGGCCATTGTTGAGGCATTCCGCAAGGTGGAAAATGCGAACATTGACAAGCTGCAAGGTATTTTTGGTGATGGTGCCTGGACAAATAAGAATAGGCTCCCTGATAGGTTGTTGAAAGATCTGCTGGAACATTTCAGTACCAAGACTCTCTCCATTGCCAATTGCCCGGAAGACGAGCTGGGTCAAGGATACGAATACCTTATCAAAAAGTTTGCGGATGACAGCGGTCACACAGCACAGGAGTTCTACACCAATCGAACTGTTGTGCATTTGATGACCGAGATGTTGAAGCCGGAGTCGGGGGAATCTATCTATGATCCGACCTGTGGTAGTGCAGGTATGCTTATTTCTGCTATTGCGTACTTAAAAGAGCAAGGTAAGGAATGGCGAAATGTGGCTGTTTACGGTCAGGAAATCAATGCGCTTACCTCTGCTATTGGCAAGATGAATCTGTTTCTGCACGGAGTTAAGGACTTTAATATCGTAAATGGAGATACTTTGAAAGCACCGGCCTTCGTCGAGAACGGTAGACTGAAGAAATTTGACCTTATCCTGGCAAATCCACCGTACTCAATTAGTCAGTGGGATCGCGCAGCATTTGAAAGTGATAAATATGGTCGTAACTTCTTGGGTGTGCCTCCGCAAGGCCGTGCTGATTATGCATTCCTTCAGCACATTATCGCAAGTCTGAAGGACGATACTGGTCGATGCGCTATCTTGTTCCCACACGGAGTTCTTTTCCGTAATGAGGAAAGTGCGATGCGTGAAAGACTGGTGCGCAGCGATAAAGTAGAATGTGTTATCGGTCTCGGACCGAATCTTTTCTACAACTCTCCGATGGAAGCTTGTATCATGATTTGTCGGATGAATAAGCGCCCTGAACGTCGTGGACAGGTGTTGTTCATCAATGCGGTAAATGAGGTTGAGCGTAAAAACGCACAGAGCTATTTGGAAGAACGCCACATCGCTCGTATCGCTACTGCTTATGACAACTATGTCGATGATGCTGATTTTGCAAAGGTGGCTACTATTCAGGATATTGCAAATAACAACTTCTCCTTGAGCATTCCTCTGTATGTGAAACCAGAGATCAATGAAGAAGAAATAGATAACCGCAATGTTCAGGAACACTATGATAGTTGGCTGGCTGCTTCCGAAATGATGAAACTGAGCTATGAAAAATTGAACGCACTATTAGTAAAGGAGGCAGATGTCAATGAGTAAAGTCCTTCTTGGCGATGTCGCTGTAGAACATAAGGAGACATGCAAAGGCAGCAAGGATGGCTATCCTATCGTTGGTCTGGAACACCTGATCCCAGAAGAGATTACATTGACTGCTTGGAATGAAGGCAGCGAAAACACGTTCAGTAAGATGTTTCGCAAGGGTAATGTCTTGTTTGGTCGCCGAAGAGCCTACCTGAAAAAGGCTGCTGTTGCTCCATTTGATGGCATCTGCTCTGGTGATATCACTGTTATCGAAGCAAAACCTGACCGTATTTTGCCGGAGTTGCTCCCGTTCATCATCCAGAACGATGATCTGTTTGAGTTTGCTGTCGGTAAATCCGCAGGCTCCCTTTCGCCTCGTGTAAAATGGGAACACTTGAAGAATTATGAGTTCGAGCTCCCAGATATGGGGAAACAAAAGGAATTGGCTGAACTGCTCTGGGCTATGGATAACACGAAGAAATCCTACCAGAAGCTGATTGCAGCCACGGATGAATTGGTGAAATCTCAATTTATGGAGCAGTTTGGGATGCGGGATTGCATTCCGGAAGGCTGGCAGAAAATGAACATAGGAGAAGCCTGTACACTGGTAAATGGCCGTGCCTTCAAGCCTTCAGATTGGACCAAAACTGGCACTCCTATTGTACGAATTCAGAATCTAAATGACCCCAATGCTGAGTTTAACTACTGCTCGGGAGATGTTGAGGATAAGTTCTGGATAGATACAGGAACCTTACTGTTTGCGTGGTCAGGGACTCCGGGAACATCATTTGGTGGGTTCATCTGGGCTGGAGGCAAGGCCGTATTAAACCAACATATCTTTCAGGTTTATCCGTGCGCTGAGATAAGTAAACAGTTTCTCAAATGCTCCTTCGAGGGCCATATGGATGAAATAATTGAAAGAGCGCATGGTGGTGTAGGGCTTCGCCATATTACAAAGCAGGAGCTTGAAAGAATTGAACTGCTTGTCCCCCCAATGGCTGTACAAGATGACTTTGTAGCCTTTGCCCAACAGAGCGATAAATCAAAATTATTGATTTCAAAGTTAAAGGAATTCACCTTGATGGGCTATCGGGGGCAGGGGAAGATGTAAAGGAATATTAGGAAACAAAAGAATGCGGTTAAAGCACAGATGGAGGTTGGGCTATGAGCACTAATATTATACTTGAAACGAAATTCGTGGCTGATATAAGTGGCTCTTTTTATATTCCGTCATATCAAAGAGGCTATAGATGGAGTGAAACAGAGGTTGTACGCCTGTTAGATGATATATATCAGAATGGAAAGAAAAATTATTGCCTGCAACCGGTGGTCGTTCGTAAAAAAGAAGATCAGTACGAACTGATTGATGGACAGCAGAGGCTCACCACGTTATATCTTATCTATAAGTATATGAAAAATGTGAATCCGTTCTTCAACGAACCGGCATTTACACTATCTTATCAGACAAGAGACCAGTCAGAAAAGTTTTTGAAAACTCTGGACATGACGAAACAGGATGACAACATCGACTTTTGGTTTATAGCCAAGGCATACAACACTATAAAAGAGTGGTTTGAGCAGGACTTACAAATTCGGGTCATGCATATCTTTGAATACTTAAAAGAAGATGTCAAAATCATCTGGTACGAGGTCGGAGAAAGCGAAGATGCAATCTCACTATTTACTCGTTTGAACATCGGAAAAATTCCGCTGACAAGTGCTGAACTCGTCAAAGCGATGTTTCTTAGCCGGGATAATGCAGAGAATATGCGTAGAGAAAAGCAAGAAGAGATATCGCTGCAATGGGATGGCATCGAGAGGGAACTTCATAATGAATCTCTGTGGTTCTTTTTGACAAACAGCGTCAAAGGTGAATATCAGACAAGAATTGACCTTGTTCTTGACCTGATTGCCGGTAAAGATGAAAGTACACGAGAAAAGTATTATACATTCTTCCGATTTGATGAATTGCGTAAAGAAGTATCACTGGATGATATCTGGAAAAAAATCTATCAGACTTTTCTTACTTTGAAGGGCTGGTACGAGGATCATGATCTGTACCACAGAATCGGCTATTTGATTACATCTGGCACTTCTCTGCATAAAATATTTGCTCTGTCAAAAGATAAAAAGAAGAGCGAGTTTAATGAATCTCTCGACGAACTGATTAAAAAGAGCGTTGCGATTTCTGGAAATTATGCTGAACTCAGTTATGAGAAGTCGTTGGATTATAAGCGGATTAGTACATTACTGCTTTTATTCAATATCGAATCGGTAAGAAGAAGTGATGGACATGCTCAACGGTTTCCATTTGATCAGTTTAAGCACCATAAGGGCAGCAATGTTACATGGAGCCTAGAGCATATACATGCCCAGCAATCGGAAGGTATGAAAACGCAAGATGTTTGGAAAAAGTGGCTGGAACTTCATATCCCATCTGTTGAAAGTATCGGTGGTGAACATAGTGAACTGATTGATGAAATGCAAGGCGCGATAAATGCAGATAAGCTGGAGCGCACTGTATTTGAGAGCATTCAGCAAAAAGTTCTTGGTTTGTTATCCGTTTCAGGCAATACAGAGTACATGCATTCCATTGCAAATCTTGCATTGCTTAATACGGCGGACAATGCGGCTCTTAATAATTCGACATTTGATGTGAAAAGAAATGATATCATTCAGATGGATAAAAAAGGACAGTATATTCCTTTCTGTACAAAGATGGTATTTCTGAAATATTATACTCCATCTGCAGAAAATCAGCTTCACTTTTGGGGACAGGCCGACAGAATTGCTTATATTAAAGCAATCAATGATGTTCTGAGCGATTATATAGAACCGATTGTTTTGGAAAAGGAGGAAACAAAATGAGTACGACGCTTCACTCATTTATGGATATCTTTGAAACAACGATTGAGGATGGAGATACTTCAGTTCAGCTTAATAAAATTGTAATCCCCCTTATTCAGAGAGACTACGCTCAAGGACGTATTGATAAAGACATCAATAGGGTGAGAAGCCGTTTTCTTCAGGCACTTTATAGGGCTGTTACTGGGGATCCAATTACACTTGACTTTGTTTACGGTGACATTGATGAAGAAGGAACTATGACACCTTTGGATGGTCAGCAGCGTTTAACAACATTGTTCCTCTTGCATTGGTATGCGGCTAAAAAGGAAAAAATTTCTGAAGACAAGTATGCATTTCTCAACAGGTTCAGTTATGAAACACGTTATAGTGCAAGATATTTCTGCGCAGAGCTTGTGAAGTTTGTGCCATCTTTTGAAACCACGCTTTCTGATGATATAAAGAATCAAGCTTGGTTTCCGTTTGACTGGAAGGATGATCCTACTATCAGCGCCATGCTTGTAATGTTGGATGCGATTGATGAGCGTTTCAAGGATGTACCGAATATATGGGAGCAATTGGAAAATAAAGCGATCACCTTTTATTTCCTGCCAATAAGAGATATGGGTCTTACTGATGAGCTTTATATTAAAATGAATTCCCGTGGGAAGCCGTTGACCGTATTCGAGCATTTCAAAGCAGAACTGGAGAGAGAAATCAGAACTCTCGATGAAAAATATGGTCAGAATACGGCAGAGCGTATTGTTGGAAAAATAGATAGATCCTGGACGGATTTATTGTGGAAATATCGTAGCAGCGGCTCTAACGATGCGGATGATAATATTATTGATGATGAATTTCTACGATACTTCAAGTTCGTTTGCGATATTATTTGTTATCGTAATGGACAGTCTCCACAAGGCTACAGCAGCGACATTTTTGATTTGCTGCACTTGTATTTCTCCGCAGATGAAGAGAAAGCAGTAGCGAACATAGCTACGCTAGAAGCGTTCTTCGATTGCTGGTGTAAAATAAATGGCTATGATAATCCGACAGAATTTTTGGAATCGTTTATGAGCTACACTCATGCATGTGGGAAAATTGTGGTTGATTCCAGATATAAGATTGATGTTTTTGAGGATTGCTTGCATTTTTATTCTGATAAGTCCGGCAGAATACGACAGTTTCCATTAAACCGCATCGTGCTCTTGTATGCCATTACAATCTATTTACAGCACCAAAATGAAGTGACATATTCTGATTTTGTGAGAAGAATCAGAATTGTCAACAACCTGATTCAGAATTCCGAAGATGAGGTTAGTGATAGACAGGATAGAAACAGAATTCCCGCAATTCTTCAGGCTGTTGATGCAATTGTTCTTACAGGCGTGATTGATGATTCTATTGAGATTAACTTCAATGTAAATCAGATACAGGAAGAAAAGAAAAAAATTGAATTCCTAACCCAAAACCCAGACTGTACAGATGAAGTGTTTGAACTGGAAGATCATAACATGTTAAAAGGGCAAATCGGTATTATTGGTCTCGATAATCTTTCGCTGGGCTCTCGTTTTTCTTCTTTATTCGCCTGTTCGTGGGATAAGATTGACTGTGCTTTAATGACATTAGGCAACTATGGGCAGCAGGAAAGAAACAAATGGCGTTATCAGTTTGCATCAAAAAGTTTGCAGTATGCTTGGGATGAGCTATTTCATAAAAGTGCAAATGCCGGTTTTGAAAATACACATACAATTTTAGTTGAACTGCTCAAATCGAAAGAAAGTTTCGATGATGGCATTTTGGATGGAATTATTTCTGCGTTCTTGGCTCAATGTGAAAAGGATAATTTATATCCATGGAATTATTATTATGTAAAGTATCCTGTTTTCCGTCCTGGTAGTTATGGAAAGATGAGCAACGACGATGTGGTAAATTAGCCATATATGTTCTCGGTTATGCAGACAAAGACGCAGTGGTCACAAAATACGTACATGCCGTATTTGAAAGAAGCAGATGATGACCATCTATCCAGAGACGAGATGGGGCAGTATTTGGTTTATGATGATGTTTACATTGTCTGTGAAAACAATTCATATGGTGTTTACAGAAATGATGATGATAGCCTTACGGATACCGTTACTATTTCTCAAAATGAAGCGGGTATTGATACGGAAGATAGAATCATTAAGTTGAAAAAGTATATAGCCAATATGAAGTAATATTTCTATACATTCTGGCCGGACGATAGATAAAGAAAGGTAGCGTTTTGGAAAAAAATGGGGGGATTTTATGGCTGATAACCGAAAGAAAGCCTCTATGTCACAGGTGCTGGCAGATATAAAGCCTTATATAACGAAAAAGTTCATGGCGGCACCGTGTATTAAGGAGCAAGACATTCAGGCTATCTGTCAAATCCTCCTGCCCAGATACAAGAATGTGCAGCTCATGCAAGGACTGACCAACAACAAGCCGGATTTTAGAATTCAGGTGAAAGGTCTGTTCGGGACGGAAGAAAAACGGTTTGAAGTGGTTGGTGGTGATAAGAAAAGGTCAGCAGCAAAGAAGAAATCTGACTTGGGCTGGATTGATAGGCTGGAAGAGATTGATGCTGCGCTGGATGATTTCTGATATCAATGCAGCGTGGAGAGTTATCTGAGGCAAGAATTTGTGCAACAGGTTGTTGCACAAAACCACACATAAAACAGCGGGGAAGTGATGGAGTGACACGACAAGAATTATTTACATGGATACGTCAGCAGTACGGCACAGAACCGGAATATCCCTGGCATGACTGGAATGCGGTGCTGCGGCACAACGACAATAACAAATGGTATGGTGTAGTTCTGGAAGTATCTGCTGATAAGTTGGGACTGCCGGAAGCAGGCATCATTGATGTCCTTAATGTGAAAAGTGATCCGCTGCTGATCGGCTCTCTTCGTGGGCAAGACGGCTATTTTCCAGCCTATCACATGAATAAGGAAAAATGGCTTAGTATTCAGCTTGGCAAACCAGAACTGGATGATGCCATCAAAGACCTGCTTTCTTTGAGCTATGAGCTGACGGCACCGAAGAAGCGAAACCCAAAGTCATCAGCAAAAAATCCGGGAGATTTCGCAAATGGCAAAGAAAAAGAAACTGACGAAGGCTGAGCGAAAGGAAGCCCGCCTCCGAAAAGGCAAGCAGTGGCTGCTCACCTATACCGGCTCACCGAAAAAGATGAACAAGCATTACCGGGAACGCTTTCATGTGGATGCTGTGACTGCCGCTAAAGATTTGCAGGAGCTTGGAGTCAATTATACACAAGAGCAGCTTGACCAGATTAAACAGGCTGAAGAACAGCGGCTTCGGCAGCGGAGAATGGAGCGGGAAGCGAAAGAACGGGAACGGCTGGGAGAACTGTATGAGGACTGCGATGGTCGTTTTGCCTTTATCGCCGGATATACAGATGGCGGCGCACCGTATGGTGTGATGTGGGAAGAAGTCGGCATTGATCCGGGACTGCCGTTCGAGGAAAAAGTGAAGCTCTATCACATGCAGATGTTAGGCTGATAATTGTGCAGACGGCATCTGCACAATTTGCAACAAAAAGAGGAGCCGGTCAAGACTCCTCGAAGATACGTTATTTCAAAAAGTTGCTTTTATGTTCCAGTGCGTGCAGATTATAGCCAAGTGTGGCCAGGTGTGCTACCTTCAGCGCAACCAGATTGATGTCAGTGGACATCGCGCTGGCGATCTGCTCGGCTGTGTATCCATACTCATAGATGTAACGAAGGACTTCGTTGCTGTCCATCAAGATCTCCGCTGCTACGATGTTCGCTTCATATTCTGGTTTGGATTTCATG
>OLQR01001430.1_pt1 | contig 13967 bp, 13 predicted proteins | sample 1671881 | NCBI WGS metagenome assembly OLQR01 (sample SAMEA3136623, study PRJEB25190) | human gut metagenome | biome: human gut; feature: human-associated habitat; material: faeces | place: Austria | collected 2013 | reverse complement strand
AGGTCATTCTACCACCAGTGTGCAAGCACACGTGGTTTCAGACCTTTTGCCCCTGACATCATCTGAATTATAGCAAATAAAAAAATAAAATACAATCGTGTATTATTTTTCGGGTGTATTCTCTTTAAACCGACATTTTCGGGAAAGAAATATGAAGGAAGAATCTGAACCTGAGAATGTATACAGATCAATCATCAAAGCTGATTTTTATGGTACGTGCCGCTGAACTGGCAGGTGCTTTTTTTTGGCATTTTTTCGCATGGAAGTGTAGAAACTTGTAGAACGTTTTTGCAGGACAGGCATGAAAAGTTAGGCTATAATATGCACAAACCCAATCGTACATGACCGTGCATCTGTGAACTCTGTGGGTTATGGAAAGTGGGAAAAATTAGGAGGGTTGGCTATGATAGGAGAAGTAATAGCGAATACGAATGTCATTCGATATCTGATGGCAGCGATGGGCATACTGGGAGTGATTGCAAAACTTGTAAATCAGGTAACGCTGAATCGGTTGATCCGGGCAGCAGGAACAATGTCCAAGAGTACACACCGACTGATAAAGCTTGTGAAAGCAAAATATGAACATGCGTGTATGGTACATGACACGGTAGAAAATACAGATGCCTTTGTGGAAAAATACATATATGAATACAGAGGCTTTCTTTTTAAGATCCATACATGGAGACAGATAGAGATTCTGACGGTATGGTTTTCTGGTATATTGGCGTTGTTAGGAGCGTCGGCCGATTATCTTTATTACGGAGCAGTAGAATCCGTTTATCAATATATAGCTGTCGGAGCAGCGGAAATGATTTTATTGGAAGTCATCAGGCGGATGTCGGATGAGCCGTATAAAATCCATGGGGTAAAAATGTATATGATCGATTATCTGGATAATACCTGTGCAGTCCGGCAGCGAAGACAAAGGGTAACAGAAAAAGAGGAACTGAATGTGATCGCATCGGCAAATTATGGAGCAGCGGAGCAGCCGGAAAAAAAGGAGGAGACTGTAGCTGCAAAGCCGGAGGTGAAGGAGAGGGAGAAAAAGGTTCAGAACAAAAAATTGTTCCGAAAGCAGCGTGAGGAACCGGTGGAACTTCCAATCAATATTGAAGGTGAACCACGTCGGGTTGAGCCGCAAATGGAATCAGGTACAGGATATGACAGAGAGTCAGTCAGAGAAAAGGGAACAGAGTCAGGCAGAAAGACGGATTCCATAGCAGGAGTGGAAGTGAATGCGGCGGCAAAAGCAGAAGCAAGGCAGGCTGTGAGGGAAGTTCTGAAAGAACGGTTGAATGAGGAAGATAAACCTGCATTAAGGGAGGAGGCGATCCGTCAGATACTGGAAGAATTTCTTGCATAGAGGTGACAATGCAATCCCGTAAAAAGCTGTAGAAAATCATGCAGGCAGTTTCTCGGCGTTTTGTCTGTATGGATACAGGATGGTTTAAAATCAATGCAATCGAGGTTGGTTCTTGTGGCACATTTGCAAATGGGTTATAATAATAGGCAGTTGGGAAATCCGGCTGCCTGATTTATTCTGTTAAAGGGGCATTCAGCACTGCGGGATTTTGCAGTGCTGAATGGCAATGCTGCTGAAGGAAATATGCATGAAGAAAATATCCATGAAAAGAATGCCCATGAAGAATAAAGCGAATCATATGAAAGTGTGAAACCAGCAATGAAGGAGGATGCATGAATGTTAAGAATAGGAATGTTGACAAGCGGTGGAGATTGTCAGGCTCTGAATGCAGCGATGCGTGGAGTTGTAAAGGGACTCTGTTCTAAGAGAGATGATGTTGAGATTTATGGATTTAAGGATGGATATAAAGGACTGATCTATGCGGATTTCAGCATGCTGACTTCCAAGGATTTTTCAGGAATCCTGACAAGAGGAGGTACGATCCTCGGAACTTCCAGACAGCCGTTTAAGCTGATGCGTGTGCCGGATAAGGACGGACTTGATAAGGTAGAGGCGATGAAGCATACATATCACAAGCTGAACCTGAACTGTCTTGTGATACTGGGCGGAAATGGAACGCATAAGACTGCCAATCTGTTGCGTGAAGAGGGATTGAATGTTGTGACACTTCCGAAGACGATCGACAACGATCTCTGGGGAACGGATATGACATTTGGATTTCAGAGTGCAGTGGATATTGCAACCGATACGATCGACCGGATCCATACAACAGCCACTTCCCACAGCCGTGTATTCATCATTGAAGTAATGGGGCATAAGGTAGGACATGTGACATTGCATGCAGGAATTGCAGGTGGGGCAGATATCATTCTTCTTCCGGAGATCCCTTATGATATTAAGGCAATCACGAAAGTAATCGACGGACGTACAAAAGCAGGCAAGCCATTTACGATTCTTGCAGTTGCAGAAGGTGCAATTTCAAAGGAAGATGCAAAGCTGAAAAAGAAAGAGTATAAGGAGAAGCTTGCGAAAAGAAAATATCCTTCGATTGCTTATGAACTGGCGGAGCAGATTCAGAAAGAGACGGATAAAGAGGTGCGTATCACCGTTCCGGGACATACTCAGAGAGGCGGATCTCCGTGTGCATATGACCGTGTGTTTGCAACAAGAGTCGGAGCAAAAGCAGCAGAGCTGATCCTGAATGAAGAGTATGGTTATATGGTTGCCATGCGGAATGGCGAGACAGTGAAGATTCCACTGGAAGAGGTGGCAGGAAAGCTGAAATATGTTGATCCGCAGTGTGGACTGATCCAGGAGGCAAGAATGATCGGAATCAGTTTTGGCGATAAATAAATCTCCAAAGATGTCGGGGTCAAAAGCCCCCGACTTTGATGCCTACGGATTGCTCCGTGCTACGCACTCCCACAATCCTACCCAATATTCGCATATCGTGGGATTATCATCCCACTTTTATGCTCATATCGGGGCGGGTCCTAAGGTCTTTCACCCACCTATGAGCAAGCTCATGTGGGCTTAGACCTTTTGACCCTGGCATCATCTCCAAATAATAAATTACAAGAGGTGTAATACATGTCATATACGGCACTATACAGAAAATTCCGTCCGGCAGAATTTGAGGACGTAAAAGGACAGGAGCATATAGTTACAACATTGCAGAATCAGATCAAGGCGAACCGTATCGGGCATGCGTATTTATTCTGTGGGACGCGTGGGACAGGAAAGACAACGGTTGCAAAAATATTTGCAAAAGCTGTGAACTGTGAGCATCCAGTGAATGGAAGTCCCTGTGGGAAATGTGCGATGTGTAAATCCATTGCAGCAGGCACTTCAATGAATGTGATCGAGATTGATGCAGCATCGAATAACGGTGTGGACAATATCCGTGAGATCCGGGAAGAGGTGACGTATCGTCCGACAGAAGGAAAGTACAAAGTTTATATTATTGATGAGGTGCATATGCTTTCGATCGGAGCTTTCAATGCACTTCTGAAGACACTGGAAGAGCCACCGGAATATGTTATTTTTATTCTGGCAACAACGGAAGTGCATAAGATTCCGATCACGATCCTTTCAAGATGTCAGCATTATGATTTTAAAAGGATCAGCATTGAAACGATCACTGCGAGGATGCAGGAACTGATGGATACCGAGCAGATCGAGGTGGAGGATAAGGCACTGCGGTATATTGCGAAGGCGGCAGATGGTTCGATGCGTGATGCGTTGAGCCTTTTGGATCAGTGTATTGCATTTTATCTTGGACAGAAGCTGACTTACGATCATGTGCTGGAGGTACTTGGGGCGGTGGATACGGATGTATTTAGCAAGCTTTTGAGAAATGTGATCGGAAGGAATGTGGCAGCAGTTCTCGATATTGTGGAAGAGCTGGTCATGCAGGGAAGAGAACTTACCCAGTTGGTCGGGGATTTCACATGGTATCTGCGAAATTTGCTTTTGGTGAAAACATCTGATAATATAGAGGACGTGTTGGATGTATCCACGGAAAATATGATGCAGCTTAAGGAAGAATCGGACATGATCGAACTGGATATGCTGCTTCGTTATATCAGAGTATTTTCAGAACTTTCGGGTCAGATGAAATATGCAACGCAGAAGAGAGTTTTACTGGAGGTTGCATTGATCAAGTTATGTGTTCCTGAGATGGAGACAAATCAGGATGCTTTGCTTGACCGGATCCGTGCTGTGGAAGAGAAGGTGGAACAGGGTGTTGGTGCGGCAGAGCGGATTGTCTATGTCAATCGTGATGCCGGTGAGAACAGCCGGGCAGACCGTCTTCCAAAACCGGAACTGCCAAATGCAATCCCGGAGGATGTGCAGGAAGTTGTGAAAAATTTCCGTGCAATTGCAGATGAGGCTTCAGGAATGCTCAGAGGTTATCTGAAGAAAGCAAGACTGAGTCTTGGAGGAGATAACCGTCTGATGATCGTGCTTCCGGACAGTCTTTCAGCCAGCGTGGTCGGACGTGAAGATCATGTTGCAGAACTGGAGGATCTGATCGAGAAGAAGATTGAGAAAAAGGTGTCAGTCGAGGTACGGCATGTAGAAGAAGGCAGACACTTTGAGGATACATTTGTGGACATAGAAAAGAAAATTAATATGAAGATTACAGTGGAGGATTAAATATGGCTAAGCGTGGAGGATTTCCCGGTGGCGGAATGCCGGGAAATATGGCAAATCTTATGAAGCAGGCTCAGAGAATGCAGCGTCAGATGGAAGAACAGCAGAAAGAGCTTGAGACAAAAGAATTTACTGCAACTGCAGGAGGCGGTGCAGTAGAGGTGACTGTGACCGGTAAAAGAGAAGTTACGAAGGTAAAACTGGCGGAAGAGGTAGTTGATCCGGATGATATTGAGATGCTGGAAGACCTGATCGTGGCAGCGACGAACGAAGCTCTGCGTCAGGTTGAAGAAGAGTCAGGTGCTGCAATGTCAAAACTGACAGGTGGTCTTGGTGGTGGAATGCCGGGGATGTTTTAATGGATTATTACAGTCATCAGATCAGCCGGCTGATTGAAGAATTTTCCCGTCTTCCGGGAATTGGGAGCAAATCGGCACAGCGGCTGGCATTTCATGTGATCAATATGCCGCTTGATCAGGTGGAAGGACTTGCAAATGCAATCGTGGATGCAAGGAAAAATGTGCGTTACTGTAAAGAGTGCTGCACATTGACAGATCAGGATGTATGTCCGATCTGCAGTAATCCTGACCGTGATAAGAAGACGATCATGGTAGTTGAGACACCACGGGATCTGGCAGCGTATGAAAAGACCGGAAAATATAATGGAGTTTATCATGTTCTGCATGGTGCTATTTCCCCGATGCTGGGAATTGGTCCAGGGGATATCCGCCTGAAAGAACTGATGCAGCGGCTTCAGGGGGATGTGGATGAAGTGATCATTGCTACCAACTCCAGTGTCGAGGGTGAGACTACGGCAATGTATATCAGTAAGCTGATCAAGCCTGCGGGAATCAAAGTGAGCAGGATCGCAAGCGGTGTTCCGGTCGGTGGAGATCTGGAATATATTGACGAAGTGACGCTGCTTCGGGCATTAGATGGAAGAACAGAACTGTAAAAACCCCGGAGATGGTCATTAACAGGTTGGATGAGCATCTAATAAAAAATCATTGCATTATTAGTAATAAAATATAAAATCAATCCATGTATAATGAAAGATAAATGTTCTGAAATGATTTGGATAAGGCAGGATTTACGAATCGGATAAATAAATTTTCGGGCTGTTGACCATAGAAAAAGAAGCTTTTATAATCGAGACATAAAAAGGGATTCAAAAATCAAGGAGGAACAAAATGAAGTTTTTTATCGACACGGCAAATGTAGAGGATATCAAAAAAGCAAATGATATGGGAGTGATCTGCGGAGTTACGACCAACCCGTCCCTGATCGCAAAGGAAGGAAGAGTCTTTGAGAAAGTGATCGCAGAGATCGCCTCCATCGTGGACGGACCGATCAGCGGAGAGGTCAGGGCAACGACAACGGATGCAGAGTCCATGATCAGGGAAGGTCGTGAGATCGCAAAGATCCATAAGAACATGGTCGTTAAGATCCCGATGACTGTGGAGGGACTCAAAGCAGTGAAAGTTCTTTCATCAGAAGGGATCAAGACGAATGTGACCCTGATCTTTACGGCAAACCAGGCACTGCTTGCGGCAAGAGCCGGGGCATCCTATGTATCCCCATTCCTTGGAAGACTGGATGATATTTCTACAAAAGGGATCGACCTGGTAGCAGAGATTGCTGAGATGTTCGATGTGGCAGGAATTGAGACAGAGATCATCGCAGCCAGTGTGCGGAATCCGATCCACGTGACAGAGTGTGCATTGGCAGGGGCAGATATTGCGACGGTGCCATATAAGGTGATCGAGCAGATGACGCATCATCCGCTGACGGATGCAGGAATTGAGAAATTTAAGCAGGATTACCTGGCTGTGTTCGGGGAGTAAATGAAAACATCAGACAATACATGGTTAATGATAGAAAGAATTGACATTATAAGAAGGAGATATCATGGATAAGTTAAAGCTTATGAAGACTGCAAACGAGATCCGCAAGGGCATCGTATCATCGGTACACAGTGCCAAAGCCGGACATCCGGGCGGTTCTCTCTCAGCAGCAGACATTTTTACGTACCTTTATTTTGAAGAACTGAATATTGACCCGAAAGAGCCGAAGAAGGCAGACCGTGACAGGTTCGTGCTTTCCAAGGGACATACTGCACCGGGACTTTATTCAGCACTGGCAGAGAGGGGCTATTTCCCGAAAGAGGATCTGTTGACACTGCGTCATGTAGGATCCTACCTGCAGGGACACCCGGATATGAAGCACATTCCGGGCGTGGATATGTCTTCCGGTTCTCTGGGACAGGGAATCTCAGCGGCAGTTGGAATGGCGATCGCAGGAAAAATGGATGAGGCAGACTACAGAGTGTATACACTTCTTGGAGATGGTGAGATCCAGGAAGGACAGGTGTGGGAAGCATCCATGCTGGCAGCCAGCCACAAGCTGGACAATCTGGTTGTGATTGTAGATAATAATAATCTTCAGATCGACGGTACGATCGAGGAAGTTAATTCCCCGTATCCGATCGACAAGAAGTTTGAGGCATTTAACTTCCATGTGATCAATATTGATGGAAATGACTTTGATCAGATCGATGCAGCATTCAAGGAAGCAAAGACGGTGAAAGGACAGCCGACAGCCATCATTGCAAAGACCGTCAAAGGAAAGGGAGTTTCCTTTATGGAGAATCAGGTCGGATGGCATGGAAAAGCCCCGAATGATGAAGAGTATAAGGTGGCAATGGAAGAATTAGAGAAAGCAGGTGAAGCATTATGTCAGAAGTAAAGAAGATCGCAACGAGAGACAGTTACGGAAATGCATTAGCCCAGCTTGGAACGGAGCATCCGGAGGTCGTTGTACTGGATGCAGACCTTGCAGCAGCGACTAAGACAGGAATCTTCAAGAAAGCCTATCCAGAGAGGTTCATTGACTGCGGAATCGCAGAGAGCAATATGATCGGTGTGGCAGCCGGACTGGCAGCAGCGGGAAAAGTGCCGTTTGCAAGTTCCTTTGCCATGTTTGCGGCAGGACGTGCCTTTGAGCAGATCAGAAACTCCGTTGGATATCCGCACCTGAATGTGAAGATCGGAGCTACCCATGCAGGAATCTCCGTCGGGGAAGACGGAGCAACCCATCAGTGTAACGAGGATATCGCTCTGATGCGGACCATTCCGGGAATGGTCGTGATCAATCCTTCCGATGATGTAGAGGCAAGGGCAGCCGTACAGGCGGCTTATGAACATCAGGGACCGGTTTATATGAGATTCGGACGTCTGGCAGTGCCGGTCATCAATGACAGACCGGATTATCAGTTTGAACTGGGAAAAGGGGTTGTCTTAAGAGAAGGAAAAGACCTGACGATCATCGCAACCGGACTTCCGGTCAGCAACTGTCTGGAAGCAGCAGAAAAGCTGGCAGCTGACGGGATTGATGCGAAAGTCATCAACATCCATACCATCAAACCACTGGATGAGGAGCTGGTCATAGCGGCGGCAAGAGAGACCGGCAGGGTCGTAACAGTAGAGGAACATTCCGTGATCGGTGGACTGGGAAGTGCAGTATGTGACGTACTTTCTGAGAAAGCACCGACCAGGGTGATGAAGATCGGGATCAATGATACGTTTGGTGAGTCTGGTCCGGCTTTGGAACTTCTGAAGAAGTATGGACTGGATACAGACAGTATTTATGCAAAGATCAAAGCATTTGCGTGTGAATAAGCAGGTGGTTTTCAGAGGAACTGGAACGGTTACGGGAACTGAATAAATAATATAATGACCAAAATCTGAATAAGATTTGTCAATCATGATGCAGGGATATGGAAAGAGTGTTGTTCCATATCCCTTTTCTATATTAGACAGGGATGAATCCACTGTCTGATCTATCCTTCGACAGGATTACAGAGAGCCTTTGGTACGATATTTTTCTTGAAAACAGATCAAAGGCTCTGCTTACAATAACCGTAAGGTTTCCAGCAGTCCACAATATTTATCAGTCAGAGTAATGATCCATCCTTCTTTTGTATGTGGAATATGAAGCAACGTGACAGGCCACATATGATTCTGGATGACATCCATTTCTGTTGAGTTGAGATGAAAATGCTTTTGTGCATTTCTGAGAGCCCGCCGTGCATGGGTCAGTCCGTGGAAATATTCTCCGGTTTCTTTTGCATGGGTATGCCAGTCATATAAAAAGAGATCGTGGATCATACCGCCACGGATGACCAGGACGCCCACGTCCGGGCAGACATCACGCTGGCGGCCCTGACCGTGGACAGCGATGGCCGGGTGACCAGCGCCATCGGGGACATGACCCAGCCGCAGCTGATCGTCAGCGCGGACGGCACGGTCTCCGGGCCGGAAGAGCCGGTGTACACCAAGAATGAGCAGGGCGACAAGTACGGCATGCGGGAGGCCAGTGCCCTGCACAAGGAGTGGTACGAGCACGCCGAGGGCTATTGCAGCACCCTGAAGGGCAAGACCATGGCGGAGATCGCCGCCCAGCCCACCGACGGCTCCGACGCCGACCTGAAAGCCCTGTGCACCATCTCGGTCACCGACCTGCAGAAAGCGGTGCTGGCCGCGCTGGCAGAAACCTGAACAGAACAAAACGAGGGAAGGCCCGCGGGCTTTCCCTCGTTTTTGTGGATGGAATTATTTGCCGAACGCGCTGTCGGTCAGGCCGTCCATGTTCAGCATGCCTTCCAGCGCGGCGATGTCGGTGGTCACGTCCAGCGCATCGGACTGGAACAGCTTGTCCAGCTGGTTTTCAAAGGCGGTCACCAGCAGGTCCATGCTGCGCTCGATGCTGTGCTTGGCTTCGGTAATGTTCGTGCCCTCCACCGCCTGCCGGGAAAGGCTGGCGTAGGTGTTCAGCAGCTTGAGCGCGGTAGGCAGATAGTAGTTCATAAACTTTTGCAGCTGCGCCTTTTTGTCCGGGTCCTTCTGCGCCAGCGCAAAGATACGCCCGCTGACCTCCTCCAGCCGGGAGATCTTCTGGCTCATCACCGGGTCAGGAATGGCATCGTTCACTTCCCGCAGCTGGCGCAGCAGTGCAGCGTACTCGTCCTCTGCGGCGGGCTGGGGCTTGGGTGCCGGAGCGGGTGCGGGCTTTTTCGGCTGCGGTGCTGCGCCCCGCACCACCAGCGTGTCGGTGCGGTTGTCAATGTAGGCGTCTGCGCCGAAGTATCCGTGCTCGATGGCGCTTTTTACCGCAGCGCGTCCGCGGGCGGCATCCACCCCGGCGGCGGCGAACAGCTCCGGCAAAGAGATATTATCCCGCTCGCCTACCACCTTATCCAGCAGCCGCTCCAGCTTGCGGGTGCTTTTCATCCGCAGGCCGGTCAGCAGTGCACCGCCGCCGCCAATGACCATGGCGATATTCGAGAACAGGCCGCTGAAGCCCGGGTAAAACCGCCAGATCTCCAGGACGTCCACCGCATTCGTCACGCCGGCAAGCAGAAAGACCGCACCCATGATGGTGCAGAGGGTGGCAATGTTCTTGTGCCATTGCTTGGCGCTTTTCTGCGCCTCGGTAGGCACATCGTGTCCGTAAACAGGCTCACTCTTCCGGTCGGGCTCCGGCCCAAGGTCGGCGCGGTAGTCGCCCCGGGCACGGGCGGCTTCCTGCTCTTCCTTCTGCACCTTCTGGTCGATGCCTTTCAGGATAAACAACAGCACCCCCAACGGCCCGGACATCGCCATGATGATAAAGATGGCAATGGTGGGGATCTTTGCAAAATAGTGTTTTCTCGGCTCCATGGGGCAGATTCCTTTCCAAAAACAAAATAACGACCGCGTTCCACTCTATTATAGCGGAACGCGGTCGTTTTGTTAAGGGGGAATCCATGCGGGCGGCAGGGGAGTAAGTCTGCCCCCGCGGGGAAAGATCACTTCATCAGGCTGCACACGGCCTCAGCGTAAGCGGTGGGGTCGTCCACAGGCAGGCCCTCGATGAGCTGGGCCTGTGCGTACAGCAGGGCGCTGTACTTGTTGATCTTGTCGGTGTCACCGGCCTCCTGTGCGGCCTTCAGCACGGCGAACACGGGGTGGTTGGCGTTCAGCTCCAGCACCTTGTCGCTCTTCACGCCCTCGCTGCCGGGCTGCTTGGACAGCACCTTTTCCATCTCGATGGACAGCGGGCCGTCGGCGCTCAGGCACACCGGGTGATCCTTCAGGCGGGTGGAGACCTTGACTTCCTTCACCTTGCCGTCCAGAGCAGTCTTCATGGCGTCGAACAGGTCCTTGTTCTCGGCGGTGGCATCCTCGGCGGCCTTCTTCTCTTCCTCGGACTCCAGGCCCAGGTCACCGCTGTTGACGTTCTTGAACTCCACGGTGCCGTCCTTGCCCTCGGCATCCTTGCGGGGATAGGTGCGCAGGATCTGCAGGCAGAACTCGTCCACATCCTCGGTCAGCAGCAGCACGTCGTAGCCCTTGCCCAGCACCAGCTCGGTGGAGGGCAGCTTGGCCAGACGGTCGGAGGAGTCACCGGCGGCGAAGTAGATGTACTTCTGCTCGGCGGGCATCTTGTCCACATACTCCTGCAGGGTGACCATCTTCTGCTCCTTGGCGGACCAGAACAGCAGCAGGTCGCGCAGCAGCTCGGCGTGCATGCCGTAGTCAGAGTAGGCACCGAACTTGATCTGACGGCCGAACTCCTTCCAGAACTCCTCGTACTTTGTGCGGTCGTTGGCCAGCATGGCGTGCAGCTCGTTCTTGATCTTCTTTTCCAGAGCGTTGTGGATCAGCTTGAGCTGGTTGTCCTTCTGCAGCATCTCACGGCTGATGTTCAGGCTCAGGTCCTGGCTGTCCACGATGCCCTTGACGAAGCTGAAGTAGTCGGGCAGCAGGTCGGCGCACTTTTCCATGATCAGCACGCCGGAAGCGTACAGGGCCAGACCCTTCTCGTACTCCTTGGTGTAGAAGTCGTAGGGGCGGTGGCTGGGCACGAACAGCAAGGCGTTGTAGTTGGCAGTGCCCTCGGTGCGGCTCACGATGACCCGGGCGGGGTCGGCATAGTCGCCGAACTTGTCCTTATAGAAGGCGTTGTATTCCTCATCGGTCACTTCGCTCTTCTGCTTCTTCCAGATGGGGATCATGCTGTTCAGGGTCTCCAGCTCGGTGTAGGTCTCCCACTCGGGCTTGTAGTCCTCGGGCTTGGGGTCCGGTTCCGGCTTCTGGCGGCTCTTTTCGCGCTCCATCTGGATGGGATAGCGCACATAGTCGCTGTATTTCTTCACGATGGCCACGATGCCGTACTCATCCAGGAAGTTGTCGTAGTGGTCGGTCTCGGTGTCCGGCTTGATGTGCAGGATGATCTGGGTGCCGGGGGCATCCTTCTCAGCCGGGGTCATCTCGTAGCCGTCTACACCGGAGGACTCCCACTGCCAGGCCTCGTCCGAGCCGTAGGCCTTGGAGATGACGGTGACCTTGTCGGCCACCATGAAGGAGGAGTAGAAGCCGACGCCGAACTGGCCGATGATGTCGATGTTCTCGTCCTTGTTGTCCTGCTTGAAGTCCAGGGAGCCGGAGTGGGCGATGGTGCCCAGGTTCTCTTCCAGCTCAGCCTTGGTCATGCCGATGCCGTTGTCCTCCACGGTGAGGATGCGGTTTTCCTTGTCGCGGGTGATCAGGATGCGGAAATCGCTCTTGTTCATGCCCACGGAGGTGTCGGTCAGGCTCTTATAATACAGCTTGTCGATGGCGTCCGAGGCGTTGGAGATCAGCTCCCGCAGGAAAATTTCCTTGTTGGTGTAGATGGAGTTGATCATCATATCCATCAGCTTTTTGCTCTCTGCCTGAAATTCTTTCTTGGCCATAGTACAAAACCTCTTTTTTTATCTGGATTCAGTGCAAGCACTCGACGCAAGAAACTGCCGTCAAGCACTTAGCACTCATAACTTTCGAGTGCTAATATACACCGCTTTGCCGCAAAAATCAAGGGCTTTCATAAAAAGTTTAAAAATGCCCCGGTTTGTGCTATAATAAACCGCAAAGGATGTGAAATCATGGCAAAACAGGGCGAGGCAGCCTACGCCTATTTTTTAAAAGGATATAACTGCAGCCAGAGCGTGGTGGCGGCATTTGCGCCGCAGCTGGGGCTTTCCGAGGAGATGGCCCTGCGCATGAGCGCCGGGTTCGGGGCAGGCATTGGCCGTATGCGGGAAGTGTGCGGCGCGTTCTGCGGGGTGGTCACGGTGCTGAGCCTGGTCTACGCCGACCCGGCGGACCCCCAGGACAAATCCCGGATGTATGCCCTCGTGCAGGAGGCAGCCCGGCTGTACCGTGCCCGCAACGGCGGGGACAGTATTATCTGCCGGGAACTGCTGGCAAAGGCCGGGGCGGCCCCTTCCGGCGGCACGAAGGCCGAGGCCCGCACGGCGGAGTATTACCACAAGCGGCCCTGCCCGGAGCTGTGCCGGATGTGCGCAGACCTGTGTGCGGAATTCATCGCAGCCCACCCGGAGGGCCGCTGCGGCGTGTATAAGGAGGATGCGTGATGCAGCTGAAACAGCTGGACCTGCCCGGCGGCGGGCTTCTGACGGTGTACCTGCGGGACTGCGTGGAGACGATGCCGCTGGCCATGGAGCGGCCGCTGGTGCTGGTGGTGCCGGGCGGCGGCTACAGCCATTTGAGCGCCCGCGAGGGCGACCCCGTGGCGCTTTCGATCGCTTTCTGGTGCGCCATCCAAGGTATCGCGGAAGAACTGGCGCTCAACCCGGACATGCCGTGTCCCGACAGCGCATGGATCGTCGACATCGTGAGGAAGAGGTAGGTCATGGCGCACGTGGCAATCGTGGGAGCGGGCATCGCAGGGCTGACGGCGGGCGTGTACGCGCGTCAGAGCGGCTTCGACGCGACCATCTTCGAATCGCACACCATCCCCGGCGGGGCTTCCACCAGCTGGAGGCGGAAGGGCTACCTGTTCGAGGGCGGCATGCACTGGCTGACGGGATCGTCGCCGCGCACGGCGCTCAACGCCGTGTGGAACGAGATCGGCGCGCTCAATCCCGACGTTCCCATCTACAATCGCGACCCCTTCCTCGTCTACGAGTTCGAGGAGCAGACCATCTGCCTGTACCGCGACATCGACCGGCTCGAGGCGCACCTGATCGACGTCGCGCCCGAAGACGAGCGCGAGATACGCCGCCTGACGAAGGACGTGCGGAAGTTCATGAAGGTGGACATGCCCATCACCGACGTCAAGGGCGTGCAGACAGCCTCCAAACGCGCGGCGAGCCCCCTGAGCATGCTGGCCATGGTGCCGTCGATGATGCGCATGCCGTTCTACGCGGGCCAGACCGCCGGCACCTTCGCCGAGCGTTTCTCGAGCCCGCTGCTGCGCACCCTGTTCTCCGGCATGGTGGGCGAGGACATGAGCGCCATGGGCCTCGCGTTCACGCTGGCCACGCTCGCTTCGGGCGACGGCGGCT
>OLQR01001425.1_pt1 | contig 13991 bp, 15 predicted proteins | sample 1671881 | NCBI WGS metagenome assembly OLQR01 (sample SAMEA3136623, study PRJEB25190) | human gut metagenome | biome: human gut; feature: human-associated habitat; material: faeces | place: Austria | collected 2013 | reverse complement strand
GCCCCGATGATCTCGCGGACCGCTGCGAGGCCCTGGGCCTGCCGCTCTCCGAACGCTCGGCCCGACGCATTCTCGACGGGGCCATCGTTGCGCTCGACCCCTTGACCGAGCGTTTGGCCGCCGAATCGTTCCCGCGGCAGGCCCATCGCCCATCCGAGCGTCGGCGAAATTCCAAGAACGCCCGCTCCCTGCGTCTGGCTCCCGAGGACATCGATGCGCTGAAGCGCGGCATCGGCCGGCTCATGGAGCCCGTGGCGGAAGCATACTATCTGGAAGCGGTGGGCGAGGCGGAGGTCATCGTGGGCCAGGAAGCCATCCGCATCACCGTTCCCATCCGCACGACGCTCTAAGGAAGCGTGCGCGGTTGCGCCACTCGGGTGCAACAGGTAGAATATTCGGGCTGAAGGCGCCACGGGCGCCCGCTAAACGAACCACATCCAGAGAAGAACCGCACCACAAACGACAAGGACCAGCTGTGTCTACCACTGAAACCAAGCCCTCCATCGGGTGCCTCAAAGTATCCTCCAAATCGTCTCCCGCCTCCGTTGCCGGCGCCATCGCCGGCATGATCAAAGACGGGGCGTCGGTGGAAATTCAAGCTGTGGGGGCCGGTGCGGTGAACCAGGCTGTGAAAGCCGTGGCCATCTCCCGCGGGTTCCTCTCGCCGGTGGGCATCGAGATCTGCTGCATCCCCTCCTTCGCGGACATCGTCATCGACGGCGAGTACCGCACGGCCATCCGCTTCGCCGTCGAGCCGCGGAGCGCCGCCGCGATCGCCCCCATCGGCGATGCGGCCTCGGTCCATTAGAGGGTTTTGCTATGAGCAACGTCTTCGAGGGAACTCGTTTCTGCATCCACACCTTCGGCTGCCAGATGAACAAGCACGATTCCGAGCGGGTCGCCGGCATGCTGGAGGGCCTGGGCTCGCTGCCCGTCGAAACCATTGAGGAGGCGGACATCGTCGTGTTCATGACGTGCTGCGTCCGCGAGGCTGCCGACACGAGGCTCTACGGGCAGGTCGCCTCCATGAAGAACATCCCCTTGCGCGACGGCACGCCCCTCGACAAGCGCTACATCGCCGTAGGCGGCTGCATCGGCCAGCGCGACGGCGACAAGCTGCTTGCGGCGCTTCCCCATCTCGATGTGGTTTTCGGCACTCACAATCTGGGCTCTCTGCCGGGGCTTCTCCGACGCGCCATCGAGCAGCACGGCCGCGCCGCCGAGGTGATCGAGGGGGGAGCGGAGTTCTCCTCCGCCCTGCCCACGGTGCGCGAGCACGACTGGGCGGCATGGCTGCCCATCACCGTGGGATGCAACAATTTCTGCTCCTACTGCATCGTGCCCTACGTCCGCGGGCGCGAGAAGTCGCGACCCTTGGACGACATCGCCGCCGAGGCGCGCTCCTATGTGGAGGCGGGCGTCAAGGAGATCACGCTGCTGGGGCAGAACGTGAACTCCTACGGGCGCGACCTTTACGGCGAGCCGCGGTTCGCGGATGTCCTTCGGGCCGTGGATGCCGCGGGCATCGAGCGGCTCCGCTTCGCGACGAGCCATCCGAAGGATCTCACCGACGAGGTCATCGGGCTGTTCGCCACGCTGCCCTCGCTCATGCCGGCGCTGCACCTTCCCGTGCAGTCGGGCTCGAACCGCATCCTCTCGGCCATGAACCGCCGCTACACCCGCGAGCACTACCTCGGCCTTATCGAGAAGCTTCGCCGCGCCCGTCCCGACATCGCCCTGTCCACGGACATCATCGTGGGATTCCCCGGCGAGACCGAAGAGGACTTCATGGACACCTATCGCCTCGTGGAGGAAGTCGGCTACAGCCAGGTGTTCACGTTCATTTACTCCAAGCGCGAGGGGACGCCTGCTGCGGAGATGGACGACGACACGCCCCGCGAGGTCATCCAGGAGCGCTTCGACCGGCTCGTGGATCTCGTCCAGCGCAAGGCCTTCGAGGCGAACCAGGCGGAGCTCGGCGCCACGGTGCCCGTGCTGGTCGAGGGCACGTCCAAGCGCGACGATTCCATCCTGGCCGGCAAGAGCCCGAAGAACCAGACCGTTCACGCTCCGGTGCCCTCCGGCACGGAGGCGGCGTCTTTGGTGGGGCGCATCGTGCCCGTGACCATCGAGGAGGCCCGCACCTGGTATCTCTCGGGCACGATCGCCCATGCTTGAGCTTTCCGCACCTGTCATCGCCATCGTGGGGCCCACGGCCTCGGGCAAGACCGACGCGGCCCAAATTGTCGCCGAGCGCCTCGGCGGGGAGGTGGTGAGCGCCGATTCCATGCAGATCTACCGGGGCATGGACATCGGCACGGGCAAGCTTCCCGCATCTGAGCGCCGCGTGCCCCATCACGGCTTCGATCTCGTTGATCCCGGCGAGCCCTACTCGGCGGCCCTGTTCCAGGCGTTCGCCCGGCGCTGCTTTCGCGATATAGACGCCCGCGGCAAGAGAGCGGTACTCTGCGGCGGCACCGGCCAGTACGTGCAGGCGGCCATCGACGACTTCGTCTTCCCCAAGGGCGACCAGGTGGAAAACCCCGTCCGCGAACGCTGGACCGCCTACGCGGAGGAACACGGCAACCAGGCCCTGTGGGAGGCGCTGGAAGCGCGCGATCCCGCAAGCGCCGCCGTCATCCACCCCAACAACGTGCGGCGCGTCGTGCGCGCCTTCGAGCTTTTGGAGGAGGGCGCCAGCTACGCCGAGCAGAAACAGCGGCTCGCCACCGTGGCGCCCTTCGTTCCAGCCGTGCAATTCGGGCTGGCCGTGGAGCCGGCTATCCTGAACGAGCGCATCGACGCCCGGGTCGATGCCATGGTGGCCGCAGGACTCGTCGACGAGGTGCGGGGCCTGCTGACCGCCGGATTCCGCGACGGCGTCACGGCGCCCCAGGCCATCGGATACAAGGAGATCGTCGAGGCGCTGGATGGGAACACCACGCTGGAGGAGGCCGTGCAGGCCATCAAGACGGCCACGCGCCGCTACGGCAAGCGCCAACGCACGTGGTTCCGTCGCGACAGGCGCATCCGCTGGGTGAACGCCGATGCCGGCGATGCCGAAGCCGTGGCCGCCGAGATTCTTTCCCAGTTGGAAACATTGGACGCCTACCATGGTTGAAGCGGCCCTTCCGGGTCGTCGAGGAGAGCTTCCGCCCCCTCAATCGCCGCCTCAAAGGAGCGTCCCATGGAGTTGTCCTTCGCCAAATTGCACGGTCTCGGCAACGATTTCGTCTTCATTGACGATCGAGACCGCGCCCTCAAGCTGACCGATGCCCAGGTGTCGTATCTGTGCGACCGCCACTTCGGCATCGGCGCCGACGGCGTCATCCTCGTGCGGCCGGCAACCTCGGAAGAGGGAGACGGCTACATGCACTACATCAACGCCGACGGCACCTTGGCCCAAATGTGCGGCAACGGCGTACGCTGCTTCGCCAAGTACCTCGTCGATCGCGAGCTGGCGGACGTTGCCTCGAGACATCTTCTGGCCGACACCCTGGCCGGTCCGCGCCCCATCGCCTTTTCCGTGGATGCGGGGGGAAAGATGACCGAGGCGACCGTGAACATGGGCGCGCCCATCTTGGATCCCGCGCTCGTGCCCGTCGACGCCGCGCCGGACTCCCGCATGGCCGACGGTACGCCCTATGTGGGGCATCTGCGCCTCGATTCGCCGTGGGGAGCCTTCGAATTCGCCTGCGCCTCCATGGGAAACCCCCACGCCGTCTGCCTCGTGGACGATTGGGCGGCCTTGCCCGACGAGCTGTTCCCCGCAGGTGCGGAGAAATCCCTCTCGACCCTGCGCATCGATCTTCCCGGCCCCTTCTTCGAGACGCATCCCGCATTTCCCGAGAAAACCAACGTCGAGTTCGCCTCCGTCACCGATGAGGGCATCGCCATGCGCGTGTGGGAGAGGGGCTGCGGAGAGACCTTGGCCTGCGGCACCGGCGCCTGCGCCACCAACACGGTTGCCTGCCTCACTGGCCGGGCCGGCAGGGAGAACGATCTTATGTTGAGCGGCGGTCTACTGCACATCTGCTGGAAAGAGGATGGCACGATATCCATGACGGGGCCGGCAACGGAGAGCTTCTCGGGAACCATTGTGCTGCCGTGAGCTTTTCCGATGCTGCTGTTGTGCTATGATAGCCCCCGTTTCCCCGGCGCAACGCCGCGCCACGATTAAGGAGTGATGCTCATGCGCCTGTAACGACCACTTGCACCGCCTTCCCCTCAGGGGATCCCGTCGTTACTTGAAGCAAAGGAGCATGCTATGACCGAATACGAATCCGTCATCCAAAAGGGTCCGGCCACCAAGGCCGAGGAGCGCCGCGAGCGCGCCGTTCTCGTGGGTGTCGAGCGCCCGGGGCTGCCGTGGCCCTTGGAATCTTCCCTGGCCGAGCTGGAACGTCTGGCCGATACGGCCGGAGCCGACGTGGTGGCCACGACGACCCAGCGCTTGGACGCGCCCAACCCGCGCACCTTTGTCGGCACGGGCAAGGCCGACGAGATCGCCGAGCTGGCACGGTCGCGCGAGGCCGACCTCGTCATCTTCGACGATGAGCTGACACCTTCCCAGCAGGCCAATCTGGAGAAGGTCATGGACAAGTCCGTGAAGGTCATCGACCGCACGGCCCTCATTCTGGACATCTTCGCCCTGCACGCCACCTCCAAGGAGGGGCGCCTGCAGGTGCGCCTCGCCCAAAACCAGTACCTGTACCCGCGCCTGCGCGGCATGTGGGCCCACCTCGCCTCGAACCGCATGGGAGGCGGCGTGGGATCCCGCTTCGGCGAGGGCGAAAGCCAGCTGGAGGTGGACCGCCGCATGGTGCGCAAGCGCATCACGAGCATTCGCCGCGAGCTTGAGCGGCTGTCCGACGTGCGCTCGTTGCAGCGGGAGAGCCGGTACGGCAGCGGCATGTTCAAAGTGGCGCTGGCCGGTTACACCAACGCCGGGAAAAGCTCGCTCATCAACCGGCTCACCGGGGCCGATGTGCTCAGCTACGACAAGCTCTTCGCCACGCTGGACTCCACCACCCGCAAGTTCGAGCTGCCCGAGGGCCGCGAGGTCACTGTCACCGACACCGTCGGCTTCATCCAAAAGCTGCCCACCACGCTGGTCGAGGCCTTCAAGTCGACGCTCGACGAAATCACCGGAGCCGACCTTGTCCTGCACGTGATCGACGCCTCCTCGCCGGAGTTCGAGGGGCAGATCGAGGCCGTGTGCGAGGTGCTCGACCAGATAGGGGCCCAGAGCATTCCCACGATCGCTGCCTTCAACAAATGCGATCTGCTGGACGCCGAGACGCTGGCCGGCCTTAAAAGGCGCTATCCGAGCGCCCAGTTCGTGTCCGCTCGCACCGGCGAGGGCATAGAGGGGCTCGTGGGCGCCATTGCCCAGGCCGCCTCGGCCGCCGATACCAAGCTGGACGTGCTTATTCCCTATCAGCGGGGCGACTTGGTGTCGCTGGCCCACGAGCGCTGCCATATCATCTCCGAGAGCCACGGGGAGGCGGGGACGCGCCTGCAGCTGCTCGTTGCCCCTGCCTTCGTCAGCACATTCTCCTCCTATCTCGTCCCTGAAGGCGATGCCTGAGAAAGTGAGCGCATTTAAAACGGAAGAGCGCCCCTGCCCGAGATACGCAAAGCGATCTGGGCAGGGGCGCTCTTAATTTGCGAAAGGGGGAGTTCGCGATCTGTTCGTGAGGCGAAAGCGCTACAGGCGCCGGAACACGGCCACCACCTTGCCGGCAATGGAGCAGTCCGTGGTGATGATGGGATCCATCGTCGAGTTCTCCGGTTGCAGGCGGATATGGTCGGCCTCGCGGAAGAAGCGCTTGACGGTGGCGCCGTCGTCGATGATGGCCACGACGATATCGCCGTTGTTGGCCACCGGCTGCTCTTTCACAACCACGTAGTCGCCATCGTTGATGCCGGCCTCGATCATGGACTCGCCGCGCACCGAGAGCATGAAGGAGGGGGCATCGCCGACGATGTCCGTGGGCAGCGTGATGGTATCGGTGATGTTCTCCTCGGCGAGAATAGGGGAGCCGGCGGCCACGTTGCCCACCAAGGGCACATTGACGAGCTTGCTGTAGGCGGCCGCGAAGGCCGTGACAGGGGAGGGAACCTCCTCAATGGGATAGGTAAGCGCGATGGAGCGGGATTTAAGGGGGTCGCGCTTGATGAAGCCCTTGTCTTCAAGCGCCTTCAAATGGACATGGACGGTGGAAGGGGAGGAGAGCCCCAAACTCTGGCACACCTCGCGCACGGTAGGGCCGTAGCCCTTCTCGCGAATGCACGCTTCGATGCAGTCGAGAACCGCCTGTTGCCGCTTGGTCACTTTCTGGGTCATAGCGCATCCTTTCATAAAAGCGTACATTTGTTTGAAAAATCTCTTGACGTGAACCTTTGTTCGTTCTATTATAACTGCGAACAAAGGTTCTACGCAAGAGGTCAGGAGTAAAAAATGGCACGCATCGAATTTTCCATAGCCTTCACGCTCAGCACCATCGCGTCATTTCTCATCTTCTTCGCCTAGAGCGTCGGGGGCGGGTGTCGCGAAGGTAGCAATGTTTTGAAGAGGGGAGCGCGCTAGGTCTGATAAGGTATGATAAGCAATCAACTTATCAAAGTGAGAAGGAGAACCTATGCGCTGTCCTTCCTGTGGCTATCAGGAATCGAAAGTCGTCGACTCGCGATCGGCCGACGACGGCGCCTCTATCCGGCGCCGTCGCGAATGCCTGCAGTGCGGCACGCGATTCACCACCTACGAGCGGCTCGCCGAAAATCCCATTCTCGTCATCAAGGCCGACGGTTCTTCAGAGGTCTTCAACCGCGAGAAGCTCATGCGAGGATTGCTCATCGCCTGCGCGAAACGCCCCATCACGCCCGAGAAGATCGACGGGCTCATCACGAGCATCGAGGCGGAATTGCGCTCGAGCCAGCGCAACGAGATCAAATCGCGCGATTTGGGCGATTTGGTGCTGGCCCGTCTGGCCACCTTGGACGACGTCGCCTACATCCGCTTCGCCAGCGTCTATAAGGATTTCCAGAATGTGGAGGAGTTCTCCGAGGCCCTGAAAGAGCTGGGCTGATCCATGGAGGTTCTTTTCAAGCAGCTCGACGAGACCCTGGAAGCGCCCGCCTACGCCCGTCCGGGCGATGCGGGCCTCGATTTGCGCGCTGCCGAGAGCGGCACGCTTTTGCCCTTCGAGCGAGCACTCGTGCCCTGCGGTATCGCCTTGGCCATTCCCGAGGGCTATGCGGGGCTCATCATTCCCCGAAGCGGCCTGGCGGCACGACAGGGCATCTCCATCGTGAACGCCCCGGGCCTCATAGACAGCGGCTACCGAGGTGAAATCAAGGTTCCGCTCATCAACCTCGATCCAACAGAGACGTTCAACTACGAGAAGGGCGAGCGCATCGCCCAGCTCGTGATCATCGCCACTCCCTCTATTACTTTACATAACACTTATGAGCTTCCCGAGAGCTCGCGCGGCGCGCAGGGCTTCGGAAGCAGCGGCCTTTCCTAGAAAGAGTGTCCTTTATGACCGATCATCGCGATTCGAAACCCGAAGAAACGCCCGAGCCCCAGCAGCTGGGAGCTCCGGAGGCGACTCCCGGAAATCCCCAGCGACCCGAGCCGTCGACGGAGCCTTCGCAGGATCAGAGACAGGTGCTCATCGACGCCGACTTGAAATCCGCCCGCACGCTCTCGACGGTAGCGGCCATTGCAGGTCCGGTCTCCTTCATCATCGGCGGCGTGATGCTGAGCACGGTGGGCCTTGTCTGCGCCATTGTCGGCTTCGTCAAGATCAAGCACGTGATAGACGATGTGGACGGTCGCCAGAAGGTCTATGCCACCACGGTACGTCAAACGCTTATTTGGGGTCTCGCCATCAGCGCCATTGCGCTCATCGTCAACATCGTCGGCATCGCGCTCATGATGCCCGTGCTCATGGAGGCCATGCAAACGGGAGACTTCACCTCGATCCTCGGCGAGGGAGCCACCATCACCGCGCAACCATCCGGCGGCAGTGGCAATGCCTGGGGCTAAGCGCCCTCCATATAAGGTAAAATGTTCCAAGTTGGAGGGCTTCTGAAAAGATTGACAAGAAAGGCTGATAATATGGATTATGTAAAATCGAAATCACGATCAACTATACAGGGTTTTCTAGTGGTTCTCGCTGCTCTTTTGACGCTTTCCATTGGAATGGTCGGGTTGGCCGGTTGCTCGGGCGGCACGAGCGATGAAGACGCCATCCGCGCATCGCTCGCGTCCGAACTGGACAGCATCAAAAACATCGACGACGCGTTCGTCAACGAGTTCTCCGAGTCCATCGACATGAGCCAGCTTTCGGTCTACGGCATCGACGGCGTCGAGTTCATGAAGTCCTACCTGAGCGGCTTCGATTACGCGATCGACTCGATCAATGTCGACGGCGACAGCGCCACGGCCCAGATCACCCTTACTTGCAAGAGCTATACCGGCTACCTGCAGGCGCTGCAGACGGCCGTGGACGAGGTCACCGCCGATCCCGATGCTCTTGCCGCTCTCTCCAACGACGAGATCAACCAGAAGATCGGCGAGATCGTCATCGGCTCCCTCGACGGCGTCGAGCTGGCGGCCACCCAGCCCATCACCATCACCTACACCAAGGTCGACGGAACCTGGGAGCCGGCCTCGTCCACCTCGGGCGACATCGCGGCCGCGCTGATGACCAACTAAACGCGCCGTCAACGCGCAAACCCTTTGAAGGGCGCTCCATTGGGGCGCCCTTCTTCTATAATGCCAGGTAATCGACAACGCTTCTCGCGACGAAAAGAGAAATCGAACATGGGTTCCCATACAAAAACGAACAGCGGGGGAGCGACGACTCCCCTCTCCCCTCGCCTCGCTCTTCAACTGGCCGCGCCCCATACCTGGCCGGCGGCCATCATGCCCGTGCTCGTGGCCGCCGCCTGCGCCTTGGCCAACACCGGGTCGCTGGACGTGGGCATGGCGTGGCTTCTGCTCCTCATCTGCATCCTCATGCAGGCGTCCGTGAACACCTTCAACGACTACTTCGACTTCATCAAGGGAACCGATACAGCCGAGGACAACGTGGAGGCCTCAGACTCGGTGCTCGTCTACAACGACGTCAATCCGCGCTCGGCCCTCGGGCTGGCCATCGGCTTTCTGGCCGTGGCCTTCCTGCTCGGCCTGTACGTTATTTGGAAGGCGGGTCCTGTCCCCCTCGTCATCGCGCTTATCGGAGCCGTCATCGTCGTGATGTACTCCGGAGGCAAGACGCCTCTCTCCTACCTTCCCGTCGGCGAGGCGGTGAGCGGCATCGTTATGGGCGGTCTTATTCCGCTGGCAAGCTACCAGGTACTCTCGGGCACGTTCACGTTCATGGCGCTCCTTTGGGCCACGCCCACGATCATCGGTGTGGGCCTCATCATGATGACGAACAACACCTGCGATATCGAGAAGGACATCGAGGCCTCCCGCCGCACGCTGCCGGTGCTGCTGGGCCGTGAAAAGGCGCGGAGCCTCTACCATGGCCTCATGATCGTCTGGGTCGTCGCCATCCTCGCCATCGTCGCCATCTGGTTCCCCCGGGGCATCGTCGTGCTCCCCTTCTTGGCGCTCGGCTGCTACCCCCTCATGATGGGCCTGTGGAAAAATCCGCTCGCGGCGCCCACGCGTATCGGCGCCATGGGCCAGATCTGCAGCGTGAACGTGGCTCTGGGCGCATTCTACGCCGCCGCCCTCCTGCTTTAGGAGCGCCAGGGAATCTGCACGAGATCGGGCAGTCCGTCGCGAAAACGCTCCAGCGAGAAGTCCTTCAGCAGCTCTTCCGGCGTCGCCGGCGCCTCTTCGGGAACAAGCCCCGCCACCGCCGCGATATGTCCGATGACGGCTCGCGGACTTCCGAACCGGGCCAGCAGCTCGTCTAAGGCCGCGTCCCGATCGCGTTTCGAGAGGCGCCGGTTCTGCTCGGCTACGAGCAGCGGAACGTGTGCATAGGCGGGGTGCGGCAGCCCGAGAAGATCCTGGAGGTAGCGCTGCTGCGGCGTGGAGCAAAGCAGATCGACGCCACGCACGACTGAATTGACGCCCTGGGCGGCATCGTCCACCACCACTGCCAGCTGATAGGCGAACGCACCGTCGGAGCGGCGTATGAGGAAGTCGCCGCAGTCGCGGTCGAGCTTTTGCGCGTAGGTTCCCTGAACGAGGTCTTCGAAGGCGATCGTGCGGCCGTCCACGGCAACTCTCCAGCCCGGCGTGCGCCCCGCTGCCCGGCGCGCCTCCACCTCCGCGTCCGACAGATGGCGGCAGGTGCCGGCATAGACGAGCTTCTCGCCCCGGTGGGGCGCCGAGGCGGCGTGAAGGTCGGCCCGCGTGCAGAAGCACGGGTACAAAAGCCCCCGGGCTTCAAGGCGCCCGAATGCCTCGGCATAGGCCTCGTCGCGATCATGTTGGAAGTACGGCCCCTCGTCCCAGAAGAGTCCCAGGGCCTCGAAATCACGCTGGATCTGGTCGATGTAGGTGGCCTTCGAGCGCTCGCGGTCGAGATCCTCGATGCGCAGCACCATATGCCCGCCCTGGGACTTCGCCACGAGCCATGCGATGAGCGCTGCGTAGATGTTGCCCGCGTGCATGCGCCCGGTCGGCGACGGCGCGAAGCGGCCGACAACGGGTGTCGCCTCTGTCGCTCCGCTTTCCGTCATAGCCAATGAAACCTTTCCGGCGCAGTCTTAAAACCGGGCTACTTCTCGCGCCGGTCGTCGACGTGCTTGGCCTTGCCGATGGCGCGCTCGATGCCGCCGGGTTCCACCAGGCGCACCTCCGGCGCCACGAGCAGCGTGCCCTTGAGCTTCTCGGCGATTCGGGCGCGCAGGGCGTCCATGGCCTCGAAGGAGTCGCGGAAGGCCTCGGGGCGCAGCTCGGTCTCCACGATGAGCGCGTCCATGCCGCCGCGGGTCTCCACGATGATATGGTAATGGGGCGTGACCTCCTCGATGCCCGTGAGCACGTCCTCGACCTGCGAGGGGAACACGTTGGTTCCGCGGATGATGAGCATGTCGTCGGAGCGGGAGCGCACCTTGTCCATGCGGGCCAGCGTACGGCCGCAGGCGCAGGGCTCGGTGTGCACGGCGGTCAAGTCGTGGGTGCGGTAGCGTAGCACCGGAATGCCCTGCTTGCAAAGGGGCGTGAGCACGAGCTCCCCTATCTCGCCCTCGCCCACCGGCTCGCCGGTTTCCGGATCGATGACCTCCCACAGGAAGTGATCCTCGGCGATGTGCTGCTGGTAGCGCTCGGCCAGGCACTCGCCGGACACCCCCGGCCCCATGACTTCGGTGAGGCCGTAGTTGTCGGTGCAGACGATGTGCATGCGCCGCTCGATCTCGGCTTTCAGGCCCGGCGGGCAGGGCTCGCCGCCGAAAAGGCCCACGCGCAAAGGCGACTTCTCCCAATCGTAGCCCATCTTCTCCCCCACCTCGCAGATGTGCATGGCGTAGGAAGGCGTGGCCACGAGCACGGTGGTGCCGTAGTCCTCGATCATCTGGATATGGCGCTCGGTGTTGCCCGAGCCGGCGGGAATCATGGCGCAGCCCAGACGCTGCAGCCCGTAGTGCAGGCCGAAGCCGCCGGTGAACATGCCGTAGCCGAAGGCCATCTGGGCGATGTCCCCGGGCACGACGCCGGCCATCTGCACGAGGCGGGCGATGCACTCGCTCCACATGTCCATGTCGTCGTCGGTGTAGCCCACCACCACCGGCTTTCCCGTGGTACCCGACGAGGAGTGCAGCTCGCGGATGTCGTCCAGCGGCACCGCGAACAGGCCAAAGGGGAAGGTCTCGCGCAGCACGGCCTTATCGGTGAAGGGGAGCTTGCGCACGTCCTCGAGCGTCTGGATGTCGCTCGGCGCCACGCCCATCTCGTCCAGCTTCTGACGGTAGTAGGGCACGCGCTCGTAGGCGTAGGCCACGGTCTCTTTCAGCTTCTCCAGCTGGAGGGCGCGGATGTCCTCGCGGGAGGCGCACTCGATCTCGGGCTTGTAAATGGGCAGGGCGTCGAACCGTCCCGCCTCGGCGGCGGCCAGCGCCGCGCCCTTCTTTGTCACGTCGATGGAATCCATTGCCTCGCTCATGCGCCCTTACGCCTCCTTCGCGGCGCGCTCGGCGACGATGCGCGCGATGTCCTCTTGGGAAATGAGCTCCACCGGCTCGTCGGCCAGAAGCGCCTGGGCGCGCTCCGGCTCGCTTGTGGAGAGCACGATGTAGGTGGAGATCATGGAATAGCTGTAGACCACGTTGATGCCGCATTTGGCGAGCACGCCCATGACCCGCGAGAGCTCGCCGGGCGTATCGACGAGCTTCAGGCAGATGACCGGGGATACGACGCAAGCGCAGCCGGCATCCTTAAGCGCCTCCATGGCCGCCTCGGGCCTATCGACGATGAAACGGAGAATGCCGTACTCCCCCGTGTCGGCGGCGGAGAAGCCGCGCACGGAGACGCCGGCGCCCTCGAAGAGGTCGAGCACCCGGTTCATGTGCCCCGGGCGGCTGTTGGCGAATACGCTGATCTGGGAAACGGTCATGCTATTCTCCCTCCTCGTTCTCGATGACGGCTCGGCCCGCGCGCAGGGCGGCGAGGTTCGACTCGACGGTCTTCTGCGGCACGCGCTCGGCCACGGTCTCCTCCCACACCTCGACGGGAATATCGAGGCGTGCGGCCAAGGCCCCCACGAGCACCACGTTGGCGCATTTGGCATTGCCGGCCGCCCGCGCGATGGCGTCGGCGTCGATGAGCAGCGCCCCGGCCTCGCGCAGGCGCTCCCGGGCGTTCTCGGGCATCGAGGCGGCACCGGTGAGCACCGGCAGGGGCCGGATGGCCACATCGTTGACGATGAGCGAGCCGCCCTCCTTGAGCTGTGGCAGATTGCGGAGGGCCTCGGTGGTTTCGAAGGCGACGACGACATCGGCGCATCCCGCGTCCGATACCATTGATTTCACGTCCTCGCCCACGCGCACCACCGTGGTGACGGCGCCGCCGCGCTGGGCCATGCCGTGGATCTCAGACACCTTCACCTGAAGATTCGCCTTCATGCAGCTGAAGGCGAGCAGATCGGCGGCGAGGATGGTTCCCTGGCCGCCCACACCGCACAAAAGCACCGTCTTAGTGGCATTTTCCATGAACGGCCTCCTATTCCTGGACGATGGCGTCGAAGCGGCAGTACTGGGTGCAGTGGCCGCAGCCGATGCACAGCGCGGGATCGATGAGGGCGCGCCCTGTCTCCTCGCGGCCGAGGGCCGGACAGCCCAGGGTCACGCAGGCGCCGCAGGCCGTGCAGGAGCCGCTCACGAACAGCGGCGGCTCTACGTGGCGCTCGAGCAGCACGCAGGGCGAGCGAAACACGATGACCGAAATGTCGTCGCTGCCCGTGGCCTCCTTGAGGGCCCGTCGCGCGGCGACGGCGTCGTTGGGATCGACCACGCGCACATCCTCGACGCCGAGGGCAGCCACCACGGCCTCTATGTTCAACTCGCGGCTGGGCCGGTTCTGCAGGGTCACGCCGTTGAAGGGGTTGCCCTGGCGCCCCGTCATGGCGGTGGTGCGGTTGTCGAGCACGCACACCGTGCCGGCGCCGCGGTTGTACACCGTGGAGATGAGCGAGCTCAAGCCCGAATGGGCGAACGTGGAGTCCCCGATGACGGCGACGATGGGACGATGCTCCGTGTCGGCCAGCGCCAGCTCGAAGCCGTGGGCCATGGAGACCGAGGCCCCCATGGCCACCGTGGTGTCCATGGCCGAAAGCGGCGGCAGGGCGCCCAAGGTATAGCAGCCGATGTCGCCGGTCACGATGGCCCGCATCCTCGAGAGCTCCTTGAACACGAGGCGATGGGGGCATCCCGGACACAGCGCCGGAGGGCGTCCCGGCAGATCGGTCGCAGCCGGCGCATGGGGCGGCTGCTCAAGGCCGAAGGCCGCGCGCACGAGTCCC